>SXGT01024948.1_pt1 | contig 13264 bp, 10 predicted proteins | sample 3176221 | NCBI WGS metagenome assembly SXGT01 (sample SAMN11356862, study PRJNA531348) | freshwater metagenome | isolation source: freshwater sample F1-120 | place: China: Fuxian Lake, Yuxi | collected 2017-12-25
AAGAAAGCCAACGAGAGAATCGCCGTGTACGATCTCGGCGGCGGAACCTTCGACGTTTCCATTCTCGCGATTGGCGATGGCAGCTTTGAAGTGATGAGCACCAACGGCGATACACACCTTGGCGGCGACGACTTTGATGATGCGGTGATCAATTTTCTGGCCGAGGAATTCCGCCGCGAGCACGGGATTGACCTGCGCAAGGACCCGATGGCCCTGCAGCGTCTCAAGGAAGCCTCCGAGCGTGCGAAATGCGAGCTTTCGTCGACGATGAGCACGGACGTCAACCTGCCCTTCATCACGGCAGACGCCTCCGGCCCGAAACACCTTTCGGTCACGCTGACCCGTTCGAAGCTTGAACAGCTTTGCGACAACCTCCTGCAACGCACCAAGAACCCTTGCCGGCAGGCGCTGGAAGATGCCGGCCTTCGCCCGGAGCAAATCGACGAAGTCATTCTTGTCGGCGGCATGACTCGGATGCCCGCGGTGATCGAAATCGCGCGCTCCCTCTTCCGCAAAGAACCCCACCGCGGTGTGAACCCAGACGAAGTCGTCGCGCTCGGCGCAGCGGTCCAGGGCGCGGTACTCGCCGGCGAAGTGAAGGACGTGCTTCTGCTCGATGTCACTCCACTTTCGCTCGGTATCGAGACGCTGGGCGGCATTTGTACGAAACTGATCGAACGCAATACCACCATCCCGGTCACCAAACGGCAGGTCTTCTCGACGGCCTCGGACAACCAGCGCGCTGTAACGATTCACGTGCTGCAGGGCGAGCGCGAGCTCGCCTCCGACAACCGCACGCTTGGCCGCTTCAATCTTGAAGGCATCATGGCTGCGCCGCGCGGCGTGCCGCAGATCGAAGTGTCTTTCGACATCGACGCCAACGGCATTGTTCACGTCTCCGCGAAAGACCGGGCAACCAGCCGCGAGCAACGCATCCGCATCGAATCTTCCAGCGGTCTGAGCGAAGAAGAAATCGAAAAGATGGTGTCCGACGCCCAATCACATGCGGATGACGACAAGAAACGCCGGGCGCTCATCGAGGCGCGCAACGAGGCGGACTCTCTTCTATACCAAACCGAAAAATCGCTCAAGGATTTTGGCGACAAGATCAGCACTGAAGACCGGGAAAAGATCGAAAAATCTCGCGCAGCCTTACAAGAAGCCCTTGTCACCGAAGATCCCGATCGCATCAAATCCGCGTCGAACGAGCTGACCACCGCCGCCCATACGCTGGCGGAGGCCATGTATGCCGCGACCTCCGCCGAGGAGGCCACGAAGCAGCCGGAGCCCGGCGCTACGACCGAGGGAGACAAGGTCTGACCCGACACCGCTGAGAAGATTCCGGCGGACCGACCCTACCGTTCATGGCCAGAGACTATTACGAAATATTGGGCGTTGCCCGCGAAGCGGACGAAGATACGATTCGCACCGCGTATCGCAAGCTCGCCCACTTGTATCACCCCGATAAAACCGGAGGCGATAAGCAGGCTGAGGACAAGCTCAAAGAGATCAACGAAGCCTACGACGTCCTCAAAAACAAAGAGAAGCGCGCGCGTTATGATCGGTTTGGCGCGGCCGGCGTCGGCGCGGGAGCTGGGCAACAGGGATTCGGCGGGTTTTCCGGCGGTTTCGGTGGTGCCGGTGGCTCCCCCTTCGACGATATCTTCGACGCCTTTTTCGGCGGAGGCGCGGGTCGTGGTCGCGGCCCGCAATCCGCCGCGCGCGGCGATGACCTTGAGTATCCTCTTCCTCTCACATTGCGCGAGGCTGCGTTCGGCACATCGAAAACGATACGCTTCAAACGCCACGAGAGTTGCCAGGAATGCTCCGGCAGCGGCGCGGCCAAGGGTTCGGGTGTCGAGCGTTGCCCCCAGTGCGGCGGCGCGGGCCAAGTCCGAATGGCCCAGGGCTTCTTCAGTATCACCCGGACCTGCCCGAAGTGCCAGGGTTCCGGCTCGGTCATCAAAGAGCCGTGCCGCGCCTGCAGCGGATCCGGATCCACTACTGCCCAGCGTGAGCTTACGGTCAAGATCCCGCCCGGCGTGGACACCGGTTCACGGCTTCGGATGACGGGCGAAGGCGAGGCCGGGCGTCATGGTGGCCCGAGGGGCGACTTGTACGTCTTCCTGGAGGTTGAAGAGGACGATGTCTTCACCCGCGAAGGGAATGACCTTGCCTGCGAGGTGCCGATTAGTTTCCCCACTGCCATTCTTGGTGCGGAGGTCAACGTCCCGACGCTTGACGGTGAAACCAAACTCAAGATTCCGGCGGGGACGCAATCGGGCACGGTCTTTAAGATGCGAGGCTTGGGTATCCCAGACCTCCGCGGCTACCAGAAGGGCGATTTGCTGGTCACAGTGCAGGTTGAAACACCTACGAAACTCTCCAAGGAACAGAAGGAACTCATTAAGAAGTTCGAGGAATTGAGTTCCGCGAACACCTACCCGCTCCACAAACGTTTCCTCGACCGGATCAAGAAGTCCTTCGGGGAATAAACGCGTTTGCGGCATTGGCGATCCATTCAGTAGCATTACCGCGTTTCCAAGGGGGCTGCGGACGTGCCTGTCCAGACCATTTCGTGGCGCGATGATCGCCTGTTCATCATCGACCAGACCTTGTTGCCGGTCGAGTATCGCGAAATTGAGCTCTCGACCGTGGAGCAGACTTGGGAAGCCATCCGCTCGCTGCGGGTGCGCGGCGCGCCCGCCATCGGCGTATGCGCGGCTTTTGGAGTCGTCGTTGGCTTGGCCGAGGCCGATCCGGCCACCGGCGAGGCCGCCAAATCCGCCGCACAGGGAGCCGCCGACCGCTTGGCGACCTCGCGCCCGACCGCGGTGAATCTATTCTGGGCCCTCGACCGGATGCGGGCCCGCATCGACAGGCTTAACGGTGCCGAGACGGTTGCCTCGGTCCACAAGGCGCTTGCGGCCGAGGCACTGAAGATTTACGAGGAAGACCGCCAGATGTGCCGGAACATCGGCGACTCTGGTGCGGGGCTGGTCCCCGAGGGCGGGGGCGTGCTGACGCACTGCAATGCCGGCGGTCTGGCGACCTCCGACTACGGCACGGCGCTGGCCCTCCTCTTTCGTGCCCACGAGCAGGGCAAGCGTTTTCAGGTTTTCGCGGACGAGACCCGGCCACTCTTGCAAGGCGCGCGGCTCACGGCCTGGGAACTGCAGAAGGCCGGTATCGACGTGACGGTCATCTGCGACAACATGGCGGCACAAGTGATGCGCGAAGGCCGCATCCAGATGGTCGTCGTCGGCGCGGATCGCATTGCTGCAAATGGCGATGCCGCCAACAAAATCGGCACCTACTCCGTGGCCGTGCTCGCCAAAGCGCACAACATCCCCTTCTACGTTGCCGCGCCCTCCTCCACTTTCGATCTGAGCATCGCCACCGGCGCCGAGATTCCCATCGAGCAACGATCGCGCGATGAGATTGCCAGTGGTTTTGGCCGCGTGACCGTGCCTGAAGGCGTCAAGGTCTACAATCCCGCCTTCGACGTCACGCCGGCTTCGCTCATCACCGGTATCGTCACTGAACTTGGCGTGCTGCGCCCGCCCTTGAGTGAATCCATCGCCGCGCATCTGCGCGCCGCGAGTTAACTCCATGACCGCCGCCGCACCTCCTCACGCGGAACTCAATCCCGATACGCTCGTGGACATCGTCGCGATTGACGGTCCCGCCGGTGCGGGCAAGAGTTCCGCGGCGCGCGAGTCCGCCCGTCGCCTTGGGATGCGCTTTCTGGATACTGGTGCAATGTACCGCGCCGCGACCTGGTGGGCGATGTATTCGCATGTCGATCTCGCGAATCCCAAAGCGCTCGCGGAAGCCACGTGCCGCATGCCCTTGGAACTGATCGAAAAGAATGGTTCGCTGCTGGTGAAGGTGGGCGATACGGACGTCTCTCAAGCGATCCGGACACCTGAAGTCACACGCAGCATCCGCCATCTCGATGGCGTACCAGCGGTGCGCGCGCACTTGGTCCAACTTCAGCGCGAATTCGCCGCCAAAGGCCCCACCGTCGCCGAGGGCCGCGACATGGGGACGGTCGTATTTCCGAAAGCGCGCTGCAAGGTTTTTCTCGATGCGTCTATCGGCGAGCGCGCGCATCGCCGTGCCCTCGAAATGGAGAAGTTTGGCGCTGCGGTCGATCGCGCCGCGCTCGAAGCCGAAATCGCCGCGCGCGATGACAACGACCGCAACCGCGCCGTCGCCCCGCTGCGGCCCGCGCCGGATGCCGTGCTCGTGGACACCACAGGAAAGTCGCTCGATGAAGTGGTCGCCGAGATTGTGCGCCTGGCGAGGGCCGCACAATGAAAGCAGCCCCACTCCGCGCTGAATGGGTCATTCCAAAAGCCGATCGCCGCATTGTCCGTGCGTTGGCGACCGGCCTGGGTGTGCCGGGCATCGTCGCCGAAGTACTCGCCTCTCGCGGACTCACGGCGGTACCAGACGCGCAAGACTTTCTGGAAACGCGCCATCAGTCTTTCTGCGATCCACTCTCGCTCACAGGAATGACGGCGGCGCTCGAACGGATCAAGCGCGCCAAAGAAAAAAATGAACACGTCCGCGTATTCGGCGATTACGACGTGGACGGCATGGCGGCCACCGCCCTCATGGTGCGAGGCCTGCGCCGCGCGGGACTGCGCACTGTTACACACGCCATGCCAAACCGGATGACCGAAGGCTACGGCATCAACTGCGAAAGCGTCGCCGAGGCGGCCCGCGATAGTGTCGCCCTTCTGATCACGGTCGACAACGGAATCAACGCCTTTGATGCGGCTGACGAAGCCCGCAAGTGCGGTATCGATCTCGTCATCACCGACCATCACGCGATGGATACGCGACTGCCGGATGCGTGCGCGGTCGTGAATCCGCACCAAGACGACCCTGCTGGGCCGGCGGCCTTCCTCTGCGGCGCCGCCCTTGCGTTCAAGCTCTGCTCCGCGCTCAATGGCGTTGATCACGATCTCGATCTTGCTGCGTTGGCCACTATCGCCGATGTGGTCCCGTTGCGTCGCGAGAACCGCCTCATTGTCGCGCGCGGTATTGAACGCATCGCTGCACGAGCGCATCCCGGCATTGAGGCCCTCGTGCGCCAGGCGAATCTGACCTCGCGCGAAGTCCGCGCGGAACATGTCGCCTTCCAGCTCGCGCCCCGGCTCAACGCCAGTGGCCGGCTCAGCGATGGCAGCGCCGCACTGGGGCTGATGCTTACAGATTCTCACGGTGAGGCGGAGAAGCTTGCTGCGGAACTCGACCGTCTGAACAAGGAACGCCGTGGAATCGAAGACGGAATCTTCGAGGAAGCGCGCAGACGTGTTGAAGAGGAAATCCCGGACGACCGCCGCACGATCGTCCTCGCCGGCCGCAGGTGGCATCCTGGGGTCATTGGCATCGTCGCTTCGCGCCTGCTCGGTTGCTTCGGACGGCCGGTCATTCTCATTGCGGTCAACGCTGACGGCATTGGCCGCGGTTCCGGCCGCAGCGTTCGCCAGTTGCACATGGCGCAAGCACTTTCGGCCTGCCAGGAAATTCTCGTTAAACACGGAGGCCATCGTCTTGCGGCGGGGCTCACCATTGAAGAAGCCAACGTCGCGCGTTTTGCCGAAATGTTCGAAGAAGAAGCCCGGCGGCAAATGCCCAGCGAAGCCGCACCCAAGGAACTCCCGCTCGACGCTATCGTCGCCTTAAGCGAACTCGACAGCGCCCTCATCAATACACTCGAACGCCTGGAGCCCTTCGGCGCGGAGAACCCGGCACCTATCTTTGGCGCTTTCGGGGTGAGCATCCCGCGGCGCAGCGCCCAGGCGCTTCGAGGAGGACACCTCCGCTGCGTCATCGCGCACGACAATCACTCTTTCCCGGCGATCGGATTCAATTTGGCCGAGCACTGGAACTCGCACGACATGCCCGAATTTGCCGATGTCGCGTTTCGTCCCAAGTTCAACACCTGGCGAGGCGAGACGACGATACAACTCCAATTGGTCGGCCTGCGCGCCGCGGGCAGTCCGGCTGGTAAGGCCAGCACCGGATGAGCGATTGCGTCCGGCTTGAAGCTGTCTCGAAATCCTACGGCGGCAATGTCGCTGTCAGCGACCTCTCGTTCACCGTCGAAGAAGGCGAGATTTTCGGCATTGTCGGACCCAATGGTGCGGGCAAGAGCACAACGCTCGCGATGCTCGCCGGGCTCGTCCGCCCCAGCAGCGGCACCATTACGATCTTTGGCAAAGACCGCCAACAACATGCCCTGCATATCGCGCGCCGAACAGGTGTCCTGACCGAAGACCCTTCGTTCTACGACCATCTTTCCGTTTCCAAGAACCTGCTGCTTTTCGCGCGGCTGGCGGGCCGCGAGATCACGCTGAACAAGATCCTCGATCTCGTTGGGCTCGATTTAGTGTCTGATCAACGTGTAGGCACGCTTTCTCGTGGCATGCGCCAGCGGCTGGGGCTCGCCCACGCTTTCCTCACGGAACCTGAGCTGCTGCTGCTAGACGAACCCACCAGCGCGCTCGATGCGGAGCAAAGTCTCGAAATCGTCGAACTGCTCCGGCGCCTCTCCAAACTCGCGAATGTCACAATCGTGATGTCTTCGCACCAGATCGACGAGATCGAAGCACTCTGCGATCGCGTTGCGGTGCTTGATCGCGGCAAGCTTGCCGTCTGTGAACGCACCGAAGCACTTCTGTCGTACGACAAGTCGCAGGTCGACGTGTACATCGAAGCGGCCGAGGCTGCGGGCCGCCGCCTCCAGCAGGAACCGTGGGTCGAGTCCATCGAAGTCCGCCGCGGACGCCTGCGTGTACGCCTCAAGGAAGGCGGGCCGCAGCAACTGAATGCCTACCTCGTCAGCGCCGGTTACCAAATCACCGGGCTCATGCCCCGCCGGCGAAGCATCCAGGAACTTTATTTGAAAGTGGGCAACCGGTGATTCGCCGAATCTTTGCCGCGTATGTCGTCGAATTGTCGAAATCGCTGCGCCTCTTCGCTCCGTGGTTCGGCCCGGGTCTTGTGCTGGCGGCCGTCGTTGCCGCGCTCTACATGCACCCTATCACGCGCGACGGAAGCAGCGATTTCGCCTTCGTTGGATATGCCGTGCCGGCATCGCTCAACCTGATCGGCTTTCTGATGGTACTGGTTTATTCGGCGGGCCTCGTCGCCGGGGAAGTCGAACGAGGCACAATTCGAACGGTGCTTGTCCGCCCGTTGCTGCGGGGTGAATTTCTGGCGGCGAAGTATCTAAACGCCATGACCTATGCCTTTTTTCTGACCGCCATTGCAGCGATCTCCGCTTGGGTGCTGGCGGCAGTGCGCGGGGAAGTTACCGGCGTCGATTTCGGCGGGGAACTGATTTACACCGGACAGGAGATGAACACGGCCTTCGCCATCGCGTTGGCCCTCAATTTCGTCCCTCACATGACCGGCGCGGCGTATGCCGTGATGATTTCAACGCTTGCGCGCCGTTCGGCCACCGCCATCACGGCCGCGGTCGGCGGATGGCTCATCTCGGACTACGCCAAGCATGCGCTCCATGTGGACCGCTTTTTATTTTCTACCTACCTCGATCAAAGTTGGATGGTCTTCGCCGATCGTTGCCAAGGACTACAAGTGACATTCTTCCCCGATGCCGCGATTGGCCTGGCCGTCTGTGCGGCGTGGCTGGTGCTGTTTGTAGGGGTCGCGTTTGTGGTCATCCATCGGCGCAACTTCGGGCCATGATTGCCCTCGCGTTCCTCTGCGTTGCGGGTGTTACCAATTTTGTCGAGCAACCCATGCCCGGACTCGAGGTTGGTTCGCGAACCTTTCCCGCGGCGATCGCATCCACCAATGTGCGCTCTGCCGATATCGATGAAGATGGGCAGAACGATCTCGTCCTTCCTTCCGGCGTATGGCTACAAAGGACCGGAGGATTTCCCAAGGCCACGGCGATCCCCCTGCCGAATCGACGGCACTTCGAAACCATTTACGCCGAGGAAGGCCACCTCTATGGCAGCGGCACGGGCGAGGTTGCCTGTTTCTCGCTGTACGGCAACCAATGGCGGAACGAGTGGATCGTGCCTTTTAATTCCGTGAACTCTCCGTTGTTTCACGATCTCGATAGTGACGGACACGCCGAACTAATCCTGCCCGAGTATGACAGGCTGCTGATCTATCGCGTTCGCGTTTCCGCGTCCGCGCAACTTCTGGCGGAACTCCAAATCTTTCCGCCACTCCGGCCGCAACTGGAGAGTGTCCGTAATCTTTGGGCGTCGCCATCGCGACCGTCCGTCGAAGCAACACGAACGCGTGACTTCCGCATTGCGCTCGACGGCCCCAACCTCACCACCCGCGAAGTGTTGCGTGTCGGCAGCCGCCGCGTCGAGTTCCGCTTCGCTACCTACACCTTTCAGTGGAACTCCGATGGCACGACCTCCGCTCCACAGACTGCATCTTGGTCTTCCATGCCGCTGCCCGATGTCATGATTCCGTATCGCTCGCTTCGCACCGGCGAGACAATGTTTGCCGGTGCACGGCCCGCGCGGCCCGAATCCATTCAATTGGGTGAGTCGCTGACAGAAGTGCTTTTGGGGAAGCGTGATGATGCTGCGCTGCAAACAATTCGCACGAAGTCCGCAACCACGTATTTGGCACTCGCCGATTTTGACGGGGATGGCGACGAAGACTTGCTGACACAGACAAACTCGCTTACCGCAGGGCCGCCGCGGGAAGTCATCATGCGGCTTGCGTCGGCACATACCGTACGGCACAGCTTCGCTGTGCATGTGCAGAACGCAGAAGGTCGCTTCGACCCTCAGCCCCGGCAAACGCTGGCGGTGGACATCGACCTTGGGAGTTCCGCACTTGAAGATGGGCCCCGGTGGTTGGCGTATCGGCAAGGGGCCCTCACGTGTTCGTCCGCGGACTACGACGGCGATCGCCGCGCCGACATCGCCGCGTGGATTGATGCAGAACGCATTGGCGTCTGGTTTAACCACGAAGGCCTATTCCAGAAAACGCCGGACACAATACTTTCGGTTTCCAAAGGCAGCGGCTTCGTCCCGGCCGATGTAGACCATGATGGACGTGCCGATATCGCCATATTGCCAGTGCCAGGCTCCGATGCGGCCCCAATCGTTTGGTTCTCCCGATGATACGGCGCGGCATCTTCTTTATTTGCCACTTACTCCTTGCGGCTCCCGCTTTCAGCGCGGAAACCCCTGTATGGATCGTGCGTTCGTTGCCTTCCGCATCACCTGACTCGACACCGCTCCTCGTGCAAACCAACGGCGATGCTGCGCCTGAGTGGGGCGTACTCACAGGGAACGAGGTCACGATTGCCGATATCTCGCCCGACTATCCGGAACGCAAGCTCTCGCTGCCAGCCGGAACGGCGCTGTTCGATCTGCGGGACATGGATCGCGACGGCCGGATTGAACTTGCCTCAGTACGCGCGGGACGGCTTGAGTATTGGGCGGATGCCACTATTGCGACTGAAACTGATCCTGCATTCACCATCGAGGATGCAGGAATCGCTGCGCTATCGATCGGTGGACCCCGTCCCTATCCTCTTTTTATCGAGAACCGCGGAGAAGACTTCATCACCGTGCCTGTTGGCGGAAATCCACCCGTCTGGACCCTGGAAGGAATTCCACTGCCGTCCATTGCACCACCCTCTTCTTCGCCCATGAACACATACTTTCACTCGTGGTCAACTCCTGCGGATGCTTCCGCGAACCGGAGCGCCGAAATCCGCGTGAGCCTGCGATACGAGCGGGAATCTGAGACAGCCACGTCATCGCAGAGCCCCGCGCCGGCATCCGGAAACGGCGGCACGCGCCGCGCACGGGACGCCAGCGCTGCGCCGGCGGAAGAATGGCCGTGGTTCGCGTTGTCGGCCACGTCCCGCGTGCTTTATGCGCTTGCGCCGCCGGATTTCCGCGACACCCTGATCCGGGTCGATCGGCGTGATTTACCGGGCGCGGCTTCCGCAACGGCACCCAATCCGCGCCGCTTTCCGGGGGTCGTCATCGCACCGGGCGAATCCGGCAGCGACTTCAACGGCGATGGGTTCAACGATCTCTTGCTGTGGCGCGCGCCGCGTCCGGGCGCATCGCTGGACGCGCTTGTGCGGGCCGCACAGGACGGGGATTGGACAGTGGATCTCAGTGTGCATCTTTTTAATCCGGCAACTGGACGTTACGACGCGCGTCCGATCAATTGGATTCATACGGAAGCGCCGCTTGAGGGTGTGCTTGCGGGCGGCGTGCGCGGGCCGTTCGGATTTCTTGGCATTGAAGATCTCGATGGGAACGGGCGCGTGGACGTACTCTGCTCCGGCACGGGGAGCGAACTTGTTGCGTGGACTTTCACTGGCCGTGCGGCGCCGGCTCCCTGGGCGCGTGTGGTGCTTCCCGAGCCGATCGAGGAAATCGAGCTGACTGCGCGCGTGCCTGCTTATCACTGGTTAGGCATTGTGCGCACTGCACACGCCTTTCACCTCGTCGCGCTACCGAAGCGCTAGAGCCTCTTCGCCGAGCCACGCGCGCAAGCGCCTGGAAACCGCGTCGGCCGCTTCGGGGTCGCCGGCGTCGCGATATTTCCGCGCAAGGCGCAGGGCCAGCGCACGCGCGATATCGCGGCCGGTATCGGTTTCATTTAGGGTCGTGTCGAGGATCGTCTCGAAAGCATTGCGGAAAGTGTCCTGTGCGCGAATAGTCAGGCCGAGCGCGTCGTAGGCCACGCCGCGGAGGGCCTCGACCTGCAAACGCTCTGCGGTGAGTTGCGCGCCGATGAAGCGTCCACTCTCGGTCACATCGAGCACTTCGGCATCGCCGCGATGATCGAGAAGCGCCACGCCGAAGTCGCGCGCCATGGGCACGCGGGCGTCGGGCGTCGGCGTGTGGTCCAACGCTGTGGTGAAGGCCTTCCCGGCGCTGCGCAGATCGGGTTGCGACTCCAGGAGCAGCGCAAAACCCAGCGCGGACTCCATCTCGACACGTTCTGTGCCGCGGGATTCCGGTCCCATCTGATCCAGGCGGGCACGAATCTCGCTCAGCGGCAGCCGCACCGGCGTGGCCTTTGCCACACGGATCGGCTCCCTGGCCGGAGGCTCTGCGTGATGTGGCTCTTCGGTCCGCGCATGATGCGGCTCCGGTTCGTGGTCTGGCGTTTCATGGATTGGGGCGATGTCGGAGAGGTCATGCGTGGGTAGTGGGGTCGAAGCAACCGCGCGGAACTTTCCCCACCAGATGGCGGTGGCCAGCACCGTGCCGAAAACGGCGATGGCGACGAAGACGACCACCGTGAATGACTTCTGCTTTGCCATGCTTCCCCCGAAGCAAATCCCTGCCCGAAAATCATACCATGCACAGACAAATCAGGCGCGGATTCTGTCGAATCCGCGCCTGAACAAATGCGTTGGCGGGTTAAAACCCACCCTACTTTTAGAGAATACCGACTTCCTTGAGGCCCTTGAGCCCTTCCCGGACTTCGCCGGCAGATTTGTGCAGGGCGGTCTTCTGGTCAGCGGTCAATTCGAGTTCGATGATCTTTTCGACGCCACCCTTGCCGAGCACACAGGGCACGCCGATATACACATCGTTCAGGCCGTATTGCCCTGTGAGCAGCGCCGCACAGGGCAGCACTTGCTTCTCGTCGCGCACGATCGACTGGGCCATGCGGGCCGCGCTCGCGCCGGGTGCGTAATACGCGCTGCCGGTCTTGAGCAGCGCCACAATCTCGCCGCCGCCCTTGCGCGTGCGCTCCATCAGTGCGTCGACGCGCTCCTTCGGCATCAGCTTCGTGATCGGAATTCCGGAGACGGTGGTGTACTCCGGCAACGGCACCATGTCATCGCCGTGCGAGCCGAGCACCATCGTGTCCACGTTCTTCATGCTGACCTTCAGCTCCATCGAAACGAAGGCCCGCAGGCGCGCGCTATCGAGTACTCCCGCCATGCCGACGACCTTGTTCGCCGGGAAGCCGAGTTTCTTGAACGCGAGATAGGTCATCACGTCGAGCGGATTGGTGACGATGATCACCGTGGCGTTCGGCGCGTGCTTGGCGATGTTCTCCGCAACGGCCATGATGATGCGGCCGTTTTTTTCGAGCAGGTCGAGGCGCGTCATGCCGGGCTTGCGTGGCAGGCCGGCAGTCACGATGCACACGTCGGCGCCCGCGATGTCTTTGTAGTCGTTCGTGCCGGTCACGTGGCTGCTATAGCCGCGGATGGGGCCCGCCTGTGTCAGGTCGAGCGCCTTGCCCTGGGGCAGACCTTCCGCGATGTCCGTCATTACGACGTCGCCGAGGTCCATCTCCGCGCAATACTGCGCCGCCGACGCCCCTACATTCCCCGCACCCACACACGCAATCTTGAAACGCTTTCCTGATTCCATCTTTCCTCCAGAGGATTCCTGCCAGGGCAGACCCGGTTTAGCCACGGATTCACACGGATCGGACGGATACCCCGTACTCACAGGGAGGAGACTTCCTCCGTCCACACCCGAAGCGCGCCCAGACCCGGACGCGCGGAAGCCGGGAGTATAACGAAGCGAACGCGGAAATTCCCGTACCCGGTTTAGGACGCTTTTTTCTGACTGTCCTTCAGCAATCCGAGCCGCAGAAGGCTCTCCGCGGTGGCGAGGATGGATTCTTCGTTTGAGCGCGGTTTCCAGCCGAGGAGGCGTCTGGATTTTTCGTTGGTGCCGTTCTTTTTCTTGCCGAGTTCCGGCAGGAGCTGGCGCACGGCCGGATCGCGCAGGGACGCGAGGCGCATCAGCCAGTTGGGCAATTGCCGCGTGGGCACGCGCCCCGACGCTTCAGGCATGCGCGTCTTCAGCACCATCGCGACTTCCTTAATCAACATAAAATCGCCGGCAATCGCAAGGAAGCGTTCGCCCTTCGCCGCGGGGTGCGTCATGCACAGCATGTGTAAGCCGGCGACGTCGCGCACGTCGACCAGACCAAAGGAGAGCTGCGGGCAGCCGGGCATGTCGCCGTTCATCAGGCGCTGCACAAGAAGAATCGAAGTAGAGAAGTCGGAGCCAAGCACTGGCCCCAACACGCCGACGGGATTGACGACCGAGAGCTCAAGCTGTTTGCCTTCCTGCTTTATGAAGTCCCACGCGGCGCGCTCGGCGATCGTCTTGGACTTCACATAGGCTCGCACGTCGTCGCCGTTGGGGTCGGTCCAGTTGGTTTCGTTGAAGGGCGCGGCCTGCGGTTTCTGGCCGTAACCAATCGCCGCGAAAGAGGAGGTCAGCACGACGCGCTTGAC
>SXGT01583722.1_pt1 | contig 13263 bp, 17 predicted proteins | sample 3176221 | NCBI WGS metagenome assembly SXGT01 (sample SAMN11356862, study PRJNA531348) | freshwater metagenome | isolation source: freshwater sample F1-120 | place: China: Fuxian Lake, Yuxi | collected 2017-12-25
CGAGAAGACGTACACGCCGCGTTTCTGGTCGAAGGAGGTCGCGACGTGAGGCCTCTTGCGTTCGTCGACGTCGAGACCACCGGACTCGACCCCGCCCGGCACGAGCTCCTGGAGATCGCGGTGGTTCGCGTGGACCCCCGCAAGCTGGTCGTGCTGGAGGAGACCGACGTGCGCGTGCAGCCGACCAATCTCGCGGACGCCGACCCCGAGTCGCTCCGAGTGAACGGCTACACGCCCGACTCCTGGGACGGCGCCCTCCCGCTCGCCGAGGCGCTCGACCGCGTCGCGCCGGTGCTCGACGGCGCCATCCTCGCGGGCCACAACGTCGGCTTCGATCGCGCGTTCCTCGAGGCCGCCTGGCGGTCGACGGGCCGGTCCGCGCCCTCCCTCGACTACCACGTCCTGGACACGGTCACCCTCGCGTGGCCGCTCCTCCGCGCCGCCCAGATCGACTCGCTGTCGCTGAGCGCGGTGGCAGCGCACCTGGGCCTCGAACGTGCCCGGCCGCACCGCGCCTTGGCGGACGCACGCTGTGCCCTCGACGTCGCGCGGCGGCTCCTGCCGGAGCACGAGGATGCCGTGCGGCTCGCGTGCCTCGCCGGTGACGAGCGGTCGATCGCGCGCCTCAGCCTGCACCGACTCCACATCGGCCGCGACACCTACGGCCCGTGGCGGGTTGGGGCTGACGGACGATCCTACCCGCGCGAAGCGCTGGCCGAGGTGCTCGACGCGGTCCATTACTGCGCCGCCGAATTGGTACGACTGGAACGCCAGAGCGTGGCTCGCCCGCACCGGCCTCGGGTCTACGTCTGCCATCCGTTCGGCGACGACCCGGAGGGCAACGCCGCCGCCGTGCGCCGGCTCTGCCGGATCCTGACCGACACCGGAGTCGTGCCCGTCGCGCCGCAGCTCTACCTCCCGCAGTTCGTCGACGAGCGGACGGAGCGCGAGCGGGCCCTCGACCTCTGCCTCGAGCTCCTCGATGCCTGCGACGAGGTGCGTGTCTACGGCGGCACGGTCACGGCGGGCATGCGAGCTGAGCTCGCGCGGGCCGAAGCGAAGGGCATCCCGGTGCGCTTCGCGGACGCAGCGGAGTCGCGATGAACGGCGCCGGCACTCGCCGAAAGGGCGCTGCCTGGGAGCGCGAGTTGGTCCACCGCTTCCGCGAGGTGATGCCCGGTGCCGAGGTGCGTCGTGGGCTCCAGAGTCGAAGCGGAGAAGAGGTCGCGGACGTCGACTGCCCCGCGTTCTGGATCGAGGCGAAGCGGGGACGCAAGCCCAACGTCCGAGGCGCACTCGAGCAGGCCGAGGCCGCCGCCCCGGATGGCCGGATCCCGCTCGCCGTCATCCGCGACGACCGGGCCCCAGCGTTCGCGGTTTTGCGCTTGGACGACCTGCTCGACCTGGTTCGCGAGTGGTGGGAGCTGCGCCGACGATGAGCAGGAAGCGAAAGGACGACGCATGGGACACGCCCGTCGAGCAGCCGCCCAAGCTCGACAGCCGTGGCCGGCCGATCGGACGACCGAAGAAGGGTGAGCCAGCGCGCATCGACTACAACGAACTCGACCGACTGCTCGTGTTCGGCGAGGCCGTGCCGACCGACGACGGCAAGGGCACCACCCTGGTCTATCCCTCGCACCGCATCCTGGCCCAGCGCTTCGGCGTCTCTCACAGCCTGATCTCCGAGTACGCCAAGAAGCACAACTGCATGCGCCGGCGGAAGGTCGCCGACATGCGCGTCCAGGCCAAGGCCGACGAGAAGCTCATCGAGATGCGCGCGGAGGCGATCGCGGTCTCGAAGGACGACGCCGTCCGGATCATCGACGGCTACCTGCTCGGGTTCGAGAAGGCGATCGGCGAAGGCCGCGTCCGCTTCGACAACCCCAGCGACTTCAACACCATGGTGCGGCTCAAGGAGTTCGTGCTCGGCGGCGCCGACTCGCGGCAGGAGCTTCACGCGGCGCTCTCGCTCGAGGACATCCAGGCCCGGCACCGCCGGATGGTTCAAGCCGGTGATGCAGCTGACGCCGCTGTTCGTGGTGAGGTGCCCCGGCGGCTGGCTGACCCCCCGCCCGCGCCGGCCACGCTTGGCCCCGGGGAACCGGGCGCCCAGTTGCGCTCGTCGGCGCCGGAGGGCGCGCCTGTTCCCGCGGCCGGGTCACGCGCGGCCGCGCCGTGGCCCATCCGCGAGGACGATGCGTGATCGCCGAGGCCTGCGATGCGCGGCGGAACCGAGCTGTCCAGGCTCGAACTGGGCGGCGCCCGGTTACTTTTGCTGTCCACTTCCGCCGCCAGCGTGCCGGGCGTACCGCCGACAAGATCCGAAAGTGGCGGTTCGCGCTGGTCAGAGTACGTGATTACGCGGAGTTCCGGCGCGAAGTTCCGGCCGACGGCGCGGTGGCGAATGGCCGCTTTCCTCGCGGCGGCGAGTCCGTGCGGCCGACCTCGCCGGCGTCCGTGCGCGGATTGCAGGTGGTGTGCCGGCCCTCGGCCGATGCAGGTCGTGTGCCACCGCCGAGGCGACCGGGGGGGGCGGGTCGGCCGTTCGGAGCGAGCGCCCGCCGCGGGACAGTGCCTGGTCCCCATTCCGAGAAGGTCAGTTTCCGGAAAGTGGACGGGGAAGTGAGCAGGAACCGAGCGGCCACTTCCGCCACGCGGCGCCCACTTTCGGAGTGCAAGTGACTCCGGCGCGCTCAGCAGGGAAGGTCGCGGACCGCCCGGACGAGGTCCTCGTCGGTCGGGTGCGCGTAGATCGCGGTCGTGAGGATCGACTTGTGGCGCGCGAAGCGCTGCGTGACGCGGATGTCCTTGGTCCGGCGGTAGAGCGTCGAGCAGGCCGTGTGCCGCAGCGCATGGAAGTTGAGCCGCCGGTCGAAGCCCGCGCGCTCCTGCCAGACGTGGAAGAGGTGACGGAGCTGGCGCGTCGAGAGCCGCTGGCCGAGCCGGCTCACGAACAGCGGCGCGTCCGCGGCGAGCGACTCGCCCTCCTGCTTCTTCCACGCGCGCAGCTTCTCCAGCTTGGCCCGCACGGCGTCCGGCAGGACCACCTCCTGGATCGCCGGGTCGTCGGCGCTGCGCTTGAACACGCGCAAGACGATCCGCCGCCGCGCGCGGCCCTCGTCGTCGAAGACGTCGCTGAGGTCGAGCGCGAGCAGCTCGTGCTCGCGGAGACCGGTCCCGAGCGCAAGCGAGAACAGCACGTGGTCGCGGAAGCCGTCCCGGCGCTCGCCGGTGACCTTGAGCAGCAGGCGCTGTTCGAGCTCGGTGAGCGTCCGGGGGGGGCGCGCGACGGCGTTGGCGTAGGCGGACATGACAGCACCTCCAGGCGGGCGTTCCCCGCCAGCACATGGAGGCTTCGAACCGCCGGAATGGCAAGGCGAAAGGCGGCTCGGGCGGAGGCGCCCCGATGACTCTCGGGATCGTGAAGCAGACCGAGGAGGATCTCGCGGCCTGGCTCGCCACCGAGTGGGGCTTCGTCGGCGGGCTCGCCCGGTACGACGGCGAGCCGGTCGCGCTGGAAGCCTACCAGCTCTCGTTCCTGCAGAACCGCGGGCGCTTCCGCTGGATCACGAAGAGCCGCCAGGTCGGCTACTCGTTCGTGTTCGCGCTCGAGGCGCTGGCCCGTTGCCACCTGCGTGAAGGCCACACCTCCGTCTTCGTGTCGTTCAACCAGGACGACGCCAAGGAGAAGATCCTCATCGCCCGCCAGGTCTATGAGGAGCTGCCGCTCGCGTACCAGAAGCGGCTGATCGTCGACTCGAAGACGGAGCTGGCGTTCGAGTCGAACGGCGCCGGGCACCGCATCTCGCGCATCCTCTCGGTCCCGTCGAAGCCGCCCCGCGGCAAGAAGGGCGACGTCTACCTCGACGAGCTCGCGCACTACGTGAACGACCGCGAGGTCTACACCGGCTCGACCGCCCTCATCCTGCGCTCGCACGGACAGCTCACCGGCTGCTCCACGCCGCTCGGCCGCCGCGGCATGTTCTGGGAGATCGCGCTCGAGGAGCTGCGGCGCTACCCGCACCACACGCGCCAGGAGGTCCCGTGGTGGCTGTGCAGCTTCTTCTGCCGCGACGTGCGCGCCGCCGCGGTCGACGCACCCGCGCTGCCGACCGAGGAGCGCGTGTCGCGCTTCGGGCGCCAAGAGATCGTCGAGCAGTTCGACTCGCTACCGCTCGACGACTTCCAGCAGGAGTTCGAGGGCCGCTTCGTCGACGAGAGCTACAGCTTCTTCTCGTACGAGCTCATCCTGCCGTGCACGCACGCGGACGTCGTCCTCTGCGACGACTTCACCGACTTCCCGTTCCCGGACGGACGCCTCGTCGCCGGCTTTGATGTCGGCCGCACGCACGACCGCTCCGAGCTCGCCGTGTTCGAGGAGATCGGCGGGCGCTTCCATTGCCGCCTGCTGCGCCGCTATGACCAGGTGCCCTTCGCCGAGCAGGAGGCTGACCTCCGGCGGATGCTGCAGGCGCTACCCGTGGCGCGGCTGTCGGTGGACCGCAGCGGCATCGGCATGAACCTCGCCGAGAACCTGTCTCGCGACTATCCGCAGGTCGGGGGTGAGGCCTTCTCGAACGAGTCGTAGGAGCGCTGGGCGACCGACCTCAAGATTCTCTTCCAGCGCCGCGACATCGCGCTCCCGCGGGATCGCGACCTTGTCGCCCAGGTGCACTCGATCAAGCGGCGCGTACTGCCCTCGGGCAAGGTCGCCTTCGAGGCCGAGCGTACCGCCCGCGGCGGCCACGCCGACCGCTTCTGGGCGATCGCGCTCGCGTGTCAGAAGGAGCGCGGGCACGGGCCAGCGCGCGGGGTGGAGGTCGGTGTGCGGGTGATCGGATAGAACTTACCCGTCCAACGCCGGTCGTCAACTGCAGTATTCACGGATGCAGTCGAGGAGCTTGGACGCAGGACACGCCCACGTTGCGCTAGAATCTCCGCCCCAGATTACGCCGCATAGACGGTGGTCGTAGTCGAGCAGTGCCGCGCCGCTGATGCCGCGGAGATTCCTCTTGGAGTCCGGGGCTCCACCACCGAAAGCGATTCGCTCTTCACGCCGGTCGAGCGAGATGTTCCTATCGCCGACACGTGTGACCTTCGTGAAGTGCGTGTAGCCATCTGCCCAAGCTCCCCGGACCAGGCCATGAAACTCGACAAATTCCTTGGGGTATCCTCGATAGAAGACTTCTTCAGTGGCGTAGGACAGAGCTTCCGGGCGCACGTCGGACGCCGACAGGAACATCTTATGCCTGTGTACAACGTCCATCGACGTGGCGGCGAGTTCGATCAGGCCAATGTCCATGAAGCCGTATCCGCTCTCGACTCCGTCCTCTACTGCCGGTGCCTGGGGCATCAGCAGATAACCCGCGTGACTCTCCAGCCCAGGCATTCCGTATTCGACGGCTACCCCAACAGCGACTTCACGCCCTGCCAGCCGCATTTGGCAGTATCTTCCGAGTACATGCGTGTTGGTGACCACGAAGTGTCGCTCTTCGGCCCGGAAGAAGAAGCCTGTCCCTCGAGCGATGGGCTTCCCAGCGCCGTCATAGGTCACAACCAGCGTCGTCCGGGCCATGGCGTACTTGGCTCTGTCGTCATCCTTCACGGGCAGTGAGCCTATCCCGGGGGCGAAGCCCAAACAACGGCTCTGGCTGTCACTCGCCGTCCCCGACCGATCCAGCGTGTGCTTTGCCCCCGCGAGAACAATCTCGTGGAGGTATGCACCGTGGACATCGTCATCGTCGTCTTGTTGAGCGTCGCCGCACCGCTCGCGACCTTCGGCATCGTCTGGCTGGGAGACAAGCTCGGCGACCTCATCCTGCACCGCGTCAAGAACGAGCAACTCCGGCGCCTCCTGCTGCGCCTGGACGACATGGTCCTGACCGTCGTCAAGGAGCTGCATCAGACCGTCGTCGCCGACCTGAAGGCCGCAAGCGCGGACGGGCGCATCGACCGCGAGGAGCGGCGCCGAATTAAGGAGACGGCGGTCCGCCAGGTGAAGACGTACCTCGGGGCACAGGGGCTCGAGGATCTCGCGTCGTCGCTGGGCGTGTGGGACATGGCCGTCGACGATCTCATCGGCTCCAAGATCGAGGCCACCGTGCACGACCTCAAGACGTCGGCTGCTGCCATGGCCGAGCCGCCGCCAGCGCCGGTCAAGGTGGCGCCGTGACGCGTCACGCTATCGTCCTTCTCTTCGGCGCGGCGATCGTCCTCGCCAGTTGCGGCAGTCGCGTCGTCCGCGATGCTGCCGTGTACCAGGCGGAGCTCGACCAGTACGACCGATGGGCGACCCGGCAGGTGGCGATTCTGCGGCAGTTCATGGCGAGCTCGTGCGCCTGTGACGGGACCCGCTTTGCCGAGCCCCATTGTGGAGACGCCGCCGACTGGGTCCTGACCATCGAGGCACGCCACGGCTGGCACCGCCAGATGGCGATGTTCAACGCCGGCCTGTTGGACGACAGGCCGTCCGCGGAGCCCCCGCCGATTCCACCCACCTCATGCCCGCTGCCGGCGGTCCCAAGCCCGGAGGTGCGTCGATGATCATGGCTGCCCTGCTCGACGTGCTCGTCGGCGTCCTCGGCCAGAAAGCCGTGACGGACCTGAGCGCAAGGCTGGAGGCGCTCGCCCTGGACGCCGGCGAGCCGTGGAAACGTGCTGTGCTCGCGCTCGTCGCCGACGCTGTCGAACGGCACGGCGCGGTCGGTCTCGTCCTGGTCCGCCATGCCATCGCGGACCTCGCCGCGGGTGAGGCCCCCCACATCGACTGGGCGGACCCGCGCACGGCCAGCGACGTCGTAGCCCAGCTCCAGAACGCCGAGGCGGACCGTCGCTCGGCCGCGCGTGACTTCGTCGAGAAGGTCGGCGAAGCCCTGGGCGGGATCCTCGTGGGCCTCACCCGGACGCTCGCCGCGGCGTAAGCCGCTCGCCTGTCCCCAAGCCGTCCGGCAGCGGCTTTGCCCCTTCGAGGCGACGCGCCGGACCGGGCTCCATCGTGACCGCCGTGTCCATTCAAGCGACGCACCGGCCCGGCGCGGAGCCTCTTCGACGCGGAGCACGTCCCGATGGAGCGCACACTCAAGGTCTTCGCTATCCCTCGGGACCGCCTGCCCGCCGGGCCGCCTGAGGCACCCCGCGAGCTACGGATCGAGGCCGCGACGCTCGACGGGCTTCGGCAGGCCGCGCACGTCCGGCTAACCGAGGACGGCTTCCGCGTTCGCAGTCTCACGTTCGGTCCCACAGGGCTGGTTGCGTACGTGGAGGCCCGTCCGTGACCGATCCCCAGGTCGCGCACGCGATGGACGAGCGCCTGGGCGTCGTGTTGAAGGCGCTGGTCGTCGGCGCTCGGACGCAGGATCCCGCCAGCGTCGGCGGGGGCGAGGATCTCTCGGCGGTGTTCGCCGCGTCGGGCGCGCTCGAACCGCCCTACGATCCCGAGGCGCTCTGCCTCATCCTCGAGCACTCCAACTCGTTGCGGCAGAACGTCGACGCGTACGCGACCAACATCGACGGCTTCGGCTACCGGCTCGAGCCGGCCATCGACTTCGACGCCGAGGACGCCGATCGCCGTGTCGCCGACGCCCTTTATCTCGAGCGGACGGCGCTCCGCGAGCGCGGCGAACTGGCGGCGGACGCGGTCCTCGATCCCACGGCGGACGAGATCTCGGCGCAACGGCGAGAGTTACAGGTGCTCGCGCGCGTGGAGCGAGCGCGGCTCGAGGCGTTCTTCGACTTCTGCTGCTTCGACCACTCGTTTGTCGACCTGCGGCGGCGCACCCGTCAGGACCTGGAGGTGACCGGCAACGCGTACTGGGAGGTGCTGCGGAACAACCGCGGCGACGTCGCGCGGCTCGTGTACGTGCCATCCTACACCGTGCGGCTCCTCCCGCTGGACGCACGGCCCGTCGAGGTCGAGGAGAAGGTGCGTGTCTCGGCAGTCGGCTACGAGACCGTCGCAGCTCGGCGCCGGCTGCGCCGCTTCGTTCAGGTGCAGGGCGCGGAGCGCGTCTACTTCAAGTCGTTTGGGGATCCGCGCATCGTCTCGAAGGCGAGTGGCGAGGTGTTCCCCGACACAGAGGCCCTGCTCGAGGCCCGCCCGAACGACGCGCCCGCGACCGAGCTGATTCACTTCGCGATCCACTCGGCGCGCTCGCCCTATGGCGTGCCGCGCTGGGTCGGGACGCTGCTTGCGGTGCTCGGCTCGCGGCAGATGGAGGAGGTCAACTTCCTCTACTTCGAGAACAAGAGCGTGCCGCCGCTGGCGCTGCTGGTGTCCGGCGGCCGGCTCTCCGAGGCGTCCGTCCCGCGCATCGAGCGATTCATCGAGGAGAACCTCAAGGGCAAGGCCAACTTCCACAAGATCCTGATCCTGGAGGCCGAGGGCGGCGGCGGCACCGGCGAGAACGCGCGGGCCAAGATCGAGCTGCGCCCGCTCACCGACGCCCAGCAGCAGGACGCCCTGTTCCAGGTCTACGACGAGCGCAACATCGACAAGGTCGGCAGCGCCTTCCGGCTCCCCAAGCTCCTGCGCGGCGAGAGCAAGGACTTCAACCGCGCCACGGCCGAGAGCGCGCTACGCTTCGCCGAAGACCAGGTCTTCCAGCCCGAGCGCGACGAGTTCGACTTCCTCATCAACCGCAAGCTCCTCGCGGACATGGGCATCCGCTTCTGGCGGTTCCGATCGCAGACGCCGGTCACGCGCGACCCGGAGCGGATGACGGACATGGTCGAGAAGCTCGTCCGCGTCGGCGTGCTCACGCCCGAAGAGGGCCGCTTCCTCGCCGGCGACATCTTCAACCGCGAGTTCCGCAAGATCGGCGACGACTGGACCAAGCGCCCGATCACGCTGACGCTCGCCGGGATCCAGACCGGCGTTCAAGACCTGCGGCCACATGGGGGCTCGTTGGTCGAGCAGGCGAAGCAGCTCGTCCGCCTGCGCGAGGAGCTTGGCGCCGAGGAAGGCCGGCTCGCCGAGCGCCGGATCGACCTCGCCCGGCGCTACCTGGGCGACGACGCCGAGCGCCACCCCGTGCCCACTGGCGAGTTCCGGTCCTGGTTCAAGACGGAGGCGAGCGATGCGAGCCGATGACCTGCAGGTTGCCTGGGTCCGCCAGGCCCAGCTCGATGCGGAGCGCGGCGTGATCGAGTGCCGCATGTGCCGGCGGTCCTCCGGCCTCGACGCGACGATGACGCTCTGGCGGAACGGCACGCTCGTCTTCGCCGTGTGCGATGACTGCGGCGCCACGCACGACGTGCTGATGCGTCCGACCGAGGCCGGCATCGAGGTGCGCGCTCGCTCACGCACCCCGCTCGTAGTCGGGCGATGAGGATCCGCCCGTCTGACAAGCGGCCCTGCCGACTTGCGGGTGGGGAGGTGCGCCGGGTCCCGCAGGACCCGCGCGGACTCCTCGTCGGCTACCACCTGTGCTGCTCGCGCTGCGGATTCGTCACGGTGGCCCTCGTCGGTGCGGACGGTCTCGAGGTCGAGGAGGGTGGCGCCCCTGACGACGTCACGATGTCGCGGCCCATCCGCTGCACCCGCTGCAACGTGCTGATCCACATCGCGGGCGGCGAGGTCTGCCTGGAAGAGGACGCCCTTGTGCGACCGATCCCTGACCGCTGAGGACCACGCCGCGATCGTCGCGGGGCGACGTGCCGCGGACGTTCTCCTCGAGCGTTGCGTCGGCGTCCGGCTGCGCAAGGCGTTCGACCTGGGAACGCCCCGCGGGCTCGACCAGGCCGTTGGGGAGCTGTCCGGCCTGCTGCGCGCCCGAACGGCCGCGTCGGACGACGCCGCGGTGGGAGCGGCGGTGGCCGTGCTCGACGTGGATTGGCGTCGAACGACGCCGGAGCAGCGGCGGTCGCTCATCTCGCGGGCGCTGCAGGCCGCCGGCCGTCGGACCGCCGCGGTACCCCAGCAGGTGCGCGCGACGTTCGGGCAAGCTGCCGACGCCGTGGTCCGGGCCACTCGCGACGATAGCCGTCGCCGCCAGCGGCTGAGCATCGGCGCCGACTTCAACGCGCTCGACCGCCGCATCGTCCAGCACCTGCAGACCAGCGAGGCCAACTTTGTCACCGACGAGTACGGGCGCCGCCATGAGGCCTTCTCCGCCGAGGCCCGCCGCATCGTCGAGGCGGCGCTCGAAGCCGGGCTCGGACGCGACGACACCGCGCGTGGCCTGGAGCGCGCCGCCGCCGACGTCCTCGCCGGCCGGGCCTCGTTCTACTGGGACGTCGTCGCCGGCTCGTTCGTGACGCGGGGACGCTCCTACGCCCAGCTCTCGGCCTACGCCGAGGCGGGCATCCGCCGCTACCTCATCGAGGCGGTGCTCGACGAGCGCACGACCGAGATCTGCCGCTTCCTGCACGACAAGGCCTTCGAGGTCCGGGCCGGGCTCGGGCGCTTCGAACAGGTCGAGGCCGATCCGACGCGCATCAAGAGCCTCACGCCGTGGGTGCGCGCCGCTCGCGACCCCGAGTCCGGTCGCACGGCACTGTACGTGGACCGGGACGGAGCGCGAGAGCCGCTGGCGCTGGTGACTCGCTCTGGAGCCGGCATGAAGGACGACCTCGGCGAGTTCGCCCGCGGCCGCAGCGAGCGCGACCTCGCCGATCTGGGCGTGACGTTCCCGCCGTATCACGGGCTGTGCCGCACCACGACCGTGGCTGACGTCGTCTAGACAGCCTACGCGGCCGCCTTCCCGGAATCAAACCAACGCGCCACATCTTGACATGACGTGTTTGCAATCCTAACCTGAGCGTGGCCAGCAGCGGAGGGCCTCATGGCGACCACTCAGGAAGAACTTGCACGTCGTTTGAAGGCAGCGCGAGAAGCGTGCGGCTTGACCCAGAAGGACGTCGCGGAGCAGCTCGTCGTGTCGCGGCCGACCCTCACCCAGATGGAGCTCGGCAACCGCGCGGTCACCAGCACCGAGCTCCAGAAGCTCGCTTACCTCTACGGCCGTGACATCCGCTCGTTCTTCACGGACGGGACGACGGAAGAGCCCGTCCTCGCGCTGTTCCGCGCGCATCCGGAGATGGAGGGCCAGGATCCCTTGCTGCGCGCGGTGCGCGACTGCCTTGAGATCGGGCGTGAGCTTACCCACCTCGAACGGCTCCTGGGGATTGACCGGGACGTCGGCGTTGTCGCGACCTATCCCGTGGGCCGTCCCCGGACGAAGTGGGAAGCCATCGAGCAAGGACGGCGCACCGCGCGCGAAGAGCGGCGCCGCCTCGGGCTCGGGATGGCACCCCTCGCGAACCTCGCCGAGCTGCTCGAGGCACAGGGCGTCCGCACCGCGCAGGTGGACCTCGCGGACGACATCTCCGGCCTGACGCTGATCGATGCCGACATCGGCATCTTCGTCGCCAGCAACAAGCACCACGCCCACGAGAGGCGGCGCTTCTCGTACGCCCATGAGTACGCCCACGTGCTTCTCGACCGCGATCGGCAGGGCATCGTGAGCCGAGGCGCCGACCGCGATGAGCTGATCGAGGTCCGCGCAAACTCCTTCGCTGCGGAGCTACTGATGCCCGCGGATGGCGTCCACCAGCACGTGCGTTCGCTCGGCAAAGGCCAGGCGAGCCGCCTTCAGGCCGAGGTCTTCGACGAGGTCGGCGCAGTAGAAGTGCGCGCTCGCGCGGAGCCCGGGAGCCAGGACATCCAGCTCTACGACGTGGCCCAGGTCGCCTATCACTTCGGCGTGAGCCGACTCGCGGCCCTCTACCGGCTTCGGAATCTCCGCCTCATCGACGAGGCCCAGCTCGAGGCGCTGAAGGTGCAGGAGTCCAGGCACGGCGGTGATGTGGCCCGCGTGCTCGCCCTGCATCGGCCGGGCGACCGCGGCGACGGCGACGAGTTCCGCCACCGCTTCCTGGGCCTGGCCCTCGAAGCCTACCGGCGCGAGGAGATCACGCGCGAGAAGCTGCACGCCCTCGCGCAACTCGTTGGCGCAGGGCGCGGCGAAGTCGATGCGCTCGTCGACGACATCGGCCTGGCGCGCGAGGAGGGCGAGGACGTCCCCCTGATGCCGGCGGGGTAGCCGGTGACGTCTCACCCGTCGGTCGTTCGCGTCGTGTTCACCGACACGAACATCCTCATCAACCTCTTGCACCTGGGCAGGCTCGACTTGCTGGGTGCGTTACGCGGATTCGAGTTCATCGTACCCGAGCCGGTGGCGAACGAGCTCGTCCTCCCCGAGCAAGCCGACGGGCTTCAGCGTGCCGCTCTTGACGGCCACGTCGCGATCGAGCCGCTGACGGACCTGGGTGAGCTGGAGCAGTTCGCGGAGCTTCGGCTGGTGATGGGGGACGGCGAAGCGGCGTGCCTCGCGATGGCGGTTCGACGCGGCGCCATCGTGGCCACCTCGGACAGGAAGCCCAAGTTCCTGCGAGAGGCCCGACGCCTCCTCGGCGAAGGCCGCCTCATGAACCTCACCGGCCTGCTCGTTCTGGCCATTCGGCAGGGCGCGATCACGCTCGAGGACGCTGACGGCTACAAGGCGGTCCTCGAGCGAAACCGCTACAGGCTCAACTTCCGATCCTTCCGGGACGTGCTCGGCGAGCCCCACGAAGACAAGGAGTAACAGCGGCACTCGGAGCCGTGTGACGCAACCTCGACGCGCCCTCTCTGTCCCCGTTCCCTTGGCCCCTGGCTTTGCCCGTTCGGAGGTAGAGCCGTGGCCAAGGAGACCGAGAGGAAGGACACCAGCGCAGGTCGCGACGCCGCGGCGCGGCTCAAGGAGATCCGCGCCAAGGTGGACGAGATCAAGGGCCGCCTCAAGACCGAGCGCGACCCGGCGGCGCTGAAGGAGCTCAGCGCGGAGATCGGTCGGCTCACGACCCTCCTGTCGGAGCTGATCGGCACGGCCAAGAGCGCGACGGACGCCGTCGCGAAGTCCGGGCCCGTCGTGTGGCCCCGCGACCTGAGCGCCAGTGCCGACTCGAACGCGACCTGGGGCCGTGACCCCGCGGAGGTCGTCGGTGGCTGACCGGCTCGCCGCCGCAGTCACCCGTGCCGAGGCTGTGCTGGCCGTCGGGGCACCCGCGCGCGTCGTGAAGACGATCTGGGGCTCGCCCGCGGGCAAGAAGAAGCTCGGGAAGCGGCTCGCCGCGCTGCTGCCGGCGCACTCCACCTACGTGGAGCCGTTCGCCGGGAGCGCCGCAGTCCTCTTCGCCAAGGAGCCGGTCGAGGTCGAGGCGATCAGCGACGCGGACCCGGAGATCGCCGACGCCTACAAGGTCATCAAGGGCCTCACGTCCGAC
>SXGT01088177.1_pt1 | contig 13261 bp, 9 predicted proteins | sample 3176221 | NCBI WGS metagenome assembly SXGT01 (sample SAMN11356862, study PRJNA531348) | freshwater metagenome | isolation source: freshwater sample F1-120 | place: China: Fuxian Lake, Yuxi | collected 2017-12-25
CCCCGTTCCGATCACCACGCCCGCCGACGTCCTCGCCTTCCACGCCCGCTATCGCGACGAGATGGCCAAGTACGGCACCGACCGCGGCTGCCTCAACAATCTAAAGCAGCTCTATCGCCGCCTCGACGTCGGCCTCCGCCTGACACCGGACACCCGCAATCTCCTGCTCCGCGCGCAGTCGCTTCCGGCGCTCGAGCACGCCTTGGCCGGCATCGCAGCGAGCGGCGGCACCCACTGACGATAGACCGCTAGCAAGCCGACTCCGCCGGAACGCGGGACGCGACGTTCCGAGCGGCGGCAAGCGATTCGAAAGAACTACTGAAACAGGGTGGCCGTGGGAACGACGACGTCCGCGAGGAGTTGCCGGCCGAGGGCGGCGAGCTGGGCGCTTGTGGCCGCAAGACCGTTCAGCAAACCGCTATCGACGGCGAAACGCGCCTCGTCGAGCGCGGCGGGGTCGGCAAGCAGGGCTCTCAGCCCGTCGCCCAGTTGGTTCGCCAGTGCTGGGGCCTGATCGGAGAAGAGCTGTCGAAGTGCGATTGGCCACCGTGCCGACCAGAGTTCTTGTTCGCTGCGAGAGGCAAGTCGATAAAGGGCCAGAACGCGACCAAGGTCCTTCGCCGATCGGAGGAGAACGCGCCCGCCGATCGCTTCACTCACACGGGCGACGCCCAACGACGGATGAGACAAGAGGTTTGCCAGCGCCATCATCCACGGGGCCGCGCACCGGATTCCGAAGGTCGTCGGTCGGGCATCAAACGCCAAGAGCCCCATAAAACGGAAACTCGGCAGGCCATACCAGCCGTCTTCCAACCAGACCGGAGTCCAGTCCTTGGCTCTTGATTGCGTCTGCGAAGGAAAACCCAAGAACTCAATGAAGAAGTCACGGGCTTCCGGCGGATAGAGACGAATCGCGCGCAGGCTCTCGACGGGCTTCGGCGCGACGCTCGCGTAGCAGTCGATATGACGAGTCCATCCTTCCTCAAGCAACCGGCGTGCGATGACCGCGCATTGATCGACGGCTCCGGCAGGATGGACGAGGACATCCGCGTCTTTTGTATTCACAGCTCGGTGTTGCAGTTGATCACGATGATGGAAGGCGGCGGCAAGGCTGCCGACGACGATCAAGTTCGAGTGGAGGTCGCGTGGTACGACCTTGGCGAGTCTGGAAATCAGCGCCACGGGGTCTAGCCGTTCAGCCATCCGACATCGCCCTGGCGCGCAACGCCTTTACGAAGTCTTCCGCCTCGGCGTCCAAGCGAAGCGCGTAGAGATCGAGCAACGTTTCCGCGGGGTCGGCGATGCGCGGCGGCATTGCCGCGGACTCGAATTCCGCCTCGGGACGCAGACGTCGATGCACGACCAGTTGCGGAGTTTCTTCAGGTTTCGCGGGGCGGAGACCGGCATCGACGCGCTCGACCCAATCCAGTGTCGTTTCGCCGTGCGTCACGACGTCGATGCGAGGCGTTCCGTTCAGGCCGAAGTCGGGCATGTAGTGCCGCGCCGCGACGACGCCCGCGACGAGGACCGATGCGGGCGCTCGCTTACGGATGCGCTCGAGGAGCGCCAGAGGATCCGGGGATCGACCTGTCGCATCGACGAACCCCTGACTACGGCGCAGCTCTCCGGCGGAGGCGGCGATCTCGCCCAACGACCGTCGGGGGAATCCGGATAGCACAACGCTACGGTTCGATGCTTGCGACAGCTCGTCGCGCAGACGCAGTTGTTCGAGCGCTTCTCTCACCGTCGATTGACTGCAACCCGAGCGCTGTCCGACCATGCCGATCGGAATCGGTCCCTCGCAACGAAGCCACGCGTCAAGCAACACCTTCCAGACCTCGAACGACTTGGAGGTCCATCGTTTGGACTCGGGCGTGCGGCGCGAGAGAAGATTCTTTCTAGGCCAGACCGACGCAACGATGTCACGAAGGCGCAGCAGGTCGACATCCGATTCCGGGTGCACGACGATGCCGTCGGAACCTCGGAGAACGACGGCGAGCTTCGCGGCGACGGTCGGACGAAGAACGCCGAGGATCGCGATCCACTGTCGGCCCAATGCCGCGGCCGACATCCGATCGAAGCGCGCCACGAGACTCGTTCGGGGAAGGTCAGGCGTGTCGGCGAATCGGCGCGCGAGACGCAAGGCGATCGCATCGAGATCGCGTGCACCGCTCAGTCGCGATCGGAGCACGACTCTGCACCGACCGTCGCTCGAAACCGCATCGAAGTCAGGATCGTCTTCTTCGAAGCGATAGCCGACGTCGGCGAGTTTTCGGCGCCACACCGCGTTGTCCGCCGGTCGCCGGAGTGAACCGCGGCTTGGTCGGGTTTTCGAGATGGATCTTCCTTGCACGATTTCAATGTAGCAACAACAATCGATGTTGCAACCAACAATTCATGTTGCAACCATGGATCTGATCTGCAATGGCTTGGTCCGGAACGAATTGATAGACAACAAGTCCGATCGACGACGTGCGCCTAAAAAAGTCCGCAAAGCCAAATGGAATCTATGTTTAGGTCGACGACTACACTTGGTCTGGTCGACCTCACCATGATTGCCGGTCCGCCTTGCAAGGTCAGCAGATGCTCAACGCCCGACGACGTGCTCTTCCAGGAAGCGGATGTCGAGCGCGGAGCTTGTCCGGCAGTAGGCCTCGTACAGTGCGCCGGCCCGGTCGACATAGCGCACGCGATAGCTCCGAGTTCTGAGGTCGCTGAACCATCCCGAAACGAACAACAACATGTCCACGTTGATCGCCCTGTCTCCGCGCTGCAGGAGATAGTCCCGGATCCGGTTCTGATCCTTGACGGCCGTCAAGCTACGGGAGACGAATCCGAAGAAGAGCACGCCGGCGACGAGTAGCAACACCGTTCCCATGCGACGGCTCCCCATCCGGTTCGCGATCGTGTCGCCGGATGCGCGAAAGTTAGCGCATTCGACCGCTCCGGCGGGGACGACCAAGACAGTGCGTCGATGTCGCCGCCGGCGTCAAAGTCGACGGCGACGAAAAGTTCGGCCTTCGGAATCGGGCGATCGGTGCGACGGAGCGGCGATTGCGCGAGCATCGGTTGCCGCCCGTTGCCGTCGACTGCACCGCAGTTTCGCGTCACCGCTACGAAACAGCGCCGATGTTTCGCTTAACAACGGCTCCGGGTCATTCGCGCCGGGCGGACTCGCAGAGGGATTTGAGCAGGAGCAGCGCCTTCGGGAAGGCGTCGTTCATGTAGTCGACGTACTAGTCAAGCATTTGGACCGTGATGTCGAGCCGCGTGCCGCCTTGGACGGCGACGAAGGTGTAGTTCTCGAAGGCAGGGGCCCACGCGCGGACGGCTTCGCTGGTGACGTCGTCGACGCCGCCGGTCACGAAGCCGAGATGTTTGATCGAGAGGAAGTCGGCCGGGCGATGAACCGCGATGACCGACGTCATTCCGCCGCCGTCGGGCGAGAGAAAGCGAATGCGTTCGCCCTCGTTCCAAGAGCCTTCGTAGTAGGAGCCGCCGCAGAAGGCCGACGTCCAGTGCTTGTACCCTTCGGGATCAAGCATGGTCTTCGACACGTGTTCGCACGGAGCATGGATGACTTGAACGTAGGAGAGTGTCTGCATGGGGCGGCGCGTTCCCGAGGGGCCGGAATCCTATGCGACCGATCGCGTGGCGGATAGGCGCCGTGCGTATCAACCGGCCGCGTGCGTGAAGCGCGAGAGCAACGACTCGACCGGCCCTTGGCGAAAACGAAGAAACCACACCCGGATCGCGAACTGCAAGCCGAGCCAGACCCCGAAGGCGATCAGCGTCAGCGCCGCCGGCCCGAGACTTCCGAAAAGACCGAAACCCCAGCCGCAAAACACCGTGGCAAGCACGAGCGACTCAGCCAGATACATCGTGAGCGAGGCGCGGCCGGACGGCTCGACGAACGCGAGCCAACGCACGGACCTCGCACTCAAGCACGCGAGCAAGCCGACGTAGCCCGCGGAAAGGATCGGCGCAAAGACGACGCCGATCACCGTACTCGCCATGCGGTGCGCCGTACCTTCCGCGCCCGAGGCGGCGCCGGGACCGAACACCGCGTACGCCGCGGTCGCCGCTTGAATCGGCAGTCCGATCGAGAGCCCGAAGATCGCGGCCTTCCGGAAATTCGGGAGATTCGCTGCGATGTCGGCCAGCCACCGCCGCCGACCGGCGACGAGCCCGAGACAGAACGCGGAGAAAGCCAGTCCCCACTGCAAGAACGCGAGCACCAGTACGACGATCGGAAGGAACGTGAGGCGGGCTTCGGCAGCCTCAAGAAACGTCCCGCTTGCCAACGCGCGCGCTAAAGCGGCGCCTTGGGGATCCGGATCGCCGTCGCCGATCAGAAACATGCTGAGACGCGCGAGCAAAAGCAGCCACGCCGCGGTTACGACGAACGCAATGAGCGAAGCGAGGAGTACGCTCCGGTCCGGCCGGCGGATCAGCGCCAGCAAGAAGAGTCCGAGGATCGCATACGACAGCAGGATGTCGCCGATGAAAAAGAACACCGCATGGAGGAGTCCGAGGACTCCGAGCGCGAGCAGGCGGCGGCCGAAGGCGCGAAGCTCTTCCGGCGCGCCGGCCTTCACGATGAAGTTCGCGCTGTAGCCGAACAAGAAAGAGAAGAGCAGATAGAACTTGCCCTCGGCCAGCATCTTGACGAGGAAATCCGCGCCGCGGTCGAACATCACGGCCAACGTGTCGCCGGTGTTCCGATGTTCAGGATCGAGGGCGAAGTACGGCGCGTTGACGAGGACGATCCCCAAGAGCGCGATGCCGCGCAGTTGATCCGGAAACGTCTGGCGCGAAGTCATGAGTTGCGCGCCCGGGCATTCTGGGACGACAGGGTCGCGACGGAACGCAGGTTCGTCGGAAGACGGCGGAACTGCCACGCGCGTTCGATCGCGCCCGCGTCAGGGCCGCCCGCAGCCGTCGCGGCCTTGAGCGCGGACTCGGCCGCACGGCGCGCGTGACCAGGGACTTGCGCGACGCCGGCGGCATGGCCGCTTGCCCGGGCGGCCGCCTCCGCCGCTGGAACCTCGGCGGCTCGGGCGGCGGCGTGCGCTGCGAGCGCGGCGGAGCGGAGCACGGTCATGCCGATCTCGCCCGCCGCCCATCGAAGTCCGGCGTCCAACGCGGCGCGGGGGCGAAGATCCGCCGGGCAGGCGGCGACGAAGAACGGCAACACATGCTCGGCGCATTCCACCGCCCACCGAATGAGCGCCGCGTGGTCGTCTTTGCCGAGTCGTCTACCGGTTCCGGGTCGCATGAATCTCCGTCGTCGTGTCCGACGATCGCGCGGCCGGCCGGTCCGACGGGCCGCACGATCGGAGACATCCTGCCCGAAGTCCGCGGCGCTCGCACGTGCGATTCCCGGCGACCGATCGGAAACGCCGTCGCTCACATCATGTTGAAACTCCACACGCGGTCCGCGACGAACAGGCCGCCGATCCCGGGATTCAGGTTCGGGAAGAGCAGCATGTTCGTGAGGTCGGCGGCCTCGGTGGTCGCCGGCAGGGCCGGATTCGGCAGGATCATCGCGTGTCCGCCGGCGGTGCCGACCCCGGTGACCGCGTGGTACGGACCGAGCGGCGCCGCGACGTTCGGGCAGATGTCGTTCTGCACCAGCACGCCCATGTAGTGACCGACGTGCTTGGTTCCGGGGTAGTTCTGAGCACCGGGGACCGCCGTCCACGAGCCGAACATGTGGGCGCGCAGGCCTGTCGGCAGGAATCCCGGCAACGGCAGAAGTCCGATCGACTCCGTGACGCCGCAGTTCGCCACCGTCGCCGTCAGGGTTTGATGGTGATACGTCGCCGGCCCGAGCCCGGTCCCGCTGCACGCGCAGTCGCAATACGTCGTCGTCATCGTGCCGCCGACGATCGGATTCTCAGCGAGGCAGCCGTAGGCGACGCCGGGGACGAGCACCGTCGAGCGCTGGGCATCACCGATGATGGTTCCTTCCGGCGAAGGGCCCGGGCCGAACGCGAAGTTGGACGGAGCGACGAAGTGATAGGTCCGGGCCGGAGTCCCGGGCGGCACGCCGATCGGATACGCGCTGAACGCCGCGTGGGCCTCGTAGGGGCACAGATGCGTCAGGGCGAACGCCGCTTCCCACGCGCCGGTCGCGCAGTCGCGTGAGTAGTCGACGTGGCCTTGGAAATGCGTGGGCAGCCCGAGCGGCGGCAACGCCGAGAACGGGACTTTGCACGCGGTCAGCGGAGCGAAGGGCGGCGTCGGCGCATAGCCGATCTCGCCGTTGATGAGCCAGCGCCACACCTGCACGGGACCGGTCGGCGTCAACTCGCCCCACGTCCGTGCGTACTTGCCGAAGAAGAGGCTGGTCGGAACGGACGGATCGGCGGGCGTCGCACCGGCGATCGTCACCGAGAAGAGCCAGTAGTCGCAGAGCACTTGTACCGGCGCGATCGTCGTCGTGTTGCTCCACAGGCAATCCACGCCGCAGTTCAGCAGCGAGGCGCCGAGCCCGGGGATCGTGACGGTCGGCAGCAAGGGAACGTTGCTCGCGACCGGGGCGCAGCAGTTGCCGTCCATGCCGTCGGGAGTAAAGCAGAACTGGGACGGCGCGAAGCCGACGACGAAGACGAAGCAGGCGAACAGGCGGACTTGGGACGCGGTGGTCATGGCGGATCTCCGTTTCGGGGGACGCCTGCCGAGCGGAAAACGCCGCCGCGATGTGACCGGACGGCTCGAAAATCGCCCGTCCGGACGCGAAAAGCCGACGTAACTCCATGGCCGACGGGTCGTTCCTCGAATCTAGAAAAAGTCGCCGACGTCCCGACGGGGCTTAGACTCTTCCGGAGTGATGCCGTCCGTCCCATACCCGCAAGCGCTCACTTTGGAGCTCGTCGCTCGGATTCGAGCGGGCGATCAGGCCGCATGGACGGATCTCTACTCCCGCTATCGCGACCGGCTGCTGTTCGCGGTGCGTTGCAGGCTCGGGGCCGCGCTCCGGCTCCGCATGGAATCCGAAGACATCCTGCAAAGCGTCATGCTGGAGGCTTTGGGCGAATTGCCGACGTTCGTCCCGCGCGGCGCGGACAGCCTGCGGCATTTCCTGCACGTTCTCATCACCCGGAAGATTCAGGACCGCGCCGACACGTTCGGCGCGGCGAAACGCGCCGGCGAGACGAGCCTCGACGCCTCAGGGCCGTTGGCCGCGCGGACGGAGACCGAAGTCGAGTACACCGACGCGCGCCGGTTCGTCTCGCTGGAACGCGCGATGGCGCGCCTCCCTGACGACCTGCGCGAAGTCGTCCTGCTGCGCAAGGTCGACGGACTTTCGAGCGCCGAAGTCGCAAAGCGGCTCGGGACGACGGACGACGTGGTCCGCAAGCGCACGTCGCGCGCGATGGCCCGTCTGACGCGTCTGGCGCTTGAAGAAGAATCGACCGCGCCGTGAACGACGACGCGCTCGAAGACCTCTTGTCCGCTTACGCAGAGCTGCTCGACACGGCTTCGGCCGCGGCGCCGGAGAGCCCCGAAGCGTTCGTCGCGCGGCAAGGCGTCCGAGATCCCCGCGCGCTGCCCGCGCTGCGACGGCTGGCGGAGACGACCCGGCTCTTCGAAGACGCGATCGAAACGCCCCGGCGCGTCGGCCCCTATCGGGTGTTGGACGTCCTCGGTCGCGGCGGTGTCGGCGTCGTCTTTCGCGCGGTGCGCGACGACCGGCCCGAGGAGATCGTCGCTCTCAAAGTGCTGGCGTTGCCGTCGGCGATCAGCGCCCGCGCGGTCGAACGCTTCCGCCGCGAGTCCGCCGCGCTCGCGCGCATCGACCACCCGGGCGTCGTGCGCATCCGCGACGCCGGCGAGACTCCCGAGGGCGCTTATGTCGCGATGGACTTGATCCACGGCGTCTCGCTCGCCGACCACGGACCGATCACGGCGACGCAAGCGGCGGAGTTGATCTCCGCGCTCGCGCGCGCCGTCGCCGCAGCCCACGAGGCGGGCGTCGTCCACCGCGACATCAAGCCCTCGAACGTCGTCCTCAAGGCCGACGGATCGCCCGTGCTGCTCGACTTCGGGCTGGCGGTCGCGGACGACGCCACGTCGCTGACCGGGACGGGCGACGTGCTGGGAACGCCGCGCTACATGGCGCCGGAGCAGGCGGCGGGTCGGGAGACCGGACCGCCCGCGGACATCTACGCCCTCGGAGCCGTCCTGCACGAATTACTCGCCGGGAGGCCGCCGCACGGCGATGTCCCGCCCTCCGCGCTGATCGACGTCCTGCGTCGCGAGCCCGCACCTTCCCTGGTCACGACCCTGCCGGCCGCCCCGCCGCTATTGATCGCCGTCGTCGATCGCGCGCTCGCCTTTGCGCCCGCGGACCGGTACGACTCGGCGTCTGCGTTCGCCGACGACCTCGACGCATGGCTCGCGGGACGGCCGACTTCGGCCCGGCCGCCGACGACCGTCGAACGTCTCGGCCGCGCGCTCCGGCGTCGACGCCGAATGCTGCTCGGCGCGGCGGTCGTGGCGGGGGCGGTGGTCCTCGGCGTGCTCCTGGCGCCGTCCTTCAGCGACGGCGTCCCGTCGACCGAGCGATTCGCCCGCGCCGTGGTCGCGGCCGAGGAGGCGTGGATCGACGACGAACCGGCGCGCGCCAAGACGGCGGCGCTGGCGGCGCTCGCTGCGGATCGCGAGTCGGCGTGGGCGGCGCTCTTGTCCGCAATCGCGGACGACGTGGCGACCGCGACGGCGTCGGACCCGATCGGGCGTGCGTTCCTCGAGGGGGAGCGCCGACGGAAGCGCGATCCGGACGGCGCCTTCGCACACTTCCAATGGGCGGCGTCCGAGCGACCGGACGACGGGCTGCTCCTGCACCGGCTCGGGATCGTCGCCGGTCTGACCGATCGGCCGGATCTTGCGGTCCGGACGTTGGATCGTGCGGCGCGCATCCTTCCCGGCAGCCGGCGGGCCGCGGCAGACCTCGCCTCCGCGCTCGCAAAACGTAAGGAGTTCGCCGAGGCTGCGCGCAAGCTGTCGGACGCCGTCGCGCGATCGCCGGACGACGGCGATCTGTGGTACCGGTTGGCGAAGGCTCAGCTTCAGGCGGGCGAGCTCGACCAAGCCTTGCGGTCGGCGTCGACGGCGCTCGGTCGCCTCGGCGAGGACGGTCTCAAAGCGTACGTGCTCTACGGCGTGGCGCTCGACGCGAACGGCCGGCACGCCGACGCGCGCGCGGCCTACGACGTCGTCCTGCTCCGACGTCCGAAGCATGCAAACGCGCTGTTCAACAAAGGCGTTTCGTTCGACGGCGAGCACCGAGTCCAAGAGGCGGAGGCGTCGTACTTGGCCGCAGTCGACGCCGATCCGCGATCGGCGCGCTACGCCATCGCTCTCGCGCATCTGTATGCGGGGGCGAGCCGCGACGTCTGCGAAGGATGCAGGCTCGCCTATGAGCGGAGTCCGAAGTGTCTGGACTTCGGCAAGGCGCGCACCTTCGCTTGGAAGGCGCTGCGCGCTTCGAAAGGAACCGACGCCGCCGTCGTGGATTTCGTCGTGACCACGGCGTTGAAGATCGGCGCCCGCGACGAAGCGCTGCAGGAGATCGAGGCCCTGCGGACCGGGAGGGAGGCGGAGAGCGCTCCATCGACCCGCGCCGACGCCTCTCGCCGCGCGGCGATCGCGAATTTGAGCGCGGCGGCGACGACGCTGCGCAACGCGCCCGCTTCGCGCCGCTGATCCGACCGCCCGGCGCACTCCGACGTCATTCCGCGAAACGCCCATCCCGTCACGGAGGCGAGCTCCGTGCGAGAGATACGACGCACAGAGGACGCATGCGCGGACCTCGGCGAGCAGTCGGGCGAAAGAAGCCGTTGATCGTGCTCCCTTTCACGGGCTTGGACCGTCGGAACGCCGCTTTATGGACGAAAATTCCGTTTGATGCCGGGTGAAAGCCGTTTCATACCTGAGACGACCTCCGCCCGGCCCCGACTCAAGGGATAGGCTTACGGCTGCAATGGAACCGCTCGCAAGCACGACCGCCGCCGCCGGCTGCGACATCGGCGACAGAATCGGTCCGTACCGGCTCGTGCGTCAGATCGGGCGCGGCGGCCAAGGTGTCGTCTTTCTCGCGCAGGACTCGCGGCTCGACCGCAAAGTCGCGTTGAAGATCATCCCGCGCTCCGAGGCCACCATCGGCGGATTGGCGCGGCTGAAACGAGAAGCCTCGCTCCTCGCGGGTCTGTCTCACCCCGGGCTGCGGGCCGTGCTCGATTTCGCCGAAGCGGGCGAGGCCGTCTACATCGCCTTCCCCTACCTCGAGGGCGAAACCCTCGCGAGCCGGCTTTCGGGGCGACGAATTTCGACCGAGGCCGATCGCACGCCTCCGCAGAAGGCCTCGCCGCGATCGGCGAGCGAAGAGCGCACCAAGCCGGAAGACGCCTCCTCCGGGACGCCCGGCAACCGTCGTGAGATCGATCGGTTGCTCTTGGTCTTCGAAAAACTCGCGCGCGCGCTGCACGTCGCGCACGAGTCCGGCGTCGTGCATCGCGACCTGAAGCCCGCCAATCTCTTTTTGACGACCGACGGCGAGCCCGTCATTCTCGACTTCGGCCTCGCTCGTGCGTTCGAAGACGATTCCGGCCTTACCGCCACCGGCGCTTTGCTCGGCACGCCGGCCTATGTCGCCCCCGAGTGCGCCTCGGGCCACCGCGTCGCCGACCGCCGCTCGGACTTGTGGTCGCTCGCCGTTTCGCTCTTCGAATGCCTGACCGGCCGCCGGCCCTTCGACGGCCCCTCGCACGAAGCCGTGTTGCGCGCGATCTGCGAGACGCCTACGCCTGATCCGCGGACTCTGAACAAAGAGATTCCGTCGGATCTCCGCGTCGTACTCGAGGTCGCGCTCGAAAAAAATCCCGACCGCCGCTACGTCACCGCCGCAGCGTTCGCCGACGATCTCGCGGCCGTGCGCGAGCGTCGCCCTGTCGCGGCGAAACCGATCGGGCCGATCGGCCGCCTGGTCCGTTTCGCAGCGCGAGCGCCGGCGCAGTTCGCCTTGGCCGTAGTCCTCATCGTCGCGCCGACGACCGGCGCGGCGCTCTTCGCGCTGCGGGAGGCCGACCGCCCGCGGGCCGAAGCCGAATCCCGCGCTCGCGCCGCCGCGAACCTCGACACGGCGATCGCCGACGCTTACTTATTGATCAGCGACGATCGACCGAAGGAAGCCTACGACGCGCTGGTCCGGCTACGGAGCGGGATCGCGCCGACGGCGGAAGTCGAAGCGACGGCGGCAATGGCGGCGCTCGACGCCGGCATGCCCGCGGAGGCGCTCGACGCGGCCGACCGGCTCGCCGCCTCGATCGGCCGGACTTTCGCGAGCGAGACGTTGCGGATCAGCGCGCTCACCGCGCTCGGTCGAAAGAACGACGCGGATCGCATTCGCGCATCCATGCCCGCCGCCGAGACGGCCCTCGATTCGTTCGTGCGCGCTAAGGCGATTCTGCCGATCGGAACGACGAACGCAGGTCCGGAAGTCTATCGACCGGCCTTGGTCGATCTGCAGCGTGCCGTCCTGTTGGCGCGACGACCCCGGGTAGAGCATCACGCCGCGCTCGCCCATGCCGCCGGTCGTTGCGACGACATCCCCGCCGCACGAGCGGCGGCCGCCGCGCTGCGGCAACACTGGCCCCGCTCGCCCGGAGCCATGCGCGCGGCCGGCCTCGGCCTCGGACTCGCCGGCGCCGACGAAGAGGCGCTCGCCTTCTATGAGGAGTCCCTGCGGCTCGACCCCGGCGAAGTCGCGACTTACATCAACTATGCGGTATCGCTCGTAGAGAGCGGCCGGGGCGACGACGCCATCCGCGTGCTGGAAGAGGCCCGCAAGACGGTCCGACCGGAGTCGCAACTGCGTGAGGCGCTTGGGTACCATCTCCTGCGGAAGAAGGACGCCGTTCAATCGCTCGCCCACTACGACAGCGTATTGGCCGAATTTCCGAAACGTATGCCGTCGGTCGCCGGAAGAATGCAAGCGTTGGTCATCCTCGGGCGCGACGCCGATGCCGTGGCCGTCGCCGCCCCGATCGCTTCTCAGTTCTTGGACGATTACGACTTCACCTTCGCGTACGGCACCGCACTTAGGAACCTCCTGCGCTTTGAAGAAGCGATTCCGGTATTGGAGATCGCCGTCAAGCTGGAGCCCGACATCGCCGGTCCCGTCGCCACGCTTTCCCGGTGTCTCTACATGGTCGGCCGCATCGATGAAGCCCTCGCTACGACGGAGCGCACACTCGCCATCGACCCGCGGAACGCGGCGGCGCTCTCGATCCGCGGAACCCATCGACTGTCGACGGGCGCAGCCGCGGACGCGGAGACGGATCTCAAGACGTCGATCCTCGTCGAATCGACGCCTGCAGCGCGCTTGCCCCTTATCCGCATTCTCATGGCGACCGGGAGGCCGGCGGAGGCGATCCCGCTCGCCCGGGAGGGCCCCCCTTCCCTCCGTACGGCGCATGCGACGCTGCGCTTGCAACTTGCGGAATGTCTCCTCCGCACCGGGGATCCCGCGGGCGCGAGCGCAGCGGTCGAGGAATCGACGGCGACGTCGAGCGTCGATCAACGACGCGTGGGCGCGCGCACGCGCATCATCGCATTGCGGTTGCTCGGCCGCGACGAAGACTCCGCCGAAGCGGCCCGCCTAGCCGCCGCGAAGGACCCGTCGCTAGGCCGAGACCTCTCGGCCTACGCAATCGAATTGCGCGATCAGGGCTACGTCGACCTCGCGAGCCTCGCCTATGCGTCGGCGCTCCTCATCGACCCCGGAAACGCCTTCGCATTGACGAACCTGGCCTCGCTCGAATGGTCGCGCGGCCGGTTCGCAGAAGCGGCCCGGCTCGCCGAGGCGGGAGAGGCGAGCGCGATGCGGAAGCCTGCCGACTATCCGGCCTCCTTAAGACGAAAGTCCGCCTTCTTCGCGGCGCTCGCCGACGCCGAGAAGGTCGTGGATGCACGCAACCGCGGTAAGCCCGAAGAGATCCCCGATCGTCCGGGGGTGGTCTTGCGTGCCCTCATCGCCGCCGACGCCGCCGTCGACGCCGTCCGCTGGTGGAACGCACGCTTGGAAGAGGCGGAGTCCGCGCCGGAGGCGGACGACCAATTGACCGCAGCGAACGCCGCGGCGATCGCTGCCGCCGATCTTCGACGCACGCCGGACGAGCGGGCCGCCTTCTCCGCCGCGGCGGCGCGGTGGTTCGCGGCGGGTCGTGCGGACGGCATGGTCGCCGCACGCGCG
>SXGT01151735.1_pt1 | contig 13260 bp, 5 predicted proteins | sample 3176221 | NCBI WGS metagenome assembly SXGT01 (sample SAMN11356862, study PRJNA531348) | freshwater metagenome | isolation source: freshwater sample F1-120 | place: China: Fuxian Lake, Yuxi | collected 2017-12-25
GCAGGCCAAGGCCGAAGCGGACGCCGCCAATAAGGCGAGCGCTGCGCCCACGACGCCGGCCTCCGCGTCGCCAGGCCCAGACGCCGCGCCAACGCCAACGCCGCCGCCGCCGTCTCCGCCGCCGCCGCCGTCTCCGCCGGGGCCCGCCGCCCCGCCAAGGCTGGCTTCCTCTGGGGCGCCGCGTGACGCTGGAGGTGCCCAATGAGTGGCCCCCGTAACCCATCTCTTGCCCCGCCTGCAGCGATCCCTGGCCAGCCCAGCGCCCTGGCGGCCCGCGCCCTGGCGCCGCTCTGCCTCGCCCTCGCCGTCGCCTGTGGTGGCGCGCCGACGCCCAAGGCTGCGGCCCCGGTCGCAGCGCCCGCCATCGATCCCGCGAGCGTGCGGCCGCGCGCTGCAGACATCGGCGCTGTGCGGTTCCCGACTCCGACGGTCTCTGTGGTCGGCGGCGGTGTGGGTGGGGCGGTCGTCGCAGCAGAGAGCGGCGCGTCTGGCGCCGGCGTCGAGCTCATCGTCGCCGCCCGCCGCACCTCGCCGTCGGTGTACTTCCGCTGGCTCATCCCAGGCGGCAAGGCGCTCGAGCACGGCAACGAGGGCCGCAACCGGCTGCGCTTTCCGCCGGGGACCATAGAGCTGATGGCTGAGCTGCTCACCGAGGGTACCATGGCCCACCGCGGCGAGCGGTTCGCCGCTGCGCTGGAGCGTCACGGCGCCGACGTCGACGTCAGCGCGGCGGCCGACGCCGTCATCGTCTCGGGCCGCGTGCTCTCGCACCAACTGGCGCCGACGCTGCAGCTGGTCGGCGAGTTGTTCACCGCCCCGGAGTTCGACGCCAAGCTGCTGACGACGCGCAAGGCTCAGCACGCGGCGAGCCTCGCCGACCTGGCGAGCCGGCCACAGGCGGTAGCCGGGCGCATCTTCAATCGGGTCGTCTATGGCCCCGATCACCCCTATGGCTCGCCCGGGCTCAACGCGCAGAGTCTGTCTCGCATCACCAGGGCGCACCTGGTCGAGGCACATCGGGCCGCTTTCGCCGCGGGCGGTTCGAGCTTGGTGCTGGTCGGCGACGTCAGCGCCGAGGACGCCGCGTTGTCGGTGCAGAAGGCGCTCGGCGTTGCCGCCGGCCGACGCGCCGAGGGCACGGGCGCGGTGCCCGCGGTCGTCAGCGAGGCGGAGGCCTGCCACGTCTACGATGTCAAAGACGCGGCGCAGAGCGTGGTCGTCTATGGCAACCCAGGTCCGGAGCGCAAAGCCACCGCCTGGCCCCAGCTCGTCGTCGCCAACCAGATCCTCGGTGGCTCGGCAAGCTCACGGCTCTTTACGGTGCTTCGCGAGCGCAAGGGCCTGACTTATGGTATCTATTCGAGCTTAGATGGTCGACTGCGGGCCGGTGACTGGTCGCTCTCTGGCTCCGTCCGAACTCCCAAGACCGCCGAGGCGTTGGACGCCATCGAGGTCGAGCTCAGCGTCATGCGCAGCAGCGCACCGTCGGAGGCAGAGCTGGCGGCGGCGCGGCGGTTCTTGGTCGGCCAGTTCGTGCTCGGGGCCGCCGACGCCAGCCAGGTCGCCAGCCGGCTGGCCGCTGTCCGCCTCTACGGACTTCCGGAGTCGACCTGGGATCGCTACGCCGAGGAGCTGCAGCGGACCGACGCCGACACCGTCCGCGCCCTCTCCGAGAAGACCTTCTTCGCCAGCGGTAGGCAGATCGTCGTCGCCGGCGACCTAGCGGCGCTGCGGCCCGCGCTCGACGATCGCTGCCCCCGCATCGACCTGCGCGACGTCGACGGCGAGCGGCTACGAACGCTCGTCGGCCCTGATGCGGCGATGACCGACGCCGATCGCGAGGCGCTCTTCCAGTTCTGGGGCAAGGGCGAGGGCGGCGAGAAGGCGATCGCGCGCTTCGCCGCCGACACCAGCCACGCGCCAGCGGTGCGGGCGGCCCTGCTCGATCGGCTGCGCCAGGGGCCACATCGGGCGAAGACGCTTGCCCTGGGCGCGAAGGCTAGCGATTGGCGCGCGGTGGCGACCGTCCTGGTCGAGCGCCTGCTGCCGCTCTTGCGCGACGAGGCCCTCGACGAGGCGCGCAGTGCCAAGGCCATGCTGCTCGACCTGCTGGCGCCAACCACCGGCACGTCGCCGCTGGAGGAGCCAGTCCGTCAGCGCGCGGCGGCGCAGTTGGTCACGTGGGCCTTCGCTGGTGTCGGCGTCGACAGCGGCACGGCGGCGGTGCAGGAGCTCGTGACGCCGCGCCTAGAAGAGGGCGATCTGCCGCGCCTCGGCCCAAGCGCGATTACGGGCCTGGAGGCCCTGGTCTCGGCGGACGTGTTTCGCGAGGCCGCGGCGCTCGCCCTCATCGGACTCGGCGATGGTGCGTCAGTGCGGGCCCTGGTGCGCGCCTACCGCCGCGTGCTGGTGGTGCGCCGCGTGCTGCCGAGCAAGCGGGACCTCGAGCTGCTGGCGCGGGTGCCAGATGCCCAGACCGCGCTCGTCCTGCTCGACTGCCACGCCTTGCTAGAGTTGGCCGATCGCGAACAGGAGGGCACTGCGGACTCGGAGGCCACGGCGACGAGGGCGCAGGCGCGCAAGGCGACGATGGCTACGCTGCGCGGCGTCATCGACGCGATGTCGACCGCGACGACGCAAGAGGCCGGCGGCAGTCGGGGCAGCGTACTTGACCGCGACATTCGCCACCTGCAGGCCCACTTGGAGGCGCTGCTTGAGTTCCGCGACGCCGACGATCGCTGGTGGGCGGCGACGCTGCTGGTGCGGCACAAGGGCGGAGAGGGGCTACGCATCGTTCTGACGGGCCTCAGCGACGATCAGCGCTACGTCGATCCGGCCTGGCACACCGTCCCGGTCCAGCAACAGATCCTCGGCCTGTGTGAGGCGGAGATCGCGCCGCTCGGCGCCGCGGTGGTGCGCCCGCAGCTCTTCGCCGCTCTGGCGGGTGGCACGCGGATCGCGAAGGTGCTGTCGGTGGCGACGATCCGCATCTGGGGCGACGACGACTCGATCACCGCGCTCCGCACGCACCAAGATCCGGCAGACGTCGCAAGCGTCCTCGGCCTCGATCGGCCCACGAGCGTCACCGATCTCGCCAAGGCCGCGGTCGACGCCAACCGCTTGATCCGGCGATGGGATGAGGAGGCACGGGCCGGTCGCATGGACCCGTCGGTTTTTGCACGGCGCCGCAAGACCACGCTGTCCTTCTTGACCCTGACCGGCAGCGCGCTGGAGGCCGCGGTCGAGCGGAGCGAGCCCAAGTCCGCCCCTGCCCAGCCCCCTGCCGCCAAGCCGCCGGCAGCGGGCGCCAGCGCCGGCGCAGGGAGCGGCGGCTAGGGGCCGACCTCCATTGCACACGGGAGGTTAGCAGCGCTGACCTTGCCTTCGCCGTCGTCGCGTTGCATGGAGAGCGAGGTAGGCTGCGGGGAGCGCCGCCAGCTGAGACTGTGGCAGGAGCGTAGGGATGACGATCCAGGGGCACAACGGTATGTGGACAGGCACTTGGACCGCGCTGGTGACGCCGTTTTGCGACGACGAGGCCCGGAGCCTCGACCTCGCCGGCCTTGAGCGCGTCGTCGAGCAGCAGATCGCCGGCGGAGTCGATGGACTTGTCGCCTGCGGCACGACGGGCGAGGCGTCGACGCTCACCGACGATGAGTGGCGAGCGGTGGTGTCGACCGTCAAGCAGGCGGCGCGCGGAAGAGTGCCCGTGATCGCTGGCACCGGCAGCAACAGCACGGCGCGGACGATCGAGGCCACGCGGGCAGCGCGCGACCTCGGCCTCGACGGCGCGCTCATCGTCACGCCCTACTACAACAAGCCGACCCAAGATGGCCTGCTCGCTCACTACCGGGCGGTGCTCGCCGCGGTTCCGCTGCCGATCGTGCTCTACAATGTGCCTGGCCGCACAGCGTGCAACCTGCTCCCTGCCACCGTCGCTGCGCTCGCCGCTGACCCGCAAGTCGTCGCCGTCAAAGAGGCGAGCGGCTCACTGGAGCAGGTGCAGACCATCTTGGAGCGTACGGGCGGCAGCTTCCCTGTGCTCTCGGGCGACGACGCGCTGGCGGTGCCCATCTACAGCATCGGCGGGCACGGCATCATCTCCGTGGTCAGCAACCCGGCGCCCGCGCGGACGGCGGCGCTCTTTCGGGATGCCCGCGCTGGCCGCGTCGACGCCGCTGCCCAAGGCCAGATCGCCCTGCGAGAGCTGATCGCTGCGCTGTTCTGCGAGTCCAACCCGCAGCCGGTCAAGATGGCGATGCACCTGCTGGGCTTGATGAGCCCCTGTACGCGACTGCCGCTGCTCACCGCCAGCCCGGCGGCGACGGCTGCGGTTCAGACCGCGATGGTTCGGCTTGGCCTGATGACTGAGGGGCGCTGAGGCGACCGGCACTCGCTGAGACTGCCGTCGCGCGCATTGCGGAGATGTGGGCTCGGAGGCCCATTGCGGCTTGACGTCTGAGAACCCAGACTGCTACCACGACGCGGCGCCCGCCCGCCGCGCACGAGTGAGACGGATCAGCCTTGAGCAATCAGCCCCAAACGCGCGCGGGTGACTCGGCTGCATTGCTGCTTGAGGCGAGCGGTCGCACGCACGTCGGTCTCGAGCGCCGCAACAACGAAGACGCGTTCCACGTCGACAGCGGCGCAGGCTTCTTCGTCGTCTGCGACGGGATGGGCGGCCACGCCAGCGGCGAGATCGCCAGCCGAATCGCCGTCGACACCATGGTCCGCTTCGTGACGCGGACAGTGCAGGAGGCGGGGTTTCGCTTCCCGTTCAACTCGCCCGACGCCCTGTCGCTGCAGACGCGCATCCTCGATTCGGCGGTGCGTCTCGCCAACCGCTCGGTGTTCGCCGAGGCGCAGAACGACATCGACAACAAAGGCATGGGCACCACACTCGTCGCGGTGCTGGCCGAAACCGACGGGGTCGGGGTGGTCCACGTCGGCGACAGTCGCCTGTATCGCTACCGCGATGGCAGCCTGGAGCAGGTGACCGAAGACCACAGCCTGCTGAATCACTACCGCCGCACGCGGCCGATGACCGCTGAAGAGATACGAGATTTCCGCGGCAAGAACGTCATTGTGCGTGCCGTGGGCCTGCGCGACACGGTTCAGCCTGAGGTGGCCGAGATCGACCTGCTGCCCGGCGACATCTTGCTGCTCTGCACTGACGGCCTGTCCGACCTCGTTGACGATGAGTCTCTCGCGCGCTTGCTGGCGACGCACGAAAAGGATCTCGACCTAGCGAACTCGGCGATGATCGACGCTGCGCTGGCCGCCGGCGGCAAAGACAATGTGACGGTGCTGCTGGCGAGGCTACGCGGCGACCACGCGGTGCGGGGTGCGACGGCGCGGGCGAGTGACGACACCAGCCCCGGCTTCCGAGCCGTCGGCGATGACGGCTCGTGGGACGTCGAGACGATGCCAGGCGGCGAGTTGCCGACCCTCGGCGGCGAGGACACCGACGCTGTAGTCGCAAGCTCCCCAGGGTTCCCACTCGACGCGGTGACGCCAAATGAACTTCTGGCGCTGACCGACGAGGATATCGCCCGCCATCGCGCTCAGGTGGCCGCCGCGCCAAGCGAGGGACCGCCGGGCCTGCCAGGTACTCCGACGCTGGTCGCCGGCGACCTCGACGCAGACGACGTCGATCCGCATAGCAGCACCCCGCAGGCGCTCCCAGCCGTCCGCGTCGATGACTTGGGGTCTGCCGCCAGCCAAGGAATTGCCGCGTCGCCGGCCGCCGTCGCCGTCGCCCCAGTGTTGCGTGTCCCAATTGCGATCCCGCTCGCGACGCCGAATCCGCCGCCACCTGCAGCGCAAGCGGCCACCGAACCAGCCGCCAGCCCCATTCCGGACGCGGTCGCAGGTGCAGCGGCGGTCATCGAGCGCGCGGCCCTCGATCCGGCGGTCGACGCCGCGTTTCGCCGTGCCGGCACCCGCCGTACGCTGACGTCGCGCGGCAGCGGCCCTTCTCACGTCGTCGAGTCGCCGTTCGCGCGTCGCGCCAGCGCCGAGCTGAACGTGTTGCCCGGCGCTCCCTCGGGCGACCTCGCCGCGGGCTGGCGCTTCGATCCAGCGGCGTCGGTCGGCCCAGGCGAGCTGCGCCCCTCTGGTCACGTCGCGCAGGAGACCCTGCGCATCGGCCGGCCCGTGCTGTCGGCGCAAGCACCCGGGCTGGCGCAGGCTACCGACGACTCCGCCGCCGTCGACTCCAGCGCCGCGGGCGACTGGGGTGCTGGGCCCGCTGTGTCGGACATGCCGACGCTACGTATGGAGGCGGTCTCGAATGACGAGGCGCCGGCGCATGCGCGCCCGGCGGCGCCGCTGGCGGAGGCGCAGCCAGGCGACGCTGCTGCCTCGCTCGAGCCTGACCCCGACGCCACGCCTTGACGCGCGAGTGACGTCTGGCCTCGGCGGGCGGCGGCCTTTGGACAGACCGCACGGGCTCTCGTAACATTCGCGGGGTGCGCCGCTCGTTGCGCACGCTGGGGGCAGCCGATGGCCTGGAGCCGTGCGTCAAGGGCAGAGCTTTGGCGCCGCACCGGTAGCGAGCCCGTCAGCGCGCTGTGGGCGGTGGGACTGAGCGCCGCGTCTGGCCGGCCAGGTCGCGCTGGCATCGCTTGGGCGTGCTTGCCCGCCTTGGCCGCCGCTGCGCTGGCCTGCAGCGCTGATCCGGCTGCCAGCGAGGAAGACAGCGCGCCGGAGGAGGTGGTCGGCCGCGACGACACCGGCAGCCCCGCCGACTTGGAGCCGATCGACAGCGGAGCCCCGGACGGAGCCGTGGGCGGTGAGGACACCGGCGGGCAGTGCCCAGGAGGCGCCGGCTGTGCCTGCGACGGCCCGCAGGACTGCGACAACGGCCTGTGCATTGACACCCCGGCGGGTGGCGTCTGCACCCAGATCTGCGTCGACAAGTGCCCCAAGCCCGAGCTGCAGTCGTGTGCGGCGGTGCAGCAGCCCGGCGGCGACATCGTCTCGATGTGCACGCTGCGCTACGGCCTCTTGTGTGAGCCGTGCGTCTCCAAGGCCGACTGCCCCTTGCTCGGCGCCGTCAGCGTCGAGGCCGGCTGCTTTCGCCAGACCGGCGCCAGCGGCGAGCTGTTGGCGATGGCCTGCAGCGTGGTCTGCCAAGAAGACAAGGACTGCCCCACCGGTCACGGCTGCCGCGACGCCGTGACGGCCGAGGGCGACGCGCGCAAGGCCTGCCTGCCGCTCAAGGACGGCGAACCGACGCTCTGCCCGTGCAGCCCGCGGGCGGTCAAGAAGTCGCTGAGCTCGGCCTGCGAGGCCAAGGCGCAGGGCAACGTCTGCGCCGGAACCCGCACCTGCGCGGTGGTCGGTGAGGTCGGCCTCTGCTCGGCGAAGCCAGCGGGCAATGAGACGTGCGACGGCGTGGACAACGACTGCGATGGCACCACCGACGAGGGCCTCTGCGACGACAAGGACCCTTGCACGAGCGACCTCTGCGAGGCCAAGATGCAACAGTGCAGCCACATCAAGACCCTGGGGCCCTGCGACGACGGCAACGCCTGCACAGGCCCCGACCTCTGCGGCGAAGCGGCCTGCGCGGGCGTGCTCCTCGACTGCGACGACGGCAACCCCTGCACGACCGACAGCTGCGATGTCACCGCCGGCTGCGTCCAGAAGCCGCACGGCAAGCCCTGCAACGACGGCAGCGCTTGCACTGACAACGATCTCTGCGATGGCAAGGGCGCCTGCGTCGGCCTCGCGCTCGACGTCTCAAAGGCGTGCAACGACGACAACCCCTGCACAGCCGACGGCTGCGACAAGGCCACGGGCTGCAACAAGAAGCCCGCGTCGGGCGTCTGCGAGGACGGCAACCCGTGCACCAACGGCGACACCTGCGCTGCCGGCGCCTGCGCCTCGGGCCAGAACGTCTGCGCCTGCCAGACCGACGCCGACTGCCAAGCCTCTGACGACGACAACCTCTGCAACGGCACGCTCTTCTGCGACAAGGCCGTCGCGCCCTTCGTCTGCAAGGTGGACCCAAAGACCGTGGTCACCTGCGACAACAGCGGCGACACCACCTGCCTGACGACGAGCTGCACCACGAAGACCGGCGCCTGCGACAAGGTTGCGGCGGCCGACGCCAAGCCCTGCGACGCCGACGGCTCGGTGTGCAGCGCCGGCGACACCTGCCAGGGCGGCGCCTGCAAGGCCGGTGGCGCGGTCAACTGCGACGACGGCAACCCGTGCACGAACGACACCTGCGACGCCAAGTCTGGCTGCGACGCGGTCAACACCATCGGCGGCTGCGACGACGGCGAGCCCTGCACCAAGGGCGACACCTGCGCCTCAGGCAAGTGCGTCCCGGGCGTCAAGCTGGTCTGCAACGACGACAAGGACTGCACCGTCGACGTCTGCGACAAGCTCACGGGCAAGTGCGTCTACGACGGCAAGCCGGCGGAGGGCGATCCCTGCGACGCCGACAAGTCGGTCTGTACCAAGGGCGATACTTGCCAAGCGGGCGCGTGCGTCACCGGCAAGCCGTTGGTCTGCAACGACGACGACGGCTGCACGAGCGACAGCTGCGACGCCCAGACCGGCTGCAAGTACCTCGACAACACCAACCCCTGCGACGCCGACGGCAACCCCTGTAGCGTCGGCGACGCCTGCAAGAACGGCGCCTGCCAGAAGGGCCCGCCCAAAGACTGCGACGACCTCAACCCGTGCACCCTCGACGGCTGCGACAAGGCGAGCGGGACCTGCACCCACGACGGCAAGGCGCAAGACCTCGTGCCCTGCGACGCCGACGGCTCAGTCTGCACCGTGGGCGACGCCTGTCAGGCCGGCAAGTGCTTAATCGGAAAGACAAAAGATTGCAACGACAGCAACTTGTGCACTGTCGACAGCTGCCACGTCAAGGGCGGCTGCCAGAACGTCTCGAGCGACGGCAAGGGCTGCGACGACGGCGACGCCTGCACCAAGTCGGACACCTGCGTCGCGAGCAAGTGCGCAGGTCTCAAATTGAATTGCAACGACAACAACGCCTGCACCGACGACGTCTGCGCCGCCGACGACGGCTGCAAATATCCAGCGATCGCCAACGGCAAGCCATGCGGCAGCGCGCAGCACTGCGTCCAGGGCAAGTGCGTGACGCCCAAGTGCGGCGATGGCTACACCGCGGCGGGCGAGCAGTGCGACGACGGCAACGCGCTGGCCTGCGACGGCTGCGAGTCGTGCCAGCTGCGCGGGCAGCTCGCGCTCGCCGGCAAGGGCGCCGCCAGCTTCGCGGCACCGACTCCCAACGCCGACGGCACCACCAGCATCGCTGCGCTGCTGGGCGACCTGACGATCGAGCTGTGGCTGCGTCCGGACGCCCTCGGCGCGGCAGGCGGCAACAAGGAGCAGCTGCTGGTGTCGCGCGCCCACGGCCAGAGCGTGGTGTCGCCGTATCAGGTCGGGCTGACGGCGGCGGGCGTGCCCTTCTTCCGCCACACCACCACCGCCGGCAGCGAGTTGGTGCAAGCCCAAAAGCAGAAGGCGCCGTGGGTCCTGACGCAAGGCAAGTGGGCGCACCTGGCGGTCACGGTCGCCGGCACCGAGGTGCGCCTCTTTGTCGACGGCGCCCCAGCCGGTGGCGGCCCGCTGCAGTTGGCCCGGGTCGAGGCGCCGTCAGCGACGCTCACCGTGGGCGCGCGTATGCCGAACGACTTCGCGGCGGGCTTTGTCGGCCGCATCGACGGCCTGCAGATGGCGGCGGGCGCGCTGCGCGGCGGTCCATTCGTCCCTGGTCGCGAGCCGCGCCTCGACCCGACGACCGTGGGCGTGTGGCGCTTTGACGCCGTCAAGGGCGCTACCAAGGTCGCGGACGGCAGCGTCCTTGGCCATGACCTCGCGCTCGCCGGAGACGCCGCAGTGGCCGCCGACGACTGCCAGGGCGGTGATCCCAAGGCGTCCGTCTGCGGCGACGGGATCACCTCGCCGCATGAGGAGTGCGACAACGGTGACGCGTTGGCCTGCGACGGCTGCGAGGCTTGCCGTAGCGAGAAGTCCCTCAAGCTGGGCGCCAAGGGCGTGCTGGTGACGCCTGGGCTGCCGACCTGGGCCCCCGACGCCCTCTGCCCAGGCTGCCGCATGACGGTCGAGGCCTGGGTGCGCCCAGACAACACCAACGGCGTCTTTGAGGTCGCCGCGCTGTCGTGCGGCTTCGGCTCGCTGATCCTGGCCCAGACGCCGGGCGGGGGCACCCACTTCGGCTTCGTGCGATTTCCGCTGCCGCCGGTCTTCGGCACCACCGTCATCAAGCCCGGCAAGTGGTACCACGTGGCCGCCACCCTCGGCTGGAACGCTGGAGATCCGGTGCGTCTCTGGGTCGACGGCAAGTTGGAGGGTGAGGTTATGGTTATTGTTGTTGTGATTTAGTTTGGTTATATTATCGACAAGGAATTGTTTTTCATCGGCGCTGGCGTCGGTGGTACTGGCGGCGGCTGCGTCGCCGACGGCAAGACCCCAGCGCCGGGCGCCTCGTTCCCAGGCGCCATTGACGAGTTCCGCTTGAGCGCCGGCCTGCGCTACAGCGACGCCTTCACGCCGCGGCGCCGCCTGCTGCCGGACGCCGCCACGCGCGGGCTCTGGCATTTCGACTCGCCCGGCGGCGTCGGCAGCGACGACTCGGGCCGCGCTGTGTCGACCTCGAACGCCGACGTGACGGCGCCGCCGGACGCTTGCTATGGCGACACTGCGGGCTCGGCCACCTGCGGCGACGGCCAGCAGGCGCGCTGGGAGCCATGCGACAACGGCAGCGCCAATGGCCCCTGGCCCGGCAAATGCGACAAGGCGTGCGGCCAGACCAGCGAGCCTGACTGCACCAGCCTCGGCTGGCAGACGGGGACGGTGCCCACCGGCAAGAACACCCTGACCTATGACGCTACCGGCTGGACGCTGGAGGGCTGGGTGCGGCTGCCAGGCTTTCCGAGCAGCGGCTACGGCGTCATCGCGGGCGTCGACGAGCCCGGCGGCTCGATCGGCTGCGCTTCGATGCCGGCTGGCCAGTCTTGGCGGGTGGCGGTGGGCCCGGGCGGCCTCGACGCCTCGCGGCTCGGCGGCGCCGGCGAGAAGGCGGGCACCGCGCCCCCGGTCTGGCAGGTCGGTGTGTGGCAACACTTCGCGCTGCAGCACGAGCAGAACGGCCAGGGCAGCCTATTTGTCGACGGACGCAAGGTGCGCGCCTTTGTCGGCGCGTCGACGGCGTGGTCCGCGAGCTGCCCGCTCCGCCTCGGCGACGCCTCGCAGCAAGGCAACCACCCGCAGTCGGCAGAGCTGGCGAGCCTGCGGCTGTCGAAGGGCGCGCGCTACGGCCAAGGGTTCGGGCTGCGTACGACCTTGGACCCCGACAAGCGCGCCATCTTCCTGTTTGATTTCGGCGATGGGGTGGGCACGTCCGCCGTCGACTTGATCACTGGCTTCAAGTTGGATGTCGCGGCGCCGCAGTGGAGCAAGGCCAAGGGGCCTGCCTGTAAGCCCTAGGCCGACGCCGCGCCACCACGCGACCGCGCACTCGCACGCCTGTGACGCCCTCCGACGGCGACAGTCCCGCGCCCACGGCTGGACAGACCGCAGTCGGCGCGCCTTGGCGGATGTCTCAAGGCAGGGACCGCCACGGCGTCGCCACCCTGCGCGGCTCCCTTTGGCTGTCGAGCGAGGCCGCGGCCACTGCCCTCGGGTGCACGCCATGGTGCGGAGGCGCCCTCCGGGAAGCGCCGTCCATCCACCGCTCTCGTGACGCTCGCTGCCGGGCGCCACACAGCCCTGTCGTCCCGCGCTGGCTCAGCCCGAGGCAGCCTGGAGTGGCCGAAAGTGATGAGCCCGCGTGGGCTGCCGCGGTGGCGTGTGCGTCGCCGTGGCTGAGCCGGGCCGCAAATTGGCCCAAAACGAAGAGCGGCCCCGGAGAGCCGAGGCCGCCTTCGTTCAGAGCAAGTGTGAAATCAAGAGGGGAGTCCGGGATCGCTCGTCTGCCGACCTTTAGGCAGCAAGACCGACCACTTCCCAACGATGGCCGACTTGAAAGGGCACACGGTCACCACGGACTTCAAAGAAGGGACGCCGCCGAAGCGACGCAGTGTGTGAGGATGGTTGGATGAGGATTGAGAGAACTTATGGGAATACAGCTTGCTCCTGCGCTTGAACCTCTAGCAAGGGCCGTGCCAACGAGCGCGCTGGCGCTGAATATCCGGACATACGTTAGTATAGTTATGATGTTCGGCGCTCATTCCGGCCACGCAGGGGCACATGGCGTCGGCACGCGCGCGCGGATGGGTCTCATATTGAAACACTTCCGGCTGGGAGGCACAGAGGCCCCGCCGCCCCAAGCGACACTCAGTGCCAGGGGTCGGGTCCAGCGCGCCGCAGGAGCGATAAAGAGCGGCGGACGGAGGCCTGCCTGGCCATGGACTTGCAGACGGCGCTGTCTCATTTCGGAACAGTTGTGGCCGCAGGCGATGGTCAGGCATCGTCGCCACCAGAGCGGGCGGCAGGCGTGTCAGAGCGCTGGCCTGGCGCGCTCTCGTCGTGGTAGACCGCCGACGCGCTGGGCGAACTTCGTCGCCGCCTGCGCCGCCCCGCAGCCTGGCCGGAGGACCACGCCATGATCGACCTCTTCAACCCGAGCGAGGAGCACGCCGCGCTCCGCACGATGGTCCGCGACTTCGCCACCCATGAGCTAGAGCCGCAGGCTGCGGCGCATGACCGTGACGAGCGCTTCAACCTGCCGCTCTTTCGCAAGCTCGGGGACCTCGGGCTGCTCGGGATCACGGTCGACGAGCGCTTTGGCGGCAGCGGCCTCGACGCTGTGGCGGCCGTCATCGCCCATGAGGAGCTGGCGGCGGTCGACCCGGGCTTCTGCCTCGCCTATCTGGCCCACGCGATGCTGTTCGCCAACAACCTCGTGATCAATGGAGATGATTCGCAACGGCTGCGCCTGCTGCCAGACGCCTGCGCCGGTCGCAAGATCGGCGGCATGTGCATGAGCGAGCCGGGCGCCGGCACCGACGTGCTCGGCATGGCCAGCCGTCTGACGCCGATCGACGACGGCTTCGCCCTGACGGGCCGCAAGATGTGGATCACCAACGGCGCCGTCGGCGAGAATGAGCTCGGCGACTGCTTCTTGGTGTACGCCCACGCCGGCGCTCCGGGCAGCCGCGCCCTGACGCTGGTGCTGGTCGAGAAGGGGATGCCCGGTTTCCGGCTTGGCCAGAAGATCCACGACAAGCTGGGCATGCGCGCTTCGACGAC
>SXGT01814186.1_pt1 | contig 13259 bp, 10 predicted proteins | sample 3176221 | NCBI WGS metagenome assembly SXGT01 (sample SAMN11356862, study PRJNA531348) | freshwater metagenome | isolation source: freshwater sample F1-120 | place: China: Fuxian Lake, Yuxi | collected 2017-12-25
CTTGGGCTGCCGCGGCCGTGGGACCAGCAGTGGTCCTTGCGCCTGCAGCAGATCGTCGCGTACGAGACGGGCCTCTTGGAGTACGAGGACCTCTTCGACGGCAGCCACGTCATCGCCGCGCGCGAGGCGGCGTTGACCGAGGCCGTGCGCGCCGAGCTTGGCTGGATCGCGAGCGAGGGTGGCGTCGCGGCAGCGGTGGCGAGCGGCGCCATGAAGGAGCGGCTGGTGGCCGCGAACGCCGAGCGGCTGCACGCGATCGAGAGCGGTGCGCAGGTCGTCGTCGGGGTGAATCGCTTCGTCGAGTCGGCGGCGTCACCGCTCGCGGCGACCGCCGACGGTGGGATCATGCGGCCGGACGAGGACGCCGAGGCGCGTCAGATCGGCGAGCTGGCGGCGTGGCGCTCGGCGCGCAATGGGGCGGCCGTCGCGGCGGCACTCGCGGGCCTCGAAGCCGCGACGCGCGCGGGCGAGAACATCATGGAGGCGTCGATTGGTTGCGCCTACGCGGGCGTCACGACGGGCGAATGGGGCGAGCTCATGCGCCGCGTTCTGTCCGATGGAAAGGCGTGGCGTGCGCCTTCGGGAATCGGGGCGAGCGCAGGCGCGCGTGACGCGAACGAGACGGCCGGGACGGACGGCGCGCTAGGACCGCTCGAGGCCGCACGGGCCGAGGTGCGCGCCGCTGCGAAGCGCCTCGGTCGACCGCTGAAGTTGCTGGTCGGCAAGCCGGGGCTCGATGGACACTCGAACGGGGCCGAGCAGGTGGCATTGCGCGCGATGGAGCTCGGGATGGAGGTGGTCTACGAGGGGATCCGCGTGACCCCCGAGCAAGTCGCGACCGCGGCGCTCGAGGAGGGCGTCCATGCGGTCGGCCTGTCGATCTTGTCGGGGAGTCACCTCGCGCTCGTGCCGGCGGTGCTGGCCGCATTGGCTGACCGCGGGCTCGCAGGGTTGCCGGTGTTCGTCGGCGGGATCATCCCGGAGGCGGACCGCGCGACGCTTCTCGCGATGGGGGTCACGCGCGTCTTCACGCCGTCGGATTTCGATCTGACCGGCAGCCTGGTCGCCCTCGCGACCCTGGCCGCCGCGCGCTGACGCATGCGCCGCGCCGCGCGCCGTGCGCTTGCAGCTTCACGCAATCATGGCGTCGACCTCGATTTCGACGCGCCAGCTCGGATCGAGCAGGCCCGCTACGACGACCATGGTGGCGGCCGGCATCGCCGAGCCGAACAAGGCCCGGTGCGCACGGCCGATCTCGTCGGCGTCCCGCGCATCCACGATGTACATGCGCGTGCGGACCACGGCGCCAAGGTCACAACCGGCCGCCATGAGCGCTTCGCGGATGATCTCCCCGCAGCGCATCATCTGATCGTAGGGACTCTTGGCGACCGCCTCGCACGGAGGAGGGACGGGCGCCGTGCCCGAGACCAGGACGTGCGCCCCGATACGAACAGCGCGCGAGAAGCCGATGGTGGCCTCGTAGGGCGAGCCCGAGGCGATGTGTTGGGTGGTCATGGGTGCGAGCTTATCAGGACGCGCGCGGCACGGGGAGCGTCGTGAGGGCTGCTTGTGGGCGGCCCCGTTTTGACGGAACCTCGTCCCGTGACGCACTTCGTCGGACGCGGTGTCGAGCTTGCGCTCCTGCGCGACGCCATGATGGCGCCGGCGCACCGTTGGCCGTTCGCGGTCCTGCATCTTTGGGGGGTCGCCGGCATCGGCAAGAGCACGCTCCTCGATCAGTACGAGCGCCATGCGCGCGCCGCCGGCGTGCCGTTCTGGCGCATGGACTGCGGGCACCTCGCGCCGAACCCGAAGGACTTCACGTCCGCCTGGAACGCGCACGCCGCGGACCTTCCCGAGGCGTGTCGCCTTGGCCGACAGCGTTGGATCCTGGCGCTGGATACGTACGAGACGATGGCGCCGCTCGATGGCTGGCTGCGCGAGTCGTTTCTTCCGTCGTTGCCGAGCAGCTGCCTCGTCATCCTGTGCGGGCGGCTGAAGCCGGCGGCGGCTTGGACGTCGGATCTGGGATGGCGCGACCTCGCGCGCAGCCACGAGCTGGCGCCGCTCGCGTTCTCGGAGGTCGCCGAGCTCTTGGCGGCGCGCGAGGTCCCGGTAAGTGCGCACGAGGCTGTGTTCCGGCTGAGCTCGGGGCACCCGCTGGCGGCGGAGCTCGTCGCGTCCCAGGTCGCGGCAGACCCGGCGTGGGACTCAGGCGCGGCGGCCGCCGGGCCCGCAGTCTTCGACGGCCTCGTCGACCGCTTCCTCGATGAAGCCCCCTCGCCGGTCCATCGCGAGGCGCTCGAGGTCGCGTCGATCGCGCTGTTCACGAACCAGGATCTGCTGGCCGATCTGATGCCGCGTGCCGACGCGTATCAGCTCGTGCGCTGGCTCGGCGGGCTCTCCTGGATGCGCTCGACCGAGCGTGGCTTTGTGCCGCACGACCTCGCGCGCGACACGATCTTCGGGGATTTGCGTAGGCGCAGCCCGCATCAATTCCACCACCTGCGCGTGCGCATTCACGACGCGCTCGCGCGCCGCGCGAGCTTCGCGCGCCGCGACGGTCTGGCTCTGCGCGAGCTGACGTTTCTCCAGCGCACCAACCCGATGCTCGGCCCGTTCCTCGAGGTCGTGAAGAGCGGCGAGCACTGGGTCGAGCCGGGCACGCCCGAAGACCACGGCGCCGTCCTGGCGATGACGCGCGCGCACGAGGGCGACGCGTCGGCCGACCTCCTCGCGCGCTGGCTCGACGCGCGGCCCGAGGGTCTCTGGGTGACGCGCAGCCTCGCGAGCGCGGTGACCGGATTCGCCTTCGAGCTTCGCGTGACCGGCGACGAAGCGCCCGCGGGGGCCGGCGGGATCGCGGCTTACGATCCGGCGTTGACCAGCTTTTGGCGAGGGACGGCGGCGCACGCCCCGCTCGCGCCCGGCGAGGTCGGCATGTTCATCCGCAGCTGGATGGCCGCCGGCACGCACCAGCGGATCGGTCCCGTGCAGACGGCCCTCTTCTTCCACCTGGTGCAGCTCTATCTGACGCTGCCGGCGCTCGCGTTCAGCGCGATGAGCTACGCAAACCCCGACGACTGGCGCGTCATCAACGCCTTCTCGAACATGTTCCAACTTCCGAATGGAGCGTACACGCTGGGCGACGACCCCGCACGGACGCACGCGATGTACTTCCATGACTGGCGCAAGACCCCGCCGATGGACTGGCTGGCGCTGCTCGGGCGGCGCGATGGCGCGGGGCAGGCCGAGGCGTCGCCAGGCGCGGCGTTGTTCGTCGGACCCGAGGGGCGATGGTTCCAGGCCTCGGGCCAGGAGCGCGTCGATCTCGCGGCGCGCAAGACCCTGAGCGGGCTCCTCTGGCACCTGGTTTGCGCGCGCCGCGACCGTCCGGGCGAGGCGGTGTCGCTCGCCGAGCTCCTCGGAACGGGCTGGCCGCGCGAGACGCCCACCTTCCACTCGGGACGCCACCGCGTGTACGTCGCGATCTCGTCGCTGCGTAAGCTCGGACTGGAGGTGTTCCTCGCGAGCAACGAGGCGGGCTACCTCATCGACCCGGCCGTCGAGACGGTGTTCGTGACCTGAAGTTCTGCTTCGCGCGCGTCGAGCTCGTGCGCGAGGCGGGCGCTGCCGATGAAGATGAGCGCCGTCAGGTAGGCCCAGCCGAGAAACAGGATCATCGCGCCGGCGGCGCCGTAAACGGACACCGACGCGGCGCGCGTGAGGTAGTTCGCGAAGAGCCAGCGGCCCACGATACAGAGGGCGGCGGTGACGCAGGCGGCCACGAGCATGGCACGCCGCGACGGGTGGCGCACCGGCACGACGTAGTAGATAGCGAGCACGAACCCGACGGTGGCGGCAAAGGCGAGAACGATGTCGAGCGCGGCCCAGACGACGTACGGGACATCGAGGAAGGTTCCGTCGGCGGCGTCATGGAGCACGCTCAGCGCGACGCGCGACCCGAGGAGCGCCAAGAGCGTCGCGGAAGCGCAGAGCGTTCCGATGAAGCCGGCCAGGCGTGCGCGCCCGAACCAGGCGAGCTAGACGCCGAACTTGCGCAGCTGCGGTGTGTTGGGGGCATGGGGCTTCTGGTAGTGGGAGCGCTCGATGTCCCAGATCGCGTGGAGTGCGGTGCGCACGGCGACGAAGAGGCGCCCGCTGCTCCAGAAGAGGATGACGAAGCCGAGGATGGAGGCGATCGAGAGCTGAAGGGTGTCCTGCGCGTTATCGGCGAGCCCGCTCAGGAAGCCGGCGATCTGGGGGCCGAGATCGCCTTCGAGGCGCGCATGGAGCTCGGCGCGTGCGGCGTCGCTGCCGGAGACCGCGCCGGCGATGGCGACCGTGGTGACGACGAACGGCGCTGTGGACATGAGCGCGTAGAACGCGAGTCCGGCGGCGAGCAGGCTGCCGTCGCGATCGCGCGTGGCCTTCACGGTGGCGACGACGAGCCGCGCGGTCCGACCCCATCGGTGGAAGATCGACAACGCTCAGCTCGTCGGACCGACGGGCCGACGGCGCCTTGGTCTCATCCTAGGTCGGGCTCGGGGCGCTCGGTGCATCGGGGGCACGGGGCGCGCTCCGGAGGCTACCGAGGAGCCGGATCGTCAGCACGATCCAGGTCGGCAGATACACGAGGACCATCGCCAGCGCGGCGTAGCCAGCCTCGCGATCGAAGCGGCTGCGCCCGATGGCGACGATGAGCAGCGACAGGCCCACGAACGAGGCGGCGCCGGACCCGATGTAGTTCAGGCCCCAGTAGAGGCGGCTGACCGCCGTGCGCTCGGCCTGGTTCGTGCGCGCGAGCAGCGCGGTGTGAAGGCCGAAGAAGAGCCCACCGACGACGAGCATGGCGATCGGGGCCCAGAGTTCCTTGAGACGCGTCTCGTACGCGAGGCCGGCGATGAGCGCGGCCGCACCGGCGAGGAGAGCCATGAACCCGAGCGTCTGGAAGAACCCGAGCGCTGTCTTGGCGCCGAGCTGCGGATCGAGCCCCCTGCCCTCGCGGGCGTCGCGGGCGCGCGCCAGGAGGTACACGACCAGCGGCAGGAAGACGACCATGCCGACCAGCGGCACGAAGCTGATGGCGGAGAGCACTTCGAAGATGCCCATGGGGACTCCGCGGGTCGAAGGACGGTTGGATGACCCGGCGAGGCAACCACGCGCCCCGGGCGCGTCAAGTTTTCGCTTGCCCCGCGCGCGTCAGATGGCCGTCAGCTCCCTCTCGGACGCCGCCACCTCGGTCGCCGCGGCGTCCCCCTCGGGCGTTCCGGCGTAGATGAAGCGCCGCACGCGCGGGTCGCTCACGTGGCGTAGGCCGTCGGGAGTTTCGGCCGCGATGATCCTCCCGCGATCGAGCATCGCGATCTGATGACCGGTCCGAAAGGCGGACGCCATGTCGTGCGAGACGACGAGGCTCGTGATGTCGAAGAGCTCCTGCGCCTCGACGATCATGTCGTCGAGGTAGCGCGTGAGCACGGGGTCCTGCCCGGTCGTCGGCTCGTCGTAGATGATGAGCTCGGGGCGCGTGACGAGCGCGCGCGCGAGCCCGGTGCGCTTGCGCTGACCCGACGACACCTCGGACGGCATGCGCTCGCCGATGTCGGCCAGATGAAGCTGGGTCAGGATTTCCTCGACGCGCGCGCGGACGTCGGATTTGGCAAAGCCACGCTCGCGCAGCGGGAACGCGACGTTGTCGCGAATGGAGAGCCCGTCGAGAAGCGCCGCGCCCTGGAACACCATGCCGTAGCGCTCGCGGAGCTTGATGAGCTGGGCCGACGACAGCTTCGCGAGGTCCTGGCCGAAGACCACGATCGATCCGGCGTCGGGGCGCATGAGGCCGATAATGTGCCGCATGATGACAGACTTGCCGCTGCCCGAGCCGCCGATGATGACGGAGATCTTGCCACGCGGGATGACGAGGTCGATGCCGCGGAGGACGTGCTGCGTGCCGAAGTGTTTGTGGACGTCGCGAAGCTCGGCGATCGCAGTCTCGCCCGGCCCGAGCTGCCAGACGCTGCGCGGTTCGCGGGCGCCGGCGCTGGGCTCGCCCGAGGCGCGCGCGTCCAGGCGGAGGCGGCCCACGTCCGCGAAGAAGACGGAGACCAGCGGTGTCTTGCGCGGCCCCATAACCTCGTCGAGTGTGCCGTAGGCGGAGATCTTCCCGCCCTCGAGCACCGCCAAGCGGTCGGCCAAATGGAGCGTCGAGGTCATGTCATGCGACACGACGCAGGAGGTGATCCCGAAGCGGCGTCGCGTCTCGGCGAGCATGTCGTCGACAAAGTCGATCATGATCGGATCGAGGCCAGTCGTCGGCTCGTCGAAAAGAACCACCTCGGGATTCGAGATGACGGCGCGCGCGAGCGAGACACGTTTCTTCATGCCGCCGGAGAGCTCGGCCGGCAGCTTCTTCTCGGCGCCTGCCAACCCCAGCGAGGCGAGCAGCTCGCGCACCAGTCGCAGGACCTCGGCCCGCGGCATCGGCGTGTTCTCGGTCAGCGGAAACGCGACATTGTCCTCGACGCTCAGCGAGTCGAGCAGCGCATAGCTCTGGAACATCATCGTCACGCGCTTGCGCAGCTCGAACAGGCGACTCGGCGCGACCTGGCGCGTGTCCTCGCCGAAGAGCCGGACCTCCCCTTCATCGGGGAGCGACAGGCCGTTCATCAGCCTGAGGAGTACCGATTTTCCCGAGCCCGAGGCGCCGGCGATGACGGTCGTCAGGCCCGTGTGCAAGTCGAGATCGAGCCCATTCAGGATCGCGCGCCCGCCGAAGCGCTTGACGACTCCGCGCAGCTGGATGACGGGGCGCGCCGGATCCGCCGCCCAACGCGGCTCGCTCGGGCAGAGCAAGTTCGTCCGGCGCGGGAGCTCTCCGTCAGCGCCCACGGGGCCCGCGGCGCCCGCCGTGTGCGGGTGTCCCGGGGATGAGCGAGAAACTTGAATCATGCTGCTCCGCGCCCATGATGCACGGACCGCGCACGGGCTACCGCGTCCGCCGACGATCGGCGACACTCAACGGCCCCGGGAAGTTGCAGCAGGCGCCGCCCGCGCGCAAGCTGCCCGTGCCACCGAAGGCCGCCGCGCGGCCGCCCGAGTCGGTGCGCGCCCGCGGGGGCCTCGCGCGCCTGCATCTCCGAAGGAGTCTCATGCCATCCCGTGACTTGACCGTTTCCGCCAAGAAGGCGCCACCGGCCGCCGGCGGCACCAAGGACCAGATCCGCCAGCGCATCCTCGTGCTCGGTATCGGCCTCGGGATCATGTGGGGGCTCGAGGTCATCGACGCGATCCTCGGGCAACCGCTCAACAACCTCGGGATCCACCCGCGCGAGCTCGACGGCCTGCCAGGGATCTTCCTGTCGCCGGTCCTGCACGCGGACTTCCCGCACCTCATCGCGAACACTGTGCCGTTCCTGGTGCTGGGCTTCTTCGTCACGCTGCGCGGCCTGCGCGTCTTCACCGTCGTGACGCTCTTCACGGCGCTCGGCGGCGGTCTGCTGGTGTGGCTTGCGGCGCGGTCGGGCTCGGTCATCGGCGCCAGCGGTGTCATCTTCGGGTACTTCGGCTACTTGATGGCGATGGGGATCTTCGAGCGCTCGGTGAAGTCGATCGCGCTCGCGGTGATCGTCGGGCTCCTCTACGGAGGGATCATCTTCGGCGTCGTGCCGACCGACGGGCGCGTCTCGTGGGAGGCGCACCTCTTCGGCGTGCTCGCGGGCGTCGTCTGCGCGTACCTGGGCAATCGCAAGGTCGCCGCCGCCAAGAAGGCCAAGAAAGCGGTCTGACCCTGGGCTCAGAAGTTCGTCAGGCGGAAGAACTGCCCCATGTCGCGGATCGACGCGAAGTCGCTATCTTTGCGGGCCGCGGCCAACGCCCTCTTCGCGTCCGACGTGCCCGCCTTGTAGAGCACCGTCAGCTCGGCGAGCGCTTCCTTCTTCTTGCCCGCCAGCGCCAGCTCGCACGCGTAGTTGTAGCGCGCCCAGACGTTGTCGGGGTTCGTCTGGACGGCCTTCTCGTAAGCCGCGAGCGCGGCCTTGTGGTCGCCGGCCTTGCGCGCCGCGAGCCCCTGATCGTTGAGGCGCGTCGACTCCTTCGGGTCGATGGTGACCGCACCCCCCTTCGGAGCGCTCGGTTCCGCGGGCGCCGCCACGACCTCGGCCGCCACGGCGTCCGCGGCCAACGCCCCATCGGCACCGACGACCACGTCGTCGCCCGTCACTTCCCCGGCCCCCGCGACCTCGTCCACCGCGCCGGCCGCCTCGGCGCCCTCGACCTCGACCTCGGCGACCTCGGCCTCGACCTCGGCGACCTCGGCCTCGACCTCGACCTCGACCTCGGCGACCTCGCCCGTCTCGTCGGCCTCGACCGCGCCGTCTGCCGCCTCGGCCGCGTCTTCGGTGGCCCCGTCGGCCACCTCGTCGCTGCCCCCGGCGTCGGCCGCCGCGCCCGCGTCCGCCACGGCGCTCCCGGTCTCCGCGGTCGCCGCCGCCGTCGTCGTCGTCGCGGGCTCGCCGCCCTCGCCCGGCTTCAAGACGACCAACACCACGGCCGCGGCCACGCCGCCGAGAACCACCATCGCCGCGATCCATGCGACCGCGGGGACCCTTCCCTTGCGTTTGACGACGACGGCCTGCGCCGTCTGCGTGTCGTGGGTCACGGGTCCGTCGTCGGGCTCTTCACGCGGGTCGCTGCTTCGAGGTGACTTCGCCATAGGGCGAGCTTAGGCGGCCGCCGATTCCTTGTCGACCGCATCCCCCCCGACATCCCGCCCAGGCGCCGCGTGCCAGGCGTGTTCCAACATTCCGAGCCCCGCGACGCTCACCTCGAGGTGCGCCAGCATCGCCTCCGGCGTCGCCAGCTTCAGGCAGCGCACGCGCAAGCCGGGATCGGCCCCAAAGCCCTTCAAGAAACGCGCGAGCATCATGCGCATGCGTCCCGGCCCGACCTTGGGCGGGTACTGCGCATCGAGCAACGCGAGGTAATGCCGCAGCGCCGCGATCGTATCGCGCCACGTCGGCGCGAACATCGGCCGCCCCGCCGCCACGTCCGCGATCTGCCGAAAGATCCACGGGTTGAGGATCGCGCCCCGCCCGATGAGCGCCCCATCCGCCCCGCTCGCGGCGAGGCGCGTCAACGCGTCCGCCGGCGTCACGATGTCGCCCGACCCGAGGATCGGGATGCGCGCCCGCGCCTTGAGCGCGCGTACGACCCCCCAATCCGCCTCGCCCGAATACAGCTGCATGCGCGTTCGGCCATGCACCGCGAGCGCGCTCGCGCCGTGGTTCTCGGCCACCTTCAGCGTCTCGAGGTAATTGACCGAGCCGGCGTCCCAGCCCGGTCGGATCTTGATCGTCACGGGGATCTGCACGGCCGCCGTGACCCCGTCCAGGATCGCCGCGAGCCGCGGGAGGTCGCGCAAGAGCCCCGCGCCGCCGCCGCGCCGGCAGATCTTCGGCTCGGGGCAGCCGCAGTTGATGTCGACCGCCTCGGCCCCGGCGTCCTGGACCATGCGCGCGCCCTCGGCGATGCGCTCGGGATCGGCGCCGTAGAGCTGGATGGCGATCGGCCGCTCGGACGCGTGGAAGGGCATGCGGATGACGGTCCGCAGCTGACCGCGCGTGAGCATGTCGACGTTGATGAACTCGCTCACGAAGAGCCCGACGGCGTCGCCCGAGCAGTGCCGAACGAGGCGCCGGAAGGGCGAGTCGGTGACGCCGCTCATGGGCGCGAGCACCAAGCCCGGACGCACGTCGACCGCGAACGGGGAACGCAGAATGCGATAGGCAGGTAGCGGCGTGGGCATCATCATCGTCGGCCGCGCGCCTTACCGGGCTGCGTGCGGGCGGTCAAGCACTTGGCCGATTGGACGGTTGGACGACATCCGCGAGCAACGAGACCGTGAGGTCGAGCGAGGCCGCGCGACGGCTTCATGAGCTTGACGCGCGCGTCGCCCGTCGCGTCGAGGCTGCCGTTGCCGGAGTAGTCGTCGGAAAGGGTGCAGTCGTCGGCTCGCGCCGGGCCAGCGCGCCCGCGATGCCGCGTCGTCGATCTATTCAGGCCCGCAGACGTCGACCAGGGCGTCGTCCGCCGGCGAGATGCGGGCGCCATGGTGGAGCACTGCGGTCCCGCACGTGGTTGTCGCGGGGCAGTCCGTCTGCCCGCCCGGGCAGGGGCGAACGCACGTGTTGGCCGCGCAGATGAGCCCGAGCTCGCAGTCATGGGTGGTCTCGCAGGGATCGTTCTCGTCGCCCACGCCCGCGGACAACGTGCCGCACGCATGGCGCGGTGCAAGCGCCGCCGGCTCGATGAACGCGAGGCACAGCTCGGGATCCGTGCAGTCGGATTGCCGCGCGCATGTGACACCCTGGATCTTGGCCGAGCCGTCGCAGAAGGTCACGATGCCGATCGACGCGCTCGTAAGGCCGTCGGCGAGCTCCGTTCCGACGCAAGTCTCCCCCGTCGGACAGTCGCCGTCCGCCGAGCAGTGGCTTCGGCACAAGCCGGCGGCGCACAGCCCAGTCGCGCACGCGGAGTCGCTCGCGCAGGGTGCGCCCGGGAGTTGGCCCGAGGGATCGGGGGCCTGGCACACGCCCCGCCGCCGCCCGGGGCTCGTCAGGTAGTGGCCGAAGCACCAGCGCGGGCGCTTGCAGTCCGCCTCCCGCGCGCAGAAGGCAATGTCGCAGAGGCCGTCGTCGCGGCAGGAGGCGTCGAGGGGACAGCCCCAGGTGAGCCCGATCTCCTCACAGTCCGGGTCCGGCGCTTTCGCCACCCTCTCCTCCGCCTTCTCCGCCCTCCTCCGGCTTGTCCTCGCCGAGGGGGAAGCAGACCTGAAAGCTCGGAAGGGCGTTCGACCACGACGCGGCCTGTTTCAGCGAATCAAGGGTCGGGACGGAGCAGCTCGTGGTGGCTTGGCAGGCGCTCCCTGCCGCGTTCGCGTCGAAGACTGTGCAACTGCCGGCCACGCCGGAGGGCTGCGGGGCATTCAGCGGGATGCCGAGGAGCTCGAGCTCCATGCTGTTCGACGCGCACTGCGGATCGGACCGGTCGATGTGCACGTCGATCGCGAGCAGGTCGATCGGCGGAAACTTCTTGCCGAAGACGCAGGGTACGTGGGCATCGGAGAGGTCGATGGTGTAGCGCGGCTCGTCGTTGCCGAGCGCCGGCGCGTTGACCCCATCGTGGTGGATCTCGACGCGGGTGTCGTCGACCCGCACCACGCCGAACTTCACCGCGGCCTTCCCCTCGCGCTGCCGGTTGCCCGCCTCGCCCTCGACGGGCGCGAGGCGGTTTCCGCCCTGCTTGCACGTGTGATCGCCGCGCTCATCACAGAACGCCGACGCGCAAAATTGCCAGGCTGGGAAGTCCGTCCCTTCGCCCGCCGCCGTCGGCGGGCAGGTCGCGCCGTTTTCTTGGAGGATCGGCTGGCAGGTCTGAACGTTCTTGCCGTTGTGATAGGCGGTGGTGGCGACCCCATCATAGGCGTTCGCCAAGCCATGCGCGTCGTCGGGCCAGCCGGACGCACAGAACCTGAGCGGGAGAAAGTTGCCCCACTCCTGGCGGATCGCCATCTCCGCCGCGTTGTCTTTCCGGCTGATGGCGCTCCACCATTCGATCAGCGGGAGGCCCACGCCGGCTTTGGTCAGGCGTGCATAGTCGCCGTCGTCATAGGCCGAGCCGTCGTTGAGGAAAGCGAGCTTCGGCTTGTCGCCGAGCGTTTCGAAGTCGTAGTGGCGGAGCGCCTGCCAGCGGTCTTCGCATTCGCTGCTGGCCGCCACGAGCGACGCCTTGCACAGGTTCGGGTCGAGCACCGACCAACGCGGCTCGAAGGACGGGGCGCATTGGGGCGCGGGTCCATCGAGGCATTGGACGGCCGTGATGTCGTCGAGGGTCCCCTCGCCATGGGTGCTGTTGTCCGTGATGAGCGGAGGGCCCGGCGGAATCGTCTTTTTTGTCAGCGACTTGTAGCCGCGGCGCTGGCATTCCCCCTGACCGCTGGCCCCTGCCCAGGCGCACACGGCGGGGTGACTCACCGAGGTCGCCTCGAGTTCGGGCGCGTACTGACAGCTGGTCGCGGCCTCCGCATCGGAGCCCAGGTGCGCGTTGACCGTGGTCTCGACGCTTGCCGAGTACGCCGGCACGCACCAGGCGCTGTCGCAGTCTGCGTCGGAGCCGCAGGCCTCGCCGCCCTTCTTGGTCGGGTGCCATCCGCAGGTGAGGTCCCAATCCTCCTCGCCGTGCGGGTTGTGAACGTTCGGGGCGAAGTGCTCGAGGCACTCGCCACAACGGTAGGCATCGTCAGACGGGACGCATTTGCGGCGGATCTGCCCGCAGTCGGCGTCGCAGATCGCCTGGTCCTTCGTGGTGCAGCGGCCGTCCCGACATGGGGCTCCGCCGCACTCGACGTCCTCGATGCAGGCGCGGCCAAAGAGGACGATGGGGCGGCACTCGCGGGTCGCGGGCGCGGTCCCGCCGACCTCGAAGTAGCCCGCTTTGCACTCGCCGCACCACGCCCCGTGGTAGGGCACGGACACGGCGTTGGCCTCACGGCCCTGCTCGTCGCAGCGGGCCTCGCGGCCGCGGGTGGTGATCGCCTCCGGGTCGGCGTGGTAGTACGCGTACACGCGGACGTCGGTCAGGTCGATCCCGATGTCGGCGGCCGCGCCAGGCGGATCCGAAGCCGAGGGGCTCAGGTACATGTTGCGCCCGACGTTTCCTGGACCGAACTCCCAGCGGGAGTCGTAGGGGCCCGACGGTGGGCTGTGACTCGGCGGGACGCTGCCCACGAAGGTGAGCTTGTCGCCGCCTTGGTCCTGCTGGTGTCGCCGGTTCACGAGCACGCCGTCGATCGTGACGCGCGGCTCGTCCGACGTGACGGCTGGCGTGTCCGTGGGATCCCAGGGAGCGGGCGGGATCGTGAGGTTCTCGCCCCAGGCGATGGTGACCGCGTGCGTGCGCAAGTCCCAACTGAGCGGCACCACGTCTTCGCGGCCCCCCTTGGTCTGGCGGCGGCCGGTCACGAGGTGCAGGTTGCAATGGTTTTGGCCGTCGCAGGTGACATAGGCGAGGAAGTCCGAGGCCCTGGCCGCGAGTCGCGTCTCGAGGACGCGGTTGTCGGGGAGACTGACAGCGCCGATCGAGTTCACCGAGCGCGGTATCCGGCGTCCTTGAACCAACTGACGATGTGGCCTCTGGGCAACTCGTTCATGGCACGCAAGACCTCCCGGTCGACGGCGTCACGAGAGCGGGCTTTGGCTCTTCGA
>SXGT01715482.1_pt1 | contig 13258 bp, 7 predicted proteins | sample 3176221 | NCBI WGS metagenome assembly SXGT01 (sample SAMN11356862, study PRJNA531348) | freshwater metagenome | isolation source: freshwater sample F1-120 | place: China: Fuxian Lake, Yuxi | collected 2017-12-25
GTCGACGTTGCCGTAGACGAAGTTGCTCGGAGTGTTGCGCTCGTGCGCGATGCCGGCGACCAGACGGCCGAGCGAGGACATCTTCTCCTGGTGGACGAGCTGGGCCTGGGCGGCGCGCAGCTCGGCGGTGCGCTCGCGGACCTTCTCCTCGAGGTCCCCCTTGGCCCGGCGCTCGTGCTCGAGCGCGACCTTGAGGCGGCGCTGGATGCGCACGTCGGCGGTGACGTCGCGGTAGGTCTCGACCACGACCTTCTGACCGCTTTCGACCTCGACCGGCGCGGCGGTGACGATGAAGGTCAAGTCTTCGCCGTCGCCGCGGCGGGCGCCGATCTCGTCGACGCGCAGGCGGCGGCCGACGTCGCGCACCTTGCAGCCCAGGCAGTTCTGCTCGCAGATCTCGAGCTTGAACAGCTCGAAGCAGCGGGCCCCGGCCTTGACCTTCTCGGCCAGGTTGCGCCCGCGCAGGCCGGTCAGGCCCTCGTAGGCCTGGTTGTAATGCAACACCCGGCGGTCTTCGTCGAGGACGACGGCCGCGTCGACGCTCCCATCGAGGAGCTGGGTGATCTGATCGAACAGCTTGGCCAAGCGTTACGATTCCGCCAGGAACGAGAGGTACCGCTCGGGCAGGTCGTCGAATTCCATGGTCGCCCCACAGGACGAACACGCGAATGACGGGATCTCCTGCCGGGCCCCTGCCTGCGTCGGCACGTCCACCAGCTTCTCTTCTTCGGCGCCGCAGCGTTCGCACACGTACGGTGCGTAGAAGGAGCGGATGCGGGCGTTGCCGCGGAAGTTGTAGATCATGTTGAGCTGGGTGACGATCGCCGGCGAGCAGTGCGAGAACGAGAGGTCGGTGACGTGGGGCAGATCGCGCACGAAGTTCACCCACTCGCGGACGCCACAGCTGTTGATGCGACGCACCTCGGCGAGCTGGAACGCGACCGTGCCGCGCAGCCGCCGCCGCAGCTCGATGAAGTCGGCGTTCTCGTCGATCTCCCCGACGAACTCCACCGTGGTCAGGCCCGGGCGCTCCTTGATCCGCCACGACAGCGCGACCGGCTCCGGCCCCCGCACGTCCGTCGACATCAGCTCACTCCATCCGCGGCGGTGGCTGCTCGAAGTGCTGGCGCACGCCGGTGGTGGCGGTCTCATCGAGGCTGGGCGGCTCGATCAGCACGTCCTTGACCTCGAAGCGCACCGGATCGGGGTTGGCGAAGATGCCGCGCTTGACCACCTTGCCCATGCGACCGGCCAGGCCCTGGTAGGCGCCCTTGGACGGCGACGACCAGCCCGAGATGGCGCCGCTGCCGCCGAACCGGGTCACCGCCGTGCCCACGCTGGTCACCGTGCCCGCCGGCACCTTGCTGTTGATCTGCACGAAGGCCGGGTTGGGCACCGAGCCGGTGTCGAACAGCTTCTCCAGGCCCTTCTGCGCGCCGCTCGGCGCGAACACCGCCTGCGCGCCCTTGTACGACGCGACCTCGGCCACCGCCGCGGTCACGTCGGGCTTGCCGACCCGCGCCGCGAAGAAGCCAGCGTCGACCTCCGACTCGAGCATGGCGTTGTCGATGAAGGCGTTGTCGTTGCAGCCGGTCTGGACGTAGGCCAGCTTCTTGCCCTTGAGCGCTTGCATGGTGCCGCCGCCCGAGGCGAACAGCGCCCAGCCGCGGGCGCCGCTGCCGCCGATCTGGGCGTTGGCGAGCAGGTTCCAGCCCAGGTTGGTCGCGTAGCACTGGGCGTCGACGATCGCGAAGTCGACGCCGGCGCTCTTCAGCGAGCTGAAGGACGCGAACGCCTTGGCCTCGGTCTTCACGCCGGTCTGGGCCTCGATGGCCTTGGCCAGGCCCTGGACGTAGGCCAGGCGATCCTGCGCGGTGCCGAACTCCACCGACGGTGCGTAGATGCCGACCACGAGCTTGCTCGGGGCGGGCTGCGATGTACCGGGACGGACGACGAGCAACGCGGCCGCAGCGGCCAGGCAGAGCGTCGGGATGATGATGCTGAGCTTGCGCATGTGTTTGTCTCCCCGCTCAGAACCCGTAGATCCGCTTCTTGGCGTCGATCCACTTCTGGAGATCCTTGGCTTGCACCTTGCCGGACGCGCCGCGCCAGGCGTCGTACGCCTCCTTGGGCTTGCCGGCCTGCTCGTAGAGGATGCCGAGGTTGACCAGCGACTCGGGCGGCTGGCCACGCAGGCCCTCGAGGGCCGAGACCTTGCCCGCGTTGAGCGCGAGCACGGCCCGGTTGTTGGTGAGGCGCCGCTTGACGTCGTCGGCGGCGTACTTCTCGGCGTTGTCGAGGGACTTGGCCGCCGGGCCGCCGCGGCCGTTCTTCCAGTGATCGTAGGCGACGTACTCGTGCGACGAGGCGATCAGCTCCTTCACCTTGGTGCCGAAGGCGCCGGTGGCGCTGCCCAGGAGCGAGGTGAACGTGGCCGCCGCCTTGGCCCGCTGGGTCGGGTTGTTGGTGCGGTAGTCGCTGTAGGCACCGAAGAACTGGGTCCCGACCTTGCTGTACGGCGGCTTGAGGTAGCTCGACTGGTTGCCCTTGGCGGCCAGCGACTTGAAGATCTTGCTGGCGTCATCGGTCGAGCCCTTCTCCAGCAGCGCCAGCGCATAGCTGAACTCGAAGGCCAGCGGCTCGGTGCCCTTGAGCAGGGCCGGCTCGCGGGTGGCGCGCTCGAGATCGGCCACGGCATCGGCGTCCTTGCCGGCCTTGATGTTGCGCCAGCCACGGCGGAACAGCGCCACCGCCAGGTTGCGCTTGGCGGCCCCCAGGACCTCGGGCGTGGTGGCGGCGAAGCGCACGGCGACGTCGAGCTTCTCGACCGCGTCGTCGAGGTTGGTGGCGAGCAGGAGTGGCGCCCACTCGGTGTAGATCGCCGCCTTCATCAGGTTGTCGTTGTTCTTGGTGGCTTCCTCGTCGGCCGCGGCGAAGTGCGCCGCCGCCGCCGCCGGATCGGGCTTCTTGCTGCACAGCGAGGCGCGGCCGGCCAGACGCTCGTAGAGCATCTTGTAGCCGCGCGCCTCCTTGATCTTGCCCAGGTGGCGCAAGCCGGCGTCGCAGTCGCCCTTGTCGATGGCGAGCACCGCCATGTTGAGGGCGGTGCGCGGTGAGCCGGGGTCGACCTTGACCGCGTCGTCGAGGAAGCCGACCGCGGCCCTGGCGTCCTTGTCCTTGGTGAGCGCGTTCCAGGCCTGGCCGTTGATGGTCTCGACCAGCATCCGCTTGACCTGGACGTCCCTGGGCCGGAGCGCGGCGGCGGCCTCGAAGCGCTGGCGAGCGACCACCAGCTTGGCCTTGTTGAAGTTGGCCTTGGCGCTGATCTGGTAGAGGTCCGAGGCCACGTCCTGCGACTGGGTGCCGAACTCCTTGGTGGCGATCAGGCGATCAGCGGTCTTGAGCGCGTCGTCGTCCTTCTTCGCCGCGAGGTACGCGTTGCCCAGCTCGGTGGCGAGCTCGAAGCTGTTGGGGCTCGCCTTCATGCCGGCCTCGAGCTTCTCGATGGCCAGGGTCAGGTTGGTGTTGGTGGGGCCGGTCGACGGCATGCGGCGGTAGGTCTTGCCGAGCTTCACGCTCAACTCGGCGGCGCCGCCGCCACCACGGAGCAGCTTCTCGGCCTCGAGGTACGCGCGCAGCGCCTCGGCCCACTCCTTCTCCTGGAAGTACGAGTCGCCGATCAGGATGTGTCCACGCGGCTCGTTCTTGCGCTTCTTGAGGTACTCACCGGCGGCCTGACGGGCCTTCGTGGGCAGCTTCTTGGCCAGGTAGGCCGAGCCCAGGTTGAAGTACACCGAGCCGTTGGAGTCGACGTTCTTGGGGTTGCCCTGCAGGCGCTCGCACACCGCGATCCCCTTGTCGAACTGGCTGAGGCCGGTGTACGCGGCGCACAGGCCGATGTCGGCATTGGGCTGGGCGTACTTGTCCCGGCCATGCTTGCGGTTGACCAGCTCGAACTGGGAGATCGCCTTCTGGTAGTCGCTGGTGGCGTTGGCGGACTTGCCCTCGCGCAGCGCGGTGCGACCGCGGGCCAGGTACGAGAAGCCGAGGTGGATGCGGGGCAGCGTGTCGTCCTTCTCGAGATCGGACGAACGCGAGCCGAGGTACGCCTCGTAGGCGGTGATGGTCTTGCCCGGATCGCGATTGAAGTAGTGACGGCCGATGAGCGACTGGCTCAGGAACAGACTGGGCTTGCCGGCGACCGCCTTCTCCGCGACCGCGATGGCACCGCCCTTGTCGCCGGTCGCCCACAGCAGCAGCGCCTCCTGGCCCAGGATGTCGGGCGCGTCGGGGTGCGCGGCCTTGGCGACCTTGCGCACGAACTCGAGCCCGGCCTTGTAGTCGCCCTGGATGATGAAGATGCCGGCACGCTTGCCGTAGGCCTCGGGTGGCACCTGTGTGGGCGCACTCCTGATGGCCGCGTCGAAGGCCGCCGCCGACTTCTTGAACTCCTTGTCCTCGTAGTAGCGGTCACCGGCTTCGAGGTCGTCCTTGACGTCCGCGACCGCAACGCCGGAGGCCGCGACAAACGCGACGCAGGCGATGGCGAGCCCCCGGGCCCCCAGGCTGATTTTACGTGCTCGCACGGGTTCCTCCGTCAGTAGATCTTGCCGATGACGAGGGTGATGTCGTCCTTGCGGATGTTCTCACCGAAGAAGTTGGCGGCGTCGGTCACGACCGAGTCGCGGATCTCGCCGGCCTCGAGCGCGGCGGCACGCCGGACCGAGGCGCGGAAGCGCTTCTCGCCGTACTCCTCGCCGCCGCTCGACTCGCACTCGACGATGCCGTCGGTGTACCAGACCAGGATATCGCCGGGGATGAGCTCGGTGGTCTTGAGCTCGTACTTGGATTCCTTGAGGTCGCCGAGGCGATTGCCGCGGATCATCAGCGATCCGAACTCGCCCTGCCCGCCTTCCGTGGTCCGGTACAGGTAGGGGAAGTTGTGGCCAGCGTTGGCGTAGGTGATGGTGCGGCGACGGACGTCGAGCACCGACGCGAAACACGTCATCACGAACTTGCGCTTGGCGCTCTGGTAGATCGCCGCGTTCATGATCTCGAGCAGCTTGTCCGGCATGATGTTGTCGCCGTTGACCGCGCGGGCCACGTCGCACGCCGCCTTGGCGGCGGCGGTGATCATCGCCGACGGCACGCCGTGGCCGGTGACGTCGCCGATCACGACCAGGATCTTGTCGCCGACCATGTCGTGCCAGGTCCACCAGTCACCACCGCACTGCGACGCGGGCTGGAAGTAGCCGGCGAACTTGAGCGTGCCCTTGTCGATGGGATCGTGGGTCGGGACCAGGGTCTCCTGGATCGTCCGCGCCACCTCCATCTCCTTCTCCATCGTGGCCTTCTCGGCGGTCTGTTGCAGGAGCACGACCAGCTGGTCGGCCATGAAGTTGAAGTTCTCGCCGAGCAGGCCGAGCTCATCGGTCGACTTGACCTCGACGCGCGCGGCCAGATCGCCGCGGGCGATCTGATCGGCCTTCCAGGCCAGCAGCTTGATCGGCTTCGAGATCTGCACCCCCTGGAAGATTGCCAGCAGGGTGCCGATGAGCACGAACAACGCACCGAAGGCGCCGGTGCGGAGCGCGGCCTTGCGCGACTCGTCGTCCTTGAGCTTGGCGCTCTCCTTGGCGAAGGTGTCGACCGGCGACAGGTCGTAACCGAACACCACGTAGCCTTGGCGGTTCTCGCCGGGATCGTCGGCGGAGGCGCCAGCCGCGCTCCAGCCGATCTCGTCGCCGGAGAACACCGGATAGGCGAAGAGCTGGAGCTTGCCGTCCTCGCCGGCCAGCTCCTGGGAGACCTTGATCTCGGGATTCGAGGCCTTGGCCCGCTCCTTCCAGACGTTCATCACCAGGTCCCAGGACTTGTGCTTGACCTTCTCGCCCTCGGTCTCGCCCGCGCCGTCGCACTTGTCGTCCTTGCGGCGGCAGTACTTGATCAGGTTCTGCACGCGACCGACGACGTAGACGAGCTTGAGCTCCTTGTCCTTGGCCAGCGTGCCCTCGACGATCTCCTTGATCTCGAGGTCCTGCGTGTTGATGAAGTACGACCGCAGGCCCTGGCCGAAGAAGACGGTATTGGTCTCGCCCTTGCTCTCGAGCTGCTTGCGGAACTGGGCGATCTTGTCGTTGGCGGCGCGATCGTATGCGTCGCGGATATTGCACGCGTTGAGGGCCCCGAAGCCGAGCACCGTGAGGAGGATCAGGAACGTGGTGGTCAAGATCATCTTGACCGAGATGCTCAGGCCGCCGCGCTTTGCCATTGGCCAAGCAATGTTACGGCCTGCGGACTCGATGGGTCAACGAACGGAACCCCGTACACGCCAACGGGAAATTTCTACGTGCGCCCGTGTGGGTGCAGGCCGCGGGTGTGGCTTCGCGGTTGGCGGACCGCTCCACGGCTCTGATACGATCGGGCGGTGGAATCGCACCCCGCGCTGACCCAGTTCCTGACCGAGTTCAAGCGGGTGGCCAACGCCATCGTCGACAGCTACTTCATCGTCGACACCGAGCGCCGCATCGTCGACTTCAACCGGGCCTTCTTCGCCATCCTGCCCCGCCAGGTGGCCCGCGGCCTCAAGGGCAAGCGCTGCTTCGAGGTCATCGAGCTCAACATCTGCCGCACCGAGTGCATCGCCCAGCAGTGCTGGAACGACAACCGCCACGTCCGCCTCGACGAGATCAGCGGCAAGGTCCTGGGCGAGCCCGACGCCAAGGAGCTTCGCTTCATCCTGTCGGCCGTGCCCATCACCGACGAGAGCGGCCAGCACGTGGGCGCGGTCGAGATCCAGCGCAACGTCACCGACGAGGCTGTGGTCCAGGTCAAGTACCAGGAGATGCTGGAGACCGAGGCCCGCGAGCGCGAGCGATTGGCCAACCAGATCCGGGCGCGGACCAAAGAGCTGCTGGAGACCAATCAGCTCCTGCTGAAGACCCAGAAGGAGCTGCTCAACTACAAGAAGGGCCTGAGCGCGTAGCGAGCCCGACGGTAGATACGGTCGGGCTACTTCGACGAGAACAGCAGGAACGCCAGGACGGCGATGGCGGCCAGGAGCACGGCGACCAGCACGTAGATGATCGCGCTCGACTTGGGCGCGACCATCGACGAGCGATCGCTGACCACGCCCGCGCCGAAGCTGGGCGTGCCCGGGTTGGTGCCCGGGTTGGTGCCCGGGTTGGAGAAGTTGCCGGGACGGCTGCCCGGGTTGGTGCCCTGGAACGAGCCGACCGGGCGCATGCCGGGCTGGGTGGTCGTCGTCACCGGCGTCATCGACGGACGGCTGCCGGGCTTGGCGACGATCTGTGGCGAGCTGCCGCTCGGACGCGAGATCGACGGCAACGACGGCACGCTGGGCAGCGACGACACCGACGAGCTGTGCAAGCTCGACGTGCCGGTGCGCGAACGGATCTTCGACTTCTCGCCGTTGTCGCCCGACGCGAACTCTTTGATCACGCCGTTGATCTTGTCGGGCTCGGCGATCTTCTTCTGGTTGGACAGGAACGCGAAGTACGAGTCGGCCATGTCGTCGAAGTCCATGACCAGATCGCACTCGTCGCAGCGGCAGGTCGGCGGCTCGTGTGGTCCACCGCCCATGTCGGCAGCTTCGACCAGCAGCACCTTTTCCTCGTCGCACTCGGGGCAGAAGTACGGGACGTAGAAGCTCTTCACCACCCCCGACCCGGTGAAGTTGTTCACCAGGTTGATCTGGGCGACGATCGCCGGCGAGCACTCGACCAGCACGGCCTTGGTGGCCTGGGTCTCGAGCTTGCCGAGCCAGTTGACCCAGTCGCGCACGCCGCACGAGTTGATGCGCTCGATCTCCCCCAGATCGATCACCGCCGTCCCCGCCGGAATCTTGTCCGTGAGTGTCGTGAGCTCGTTGTCTTCGTCGATCACTCCGCTCAGCTTCACGTAGCTGACGTCATCGCGGTGATGAACCGACGCCTGGAACTTCTGGCTCATTGCCTCTCCGTCGACATGTAATCCACGTGGTCGCGATTACACTTGTACCCTGGAACGTCCAACGCGGACAAACATATCTTGATCAGGGATCCCGGATCCACTCCACGAGCACCGAACCATCCCATCCCTATCCCTCCTCAATTGGCTTGCTGGGCTGCGGTCAGGTGGTCGCGTAGGCGCTGGTAGTCATCGGACAGATAGAAGCGCACCAGATCGGCGCCGCCGAGGACCGCACCAAGCGCAACCGTTGCATCGTGCGAGAGCAGCATCTCGCCGGTGAGGCGAGCGATCATCCACGTCGCCGCCGCGAAGTCGTCGCACGCGAGCAAGCCACCGCGCTTGGAGGTGCCGAGGATGCCGTCGATCCAGACGTCGCCGTCGACCTCGCGGCCCCAACCCTGATGACGTTCCAGGACCTTCTGCGCACGCTTGGGCAGCGCCTTGACGAACTCGTTGGTCGGGCCCGGCCGATCGGCCTCGGGTAGCAGCAACGACTTCATGAAGTTGCCCAGCTCGTTGCGCTGCCGGCGGCCGAGGTGGTGCAAGAACGCATAGCCGCCGCGCAGCGCCTCGAAGGCCCAGCCCAGGAGGAAGCGGCGCGGTCCGTCGCCCTCGCCGGCGAGCAGCCGATCGATCACGACCAGGCGACGCGGCGCGGCCACCAGCGTGACCAGGCCGGGCACACGCTCGCCAACGAAGACCTCGGCGTCGATGCCAGTCAGGCGGGCGACGTCGGCGACTGCGACCTTGAGGCCGGGGTCGTCCATGCCCTGCACCGGCACCAGGTTCTCGCCCAGCGGCGGCGGTGGATACAGACCGCCCAGCTCGTTCGACGCCGCGGCCAGCACCTCGCCGAACGGATCGCGCGCCGCCTGCGTGACCAGGAGGCGCATGCGCATCTCGTCGTCGAGCGCGCGCCGCACCGGGTGATACGGCAAGGACGCGCGCACCTTGGTGGCGGTGCCGAGGTCGCTCTCCTCGGCGAAGCCGAGCTGCTCCATCACCGCCAGTGCGCGGGCGGCGCGCTCGGGCTCGGCCAGGCGCGAGTAGAACGACGACAGCAGCCGGTACGCCGGCGCGTGGTGAATGTCGCGCTCGACCACCTTGCGCAGCTCGGAGATCGCCTTGCCGGGATCGTCGATGGCGTAGATCTCGGCGAGCGCCACCCGATCGGGCGGACTGTCGTCGACGCCGAGGATGCCGCGGTAGGCCTCGATCGCGGCCGGGCGATCGCCCGAGGCGAGCAGGATGCGGGCGAGACCGCGCTGGAGCGGCACCGCCGCCTTGGGGCCGCCCTTCTCCATCGCGGAGTGAGCGGCGTCGATGAGCAGGGTCTCGGCTCCACGCTGATCGCCGGCCTCGGCGGTGCGGCGGGCCAGGGCCAGCGCCGGCGGCGCGTAGCCGGGGTCGTACTCGCTGGCGCGGCGGTACTGCGAGGTGGCGCCGCGCTGATCGCCCGAGGTCTCGGTGATGCGGCCGCGGTAGTAGTAGTAGCGAGCCAGGTTCTCGGGCGAGATCGCCGAGCCGGGCGCGGCGGCCAGCTCGATGACCCGATCGATCGCGGCCTTGGCGTCGGTGTGGCGGCCGAGCAGGTAGTGCTCCTGAGCCAGCCGGTAGTAGGCCTCCTCGTGCATCGGATCGAGGCGGATGACCTCGCGCAGCACGCTGATGGCGCGGTGCGGCTCCATCTCGCAGTCGGCGTGGATCTCGGCCTGGCGCATGAGCGCGCCCACCCGCACCGTCGGCGACACGTTGGACGCGCCGTTGAGGAACTTCACGATGGCGTCGACGGCGTGGCTCCAGCGCCGCATGTTGAGGTGGAGCGTGATGAGGGCTGACAGCACCTCGAAGTCCTCGTTGGCCAGGCTCACCGCCTCGGCGTAGAGGAGCTGAGCCTGATCGAGATCGCCGTCGCGCTCCTTCATGCCAGCCTGGGCCACGCGCACGCGGGCCAGGAACGGGCCGGCGTCGTCGCGCTTCTTGTAGAGCTTTTCGAGCTCGCGGTAGATGGCGTCGAAGTCCCAGGCGTCGGGGTGCTTGCGCTGGAGATCGAGCAGCCCGTCGAGGGCCTGCAGGTTGTTGGGTTTGATCTCGAGGGCGACGATCAGGCTCTCGGCGGCGCCGCGCGAGTCGCCGGTCATGTGCGAGACCACGCCGCGGCGGCGGTAGAACTCGCTGCGGGTGTTGGGATCGCCCTCGCGCATGGCCTTGACCGCCAGGGCCTGGGCCAGCGGCAGCGCCCGCGCCCACTCACCGGCGTCGAAGTAGTGCTCGAACAGCGCCTGGTTGGCGGGCAGACACTCGGGATCGACGGCGAGCGCGCTCTCGTAGTAGTGCATCGCGCGATCGGGCTGGCCCAGGCGCGACTCGTAGATGCGGCCGATCTGGGCGAACACGCCGGCGCGCTCCTTGTCGTCCTGCCAGAGCTTGACCTCGAGCTCGAGGGTCTGGATGACGCGCGGCCAGTCCTCGCGGCGACGGTAGAGATCGCGTAGGCCGTGGACGGCGGGCAAACACGACGGCGAGGTCTTGATGGCCGCGTCGTAGTAGCGGATCGCGTCCTCCTCCTTGCCGAACTTGGCCTCCATCACCGAGCCGCACTTGAAGTAGAGCAGCGCCTTCAGGTTGCGATCGGTGGTGACGCGGATCTGGCGGCGGGTCACGTCGACGAACTCGGCCCACTGCTCGGTCGACTCGTAGATGCGGCCGAGGGCTTCGAGCGCCTCCTTGTTGGCGGGCGCGATCTCGAGGATGCGCTGGTAGTGCTCGACGGCTCGACCCTCGTCGCGCAGGCCCTCCTCGGAGATCTGGGCGATGCGCTTGAGCAGCATGGTGGCGGCGTCGCCGGCCGGCGCGGTGGCCAGGCGGTGGCGCAGCACCTCGACCAGCTTGCCCCAGTCCTGGTTGCGCTCGTACCAGCGCTCGAGGGCGTCGAGGGCCTCGGTGTCGGAGGGATCGATGTCGAGGATGTGCTGGTACAGGCGCGCGGCCTCGCCGAAGTCGCGCATCTTGGCGGCGGCGACGCGGGCGGCCCGGCGCAGTGACTCGAGCCGGCGCTCGTCGTCGCGGGTCAGGCCGGCGCGCTTCTCGTACACGCCGATGAGGCCGCTCCAGTCGCTCTTCTGCGAGTAGATCGACTCGAGGAACTTCACGCTGGTGTCGTTCTCGGGATCGATCTCGACCACCTTCACGTACGACGCCGCCGCCGAGTCGAGCTCGCCCAGGTACTGGAGCTGGACCTGGCCGCGGCGGGCGTAGAGATCGCCGAGGCGATAGGCGCGAGAGGCGCCGCTCTCTACCAGATCGATCGCGCTCTGGTAGAGCTTCATCGCCGCGTGCCAGCGCTCGTGCTTGTAGCAGAGCTTCTCGAGCGAGGTGAACACCTCGCGGTTGGCGGGGTCGGCGATGAACGCGGCGGTGAAGGCGGCGATGGCGCCGTCGGGGTCGCCGCGGTTCTGCTTGACCACGGCGATGCGGCCGTGGAGCTGCGAGCGCTCGAGCTTGTCGATCGTGGAGTCGGCGCGGGCCTCGAGCACGCGCATCAGGTCCTTGTCGCGGCCGAGGCGCTCGTAGAGCCGCTCGAGGGCCTCGAGGGCGGGCACGTACTGGGGCCGGCGCTCGACGATCGACTCGTAGGCCAGCGCCGCGTCGGCCGGCTTGCCCAGCTTTTCCTCGCGGAGCTGGCCGAGCCGGGCCAGGATCGAGATCTGGACGTCGACATTGGACGCCGGCGCCGCCGCCAGCTCGCGCTCGAGCGCGGCGGCCAGATCGGGCCAGCGCTCGGTGCGCTCGAGGAGGCGGGTCAGATCGCGGTGGCTATCGGTCGAAGTGCCGCCCTGTGCGGCGATCTGGTGGAAGCGGATCGCGGTCTCGACGTCGCCGAGCTTGTCCTCGGCCATCTTGGCCAGCGTCGCGGCCAGGCGCGGCCGCTCGGGCGCCGGCGTCATCTCGAGCTCGGCCTGGCGGACCTCGGCCAGCTCGGTCCACTCGCCGAGGCGCTCGAGGGATTCGGCCAGCACGCGCAGGTTGGCCAGCGTCCGCGGCGCGCGCCGGTAGGCGGCGGCCAGCTCGCGCCAGCGATCGTGGCCGCGGGCCACGCGATCGACGCCGGCCAGGGCGCTGGCGTCGGTGGCGTCGATCGACAGCGCGTCGTCGTACGCGGCGAGCGCGCGCTCGGCGTCGCGAGCGTCCTCGTGGAGCTTACCGGCCTCGAGCTGGATGGCGAGGCGGCGTGAAGGCTCGACGCCGCGGGTCAGCTCCTGGGTGAGGATCACGAGCAGGCGATCGCTGCGGCGGGCCTTGCGGTGCAGCGCCTGCTGGGCCCGCAGCGGCTCGAGGGCGCGCTCGTCGAGGCGCTGGGCCCGCTCGAAGGCGGCGAGCGCGGCGGTATCGTCGTTGCGCTTGCCCTCCTCGAGCTGGCCGATCTCGAGGAACAACTGGGCCTGGCGGCGGACGTCCTTGACCAGCTCGGCGACGCGGACGCGCAGCTCGATGGCCTTGTCCCACTGCCGCGAACCCTCGTACATGCGGGCCAGCTCGTAGGTGACGTCGGGATCGTCGGGGCGCAGGGCCTGAGCCTGCTCGAGCACGGTGCGGGCGCGCCGGGTGTCGCTGAGGTGGTCGGCGAGGATGCGGCCGTGCTCGCGCAGGAGCGCGAGCTTGAGCTCCTCGGACGTGCACAGGCCGACGAGATCGGTGAGCGTGCTCGACAGTTCGCGCCAGCGTTCGGCCTTGCGGTAGATCGCGGCCAGCGCGCCCTTCGACGCCGGATCGTGCGGCGCCTGGCGCGAAGCCTGGACGAACAGCTCCTCGGCCTCGACCGGCTTGCCCCGGGCCAGCTCGAGGGCGCCGGCCCCGCACAGCAGCGCGGTGGCGGCGCGGCGATCGCGCGCTGATTGGGCGGCGGCCCGATAGATCTCGCCGAGGTGGGCGCGGTCGCGCTGGCGGCGGGCCAGGCGAGCCAGGTGATCGAGCTCGCTCTGCCGCGCCGGTCCGGCGACCTTCTCGGCCGACGCCACCTTGAGCAGCTCGAGGGCGCGGGCCACGTCGCCCAGCCGCGACTCGATCACCAGGGCGGCGCGGCGGTTGCCGGCGCGGGCGCCGTCCTTGGCCTGGGCCAGGAGCTGCGCGACCAGCGCGGCGGGGTCGGAAGCGAGCAGGCGCTCGAGGGTGAGCAAGCCGCTGGCGGTCCGCGCGCCGGACACCGCGAGCTGAGCCAGCTCGCCGGCCATGGCCAGGCCGTGGGCGTCGGCGATCTCGAGCGCGCGCCAGGCGTGCGCGGCCGACA
>SXGT01319342.1_pt1 | contig 13257 bp, 8 predicted proteins | sample 3176221 | NCBI WGS metagenome assembly SXGT01 (sample SAMN11356862, study PRJNA531348) | freshwater metagenome | isolation source: freshwater sample F1-120 | place: China: Fuxian Lake, Yuxi | collected 2017-12-25
AAAGGCGATGGAGTCGATCAATCCGATAATGTTGGATATCTGGCGCGAGCTTTCGCCGATGCCATTCATGGTATCCATCACTTGCCGAACCACCTGATGCCCTTCCACCGCCACTCCCGATGCCGCCGAAGCCATTTGCTTGGCCTGTTTGGCGTTGTCGTCGTTTTGTTTCACGGTGGCGGCCAATTCTTGCATGCTGGCGGCGGTTTCCTCGAGGCTCGCGGCCTGCTCCTCGGTTCGCTGGGCGAGATACAGGTTGCCCTTGGAGATTTCCCGAGAAGCGGTGTTGATGGTGTCGGTCGCGGACTTGATGTCCTGGATCATGGAAGTCAGGCGATCCACGGTGGTGTTGGCATCGTCCCGCAGTTTCTCGAAAGTGCCCTGGTAATCGGCCGTGATCTTTCCAGTGAGGTCGCCCTCGGCCAGATCGGCGAGGACGCGTTCCACGTCTTGGATGGGGCCGACCATGGCATCCAGGGTATCGTTGAAGCCCTCGATGATTTTGCGGTAGTCGCCGTGATGCTGGTCCGCCTCGGCGCGGACTTCCAACTGTCCCGCCAAGGCCGCCTGATGCAGCATCTCGGCATCGTCCACCAACTTGTGGATATTGGCGATCGCTTGGTTGAGGTTGTTCTTGATGGCGTTGAAATCGCCGTTGCAGCGGTCGGTGATTGCCGGCGGGAGGCTCCCCTTGGCGATCCGGTCCACGTAGTCGGCCGCCATGTTCAACGGGCCGATGATCGCGTCCAGGGTGGCGTTGACGCCCTCCATGACCTTGCGGAAATCGCCTTGGTGCTGGCTGGGATCAGCCCGAACCGATAGGTCGCCGGCCACCGCCGCCCGAGCGAGCGCGCCGGCATCCTCGACCAGCGCCTTGATCGCCGCCGACATGCGGCTCATGCAGGCCATCAGGCTGGTGGTGTCACCGGGTTCAAGCTTGATGGCCGAGGCCAAATCGCCGGCGGCGATCCGGGTGGCGATGGCCGCCGCGAGGCCGGGCTCGCCCCCGAGCTGTTTAAGAATCCCGCGCACGATGAAATAGGCGCTCATGGCGCTCAGCAGCAGCGCGAAGGCGGCGAGGGCAATCAACAGGGTTCGGGTGTTCCCGGCGATTTCAGCCGCCGCCTGCCCGGATTCCTTCATTAGGCGGATCTGATACTCAACGACATTGGAGACTGCTTTCAGATAGGCGGTTTGCTTGCCGCGAACCTCGGTGAGCAGGAAATCCCGCGCCATATCGCCTTTGCCTTGGCTGACCAGCGCGAGCACCTTGTCTTGCGCTTGGACATAAAGCTGGCGGGAATCGATCAGTTTGCCCAGCAATTCCTTGCCCGCCAGCGTCTTGATTTTCTCCTGAAGCTGATCGATATCCCCTTGGATGCTTTTGCGCGAGTCCTGGATTCGCCCTATCTCGAAATCGATCTTCGCCTTATCGTCGAGCAACAGGGCGTTGCGAATGGCGCGAGCGCCGATATTGACGTTGTCCACGATGTCGTGAGTCAGCACCGCCTTGGGCAATCTGTCGTTGATCAAGATATCGACCGCGCTGTTGACCCTCTGGATATTGACGACACCGATGAGCACGATGAGGACTAGCAGCAGGATGACCCCGCCAAAGCCCAAACCCAGCCGCATCCCCACCTTCATGTTTGAACTGCTCATGGTTTTGTCTCGTTTTATTCTTAATCGTGGCGATATCGCATGGCCGGAACCTTTTTCGTTTCCCATCGAGTGGCAATTCGATGGACGTTCGTTCGACGATAACGAGGATGGGGTTTAAAGCGTTCGATCCGTGGAATCGTCCGAGAGCACATTTCTTAATCCCGCGCCGCGCATCGGGATGATGGGCGCGTCCCGCGCCGGGAGAAGGGCTGGTTCCGACATGGAATGAGTATTTTTCGATTAGCGTTGTTTCCGGTGTGTAGCTCTTAAAAATTGGGGCTATCCAAGATAGCCACAACGGCCCTTATGTTCGGTGTCGAAAGCCTGTCGAACTCTTGAGCTAAATTAAAAAAGTATCGGAAAAACCTTATTTTCCTCTTGTCCCTATATCATCAAAATTATGCGTGGGCTAACAGAATGCGCGCTTTGCGGTACCGAACAATTCATGGTTTCGTTTAAGCTACTAAATTAATAGTCCACAATCCGAGTGGATTCCAGCATCCAATGGGAGTTTTTAAAGCGTTTCGGACGCTACGCGCCACCGGGGAAATGGATTGTTTATGATTATTCGATTATTTCCGAGATTCGAACCATACCCTATTCCCGGTCGGCCTAACTCAGTCCGGAGCTTAGCCGACCCTGCCCCTCGGGAAATAGCGCAAGGGAATCCCGCGGCTTCCGTACTCGTGGCTTACTGGTAGCTTTGCAAAACTCTCTTGGCTTCTTCCTCGCCGGGGAACTCTTGCCCAGCCTCCACCGCCTTGGCCAAATGTTCCTTAGCCTCCGCCGACTTCCCCAGCTTGGTGTACATCATGCCTAAATGGTATTGGAACACAGGGAGCCCAGGGGCTTTTTCGACCGCCTTGACCTGGAACGGCAGGGCCCGCGCCGCGTCCCCGGATAAGTAATGAATCCAAGCGAGGGTATCGAGGAAGGCCGGCTCCTCGCTGGTGGCTAGGCGTTGCGCCAAGGTCCGCGCCCTGCCGAGATTGGCCTCCCCGCCCATCGGGACGCTCAACAACGCGGCGAGGTTGTTGACCGCCAGAAGGTTGCCGGGATGTTCCTTCAATATGGCCTCGTACTGGGCCACGGCGGCCTCGTATTGCCCGGCGGCTTCGAGAGCCCGCGCTAGGTTGAACCGCATCGGCGTGTCGCCCGGCACTCGCTCCAAGGCTTTCCTATAGATATCCAGGGCGGGATTCGGTTGGTTCCGGCGTTCGTGATAAGCCCCCAGCACCGTGTACGGCAGCATCCAATCCGGCTTAAGCTCGATGGCCTTATGCAGGGACGCGATGGCTTCCTCGGGTTTGTCCGTGGCGAATTGCACGCTGGAGAGCAACTGCCAAGCGCCTTCGTGGCGGGGGTTGTCGGCGATGGCCTGTTTCAGCCGGGCTTCGGCCCGGGCGGGCTGTTTCATCTCCAGATAAGCCGAAGCCATGGCCTTGAGCGGCTCGTAGGCGTCGTGGGTGGCTTTCAGCACCGGGCCGTATTCGGCCAAGGCCGCGTCGTAGTGGCCCCGTCCCTGGTAGAAGTTACCCAGGCGGAACGCCGCCATGGGTTTATCGGGGAACTTGGCCTTGGCCTCCTTGAGCAAGCTTTCCAGGGGGCCGTATTGTTGTTGCATGGACAAAACATCGGCCTTGAAGTTGAGTGCCTCGAAGTTATCCGGTTGGCGCTCGAGAAAACCCTCGGCCTGTTCCAGGGCTAGAGCGTATTCCTTTTGCTTGATGAAAAACTGGATGAGGTTGCGCCGGGGAACTAGGGCGTCGGGTTTGGCGCGGACGGCTTTCTCCAGGTTTTCCCGCGCTAGGGCCGGTTTGCCGTCCAGTTCGAAAGCCGCGGCCAATAGGGTCAGCGCCTCGGCGGAATCCGGTTGGTCCTTGAGGGTGGAGCGGAACGCGGCGATGGCGTCCTGGGCGTTCTTCCCCGCTAGGGCCAATTTGCCCTTGAGCAGCAAGGCTTGGGATTCGGCGGGATTTTCGGCCAACACCGCATCGATTAGGGCCACGCTTGGCTGGGTCTGGCCGCGCCGCGCCAGGGATTCGGCCAGCAACACCTTGGCCCGCACGGCTTCCGGCCGGTCTTCGTGGGTGGCGATGAATTCCCGGTACACGCCTTCCACTTGATCGGCCCGCTGGGTTTGCTCCAACAGGTTCGCCAGCGCTTGGCGGGCATCCAGGGATTCCGGGTGGGCCTTGAGGGCAGCGCGCAATTCGGCCTCGGCCTTCGCCGCCTCGCCGCGCCGGGCCAGGAAATCCGCCAGGATTAGCGCCGCCGAAGGGTTTTCCGGGAAATCCGCCACCGCCGCGCGCAACGTTTGCTCCGCCTCGGGCCAGCGGTTTTGGCGGGCGTAGGCGTCGGCCAGGGTGGTCCGGTGGCGGAATTGCCCGGGCTCGACGGCGATGAGTTGCTTGAGGCTGGCTTCGGCCTGGTCCCATTGCTGGCCTTGTTCATGGAGACGGGCCAAGGCGCCCAGCAGTTCCGGGGATTTGGGCAGCACCGCCAACCCGGCCTTCAGGGCTTGCTCGGCTGCGTCGAGCTTGGATTGCTGGCTACGCAGGATGGCGAGCACCAGATAGGGATCGGCCTGGGCGGGTTTTTCGGCGACGATGGTTTCGAGGTCCGCGAGCGCGGCGGCGGTTTCGCCCTTGAGGTTGCCGATGGCGGCTTGCAGCAAGCGCACATCCAGGTCGGCGGGCCGGTTCTTGGCGACCGGGCCGAGCATTTCCGCCGCTCGGGCCGGATCGCGGGCCAGTACCAGGAATTGGGCGAGTTTGAAGCGGGCGTCGCGATCCTCCGGGTCGAGTTCCACGGCTTTTTGGTAGAAGCCCATGGCTTGGGCCAGATTGGCCTTGTCCTCCTCGATGCGGCCTAGGTAGTAATAAGGTTTCGCGGTTTTCGGGTCGATTTGCAGCACATTCTTGAATTCGATGGCGGCTTTGTCCAGGTTGTGGGCCTCGAAGAAGCCGACCGCCTTGGCGAGATGCTCGGCCTTGCGCTGTTCCGCGCCGCCGCAGCCGAATAGCGTCGCCGCGAGGATGATGGCCGCGGGCCGGGATAATCTGGCTCTCATGATCGAACTCCGTGTGATGGGGAAAAGGGCGTGGGGTTTGGGCAAATCGGCCAGGACTCATGCGAAATCGCATTCGCCGCGCGGTTCGCTCCGAGGCGCCGAAAAGCGGGCGCTCTCGTATACAAAAACGGTGCCGCCGATCATGGCGCGTTAATTGCTGTCGCCGCTGCTTTGGCATCACGATGGTTTGGCCTATGCGGCTCCGTAATTTCCTATTGTTCTTGGGGTTTGCCTGCGCCGCCGCCCAGCCCTTATATGCGGCAAATGGCTCATCCATGGGCGAAGTGGCTCAGGATTACCGGATTGTGCCCGGCGATATCCTGGAGATTTCGGTATGGCGGGAAGAGGGCTTGAAGGAAAAGGTTTTGGTTCGGCCCGATGGCGGCATTTCCTTCCCGCTGCTCGGCGATTTGCCGGCGGGCGGCTTGAGCGTGGAGCAGTTGCGCGGGGAACTGGCTGCCCGGTTGGGGGAATTCCTGTCCGAGCCCGAAGTGACGGTGGCGGTGGTCAGCACCAACCAGAAGGTCTACGTGCTGGGCAAGGTCAACCGGCCCGGCGATATACCCATGCCCAAGCGGGTCACGGTCATGCAAGCCTTGGCGATGGCCGGGGGGCTTACGCCCTACGCCGACCATGACGATATTGCCGTGTTGCGGCGCGAAGGCGCGGAAACCCTGAGATTCCTGTTCGATTACGACGGCGTGGCGGGGGGCGAGACCCTGGAGCAGAACATCCTGCTGCGGGATGGCGATGTGGTGGTCGTACCTTGATGGCTAGGCGCGTTCCGCCCCGCCCGGCATGAGATGGACGCGGGTTGGTTCGAGCGGCGGGCTCCGCCCCGCGCGCGCGCTGTTCGGTTTGGCCTGGCTATACGGCGCCGCCGCCCAGGCGGTCGAATACAGCCTGGCCGGCAACCTCGCCCTAGGCCAGCAGTACAACAGCAATTTCCTGCTCGCGCCCGTTCCGCAAGCGGTGTGGGGCGGCAACCTGGACTTGGGCGGCACGTTCAAGGCCGCGGAACCGCGCTGGGAAATCGCCGCGAATCCGCGCCTTTCCAATTATTTCTACACCCCGGCGGGCGATCTCCAGCTACAAAACCAGTATGTGGACGCGCGAGCCCATTACCACACCGAGCGTTTCCGCTACGCGCTCTCCGGCAATTTCACCGACGATTACCTGTTGTCCTCGCAATCCGACCCAGTGGTCGGCCTGGTGCTGGGCAAGGTCCACCGGAACCTCAAGGGCATAGCCCCAAGCTGGTCCTATAGCTTCTCGGAAACCACTCGGGGCACCCTGGGCTACGACTACGAACGCGCCGAATACGCCGCCGACAGTTACCCCGATTCGGAGAGCCATGGCGTGTTCGCGGCGCTGGAGCGGCAGTATTCCGAGCGGCTGGGCTTGGAAGGCAGGCTCGCCTATAACCGCTTCGACGCCAGCCAACCCGCCGGTTATAAAAACGCCATCGAGTCGGTGAATTTCAGCCTCGGGTTCGAATATGCCTTCGACGAAAGCCTGGATATCCGGTTTTCGGCGGGCGCGCAGCACAACCAGACCCAGGCCGAATACCAGGGCTATGCCATCCAAGGCTATGCGCTAATCGACCAAAACCCCATCCGTTACGCGCCGGTCCTGGTTCCGGCCCAGATCCAGGCGCCGCCCCGGCGAAGCCTGAGTCCGGTGTTCAGCCTGAGCCTCGCCAAGCATCTGGAAAACACCGATTGGCAGTTGTCCTACGATCGCCAGATCAGCCCTTCGATCAATGGCGCGCTATTGGAATACGATCGCCTAGGGCTCGCGGCGACGCGGCGGTTCCGGGAAGACCTCGATGGTTCCGTGGAACTGGGCTATACCCGGCAGAGCTACACCGTCGCCGTTGGCGGCAATTCCGGCTTGTCGTACTACCAGGCCGCCGCGCGGCTTTCCTACCGCTGGTCGGAACGCTGGTCGGCGACCGCCGCTTACCGCTACCTGCTGCGCGCCCTGGACAAGGCCGACAACCAGGACGCCCACGTAGTGTCGCTGACCCTGCGCTACGACTTCGACACCCATTCCTTCTAGGCTCCCGACTATGGAAGAAAAGCAACTCAGCGATTACCTCGCCGCCCTGCGCCGCTACCGGCGCGCCTGCGCCGCCATTTTCGGGGGGCTGTTGTCGCTCGGCCTGATCGTGGCCGCTTGGCTCCCGGCGGTATACCGTTCCACCGCCACCATCTTGATCGAGGAGCAGGAAATCCCCGCCGACCTGGTCCGCTCCACCATCACCAGTTACGCCGCCCAGCGCTTGCAAACCATCAACCAAAGGGTGATGACCCGCGCCAATCTCGTCGCCATCGTCGATAAATATGGGCTCTACGCCGAACGCCGCGAGCACGACACCACCGACGAAATCCTGGAGCGGATGCGCGGCGACATCGAATTCCAGACCATCAGCGCCGAGGTCATCGACCCGCGCTCCGGCCATCCGACCATGGCGACCATCGCTTTCAGCCTGTCGTTCGACGGGTCCGATCCCGGTTTGGTCCAGAAGATCACCAACGAGATCACTAACCTCTATTTGGAGGAAAACCTCAAGAATCGCGCCCAGAAGACCGCCGAGGCCGCCGATTTCCTGGACGGCGAGGCCCGGCAGGCCGGCGCCGTCGCCGCGGAATTGGAAAAAAAGCTGTCGGCCTTCAAGGAGGCCAATATGGACAAGTTGCCCGAGCAAAAACCCTTGATCGCGCAATCCATGGAGCGGGCCGAAAGCGAACTCAAGCAGATCGATCTACAAATCCGCGCCATCGGGGAGCGCGGTTTTCTGGTGGATAGCCAGTTGGTTCTGGTGCAGCCGGAAGGCCCGGCGTATGGATCGGGGGAGCACGCCGGGACGGCCCGTGACCGGCTCAAGGCCCTGCGCGCGGAATACACCCGGCTGGCCGCGAAATATTCGGCCAAGCATCCCGACCTCGCGAGGATGCAACGCGAAATCGCCGCGCTGGCAAGCGAAACCGGGGAAGTCGACAGTTCCGCCGATCAATCCAGGCAATTGCGGGAACTGCGCGGGCAGCGCGCGGAATTGGCGGAGAAATACGCGCCCGGCCATCCCGACCTCGCGCTCTTGGATAAGCGCATCGCCGCCTTGGCGGCGGCCCTGGCCCAGCCGCCCCGCAAAGCCAACTTCCCGGAACGATTGGCCGATAGCCGAGCCGACAACCCGGCTTATCTGAACCTGTTGGCCCAGAAGGAAAGCAACGCCCTGGAAAGCGCGGGGCTGGCCCAGCGCCGGATCGAACTCAGGGCCAAGCTGGCCGAATACGAACGCCGCCAGCAGCAGACCCCCGAGGTGGAACGCCAATATTTCGCCCTGGCCCGCGATTGGGAAAACGCCGCCACCCGCTACCGGGAATTGCGGGCCAAGCTGGCCGAGGCGCGGATCGCCGAGCAATTGGAGCGCAAGAGCAAAGGCGAGCGCTTCGCCATCGTCGAGCCGCCGCAATTGCCGGAAAAGCCCATCATGCCCAACCGGCCCTTGATCGCCGGGCTGGGCTTCGCGTTGGCGCTGGCGGCGGGGGTGGGCTACGCCTTGCTGCGGGAATCGCTGGATACCCGCATCCGCAAGGCGGGGCATATCGCGGCGTTGGCCGGCGCGCGGCCACTGGCGGTCATCCCGCATGTGGATTTGTCTCGGGACCGGCCTGCCCGCGGCCGCCGCTGGCTGCTTCTGGCCGGGGCCGCCGCCCTGGCGCTCGTGCTATTGGCCCTGGCCCATGCGCTGTGGAGTCCCTTGGACGTGCTGTGGTTCCGGGGCTTGCGCAAGCTGGGCGGCCTGCTGGGCTAATCCGTCCGCGAACCGAATGCCGGGATGGGGATGCGGCCCGGCGTAAGCCAATCCGCGCTTTCCTTATGGGATTTCGCGCACAGCGCTCCTGCCGTCCCGGCTTCATGGGGTGACAAGATAATGAAATATATGGATTTATTATAATTGGTAGGTATATTGCATAAGGCTGCGAAACGGCTTGCGGAACCCCGCCGTCCACTGAATCGATCAACATCCCTTGGGTTTCACTAGGACTTAGAGAACGCCGATGCGAATTCAAAGCCACGCCCTTCCCCTGGGCATCTTGTTAGTCATGTACGGTTTGTCGGGTCCGGTCCAGGCGTTGGCGGTGGTGCCCAATTTCAACATCGCCGGCATTCCGCCGCCGGGTTTCGCGCATTTCGACCAGACCCGCGATGTCGAGGTCAAGCTCGTGAAATCGGGTACCGGCACCGGCGCCACCTACCAGCTCACGGCCACCTTCAACAACACGGCCAACGGCGATCCCGCGTTATTCCAGCAAGACCCCTGGACCCAGTTCGGCATGTCCGGCACCTACCAGCTCACGGCCAATTTCGATAGCGCCGCGGGCTGGACCGGCGGCAGCGTCAGCATCAACGGCACGGTTCCGGGCTACAACGTCCCCGGTTATACCGCGCCGCCCAATACCTCCAGCCTGCTTTACCGCGCCGACTTGATCGCCTATCGCGCGGATACCACCGCCGACGCCACCCCCATGGCGCTGGGCTTCGAGACCACTAATCCCACCGGCTGGGCCGCGCAGTTCCAGACCGGCAACGAGAGCGTCTACTTGTACGACTTCAATGTCGCCGCTTTGATGGGCAGCTTCACCAGCAACAAATTCAAAAGCGTCACCTTCACCAAGGCCAGCGCCTTGACCACGGTGCCCTTGCCCGCCGCGTTCTGGCTGTTCGGGACGGCGCTGCTGGCCTTATCCGGCGCGCGGCGGCGTCCGGCGCTTCCCGCTCGATTCGAGGACTGGCAATGAAATTTAGCGTTCCTTCGCGTCCGGCCCTGATCGGGTTACTACTGGCGGCGGCTACCCAAGCCGAAGCGGGTTCCTTCCGCGACACCTTCACCCAAGACCAAGATGTCGCCTTCTTCAAGATCGCGTCCAGTGGTTCCCCCCTGAGCTTCAGGTCGCATGGATACGCGGGCGGAACCATGGACGACGCGACCAGCGTTGCCGCGGGTGGTTTCGATCCGCTGCTGACCCTCTGGGACGCCACCGGCCATTTGATCGCCTCGCTGGAACCCAGTGGCTACCTAAACGACGACGGCGATTACGACGCCAACGGCAATTTGATTTCCGCCGCGGATTGCACCCTCGCGCCCAGCGATCCCGGCACCGGGCTATGCCTGGATTCGCTGTTCTCGGGCACGCTCGCGGCGGGTACTTATTGGCTGGCGCTGACCGAATCCAATAATTTCGGCCCCGACTACCTGGGCAATAATTTCGCCTGGGACAATGCCACCGGCAATCCCAGCGCCGACACCTTCGGCTGTCCCAATAGCCAGCCTTTCTGCGATTACCGGGGGAACGTCAGGAGCGGGCAATGGGCCTTGGATATCCTCGGCGCGGACACTATCCAGACCCCAACCCGGCAGGATATCGCCACCGAATTCCCGCCGCTCACCGCCCAAGTGCCGGAACCCGGCACCTTGGCCTTGTTGGGCTTGGGGCTGCTGGGGATGCTCGGTCGCCGCGGGGATGGCCCGCTTTGACCGGCCGGATATCCTCCCCGGCGCCAACGCCGCGCCGCGCCTTGGCCGAGCCGGCCCCCATCGGCCAAGCCATGGGCCGGATCGACTACACGCGCACGCGCTCGGTGCCGGTGAATCCCGCGTTGCTGCGCGAGCATCTGCTCATCGCCGGACTGGAACCTTGCCCCTATGTCGATGCCTTCAAGGTGTTGCGCACCCGGGTCGCCCTGAAGATGCGGGAGAATGGCTGGACCACCCTGGGTATCACCAGTCCCAATCCGGGGGCCGGGAAAACCCTGGTCGCCATCAATCTCGCCCTGGGCTTGTCGATGGAATACACCCAGACCGTGCTGTTGGTGGACGCTAATCTACGCAATCCCGATATCCACCGCCGCTTCGGACTGGAACCCGGGCACGGCTTGGCCGACCATCTGCTGGACCGGCTTCCGCTCGAACACATCCTAGTGCATCCCCAAGGCATGGACCGCTTCGTGCTGTTGCCCGGCAACCGTCCGCTGGCCGGTTCCGCCGAACTATTGTCCTCGCCCGTCACGGCGGAACTGGTCGAGGAGTTGAAACAGCGCTATCCCTCGCGCCTAGTGATTTTCGACCTGCCCCATCTCGGCACCTCCGACGCCCTCGCTTTCGCTCCGCTGGCCGACGCCTTGCTGCTGGTGGTGGGCGCGGGCAATACCCGGCATGGCGAACTGGCCCAGGCGCTCGAACATCTGCGAGACACCCCCGTCATCGGCACCGTCCTCAACGACGCCGAGCCGCTACGGGCCGATTAGGCCGCTCCTACGGATTTATCGCCAAGCCGCGCGCGGCCACCACCGCCAAGGCCAGCATCCCCCCGCAACGCAAGGCCAACGAAGCCCCGCCCCGCCGCCGCGGCAGATATTCCAGGCCATACAAGACCACTGCCGCTTCCACCCCCAGCCGCGCGTGGTTCGTTCCCGAAAACACCGGCAGGCTGGCCGCCGCCACCAGCATGAATAGAACCAGGAAATCGGAAGGCGTCACGCTGAAATAGCGCCGCGAAAGCCGAACCCCAATCCCGACCAAGCACCCCAGCGCGACCACGGCATAATGGCCGTAGCGCCACCAGCCCGCCTGCCCGCCGTCGCCGATCAAGTAAACCGCCAGTATCACGCAGGAATACAAGGCAGGCCGCTCCACCAGGGGAAGCGCGCGCGCCAGGGCCGCCAATAGCCAAGCCAGCAATACGCCCAAGGCGCAGGCACCGAGATCGGCGCCGACGCCGGTTCCGGCGAAGCTCCCCATGGCCAGCACGAGAATCAAGGCCAGGGTCGAACCATGGAACGCCGCCCGCTCCACGCGTTGCCCCCCCGCGAGGTTTTCCCAATGGTGGGTCAGCGGGGACTTGTAGCCTTGGGTGAAAATACGGATGCGCCAGCGCAGGCCCAGGGCCACCGGGAAGAACGCCGCCAAGCCCGCGAACAAGGCGGCGTAAACCCCCAATATCAACCCGTCGGATTCATACCGCAACAACACCGCCAGCCCGATGAACAAGGCTTGTAGGGCGTAGATCGCCAAGACCGCCTCGCAATGGTCGAAACCCAGCGATAGCAGCTTGTGGTGGAAATGGTTGCGGTCTGGCTTGAAGGGCGATACCCGGCGGGAGACGCGGTCGGCCATCACCAAGAGCGTATCCACCACCGGCAGCCCCAGTATCAACACCGGCAGCGCGCCCGCTATGGCGGTATTGACCTTCTGCGTGGCCAAAATGGCCAACACGCCGATGGAAAACCCCAGGAATTGGCTACCCGTATCGCCCATGAAAACCATCGCCGGATGGGTGTTATAGCGCAGGAAACCCAGGACGGCGCCGATGATCGCCACCGCGACCGCCACCGCCTCGTCGCCCCCCGCCAAGTCCGCCAGATAGGCGATGGCCGCCAGGCTCAAGATGCCTAGCCCCGCCGCCAGCCCGTCCAGCCCATCGGAAAGATTCATCGCGTTGGTGGTTCCGAGCAGGAACAGGAAGCTCAGGGGATAGGCCAGGGCATCCGGCAAGGCGTGCGCGCCGAACAATTCCAAGCGCCGGACCACCACATCCCCGCATCCCACCACGATCCACACCGCCAGCGCTTGGCCCAGGAATTTCAGCCGGTAATCCAAATCCCAGCGGTCGTCGAGGATGCCGAATAGGCACAGCAAGCCGATCCCGGCCAAGACCACCCGTAGGCCCGCGTCGATCTCCAGCCACAGGGCCACCGCCAGCACCGTGCCCAATACCATGCCGATTCCGCCGACCCTGGGCACCGCCGCCGCGTGCAGCTTGCGGGCGTCCGGCAGATCGACGAACCGCCAGCGCCAAGCCAGTTTCATCGACAGCGGCACCGTCACCATGACGATGAACAAGGCCGTCAAAAAGGGCATGAAGAAGCGCATCGCCTTCAATCGGGAACGAAGGCGCGCATACGCGGCGCCAACGCGCGCAGGAAATCCGACAAGCGCCGTTCGGCCCGGCCCATGTCGTCGCCTTGGGGGATGGGCGTGGTCAGGCGCACCAAGGCGCCATCGGTGCGGTTCATGCCGATGGCGTCGATAAGCAAATAGAATTTCGCGAGATATTCATCAGTGATATTCCGGCCTCGTTGCCGGAACCAGTAATACACCAATTGCCGATCCGCGCCTTTTTGGATAATTACCCGATTGATCGGGAAATCCCCACCCAAACCCGCTGGGGCAATGGTTTCCAACCGGTTCATTCGCCAACCGCCGCCGGGCAGGCAGGTGCGCGGAGAATGGATGGATTCACCGGCCCTTTGCGAATCGTAATAGGACGAATATAAATTCACCGGAACGGCGTCCCCGTTCCGCGCATAATCCGCCAGAATATAATCGTCTAACTTAAGCGCCTGGATAATCTCGGCATCCAGGTTTTGCCTGTGCCCCCGCCATTCCCCGAGTTCCATTGGGAATTCCGCGTACGAGGCGCGCGGCGAGACGATTTCCTGGCGTTGCCGGGCGC
>SXGT01391351.1_pt1 | contig 13256 bp, 9 predicted proteins | sample 3176221 | NCBI WGS metagenome assembly SXGT01 (sample SAMN11356862, study PRJNA531348) | freshwater metagenome | isolation source: freshwater sample F1-120 | place: China: Fuxian Lake, Yuxi | collected 2017-12-25
CTCTGGCACGAATGATATGGGTAATACCAAAGGAAATATCATCCACCACACTGGCAAAATTATAAAGGGCCCGACCATCTGCTCGCAGGATCAGGGGGTCACCCACCAAGTTTGAATCCTGTTTACAGGGACCACAAATAAGGTCATCCACTAGGAGGGTTTTGTTTTCCGGTATGCGAAGACGGATTGGGGCCGACTTTTCCTGATACCTTAAACGGTTTTCTTCCTTGGAATGATCCCTTAATGGTCCACGATGAATATAAGCGCGTTTTTGTTGGTCCGCCAATTGGCGATCAGCATCGAGTTCTTCCCTCGTCATGTAATCAGGATAAGCCAACCCCTTTTCGAGAAGAGAAAATGCGGCATTTTGATAAACCTCTAATCGCCCGCTTTGAAAATACGGGGTATGTGGGCCCCCAACCTGGGGACCTTCATCCCATTGAATGCCCAACCATTGAAAGCCTTCAAGGATGGGATTCAGCGCATCAGGGCGGTTGCGATCCGCATCTGTATCATCGATGCGGAGGACAAATTGGCCACCCATCCTTTTGGTCAAGAGCCAATTAAACAATGCGGTTCTGACTCCCCCAATATGCAGGTATCCAGTTGGGCTAGGAGCGAATCGTGTACGAATGGTCATAAATTAATATATCTCATATGTAAATGATTGATAATAATCAAACATAAATAATCAAGTTTGTAAAGGGTCGAGTTTATGTTTACTTTTGTTGGCGCGACCTTCCACAAGGACTTGGGTAACCGCTTCCTGAACAAGTTTTGAATGTTGATTGTAAACCTGTCGTATCCAGGTAATAATTCCCCGCCGTCCCCGGCCGGTAGTTTCCTTGGATTGTACCGTGCATTTTACCCGAATGGTATCACCGATAAAAACGGGCTCATGAAAAAGGAGGTTTTTTACTCCCAAAAACGCTTGGATGCGTAAGGGAGGGGAGTTACTGCTTAAACCACTTGCAATGGAAACGACCAACAATCCATGGGCAATAGGTCGGCGAAAAGGCGTTTTCATTGCGAAAGCGTGATCAATATGGATAGGGTTGTAGTCACCACTTAGTCCGGCAAAGTTAACAATATCGGTTTCAGTTACCGTGCGTCCCAGACTTATGAATACTTGTCCCTCTGACAAATCATCAAAAAACAACCGATTATCATGAGGTTCTTCAAAACCATTTTTTTCCAGATTTGATTTAATAATAGAATTAAGATCTTGTTTTTTTTCTTCAATATTGATCATATCAAAAGTCATTTATTTTAAAAATTCCTATAAAATAATATAAAATTGATTGTAAAAATATCGACATTTTGCTGTATTGTTTAATATTAAATTTATAAAAAACATAAAATAATATTTAAAAATGATAGAATTTTAACATGTTATATCAATTCAATTTTGAGTATATTTTAAAGTAGATAATAATGACCATTTAAAGTGCCTAGGATTTTGAAGACGAATCTGTTGTATTTGGAAGCAATTGGTTTGATTTGCGATTGATTTGCGATGGATCTGCATCATCTGTGTACCCTGTATAGTCATTGTATCCATAGTTGTAACCATAACGATACCCATATTTATAGGAGTATTTATAGTTATAGGAATATCCATAACCATAAGAATACCCATATTTTCCAGATTTAGCGTGAGCATCAAAACAATTGATTACCAACCCAAGAACTCGGGTTTCTATATTGGCAAGCATTTCACATGCCCGTATTGCTGAGGCGCGTGCCCCTTTGTTGAGGAGTAGATTGACTATTACCCCATCAACCCTTGGCGCTACGATGCAAGGATCTGAAACCGCAAGAATGGGGGGAGTGTCAATGAGGACAAAATCAAATTTATCCCTTAATTGAGCCACCAAATCCGGAAATCGCGGGGAAGTTAGAAGCTCGGCTGGGTTGCTGGGGCGGGGCCCACAAGGAAGTAGTGTCAGATTGGGTACTTCCGTAGGGATCATTGAGTTTTCCAGGGTGGAGGTACCCTCAATGTAAGTAGCCAACCCATTTTCAGTATTGGGGATGCCAAAAATTTTGTGAATCCTTGGTTTCCTCATATCCGCATCGATGACTATTACTTTTTTTCCCGATTGGGCAATGGAAATGGCAATATTGCAGGAAAGGGTTGACTTACCATCCCCGGCATTGGGTGAGGTAATTTGTAAAACTTGGTGCCCTCGACCTTGGGTGCTAAAATAGAGACCGGTTCGTAATCCCCTGTAGGCCTCTGCCTCAGTTGATTTGGGTTTATGAGCGGTTATTAGCTGTTCTTCCAATAACGATCCTGGTTTTCGATCTGCTTCCTCGACCCGAATGGTTGGAATATGGCCAAGAATGTTGAGCCCTAATTGTCTCCGAATATCATCAGGCGTTTGGAAACTCCTGTCTGCTAATTCTGCAAGGTAGGCAAGTCCCATTCCGCCCCCAAACCCCATTACGGCTCCCACAAAAAGGTAAACGATTCGGCCGGCTCCCGTTGGAAACGGGCCACTAACCTTTGAAATTTGTTTTGCATCATACCCCCCGTGATCTTTGGTTAGAACAATTTGATTTTTGATTTCTTCATAGGTTTCCAATTTCCTCCTTGTGGCTTCAATTCGTGAAGCCAGATCTTTGCATTGCGCTTCCAAATCTTTTTCCTTTTCCAAATCATCTTTTAAGGTTAATTGTTGATTTTGGGCCTGTTGGAGCGCTTCTTCATATTTTGTAATCCTGGCTGCGTTAAGTTCCATTTCCCGGCCCAGGGGATCAGTTGATGTAAATTTCGATCCATCCTTACCTGTTGTTGTTCCCCGAACTTTCTTTACTTCTTCTATGTAATTGATTTGAGTTTGTAGTTTAACCATTTTGGGGTGATCTTTTCCCAAATCAATTAAAAGTAACTTCATTTGCAATTTCAACAGGTCCAAAGTCGCATCATCAGGAGTAATAAACATTGTGGATGTGTCTGATCCAAGGGAACTGTCACCGGAATTTTTGGGAAGTGCTACCCCCCTGGCCCCATGCCTTGCTAACAGGTCGTCCCTTCTGTCCTTAAGATCGGCCAAAAGCAATTCATATTTCCGGATACCATCTTCCAAACCGGCATTGACCTTAAGGGCACCAACAGGGTGGATTTTCTTCAAATTATCCTGTTTAAGTCGAAATTCCGTTTGCAGTTGCAGGAATTGGGTATTGGTGCTGGTAATGATTCCTTCCATCCTTTGGACCGAACGATCGTTCCCGATGTCATAGATTTTTTTCAGATAATTTTGGTAGGATTTTACCACGGCCAAAAGGACCTTTGGGGTATCTTCAGGGTATAAACCGGTTTTGTAATTGAGGACCAGTACCTTGCGTTTTTCATCCTGGACCACTTGAAGGCCACCATGTACCAAGGCAGCCAATTCGCTTTTGGATTGAGCTCCAAGTGGTAACCTTTTAAGGCTCTGCCTATTTTTATTCCCTTCGGGTTGGCCTGATGGTTGGTCCTCCCCAATGGATTTGGATAATCCACCCGAAACCCCTGGAATGGCTCCTCCCAAAATATTGTCCACCAGAGTTAAATCGGAATCCCCTTCCAGGATATCTGCGGTTCCCTCCATGACATCAGGACTTTTGACGACGGCAATTTGGGAAGAAACATAATCCTCCATAAAGCCGGCGCGACTGTCCAAATTCGTGTTAAGCTCTCCCCGTTTTTTTACAACATGCACATCAATCGAGGTTTGGTAGGCAGGGACCACCCGAAGGTGAAAGAAAAAACCGCCAACCACCCCGACCACGACTCCAATAGAAACCAATGGAAGCCGTTTTAAAACAAGTTGGATAAGTGTGGTGCTTTTGGAATCTTCCCTGGAAAGGTTTGGTTCCTGAAAAGTTGGTGATAAGGCGTTAAGTTGCCTTGAATTTTCTTGAGGAGCAATCCCGCGATTATCAATTGCTGAAGCCATGAAACCAATCCCCAATCCCTGCCAGAGTTATTATACACTCGGTTGGGGACACCCACCAATAGTATTGTTTTCGACATTTGGCACAATAGCGATTTCCGGATGGGCTTGTGATTGGAATATATGCCTGGTGGTTTCACCCAAAAGGCCCACCAAGGTTGCCAAATGGGAAAAGTCTACCGGACCACCCTGATACTCCTGTCCCATCACGATACCAATGCGGCCAATACATTTTCCTTCGACAAGGATTGGAATGATAAAAGAGGCCGATGTGTCGGATTCCCCTTTGAATTTAGTCGAATTACCCACCCATTGAGCATGGTATGCTTCCTGGAAGGCTGGGGCATTAATATTTAAATCGACCTGATTATAATTATGAATTTGGGAATGATTAATAATTTGGCGCCAAACGGTATGCCAATAATCATTTCCGTGCAATAATATGCCATCGCTTACGGAATCATTTTTGATATTTGTAAATATAATGATATTTTTAAGTCGGTTGAAAATAAGTTTCATTTCAGGTCTGCCAAACCAACCAGATTGTAAAAGGATGAAACAAACCAACAAAATTCCTGCCCAAGCAAAAATATCAGTATTAAAAATGGTTGAAATAAATCCTGACACAATGGCGATTGCACTGAGTAAAATCACAATAACAAGGCTCCCAAATCTACCAAATCCTTCGCGTTGAAGGCAATGATGCAAATGGCCATGATCCGTGCTGTAAATACTCCTTCCGGTTAATTTTCGCCTTAAAATTGCCGCAAAAGTATCCACCACGGGAAGGATTAATGCCGCCAAGGGTATAGCAAGCATCCAGGATTCTCCTTTGGAATGATCTTGGATTTTTAAGGAAATTGCCGCTAAAAGGAGGCCTATAAGCATACTGCCTGCATCACCAAGATAGATGGATGCGGGGGGCCGATTGAAATAGAGAAAACCTAATAGGGCCCCGGCCAACATCATGGAAAGATAACTGGCCATAACTTGGCCATGAACCAATGCAATGGACCCAATTCCAACGGAGGCAACCAGGCCAACACTTGCCAAAAGCCCGTCCATTCCATCCAGCAGGTTGGCTGCATTGATGGCACCCATAAACCAAAAAACAGCAAAAGGCAAAGCCAAAGGGCCAAGCTCGAAATCCATTTGAAAAAGGTGGATCCGTTGGATTCCGTAATCTCCATAAAAAACCAAACAGCCAACCAGGAGGAATTGCCCCAAGAACTTATTACGCCCCCGAAGCCCAAAGCGATCATCAATGAATCCCAACAGGGTAATCCCAAAACAGGCGGAACCAAGGAGAAAAAAACTGGTTGGATTATCAAAAAACTTGGCCTTTGCAGACCCGGACCAAAGCATGAGGCTGGTGGTGGCCAAGGCAATAGCAATAAAAATACCCACCCCACCTGCCCGGGGAATTACCCCTGCCTTTAGATTCCGATGCCCATCCACCTTGTCAAACAATCCTAGGGTTGGTGCGAAATATCGCAGGATATAATTACCAATTCCACTCAAAACGAGGCTTAAACAAAAAATTTGCCAACCATATTCCAACATAGATTATCCCAAAATGGGTTGGAAAAAAGGTTTAATAAATAATGCCGAAAAGAGGACTCGAACCTCCACTCCCTAACGGGAACTAGCTCCTGAGGCTAGCGCGTCTGCCAATTCCGCCACTTCGGCTTGGAAACCAATCTTTCCCAGATTGAATTGGGATGGAAAGGGTCCGCCAGTCATTATCTTAACATTACCCATTCGTTAGTCCAGCTTGGTTTCCCAATTCGGGGAAGGTGCTTTGTATTGAAACCCAAATCTCTTGCTATTTTCCTTCCTAGGTGAATGTAGGACCTTATTTGGCAGCAAGCCTCGAGATTGGTTTTTAAGCCTTGGATTGCACATTGTTTCGGGAGGAAATGTCCTTGGTAAAAATGGGTTTGTTTAAAACCCCTTTCAAATCGGCCCATTCCCGGGGATCCAATTGCGATGCGTTTACCTCTACCGGGCAAATTTCCTCCGCCAAACGCATTCCTAAAAAATGGGCTTTAGCCAGCATTTCCAGGTTTCCCCATGCCGTTTTTGACTGCATTGGTATTTTTTGGAACCATGCGGTCCTTAAGAGTCGAATTGGGTTTAATGGATCCTTATTGTGAACCCCCAGAAGCCAATATCCAATCTGTTCCCATTTCCAATTGGAAAAACCAAGCCAGGCATTGTTTTTTGCCAAGGGAATTTCCAATAAAAACCGGAAAGGTTGCAGAAAACACCACGAGAGTAGCCTCATGATCCAAGGGGCTTTGCCACCCGTTCTTCGAAAAGTGACCCCATCCAAGGCTTCCACCAATTCACGGTTTTTTTTGATCCAATCCAGGAGGTCAGGGCTGGTTCCCTTGGGAACCAAGAGGACCCAGGGACATGGAATATTTGTTATTGCCTGCTCCAAAGATTGTCCCCAATCCGAACCCACGGGGAGGGAATTAACAAAAATGGTCAGACCTAATGAATTGGCCCTCGATTCCCAATCCAATTTGTCAAAAGTGGTTGCATATCCATAATCGAGGAGGAGGACCTGTAGGGATCCAATATGTAAGTTGGTGGGTGAATTTTCAGGAAAAGACAAGAAATCACCGAGTGTACCTATTGGGGAAAAGCCTTTAGTAAAACTAACGGTTTATGGTGTTTCTGACCATCCAAACCCTGGATTGCTGAATCTTCCATTACCCACTGGGTTCCGGGAGGGCCATTTGGCCATAGTCTTAAAACTTGGGGGTTGGTTATCACCCAGGAGGGTTTATGGATCGAAAGGCAAGAACATAATTCTTCAGGTTTTCCCAAAATACGATGGGGGCGATTCAAATGAAATGCCAATGCATGGGCTTCCTCCCCAAAAAAGAGGACAGGTTCATCAATGGGCATTAACAGGTTAATTTTTTTGGCCCATGTTTTGACATCTCTGTTCGCCTCATTATTTGGAATATCAAAAAATATCAACCAAGATATAATCAAAAATGTAATAATGACACAAAATAAAAATGCTAATGAAAGTGAATTATAAATTATTTTTGACGAATTTATTATTGAAATTGAATTAATAAATGATCCAAAAAACAATGAACATGCAGGATATGCCACAATAAGATAGTCAGATCTTTTAAAATTTGAAATAGATAAAACTAAAAACAACAATAATAACCAAATTAAAGAAGTAAATTTGATTGACTTAAATTCAAATAGTTTATAAATATTCAGATTTAACTTTTTAATATTAATAAGGATTAGCAGCAATCCCAAGGATGGCCAGGGTTGAAAGTCCCAAAGGAATTGGACGGGATAGAACCAAAAGGGATGAGAGCGTAGTCGCCCTGTGCCTAGGCCCCTATCCCAATTGTGTTCAATAAAAAAATGCTGTGTAAACTCCCCTTCGGTGGCCAAGTGGGCATAAAGGAACCATGGCAAAGATAAGCCTACCCCCAAGATCCCTGTAAAGGCGAGCCCTGGAAGCGAAAAGAATTGCCTCGAAAGGGTGATCCAAACTGCCAATCCGGAAGCTCCGCAAAAAACCAATCCTATGGGGCCTTTCAACAAAATGGCAATCATCACAGAAATGGAAGCCCAAACCAAATCCCAGGTGGACCAGGTTAGTGTATAACGAATGGCGAATAATCCATAAAGTGTCGTTGCAGCCGCCAAAGGCATGTCGATCCGGCCAATGCGGGCGGACCAGATAAAATGAATCGCCGTGCCTAGCACAATTGCTGCCAATAAGCCTGTTTTCCGATTCCCTAAGGAGTGACCAATTAGGATAACGGAGGCGAGGCAAACCAATGCCCCCAAAACCGAGGGAAGGCGAATCGTCCAGTTATTGACCTCGGTTGCGTTACCGGAAATAAGGGCAACGAGCCAATAATACATAGGTGGTTTTTGAACATCGGGAGTTTCAATGGTCCTACCAGGCAGCCACCAAATTCCTGTTTCCAACATGGTTCTGGCATTCAATCCGGATCGGGCTTCGTGGCTACTCCAAAGATCCCGGTCCCCCAAATTTTGAAAAAATAACAACCAAATTCCCAGGGAACCGGCAATACAACAAACCACAATTGTTCCATAACCGCGAAAAAGTTTGTATATTTTAGGCGGTCTTGCGTCTGTAATCACTTTGGTAAAATTTCTGGTATGCTACACAGGATTGTAAGAGGTCAGAATGGCAACCCAGGCCAACTATTCTTCCAGATTCCAAGACCAAAATCCTGCTGGCCAGGTGAACCGATGCCGGCCGATGGGTGATCATGAAAACCGTCCGATTGCGAATGAACTCCTCCATTGCTTTATGAATTAATGTTTCGCTTTCGGGATCGGATTGGCTGGTGAATTCATCCAAAAGGAGAATGGGTGGGTTCCTAAGGATGGTCCTTGCCAGGCAAATTCTTTGGCGTTGACCACCGGATAGGCGATTGCCGGATTCCCCAACCACGGTTTCATATCCCATGGGCAATTTGAGGATCATTTCATGAGCGTGGGCTTTTCGGGCAGCCTCTTCAACCTGTTCTTTCGGGACGGTTTTTAACCCATAGCATATATTTGCGTAAATCGAATCGTCAAAAAGAACCGCATTTTGGGAAACAAGGCCCACCATGCGTCGAAGGCTCCTTAAATGGTATTTTCTCAGGTCGTACCCAAACAATTGTATGGCACCATGGTCCGGGTCATGAAAACGGGGAAGGAGGCTAAATAAAGTGGATTTACCACATCCATTGTGTCCAACAATTGCAATTGTTTCGCCTTTTTTAACATCAAAACTGACATCCCTTAAAACGGGAACCCCTTGGTGATAGGAAAAACCAACCTCCTGAAAGCGGAGAAAAGGGGTTTCGTCGGTTGGTTCAACCCATGGGGCAAGGTCGCCCTGTTGCTCTACAATCCGAATACTTTGGGAGGATCCTGAAAGGGTTTCAAGGCGGAAACCGGAGGGATTGGTCAGGATTTTGGGGACATTATCAAGTATTTCAAAAACCCGATCCGAGGCAGCCCAGGCGGCCTGAAGTTTTGTGAAAACACTTGACAATTTTCTAACCGGGTCAGAAACCGCTGCTAACAGCACATAAAGCTGAATCAATGCTTCGGGATCCATGGGTTGTTCTGACATTCGAATACCAAAAAGCGATGTTTCTTGGCGAAGTACCAAAAAAGCCCCTGCCAACAAGGCACAGGCTACTGCCGCAACTCCAAGAACTTCAATTATGGGGCCAGCAATGGCATCCAGGTAGACCACAATATTGGATCGGTGTTTATAATCCCTAATGGCAACAAGAAATCGGCGCCTTTCCAAAGCTTCCGCAGTGTGAATTTTTACAGTCCTGATGCTTTGGAAGGATTCCTGGAGGATTTGGAAAATCTTTGACATTCTTTCAAGCAGCTTTCGGGTAGCTCGTTTCATTGTGCGACCAATGCGGGCTAAAACCAGGAGAACGGCCGGCACAATGATAAGAAACATGAGAGTAAGTTGCCAACTGATCAGGCAGGCCAGTAAAATGCAGGCTAACACTCTTAAGGGTTCGGCGATTACCCTACCAAAAAGGGTTTTCATGCCAGTTGACAACGAATCCATGTCATTGGTGAATCTTGCCATCAGGCCTGCGGAACCCTGTTCGTTAAAATGGTCAACATCCTGTCGAATGACATGGCCAAAACAACGATTTCTCAAGTCGTAAATGGTACGATTGATGACACCTCCCACTAAACAGTCTTGGGCCACTTCGAAAAGGCACTTTAAGGTAACGGCCAGGATAACAGCCACCACTACACAAAGTAAATTTTGAAAAGTGTCATCCGGCAATCGATCCACAACATTTTTTTTAATGAGTTGGAGGTAATGCTTTTTGCTCCTTAGCCATTGGATTTTGGTGTCGTTCCGGACTTGCTGGGAGGTTAGTTCCCGTAACTGTTTTTCGGCAAATTTTTGGTCGGTAATGCCATCGATTTCTTTTTCCCGGGCCTGGAAACGGGATTGGACCTCCTCTGCCGCATCAATTTCCGTGTTCAGTGTTTGTAACCAAGTCGCTATCCATTGATTTGGGGCTAGGTCGGATTGCAGGGTTTTTAGAAAAGGGTAGATACTTGTGAAATTTAGGCCCCAAAGGATGGCAGCCATAAAGGCGCATCCAAAGGAAGCTACAATTCTCCCTCGATAGGGCCAAGCAAATTGCAGTACGCGCAGAAAATTTTTCATTGAGCCAACCTTGGCAAATATTCATAATGACGATGAATGAAACAGCCCCCGGTGGAAGGATTTCCCTAATTCACCCACAATAGGAGAAACGAAATGGGACCTTGGCGTCAACGCCATCCGATCAAGTAGGGGAAAAATTATTCAGGACATTGGGACTACATTGGCATGGTTAGGCGGTCAGGTAGGATTTGAAAACCCAATCAAGGGTCCCAAGTTCCGGATTGTACCAATTTTTCCACGGGCCATGGCCTTTTTGATAAGGAAAAAAACGACTATGGAAATCATGACAAGAAGCTCTATTCCAAACTTCAGAGGCGTTCCATGTACAGCACTTGGTAAGTGTTGGCTAAATGCGTTTGGCACGGTAGAATTCCAGCGAGGCAACCTAATATGGAGAAATGGTTTTGCTTCGGTTCCATGGGAACTGCGGGGTTGGTTTTTGTCTTGTTTTTGCTTGATTTGGTGGTTGGGAGTCCCTTTGGTGGGACGAGTATGGTGCTAGATATTCTTGGCTTGATAAGTGCAGGGGTTGTTTTTTTCTTGGGGTTTGATGCTTCAAGAGATTTATCTTAGAAACATCGATTCCGTTTTTGAAATTATCTTAAATTATGGTTTGCCAAAACTTTTGAAATGCCGTGAAATGTGAATTCATTGGCTATAGCGATGGGTTTTAACCCACTTTGTTCTGCGGCGGCGGCTGTAGCCGGGCTGATCGTGGCAACCTTAGGCAAAGACCCTTGGGGTAAATTTTTGGTCAGGATTGCCCATTGTTGAGCGATGGATGAGCTTCCAAGGACAACCCAATCCCATTTTCCATTGGCAAGTTCCTGGATTCGTTTCTGGGGAAGGAAGGATAAATCCTGATGGGAGTATGCCTTAACCTGATGAACGGTTGCCACTTTGCTCAATTGCTGGGGCAAAATATCGCTTCCACGATCGGCCCGCACAATAAGTACTTTTTTCCCGAAACAATGGGTTCCCAGCTCGTTAACCAAGCCTGAACTGGAAAAATCCCCCGGAACAATGTCGGCATTGATTCCATATTCACCAAGGCAGTTTGCAGTGGATGGACCGATACAGGCTATTTGGTTAGAACCCAAGGCTCTAGCGTCCTTGCCAATGGTTTTCAGGGCGTTAAAAACAGCCCTAACCCCATTAGGGCTGTTAAAAACCACCCAATCGTAAGTGCTCAATTGCAAAAGGATTTGATGGAATGCCTCCTGATTAGGGGATGGTCCAATTTTCATTAGCCCTTGGTTTTCAACGAATGCCCCGAGCCTGGCAAAAAGGGCTAATGGGGCGGCAGCCTGAGTTTCAGGGCGGGTGAGGAGGATCCTCATTCCGGCCAAAGGCCTTTTTTCTGACCAGCCAATTTTATTTCGATAACCAACCACATGGCCGACCACGATTAGGGTGGGAGATTTTAAGCCCTTTGAGGATTCAACCAGCCGGTCAAGGGTGGTTACCACCACTTTTTGATCTGGGAGGGTACCTCGTTCAATAAGTGCAGCTGGCAATTCTGGATTCATCCCATGATTTAAAAGCCTGGTTCTTAGGTGCTGGATTTGAAGGAGTGGCATGAAAAAAACAAGTGTTCCAGGAAAAGCGGTGATTGCTTTCCAATCCATTCGGGTCTCTTGGGAACCAAGTTCATGGGCGGTAACAAAAGCTACGGAACTTGCCATATCCCTGTGGGTCACCGGTATTCCCGCCCAGGCCGGCCCTCCCAAACCTGAACTGACTCCTGGCACTACCTCATAAGGGATATTGGCCGCTAATAGGGCTTCGCACTCCTCGGCACCCCGACCAAACAAAAAGGGATCGCCCCCTTTTAACCTGACCACTACCCGGTTCGATTGGGATTTTTCAACCAAAATCCGGCAAATTTCGGGCCACCTTTGGGGGTGGGTACCCTCCAACGATTGAACACAAATTCGTTCTGCTCCAGGTTGGCAAAGTTCCAAAAGGGAATCCGCCACCAGCCGGTCAAACAGGACAACATTAGCAACTTTTAAAAGTTCCGCACCCCGTCGAGTTATTAAACCGGGATCACCAGGACCCGCCCCCACTAAAAACGCTTTGGCTGGTCCGGCAATATCTTCCTGGAGATCCTCAAATTGGACACTTAAAAAATTCACAGATGCGTCAGACATCAAACCCCCAAAACCTCATCCCGGTCAGGCACTTCAATATTCAAGTCGCTCCCCCTACGCCTTAATTTGCACATAATGATTCCCAATTCGAACAGGAGTCCCAGCGGAATCCAAAGCATCAATAAGCTGAAAGGGTCCCCCGAAGGGGTAATAACTGCGGCAACAATAACCATAGCAAACCATACTATGCCCCGTTTGGCTTGAATGGATTTTACATCCAGTAAACCAATGCTATCTATAAATAAGATAACGAGGGGAGTTTGGAAGGAAATTCCAAATACAAGGGGCATCATAATAGCAAATCCTAGCCATTCACTTAAGCGTAGATCCGGCTTTAATCCTATCCATTCATTAAAACTTAAAAGTCCACTAATAGCTACAGGCATTACACCAAATTGACATAAAATAATGCCGCCTAAAAATAAGCCAAGGCTAAACGGCAAATAAAGAAAGACATATTTTTTTTCATGAGGATAAAGACCGGCTGCCACAAAGGACCAAAGCTCCCAGAATATGACCGGGCTCCCAAGTACCAATCCGGTGACCACGCAAACCTTGAAATAGGTCATTAATGGTTCTTGAATGGAAAGGGTAATAAGTTGGTTTTCCCCCCTGATTTCCCTAAGGCTTTCGTCCAATCCAAGGCCCAGCCGGATTGGGTCATAAACGGCCAGGGGGAGCACAATACAGTCCTCGATTGCAATTGGTTTTGGATGGGTTTGGTCCTTATTTTCTTCGGTTTTCCAGACGAATTCAGAAGGAATTTCGTTTTTACCCGCCAAAGCCGCAAGGAAAACTTCTCTTGGAATGGCAAAATGGAAAAAGGGTGAGGGTATGTTTGCGTTAACCATTTCCGGGGAAAGGCCCCCATTTTCCAATTTTTTACCCAAATCCCTGATTCGGTTTTGGTTAAAGGCTTTCAGCTGTGTTTCA
>SXGT01189344.1_pt1 | contig 13255 bp, 14 predicted proteins | sample 3176221 | NCBI WGS metagenome assembly SXGT01 (sample SAMN11356862, study PRJNA531348) | freshwater metagenome | isolation source: freshwater sample F1-120 | place: China: Fuxian Lake, Yuxi | collected 2017-12-25
ATGCGCTGCTTGGGGATGCCCAGCATCTCGACCTCGATCGGCAGCGCGATGCGGCTTGCGATCTCCTCGGGCGTCATGCACGGGGCCTTCATGATGACCTTGACCTGGGTACTGGAAACGTCAGGGAAGGCGTCGATCGGCAGGTCTTTGAAGGCCAGCCATCCAGCGCCCATCAGCAGCAGCCCGGCCAGCAGCACAAACAGGCGCTGGGCGAGGGCGAATTGAACGAGTCGGGTCAGCATCTCAGTTGCTCCCGCCCTTGCCGAGCCACGCCGCCTTCAGCGCGATGACGGAGGTGACGGCGATCTCCTGGCCGCCTTTCAAGGCGCCGGCCACCAGCAGCGACTGGCCCGCGCCCGCCTGTACGGTCACCGGCGTGGCGACGAAGCCCTGCGGTGTGCGCACGAAGACGTAGGCCTTGTCGTCCTGGCGCGCCACGGCGGGCACCGGAACGGCCCAGCCTTCGGTGGCCGCGAAAGGCACGCGCACCTGCAAGGCTTCGCCGATGCGCAGGCCCGCCGCGCCACGTGTGACCTCGGCGCGCAGCGTCACGGTCTGGCTGTCGGAGACCATGGGCCCGAAGCCGACGGCGCGGGCCGCGAGTTCGCGTTCCACACCGGACAGCATCGCGCCCTTGAGTGCCACCTGTGACTGCCGGTCCACCGGTATCTGCACGTCCAGCCAAAGCTTGCGTGTGTCGGCCACGCGCAGCAGCGCGTCGGCCGCCTGAACACGCTGGCCGGGTTTGACCTCGATCTTCGTCACCACCCCGCCGCCGCGGGCACGAAGCAGCAAGGCGTCCTGCATCGCACCGCCTTCGGCCACGTTGCGGACCAGCGCCGACTCGGCACCGGCCAGGCGCAACGCGGCCTCGGCGTTGGCCTGCCGCGCGCGGTCTTCCGCCGCCACAGCCTCGGCTTCCTGCACGCGGCGCTCGGGCACGATGCCGTCGGCCAGCAGGCTGCGCTCACGCGCCAGCGTCTTCTGCGAAAGCCTGGCCTTGGAGGCTGCCTCGGCCAGCCGCAGTTGCAGCTCGCCCAGCTCGGGACTGACCAGGCGCACCAGCGGCTGGCCGGGCTTGACGGTTTCGTTCTCGCCGACCAGCAAGCGGTCGATGCTGCCGGCCAGCGTGGCGCTGAGCACCGACTCCTGTGCCGGAGGCAGCACCACGCGCGCCGGGTAAGCCAGGCCAGTGATCGGCGAAGGCTTGTCCAGACGTTCGAGCTGGATGCCCAGGGCCTGCATCTGCGCAGGCGAGACCTTGAACTCGTCGGCGGCGTGCAGGGGCGGCGCCGCGGTCAGCGAGGCAAGAACGAAAGCGGCGCGCGCGAGCGCGCTCCGCGGTGGGCGGTAAGACATGGGAACTCCACGAAGGTTGGGCACGCGTCATGGCACGTGCCGCTGAAAGCGGTGAAAGGGGCTTTCAGGCGCGCAGGGGCGGCGCGCGTCCTTCGGGTGGGCGGCTCAGAGGGACTGGGCGCGCAGGGTGGTGGGTCGATAGCGCCGTTTCGGCCGCGTGACCTACTTCGATAGGCGTGCCGAGCAGCGCACTGGGCCAAGGCCCCGGCTCCGCCATGCCACCTGCAGGTTCATCGGTGAACCACGCAGGCTCCAGCGCTTCGGCTCTGGCGGCCGACACCACATGGGTGAAGTGAAGCTCTCGGCTGTCGTCATGCGCATGCACGCCAGCGCGCAGGTCGTCATGCGCCGTGCCGACCGAAACCACCGCATCGATTGCATTGACATGATGGTGCCGATGCAGCGGCGCACTGGCTTGGTCGAAGGCCAGCAGCACGACCAGCATCCACCGCAGCCACCACATGGCGCCACGGTGAGGATGGATTGGTGGTGCGGACGCGCTCTTCACATCGCGATGCTAACCCGCCGCTTGTGTTCCGCGTGCGGCGCGTGCTGCCGGTCGAAGCCGGCAGCGCAAGTCTTCACGACAACATGCGCTGCAGCACGCGGTGCCCGCTGGCCTGATGCAACAACGCCAGGCCGGCATGGCCGACGACGTAGGCCCACATCAGGTTGGACACGAGTTTGTGGGTCTCGAGCACCAGCCCGCCGGGTACGGCCTGCGTGAAGAGCCAGGCCCCGCTTGCGCCCATCGCCAGTGCCGCGAGCAGGCCCAGCCCATGCACCGCGCTGGCCAGCGGCGTTTCTGCCTCGCCGCCGGGCAGGCGCAAACGTTTCAGCTGGGCCCAGTGGCGCGCCAGGTCGGTTCCCACGGCCTTCAACCTGCGAGCCGACAGCCATGGGAACAACGCGCCAAAGGGTGTCTCGCGTCGGCGCACCAAGCTCCAGAGCCAGAAAGCAACCACCAGGCCGAGCGTGCTCAGACCGACGATCTCGTGAAGGTCGTACATCAGGTTGCCCGGCTGGCCCGTGCGCGGCCGTTCGATGAAGTTCGAGCCGATCAGTTGCCACAGCACCGCCAGCAGGAGTGCACCGTGCAGGGCGCGGGTGGCAAGGGTGCGTCGCGTGGGGTCGGAGGTTGGCATGACGGGGCTCCTGGACGAACGGGTCGGGTTGCGAGAGCCCTGATGCTGGGGATCGCGACCCCATTCGTCAGGGCCCGTTCGTCATCGGCGAAGTCACGAAATGCGGTGCGAGCGATGACGAACGTCACCACCCCACGCCGGCTCGCGGGCCGGCCGATCAGCCGCGGCGCCCCACGGCGCGAACGGCCAATTCGGTGCGGCTGCGCGCGTGCAGCTTCTCCATGATGCGGCTGACGTAGTTCTTCACCGTACCCTCGGCCAGGAACACGGTCGCACCGATCTGCTTGTTGCTCTTGCCTTCGGCAATGAGCTGGAGGATGCGCTCCTCCTTGTCGGTGAGCGGCTCCTCCAGATTTGCCGTACTGCCGCGCGAGGCGACAGCCGGCGCCGCCGCGGCCGCGGGCGGCAATGGTGCGTGCGTAGCGGGCTCACGGGCCGACGGAGCGTCGAAACGCCGGAACTGCTCCATCACCTTGCGCGCGATCGACGGCGACAGCCGCGATTCGCCGCGGTGCACGGCACGGATCGTGTCCAGCACCTCTTCCTCGACGGCATCCTTGAGCAGGTAGGCGCGGGCGCCGGCACGAATGGCTTCGAAGACGAGGTCGTCATGGTCGAAGGTGGTGAGCACCACCACGCCCACGGCCGGCAGTTTGGCCGTGATCTCGCGCGTGGCGACCACACCGCTGGCGCGCGGCATCTGCAGGTCCATCACGATCACGTCGGGCACCAGCGCCAAGGCTTGCTCGATCGCATCGATGCCGTCAACCGCCTGGCCGACTACTTCGATGTCGCGTTCGACCCCCAGCGTCATCGCCAGCGCGCGGCGGATCAACGGCTGGTCGTCAACGATCAGCAGCCGCAAGGGCCGGCTCTCCGCAGCTTCGTTTGCGGTCATGCCCGGTCGCCCCCACGCGGCGCGCCAGCGGGCTTGCGTGTGCCGAGCCGCGCGTGCAACTCACCGACCAGCGACGAAGGCAGGCGCGCGGTGAAGAAGCGCAGGGCCGCTGCCACCGCCAGGGCTGCCTGCTCTGGCGACAGACGGGCACCTCGTGCCACGGCGGCGATCAGTTCTTCCAACATGGCAACATCATGCTGGCGCGCCGCAACCGGCCGCGTGGGCATGGGGGAGGGTGGCGCTCATGGAGCTGAATGTATTCGACCGACTGCGTGCGCAACAGTGACGACCGGCACCCCGGAGTCACTGTTCGGTTCGCTGGATGCACGGCGATGACGCCGTGGTGGCCACGCGCATGATGGCCAGCCTGGATCCGCGCCGCCGCCTCGCGGCGGCGATCGGCTGGTCGATGCTGGCCGTGGTGGCGCTGGCCTCCCTGGTCGCAGGCAACATGGCTGCCGCCGAGGCCGAGCGCGCCGCGCGCGAGAGCACCGAGCGGCTGATGGCCCAGTTTGCCACCCAGGTCGATCATGGCCTGGGCATGAACCTGCGCAATCGGCTGTCGATCGTGCAGGCTACCGCGGCGCAGATCGCGGCTTCTGGGCACAAGGGCGCCGACGCCCTGCGGCTGCACCTGGATGCGGTGCAGGCCCAATTCCCGGAGTTCGCATGGCTGGGTGTGGCTGACCTGCGGGGCCGGGTCATGACGGCCACCGGCGGCGTGCTGCAGGGCGAGAGCGTGGCGCAGCGGCCATGGTTCGCTGCCGCGCAGGCGGGCCCCTACCTGGGCGACGTGCACAAGGCCGTGCTGTTGGAACGGCAGCTGCCGCGCGCGCCCGATGGCCAGCCCTTGCGCTTTGTTGATGTCGCGGCTCCGATCCGCCTGGACAACGGCGGCTTGGTGGGTGTGGTGGGCGGCCATCTGGCCTGGGGCTGGATCGATCGCCTGCAAACCGAGCTGCTGGGGTCGCTTGACAGCAAGCGGCGCCTGGAACTGGTGCTGGCCGACGGCGATGGCGTCGTCATGGTCGGGCCGCGCGACTGGATCGGGCGCACGCTGAAAGCGTCCGACGATTTGAGCGAGAGTGGCGCCTACATCGTCGGGCGCCACCAGGGACAGGACGCTGACGACGCCGGCCTGGGCTGGAAGGTCACGGTTCGCCAATCGGCCGAGCCCGCTCTTGCCCATGTGCGCGGTCTGCACCACACGGTCTTTGCGACGGTTCTGCTCGCCGGGGTGGTGGCTGCACTGGTGGCCTTGGCGGTCACCCATTGGCTGACGCGGCGCCTCGCGGCGCTGGCGGCCGAGGCTGCGGCCGTGCGCGATGGCCGCCGCGCCGGCATCTCGGTGCCGGCGGGTGAAGACGAGGTGAGCCGAATCAGCGCCACGCTGTCGGAACTGGTCGGGAACCTGCAACGAGAGAAGGCCGCCCTGAAGGAACTCAACGCCGAGCTCGACGCCCGGGTGGTCGAGCGGACTGCCCGGATCGAGCGCCTGGCCGACGAATCGCGCCATGCCGCCGTCACGCGCGAACGACTGCGCCTGGCTCGCGATCTGCACGACACGCTGGCGCATTCGCTGATGGCCTTGTTGACCCAGTTGCGGCTGGTGCGCAAGCTCAAGGACAAGATGTCGGAGGACGAGTTCGGTGCCGAGTTGGCGCGCGCCGAGGAGGTGGCCGCCACCGGCCTGGCGGAAGCTCGTGCCGCGATCACACAGATCCGGCATGGCACCGTGCGCGAGAACGGGCTGGCCGCGGCCCTGCGTGACTTGCTCGCGCGATTTGGCGAGCGCACGGGGGCGGAAGCAACGCTGCGGGCGCAGGGTTGGGCCGCCGACCTGGCGGACGAACGCGCCGAGACGCTGTACCGCATCGTCGAGGAAGCGTTGCGCAACGTCGAGCGGCATGCGCAGGCGCGCAGCGTCAACGTCGAGATCGAGGACGCGCCGGCCCGAAGCGACGATCCCGATGAGGTGGCCGTGCCGCGCGCAACGCTTTCGGTGCGCGACGACGGCGTGGGCTTCGACGCGGCCGTGCCTTCCCCGGGTCATTACGGCATGCTGGGCATGCGTGAACAAGCGGATCTGATCGGTGCCGAATTGACCGTGCGCAGTGCGCCGGGTCAAGGCACCGAGGTGCGTGCGGAGATCGCGGCGTGAGCAAAGGGATTCCTTCGGTTCGGCACCTGTCTCGACTTGGCGATCCTGGCCGGCTGATGCGCACGCCGGCGCCGAGCGGCTCGCGACCGGCCTGATGAACATCCGCTGGCCGATGCTGGTTTGCGCGCGTCTCGTCGTCACGGCCTCGATGGCGCTCGCGGCGCTGGATGCCACGGCCGAGCCGCGGCTCGACGCCTTCTCGGCGGCGTTCGAGGGGCGCAAGGCGATCGCGCTCATCGACGCACGGGCCCAAGCCGTCGCGACCTTGCGCCGCTCGTCGTCGTATGCGATCTACACGCTGAAGGCCACGATCCGCTGGGCGGTGATCTCGCGCGGCTTCGAGCTGTGCAGCGTCGTGCGCTTCGACGGCGACCGACTCGTTCCCATCGCGTACGCGTACGCGGACCAGGGGGATCCCCGTCGTGACGTCCGCACCGACTTTGACTGGTCGTCCGGCAAGGCAGTCACGCAGCTCGGCAACGGGGAAGTGAGCACGGTCGACATAACGTGGCCGGCGTGGGATCCGGTGTCGTTCCAGCTCGGCGTGATGGCTGCGGCGCGGTCCAGAAGGGCGGGCGAGATCGAAACCCATACCGTGATCGAGCGCGGCGTGCGCAAGACCTATCGCGTGGTCTACGAAGACCCGGCGACTGCGGTGGTGGCCGGCTCGTCGCGTCCCGTTGTCGCCGTACGCGGCGAGAGGGAGGGCGGTGGTGGCATTCGGCTGCTGCTCGACCCGACGCGTGACTACAGGCCTTTGCGCATCGGCATCGAAGATGTGGACCTCGACCGCGTCGCGGACCGCGCGACGCCGGCCGCGCTCGCGGCGGACGAAGTCCCGTCGTGCCCGCCTCCTCGCCGGCCCTGATGGGCCTGACCTGCAGATGATGGCCGGCACTGCCACCGTGACCCCCGGTCCCCTAAAGTGCAGAGCTTTGGGGAAAACATGCAGTCGAGGCTTCCGGCATGAGTAGCCAAGAGCGGGTGAGCCTGTCGACCGGTACCGTGACGCTGGCGGGCGTGGCCCTGTTGTGGGTTCCGGTGCTGTTGCTGCACCTGACACCGGCTCTGTTCGCCGCACTGATCACTTACGGCGGCACGCGTGCGATCACGGCGCTGTTGACGCAGCGGTGGCCGCAACTTGGGCATGCGCAGGCGTGCTCGCTTGGTCTGCTGGTCGGCGGCGTCGCGCTGGTGGGCTCGATTGCGATCGAGCGTGCCGCTGAAGCTGCCGCGGAAGGCGGAGGCTACGCTGGCCTGATGCAGCAGATGGCCGCGGCGCTCGAACAGTTGCGGGCCATGCTGCCGGCCGCGCTGGCACCGCACCTGCCGGTATCGCTCGACGCCTTGCGCGAGGCGGCCGCGAACTGGCTGCGTGGCCACGCAGCCCAGGTTCAGCTCTGGGGCGGACACACCGTGCGCGGTATCGGCTACGCCCTGGCGGGCGTGGTGATCGGCGCGCTGCTGGCGATCCAGCTTCGGCCCTCGGCGGAGACTTCGGGTGGCGCGCCGCCCGTCGCCGGCAGCCTGCGCCGTGGCTTCGACAGCCTGGTGGCCGGGTTCACCGCAGTCGTGTTCGCGCAGTTGCGCATCGCGGCGCTGAACACCGCCCTTACGGCGTTGTATGTGCTGGTGGTGCTGCCACTGCTCGGCTCGCCGCTGCCGCTGGCCGGGACGCTGGTGGCCGCGACCTTCGTCGCCAGCCTCGTCCCCGTGCTCGGCAACCTGGTGTCCAACACGATGATCGTCGTGGTGAGCCTGACGCAGTCAGTCGCGATCGCCGGACTGTCGCTGGTCTGGCTCGTCGTCATCCACAAGCTCGAGTACGTCCTCCACGCCCACATCGTCGGCACCCGTATCCGCGCGCAGGCCTGGGAACTGTTGGTTGCGATGCTGGTACTGGAGGCGCTCTTCGGGCTGGCGGGGCTCGTCAGCGCGCCGGTGATCTACGCCCAGGCCAAGGCGGTGTTGATCGAGCGCGGTTGGCTGTAAGGCACCTGCGGCGCATCACGCGCCCGCGGGCCTTGTGCGCGCCCGCGTCCACGCCCGCAGCGCCGCCAACGTGACCGGCACCAGCGACAGAACGACGATGCCCATCGTGATCGAGCCGATATGGCTCTTGACGAACGGAAGCGCACCCAGCCAGGCGCCGGAGTACACCAGCGACGCCACCCAGATGGCACCTCCGAGCACGTTGAAGGCCGCGAAGCGGGCATACGACATACGGCCCGCGCCGGCCAGGAAGGGCGCCAGCGTGCGCACCACGGGAACGAAGCGGGCCACGACGACCGTCCAGGCCCCGAAACGCCGGAAGTAGGCACGCGTCAGGGCCAGGTGGCTGCGCTTCAGGCCTCGCCCCTTGAAGCGAGCCACCAGCCACGCGCCAGCGCGGCGGCCGATGGCGAAGTTGAGCGCGTCGCCTGCAACCGCCGCCGCGATGAGCAGCAGCACCACGCCATGCACACCGAGCCCGGCCGCACCCACGGCCGCGCCGGTGACGAAGAGCAGCGAGTCGCCGGGCAGGAACGGTGCGGCCACCAGGCCGGTTTCCGCGAACACGATCAGCGCAACGAGCCCGAAGGCCCATGGCCCGTACACGGCCAGCCATTGCGTGAGCGTCTGGTCCAGCGGCAGCGAGAGGAGACTGGAGATCATCAGGCAGTGTTGCAGCCGAACCCTGATGCCGGCCTTAAGGGTGCGCGTTCGCGCTCTATGGCGCGAGCCGAAGGTCGTGACCTGCCGATGACGGCTGGCACTGCCACCGTGACCTCCAGATTCCTAGATTGCCATGCATGGGCGGCGTGCCGCGGTGGTCGCGGCAGGCCAGCCCACACAGCCGAATGAAAAGGAGCTTTCGATGACCCGCAACCTCAACCCACGGCGCGCGACCCTGGGTGCACTCGCCGCCGTCCTGCTGCTCGGCGCGGCCACGCTGCCGGCCCGCGCGCAAGACGAACTGATCCTGCTCGAAACCGCGCGCGCCACCACCTACGTCAATGGCGGCGTGAGCAAGGAAGAAGAAGCCCACATGCGCAAGATCGCCAAGGACTGGCCGCTGCGCATGATCTTCTCGGAGCGCAAGGACACCGAATTCGTGGCCGACGTGAACCTCTTCGTCACCGACCACCGCGGCGCCCCGGTGCTGGCCTTGAACAACACCGGCCCGATGACCTACGCGATGCTGCCCGCCGGCAAGTACCGCATCACCGCGACCTTCCACGGCATCACCGAGTCGCGCGAGGTCACGCTCGACGGCAAGCAGGTTCCAGGTTGAAGCAGCCTGAGCGTCGATCATGAACCGATCCCGGCACCCTTCGCAGGCGAAGCCATCGGCGAGCCGCCCGCGCGTGCCCGCTCATGTTGGGCGCCTGGGTCACGGGCTGCTGCTCGTGGCCTTGGGCATGCTCGTCTGGCTTGCCACCGCCCCAGCGGCGCATGCCCAGGTGTTGTACGAGTGGCGTGAACCCGGCGGCACCACCGTGTACTCGCAGATGCCGCCGCGGCCTGCTGATGGTGTGCTGCTGCGCAGCCTGAAGCTGGCCGAACTGCCTCCCGCGGAGCAGGTCCCGGCGGCGCGTGTCGCCACCGCCAGCGGACCGCCCGGCGACAGCCGCGCGGCCTGGCAACAGGCCGATGCCAGTGTGGCCACCGCGCTGGCGCGTGTGCAGGCCGCCGAGCGCGCTGCACGCGAGGGGCAGTCGCCGCGCCCAGGCGAACGTCGTCACCTGGTCAACGGCCACAGCCGTCTCAGCCGTGCGTACTTCGACCGTGTCTCGGCACTGGACGCTCGGGCTGCGAAGGCGCGCGCCGCCTTGCAGGCGGCCTATGCGGAACGAGATGCGCTGACGGGTTCACGCTGAAGCGCGGCCGCTCGGCAGACTCTTCGCATGAGAGGCTCAACCTGGCGCGCAGCGCTGCGGCCGATGCGCCGAGCGCTGATGCGGCTCGACACGCCGTGGCGGCATCTCGTCGTCGCCACAGCGGTTGGAGCGCTGGGTGCGCTGGCGGTGGCGGCGTTCAGACAGGCCCTGTTTGCGCTGGAGACGCTGCTTGTCGGCGCCAGCGGCGGCCACCTCGTGTCCGCCGCGCAGAAGCTGCCGGCCGACATGCGCATGCTCGCACCGGCGCTGGGGGGACTGGCGGCGGGCCTGCTGCTCTGGTTCGCCGAGCGCGGTCGCACGGCGCCTGCAGCCGGTGCGCCTTTGCGCCATGGCGGCGACTATATCGAGGCCGTGGCCATCGGCAACGGAAGGCTGGACATCCGCGGTGGCCTCCTCAAGGTGGCGGCGTCGATGCTGGTCGTGAGCACGGGAGGCGCGGTCGGCCGCGAAGGCGCGATGGTGCTGCTGGCGGCCATGCTGGCTTCGCTGCTCGGTCGCATCATCGGTCGCGGCGCGGATCTGCGGCTGGTGGTGAGCTGCGGTGCGGCGGCCGGGCTTGCGGCGGCCTATCACGCGCCGCTCGCCGGCGCACTGTTCGTGGCCGAAATCCTGCTCGGCTCGCTGGCGCTGGCCCAACTCGGCCCGGTGGTGGTGGCCGCGGTGATGGCGTTCGGCGTCTCGGTGACGCTGGGCGAGCGCTCGGTGCTGTTCCCGTTGGCCACCGTGACACTGCCGGGCCTCGGGCAAGTTGGACTGATCTTGATGTTCAGCATCATTGGCGGCGTACTCGGCGCATGCCTGTTGCGGTGGCTGCGAGCCGCTCGAACACTGTTCGTCCGGTCGCGGCTGCTGCTGCCCGCTGCCTTCGCGTTGGGCGGGCTGGCGGTCGGCGTGCTGTCGTTGTGGCGGCCCGAGGTCTGGGGCAATGGCTACAGCAGCATCCATCAGCAGCTCACGAGCCCTGCGGCCTGGTCCGTGGTGGCGCTCGTGCTGGCGCTGAAGCTGCTCGCGATCGGGGCCACCACTGGATCGGGAGCGCCCGGAGGGGTGTTCACGCCGACGCTGTTCGCCGGCGCCGCAGTAGGAGCGTTGGCTGCTTCGGCCCTGGCGGCCGGGGGCGTGACCGCGGCTTCCGGGCCGCTGTATGCGGTGGTCGGGATGGCCGTGCTGCTGGCCGCGACCACCCACGCGCCCGTGATGTCGGCATCGATGGTGTTCGAGATGACCGGCCAGTACGCCTTGCTGCCTCTGTTGCTGCCGGCGTGCGTCATTGCCGCGCTGGTGTCGCGACGGTTCGCGGCGATGTCGGTGTATGGCCTGAGCGGGCCCGCCGACAAGGCGCATGACCACGGAGTGACGACCCGCACTGCCTGAGCGGCTGCGCGCTGCCTAGAGTCGATCAAACCGAGGATCGGTGCAACGCGCGAAGGGCCATGCTATGAACAGGATTGCCGAGTTCATCAACGAGGTGGACGAGCACAGGGTTGCAGACGAAAAGCGCCGCGAACTCCTGCTGGCCGCCACGGGCGTGATGGGCGCCGCCGGTCTGACCGCGGCGGGCGTGCCCTTCGTCGCGAGCCTTGCGCCCTCGGACGCGGTGCGCGCCGCCGGTGGGCCGGTGGACGTGGATATCGGCAACCTGCTGCCTGGTGAGCTGCGAACGGTCGAGTGGCGTGGCAGGCCGGTGTGGCTGATGCGACGCACCGACGAGATGGTGCGCGCGTTGCAGGCCAGCGACAGCGTGCTGGCGGACCCGCTGTCCAAGCGCTCCGTTCAGCCGGTCTCGTGCGTGAACGCCACCCGATCCGCGAGCCCCGACCTGTTCGTCGCGGTTGGCGTATGCACCCACCTGGGCTGCTCGCCGCGGCTCGTGCTCGACGACCTTGCCTTGCGCGCGGAGCTGCACGCGCCCGTCGGCTTCTTCTGCCCCTGCCATGGCTCGCGTTTCGACCTGGCCGGGCGGGTGGTGAAGAACGTGCCGGCGCCGACCAACCTCGACATTCCCGACTACCGGTTCACGTCCGCGTCCGCCTTGCGCATCGGTTGATCGAAGCAAGCGACATCGCGCGCGGCGACAGTGACCATCGACCTGCCCACGCGATGACGACTCGCACTGTCGTCGCAGCTGACCGATCCCTACATTGAGTGCATCGACGGCGCCTGCTGCCGAATCAAAGGATGCCTCATGAAACTTCACTCCCTGTTGTCCGCAGCCCTCGCAACCGTGCTGCTGTACCTGCCGATGGCCGCGATGGCGCAGGCCGCTCAAGTAACGCCTGCGCGAGCGGCCGCACCGGCCCCGGCCAAGGCTGCCATCGTGGCCCGGTCTCCAACCGAGTGGATCCAGTTTGATGACCTCAGCGTGACCCCGGTGATCGATGACGTGAGCAGCCACCTGGCGACCGTGCGCGCCGCGTTGGACAGGAAGGACGTGTCCAAGGCAGCTGAAGCAATGCACGCAGCGGCGCGCGCTCTCGAAGGGCAAGGCGAGCGGGTGGCGAAGCTCGACCGTCAGCGCGCCGCGGCCGACCTCAAGGCCGCCAAGGAGGTGCGGGTCAAGATGAGCACACTGACCCAGCAACTCGACGCCGCCGCGGCGCAGATCAAGGCCGGCAAGCTGAGCAACACCTTCACGCTCGACAGGATCATCGGCAAAGCGCAACGCGCTGATCTGGAGCGGCGCTGGCTGGTCAGCGACCTGACGACGTGGTACCCGGTGGCAGAAGAGCCGCAACGGCACTTCGGCGCTGCGATCGAGGCCTACATGAAGAAGGACTACAAGGCTGCGGCCACGGAAGTGCGCAAGGGTGCTGCTTACGTGAGGCTGGAGGCCGCGCGTGCCGCTGGCGACGCGAAGCAGGGCCTCGACGCCGCGAATGCCGACCTGCAGAAGACCGCCGCCGCGCTCGACAAGGGTGCCCTCAAGGCTCAGAAGGATATGGAGAGAACCTTCGCCAGCACCAACCATGCGCTGGCACTGGCTCACCGCGCGCGCGCTGCCGAGTCGTGGGCACGCAAGAGCTACGACCAGGTGGGCTACGAACTGAAGGCCGCCGCGCACGGCCTCGACAGCGGCGCCACCTGGGCAGGTGCCGAAGCCAAGGCTGCAGCGTCGGCGGCTGCAACTGACGCACGTGCCATCGGCGACAAGCTCGCCAGTGGCGGCGTCTGGGCCAAGGACGAGATTGCCAAGGGGTTCGAGTCGCTGGGCAACGGGCTGAACAAGCTGGGCCAGTCCATCGGCTCCAAGAGCAAGGCCTCGCCGTTCGACGTCGGAGCCTGAGCGCTGACCCAAAGCGGCGGATGCAACCGCCGCATAAGTCGTCCTTAAGCGCTTGGCGCTCACGGTCACGGGCTGTATTCACACATGAGGGAAACGAAGATGCCAAACACGCTCGGTGCGCCAGCAGCGCGCACGATGCTCAACAAGGTGCCGTTGGTGACCTTGTACTTCTGGGTCATCAAGATCATGGCCACCACGGTTGGAGAAACTGCCGCCGATTTCCTGAACACGAACCTCAACCTCGGGTTGACCACCACATCGTTCGTGATGGGCGCGTTGCTGGTCGCGGCGCTGGTGGTGCAGTTCCGCAAGGACCGCTACGTCCCGTGGATCTACTGGGTATCGGTGGTGCTCATCAGCGTGGTCGGCACGCTGATCACCGACAACCTGACCGACCACTTCGGCGCGCCGTTGCCAGTGACCACGACGATCTTCGCCACCCTGCTGGCTGCGACCTTCGCGATTTGGTACGCCGTGGAGAAGACACTCTCGATCCACACCATCTTCACCACCCGGCGCGAGTGGTTC
>SXGT01488966.1_pt1 | contig 13254 bp, 13 predicted proteins | sample 3176221 | NCBI WGS metagenome assembly SXGT01 (sample SAMN11356862, study PRJNA531348) | freshwater metagenome | isolation source: freshwater sample F1-120 | place: China: Fuxian Lake, Yuxi | collected 2017-12-25
ACTCGATTCATGATCTCGAACGGGAGATGGATCGCCTTTTGCAAAGCGTGAACCTGAGCTTCCACAGCCTGCGGGTCAATCGCCCTTACCCTGCGATCAACATTTACGAACGCCCGGACGAGTTTCTGCTCACTGCAGAGATCCCCGGCACAAAATCGTCCGATCTGGATGTGAGTATCTCTGGCAATATGCTGACCATTCGAGGCATCCGCCAGCCCGATCAGAACATTCCGGAAGAGCGTTATCGACGTCGCGAGCGACGCTTCGGCAAATGGGAGAGAACGATTTCTCTTCCCGATAATGTCGAAGACGAACGCATGAGTGCGACCTTCCTCGCTGGCGTCTTACAGCTCCACATTCCCAAAACCCCCAAGCAGACGCCACGCCAGATTCCCGTCAGTGATGGCGGATCCGCGTAACTCACGATCGTTGCAGCGAGTTTTGTCAGCCATGGTCGAGCATTCCTGTTTGGTGAGAGGATCTGAAAATGTCTGGGGATCAACTGCCTTCTGTTCCACACTCCTCGTCGGGAGAGGTAACGCAATCCCAGGCGATCTCCGTCAAAGTCAACCAGCCGTCAAGTAACGAAGATGACGACGTCGGGATCGCAGCCGTCCCGTCTCGCCTGCTGTTCAATCCGCCCATCGACATTTACCAGAACGATGCTGGTCTGGTTCTGATGGCTGACTTGCCTGGCGTCACGATTGAAACGCTCGAGCTTCAAATCCAGGATGCCAAGTTGATCCTGTTCGCACGCGTGCAGAAGGTTCCCCCGCCCGATGCGATTCCCCTGTATCAGGAGTATCAGGTCGGCGACTTCCTCAGGTCGTTTATTCTCACAGAAGAGATTGACTACGAACGAATAACTGCGAAACTGAATCATGGGGTGTTGGAAATCGTTCTGCCTAAAGCTTCAAAAGCGCCTCCTCGAAAGATCGAAGTGCGAACGGAATAGCTCGGCAGAACTCAGGTGACCGAAAAGAAATGGTTACCGATACGGCAACCTCAATTGACCGAATTTACCCTTTGAGGAGACAGCCATGGCCTATTCATCCAACGTCAACAACACCGTTGAAAAATTCAAACAGGAAATCGACCGCCTCGTCGATATGACCTGGTCACAAGGCGAACGTGCCCTCGACGCCTTCCGTCAGTTCCGCTCCGACGGCGGCCCACTCATTCCCCCCGTTGACCTGATCAACTCCAGCGACACGCTCGTCGTCGTCGTCGACCTGCCTGGATTAACGGCCGAGCAAGTTGAACTAACGCTCGTCGGCAACATGCTGACCCTACGCTCTGCCACACCTGAACTGCAGTTGCAGGAAGGTGATCGCCTTCAGGTCCGCGAACGCCCTTTCGGCAAGATCGAACGCACCGTCGCCCTGCCCGTGCCAGTCAACGCAGAACATGTCGAAGCTGAAATGCGCAACGGCGTCCTGCGAATCACCATGCAAAAAGCCACCTCCGCCCGCTCCATCCAAATCGCCGTCCATGGTGATAGCTCGACTCCTGTGTCTTCGTACTCGTAAGTGGCCGATTTCTGACCCTTCTCCCTTGAGAGTCTCCCTTGAGAGGAAGAAGGTGGCAGCACAACACGTCAGGTGTTTACTTAACACAGCGCTGACGGATGAGGGTGAGCTCTAGGGACGATTATGCCGCCAAAGTCTCTATTGAAGTGGGGCATTTTATTAACCGCACAGCCTTAAACGTCGCCAGCTAAAGGCGACGTTTTTCTTTCCATAGACAATGAACATCGCCGCTCGCTGCTGCACTTGAGTTGACGCCTCATTCGACTATCATGCTAAACATGTCACCTGCCTGAACATTCCAATCATTTGCAGAAAGCGCTTCGTCATGGCCCGTCAGCTCATTTCCACCGGCTCTAAATGGGAACCGATCATCGGCTATTCTCGAGCGGTAAAGGTCGGAAACTCGATCTTTGTTTCAGGAACAACGGGCAGCGGCGCGGATGGCAAGATCGTCGGCAATAACGACCTATACGCACAAACAAAGCAAGCCATCCTCAATATCGAAACCGCCCTTAAGCAAGGGGGTGCAACTCTCGCCAACGTCGTCCGCACCCGCGTCTATGTCACAGATATCTCCCGCTGGGAAGATGCCGCCAAAGCTCACGGCGAATTCTTCTCCGAGATCCGCCCGGCCATGGCGATCGTTGAAGTTTCCAAACTGATCTCCAGCGAAATGCTCGTCGAAGTGGAAGCGGACGCCGTCATTGAGTAGTTCTTGATCGTAGCATACAAAAATCGAGGAGAGCCAAACGAATGTTTGGCTCTCCTTTTTGATTGCACCTACCGGTGATTTCCCTTCACGTGCTGCACAAAGCGATAAACCATCAGGTAGACCCCGCTGCCAATCACGCCAATGACCATTCCCGCTAACCCGCCAGCAATACCGGCAAAGTACCACGGCATATCAGGGTCCGTGTTGTAAGCGAAAAATAAAGCGACTCCCACGACGGCGAAAATCAACGTAGAGATCCCAACAAAGATCGCCTGGAAAATATTGTCGCTCTTCCGAACGTTTAAACCGGCCATCGTATCGGAAACGATGTTATACGCTGCCCCCAACTCGGATTGCTCTGGATCGGGCTGCACATTCGGAGGGGAATACGGATTCGTCATAAGAAATTCAGTTACCCGAATAGAACCAAAGGCACTGCGAAGCGCGAATCACGAAACATTCTATCAGGCCATTCTGAGGATGAAATCCGTCTCGAAAAAATCTCTGTAACAGATCCGATGAAACTCCGCTCAAGAAAGTGTTCCCAACAGACACCAACTTTCTTTCAAATTCAGGAGTGACATTATGTCAAAGTTCATCACCACGCTGGCTCTCATCATTTCAATCTCATTTGCCTTTGGCATCGGCCAGACTCACGCCGGTGGATTCAACCACGGGTTCCATCAGGGCAGCTTTCACAACAACCATCACTTCAACAATAAGCCATTCTTCAAGTCACAACAGAATTTTGGCGTGGGCCCTCACTTTGGCCAACCCAAATTTGGCGTTGGAGTGGGGCCAAATTTCGGACAACACAAACACTATTTCCATGCCCAGCCCTTTCCGTTTCCTCATCACCACCACGTCGGAAAAAACGTGATCATCATCCACGGCAACGGTTTCGGCGGCTTCCGCTAAACTCCAGAACACGACAAAGCCCGCGTGAGTGGCACTCTCATGCGGGCTTTTGTCATTCGTCGTTCTGTTTCGATCATTCAAACCGATACTGCTTATGGCAGTCCGTGCAGACCTGATTCATCTTGTTGAACTGCTCCTGAAATGCAGCGAACGTCTCTGCATCGGTCGCAGAACGTGCTGCCACTCCGATGTCCGACATTGTCTTCATGTAATCCTGGTAGATCTTCTCATCAGCATAGACATAGTCAGGCGCACGCAGCAACATCCCCATACTGGCCAGGAACTGAAGTTCGGCAGAGGCCTGCTCCTTCTGACTTTTGAACGCCGGTTCGTTCTGATTGGACGTCTTCAAGACATCGATCGATTTCTGCATCCGGCGCATGATCCATTCGCGATCCGCACTGCTCGCGACAGACGCCTTTTCATCCGGCGCAGGTGCGTTCGAAGGATTCCCGCCATCCAGGATCACGATGATCTGCTCAAACGGCAGTAGCACCTTATCATACGGGTCGCGTCCAACTCCCGAGGCCCCGGAACTCACCTTGCCCGCCAGATCTCGCAGCAGAATCGCCTTCTGTTTCCATGGCAGAGTTCCTGAATGCTCATGTCCAATCTGCGCCAGACCAGCCAGAGTCGATCCCAGAATCTGCACACTCGCAAAATCACGATTGTAGGAACCGACCGATGTCATGATCCGAGTCAGTTCATTGCGAATGGACTTCACTTCATTCTGAATTGTGTCCGTGGTGATCAAAGTGCTCCAGTCCGTCGCCCCCGCTGCGACCGGAGTCGGCTCAGTCGCAGGAGCCGATCCCGCTCCACCGCTTCCCATCCCAGAGGCAGCAGCAGGAGTCGCTGTCCCGCCCGTTGCTGAGGTTCCTGCATTCCCCGCCACCATCACCGCAGCATCATTACTGATAACGGCAACCGGATCGTCGAAAAAGACGTCGTACACATCAAACGGCACATCCCCCAGCCATTTCTGCCCCTTGTCGTCGGTTCGAATCGGCGAGTTGTTGTTCGCAACTTGCGTATTCTCGGTCGCAGGTGTTGGCGTGGAAGGTGTCGCGGTATTCGACGTCTGCGGAGTTTCGTTGCCCCCGCTACAGCCTGCGATGAGAAGAGTGAGAGTTGTGGCAACAGGAAAATTTATCGTCGATCGCATCGTGTCAGGCCCATCTGGATGTGAGTCGAGGCAGAGAAAAGAAATGCGTCGCTGAGAGAATCCTCCCCAGCGACGCATCCATCATAACCAATTTGATGCTAGAAACTCAATTCGCCATGAAGAGTTGCGGAGCACCACCAGAAGCCGGCGAACGATACTCATACACGCCCCCCACAGGCAGCGTGAATTCAACATCCCGACCATCCACCGTCCGGCTGAACTTATAAGGATAAAGCGTCGTAAAGGCATGGTTGCGTCCCCCCGGCAGACTGAAGCGACTCCACGGGCTGACCTTCGTGGCAATCCGGTACTCAAGTGGCTCGTCAGACTTGTTGATCAGACGAATCTTGCCAGGTCCAAACGAGGCCTGAAGATTGACGTTATCTGTCGAAAGACGGGTCATCGTCAGTCGAGCCAGCCCGATCGGAACTGTCGGCGACTTGAGCTGGACCATCTTGTCGTGATCGATCCAGTCATTCCAGCCTGTCTTGAAACGGTCCTGAATCTGGGCGATCTGTGCATCATCCAGATTGATCTCACCCTTCTCGGTTGAGATCTTGAGGGTCGGATCCCCGATCCACTGCATGGTCAGTTCATTTCCGCGAGTAGGCGTGTCCGCAACATTCAGTTTCAACGACTGAGCCAGATCAATTCGCAGGCTCGTCACCAGCGTCTCCTTGCCCTGCTCGGTGGAGTAGACATCAAGCATCAACCCCTTGGTTCCAATCTGGTATTCCGCCGAATTTGCATTCGGCTTTACCATCACCGGATCCACCAGTCGGAGATACGCTTCACAACCCTTCCCTTCAAAAGCCTTCTTCATCTCCTCTGACAAAGACGACCAAAAATCCGCCTTCGCGAACTCAGAGAAGCTCTCCACCGGAACATCTTTCACATGCACTTCATTCAGATCAGATTCGATGATCTGACGATTGAAGGCCTCGAACAACCCCGTATCGATATTCACTCTCAGCAGTTCTTCATCGCCCAACGATCCCATGCTCGGAGACTTCGCCCCCTGAATCGTCGCGACGATTGGCTTGGACTGCTCTGCTCCCGCCAATTTTCCACTGACAACTCCCAGGCGAATCGCGATCCCGTTTCCGTTGACATCAACGGCTTCAGGAAAGATACGTGCCCGTGGCTGGTAAAACGGCATCGGCCACATCCCAGCCAGCACATCCTCGCCCTGCGAGAAGTCGAGCGAACTGTTGATCGTCTCTTCAAATGTACGAACAAGCGTCGGAGCGACCCGTCGAACTTCCTGTTCCATGCGACCCCGGCTTCCATACAGCCCGCTGACAATCCCACTTCCAACACGTTCCGACGTCACTCCCCATCCACTGGTGCCCGTGACGACGGGCGTACTGACTGAGAAATTATCGGCAGGGATATCAAAATCCGCCGCGACAAATTGAAACGCGAATCGCCCGTTGTTGACTTGAGGACGAACTCGCAACGACAAATTCACCGGATAACGATGCCCGACGACAATACTGATCGGCCCGGTCGACGCCGCCTGACGTCGAACGCCTCGAATACTGGTTCGTCCCAGTGTCATCCGAATCGGCGATAACCCAATATTGGCCGTCAATGTCCCATCGCCATTCGCGATGACATCAATCTTCGAAACATTCGCCACATACGAGTTCCCCGAGAAGGTCACATCAAAGGAATAGCCCTCTGCAGACGTCGTCGTCGAGATCGCCTGCACCGGACCGCTGAACGGTCTTTGTTGCATCTGCTCCGTCAACGTCCTCGATAGATACGCAATCATCGACGGCGAGATCATCACAGAAGCCGCCTTGGAAATCGTCATGCCGGGCGTAAAAGGCTGAGTTCCGTAAGATCCAAATGGCAGACTCACATTGCCTGCACGATATCGATCCCCATCGACGAGATCCCCGGGAGCTGACTTCGGATTCTTCATCCACTGGTAGAGCGCAGGATTCGCATATGCCACCAGCCACGAATCGTGTCCAACTTTCGGAAACACAGTCAAGGCAGCCGAGCCCCCCGCTTTCTTCACCGCATCGGTCATCTCGTGAGCACGTGCAACGGGAACAAGTTGGTCATTAGCCCCATGAAAACTCCACGCCGGGATCGACTTCAATGAGGCGGCCATCGAGACATCACCCCCGCTGGCAATCGGCACGAGTGCAGACCACATGTCCGGAGAAGCAGCCGCGATCGACCAGACTCCATATCCCCCCATCGACCAGCCCGTCAGAACTCGTTTCGTTGTATCAATCGAATAGTCGGCTTCGACTTGTCGCAGAATCGCAAACATCCTCTCGGCCGGCTTGGACGTCGGTGCCCAGTGATCCAGCAAACGTCCACGCAGTTTGGGTGCCTGCGGGAATACCACCACCGCCCCCGGATCAACAACGCCCGACTCCAGGAACGGCCCCAGTCCGATCGTCGTCTGCAACTTACCATCCACACCACGCTCCCCGGCCCCATGCAGGAACACAATCACCGGCCACTTGCGCGAAGGCGTATAACCTCGAGGCAGAAAAACCTGATACGGATAAGTCCCCGTATCATCCTGAATCGTCTTCATGACAAATCGGCCACCCGCAGGTGCTTGAGCGAACGATTCGCTCGTAGGGATCAACACAATCAACAGCAGCATTAGAGACATCGAGAGCAGCGAACGCACAGCAGTCATTTCAGAACCTCGTTTCCATCTTACGATAAGCAATCCGTTTGGTCCTCCAGACCTCTACTGTCCGCTTCAGTGCGTTCCCCCATTTTATTCATTCACGCTCCGCAAACAAACGGTCTGAATGAATATCTCATGTCTGAAAAGTGTTTACCCAATAAAAAAAGCGAACGCAGCCAAGGGGCTTGCGTTCGCTCGAAAAGTCGTTTCAAACGATCCGTCAGGCAGATTGTTCCGCCAGCTTCTCAGCTCCGAGTCGCTCGCAGAAGTCACCAAACTTCTCCCCATCGTTCCGCTGAGCTTTGTAAACCGTCAGCACGCGACCAATCGTCGGGATCAGGTCATCGTGAGGAATCATGTCTTTGAAGATGTACCCCAGACGTGACCCGACATTGTTCCCGCCCAGAAACAGCGTGTACTTGCCAGCGGCTTTCCCGACAATCCCGATGTCCGGTGTATAAGGACGAGCACAGCCATTCGGGCAACCCGTCATGTGCATCGTGATCTTCTCACCCGTCAGACCGAGTGAATCGAGATGCCCTTCGACACCCGAAACGATCTCACCAAAGATCCGCTCTGACTCAGTGACCGCCAGTCCACACAGCGGCAGAGCCGGGCAGGCGATCGCGTTGAGACGGAAGAAGGTCTGATCTTCGGCCAGCTTGATCCCGTTACGAGTCAGAATCGACTCGATGTCTGCTTTCCACGCTGGATCGATGTCACATAGGATGACCGATTGAAGTGCCGTCAGGCGTGACTCAATAGGATACTTCGCGAACAACTCACGGAAGGCGGTCTTCAGCTTCAGATCACCTTCATCCTTGAGACGTCCACATTCGACGTTGACCCCCAGGAACAGCTTCCCATCCCCCTGTTCACGCCAGCCCATGTAGTCATCGGCGGCGGTGACTTCCATCGGCTTGGCGTCTGCGATCGGACCGCCGTAATACTCTTCGACTTTGGCTTTGAACTTCTCGATCCCCCATTCATGAACGAGGTATTTCATCCGCGCCACTTTACGGTCCACGCGGTTCCCAAAGTCCCGCTGCACTTTCACGACCGCTTCGGCAATCTGCAGCACCTGATCGTAAGGGATGTACCCCAGCAGTTGACCCAATGCAGGGAAAGTCTTCGCAGCCGATGGTGTCCGTCCCATCCCGCCACCAACAAGGACGTTGAATCCAACAAGATCATCATTCTCGACAATCCCCATGAACCCGATGTCCTGCGTGTAGGCATCGACGTGATTATCGTTGGCCATCGCAAAGCCGATTTTGAACTTCCGTGGCAGATAAGTATTGCCGTAGATCGGCTCTTCGACCGGTGTGAACTCTGCTGCGTTGAACGAATTCCCTTCGTCGTCTTTCAGCCACAGTTCGTAGTAAGCCGTCGAGCGTGGCTTCAGATGCTGCGACAGTCGATCTGCGACGTCCTGCATCTGGTCCATGACCTTGTTATTCTTGTACGGCGGCGGGTTACACATGACGTTGCGATTCACGTCGCCGCAGGCAGAACTCGTTGTCAGGTGAATCTTGTTGATGTGGTTGATGACTTCCCGCAGGCTACTTTTGGGAACGCCGTGAACCTGAAAGCCCTGACGCGTCGTGATACGGACCGTCCCGTTGCCGAGCTTATCCCCAAGATCCAGGTGACCGAGGAATTGAGCTGCCGTCACGCGACCACCGGGAATCGCAGAACGAATCATGCACGAATACTTCTTGCCCAGCGCGTTCCCCTGGGCGTCTTTGGCCTTACGCAGATCGCGGTCGTCCTGCTGATAACTGCCGTGGAATTTGAGGATCTGGATTGCGTCTTCGGTGAAGTGATCGGTGCCGTTGTGAAGCTCTTCGATCAGTGCGCCGCGAAGCTGATGACTCTCGGCTTTGAGGTATTCGTTCTTGCTCAGTTTGACGTCTTCGTCAGCCATGATGGACTCGTACTTTATTGAACTTGTATGGGCGTGGATGTGTTTGAATCAGAGGAAAACTTGGACGGAAGTCGGTGATGATTCCGTCAGAGGGATGGTGAAAGGTCAGGGCTGGAGTATAGTGAACCGGTGGAAAGGTGCAAATCCAACTTTGACCGCGCGGCGAAACTCAAATATTCAGCCGCGGACAAGATTAATGCGGGGAATTTGATGCAGTCTGTTCGTACATTTGCCCTGCTATTGGCGACGGGTCTGGGCATCGGCTATCGTCAGCCCGCTCCCGGAACGCTCGGGACCCTTTGGGGAATTGTACTCGCCTTGCCCCTGATGAGAATCCAGCATTTTGATGCTCAATCCTATACTGCGGCATTTTTGCTGATGATCGCTTGCTATTTCACCCTCGGCTGGGTGATTTGTCACCTTGCCCTCCCTCTGTGTAAGCGAGCTGGCCTGCAGAAGGTCGATCCGCAGGAAATTGTCTGCGACGAATACACCGCCTTCCCGATCGTCATGGCATTCGTCCCCGTGAATATTTCCACGCTACTGCTTGGGTTTGTGATGTTCCGTGTGTTCGATATCATCAAGCCCTGGCCCATCCGACGCCTCGAATACCTCCCGGGCGCCTGGGGCATCATGGTCGATGATTACATGGCTGCCTTCCTCGGCGCCTGTACCTACGGCGCCATCTGGCATCTGCTATTTTCCTGATATTAGTCTGAAAGACACACATGACGGCCCGCGTCCTCAACGGCAATACGCTCGCCAAGAAACTCCGCGAAGAACTCCAGGCAGAAGTCGCAAACCTGACCGCAACCACCGGAGTCAAACCCTGCCTGGCCGCGATTCTCGTCGGCAGCAATCCCGCGAGCGAGGTCTACGTCCGTAACAAACGCTCAGACTGCGAAAAAGTTGGCATGACCAGCCAGCTTCACGTTCTCGATGAGACGATCACGCAAGACGACCTACTGCAACTGATTGACAGACTCAATTCCGACCCGTTGGTTCACGGCATTCTCTGCCAACTGCCCCTTCCCAAACACATTGAAGAACAAACCATCCTCGACGCCATCACTCCGCTCAAAGACGTCGACGCCTTCCACCCGGAAAACGTCGGCCTCCTCGTCCAGGGCCGCCCTCGCTTCCTCCCCTGCACCCCGGCAGGCTGTCACATCATTCTCAAAGACGCCGGGATTGAAACCGCTGGCAAACACGTCGTCGTCCTCGGCCGCAGCGAAATCGTCGGCAAACCAATGGCCAATATCATGCTGCAAAAGGCCCCCGCAGGAGGCGACGCCACCGTCACCATCTGCCACAGCCGCACAAAGAACCTGTCTGAAATCATCAAACAGGCCGACATCCTCATCGCCGCCATCGGCAAACCCAAATTCGTCACCGCAGACATGGTCAAAGAAGGGGTCGTCGTCATCGACGTCGGCATCAACCGCATCGAAACCGGCCTCGTCGGCGACGTCGACTACGAATCCGTCGCCCCCAAATCCACCGCCATCACCCCCGTCCCCGGCGGCGTCGGCCCGATGACGAGAGCCGTGCTACTCAAAAACACGCTCAAGGCCGCCCAGATCGCCGCGAAGAAATGATCTCCTCGAAACGGGTAGTCCGGGTTGTCCCAACTCGGCCGGCGAAGCCGCAAGAAACACGTCAACTGCGCATGGCAAGCCGTTCTACTAAGCAATCGGCTTCATCCCCTGCGTCGCCAAAATCTGCCGGATCGCCCCGAGGTGGTACGCACTATGGGCCAGACTCGCAATCGTCCCGCACGCTGCCAGATGATCCCATTCCGTCCTCTCCTGGACATACCCCATCCATTCCTCGACACCATTGCGTAACCGTGACCGCAGGTCGTCCCACTGATCCTCAGTCACATTCGTCCGCTTCCAACTCTGTGACCAATCCGCATCGTTCCAAGGCTCCGGCTCTCCATTCGCCCAGCGATTCAGCAGGCTGATACCGTACAGAACGTGATCGACATGAGCCGCGATTGTCGTCAACCCCTCGACATTCCGCGTCGAGGCAACATCTGCCGAAACCCTGCCAAGCTGCTCGAGCATCCCCGGATCACCCGGATTAAGCATGAACCCGCCCGACTCCGGCGTTCCGTTGAAGAGTTCATTCAGGAGATGTAACGTCGCCTGATGAAGTGCATAATTGTGAGGGGCAAGTGGGGAGTCGCTCATGGCCAGTCCTTTCGATCAAGTCGGAAGACATCCCGTTCATCATCCCCGCACCACCGACCCTGCACAAACCGGAATCCGAATCTTTCATAATACTGAATATCATTGACATTCGAGGTCAACGGATCAATCAAAATCGCCGTGACGTTCTATAGCAAAGCTCTTTTTAAGGCTAAAGCAATATTCTTGCATACAACATAGTTAATATGGAAAGCAACGACGAAGACAAACGTCCGTCAAATCTCTACAACCCGGTAGCTCAGAGGCAGCCCAAAATTGTTAGTCAAAGTATTCATATACGCTTCGTCGTCTGATGTGAGTGCTTTTCGTCCAACGATGACCAGTTTGGGAATTCGACTATGGGTACGACTAGGATGATATGCATATTCCAAGATCTGACCCAATGCATGCCTAATCACATTGCGTGGCTCAAGGTCCGACTTGATCTCAAAAAGGATCAGCTCTGTTTCCGAAGACACCACAACATCGACGTATTCGGCTTCACATACGACTCTTGCCTGCGGATGCTCCGTTCGGAGCTGTTCCATGAGTTTGGCTTGCATCCGCTTATGTTCGGGAGAGCACTCAACTGGAGGTCTGCCACCTAGATAATAAGGAATTGCTTCTGGAGCCAACTCTGATCCTACCTGCGACGCCTTCTCTCGTGCCCTCTCTTGTAGTCCGCCAACATCCGCTATTGAGTATCGCGTAATGTGGTTGATTGGATCGTCAGGTGATGCGTATATATTGTCATCATATTTTTGAACTTTATCTAACCGGAAACGTACATTGAGGATATGCTTGGCCCACTCCGTAGTGTCCATAGGGCGAGGATCACCACCAGCGGCCTCGATTTCACGGCGCATGAGATCAGCCCAGCCGCGCTTGCAGTATTCTTGCCAAGCCAATTCGGCTTGTTCACCATTTAAGCACTCAACCGCACAAATCTCAGCGACATAACGCCGTCGTCTCTCGGGTTGTTCGATTGTGAACAGCATCACGTCGAATGTTGCCTGCTCTCGAACCAACCGGGCATGCCTCTTGTTAACGCCTTGAATGAAAGCGTACCTCCATCCTCCTAAGATCCATTCATTCCGAAACAACCATTCTTCAAACCCAAATCCGAACCGCGAATTAAAGGTGTATTTCGCCTCAGATTTGTTTTTTTTCGCAGGATGTCGCCAGCCTTCTAAATTATGGCAGATACGAGCGATTTTCTTCATTGAGCATTCTCGTAGTTAATTGAGCATTCGTCCAGAATTAAGTTAACCGTTCCGTTTCTCATTTAGGACAGCCACGCTCATCAAGATATTCTTCTATTTCTTGCCTCAACTTCTCAGCATCAAACTCTTCAAACCGCCCTGCAGCAAGATCCTCATCAGCCACCGCCACCATCGCCTTCAACTTCGCGATCACATCCGGATTGCTCAAATCAATTGGTAATTCCTCGTACAAATTGTCGAGCGCCGTGTTCAACACCTCATCGACAGACTCATAATTCCCGGTGTCCATAATCTTCTGGACTCTTGCTTCTAGCTCGGGTGATAACTGAATCGCCATGGGATCGCTCCTTTTGTTCCAGCATATCGTGCAGAAACAAAGCCTGTCAAAACCCAGTATTAAATCTGATGCGCGCAGCAAAAGACCCCGGCAGCGAACCGCCGGGGTCTGGTAATCACGTTGTCAGCTCACAATGTTCCGTAAGCAGTCTTAGTACATGCCGTCGTGGTCATGACCGCCAGCTGGCTTCTTGTCTTCCTTCTTCGGTGCTTCTGCAATCAGAGCATCGCTGGTCAGGAGGAGAGTTGAAACTGAAGCGGCGTGCTGCAGAGCAGAACGGGTCACCTTGGCTGGATCGATCACGCCAGCCTTGACCATGTCTTCGTACTTCTCAGTGGCAGCATTGAAACCCATGTTACCTTCGAGCTCAGAGACCTTCTCGCAGATGACGCCGCCATCAAGGCCTGCGTTGTTTGCAATTTGGGTCAAAGGAGCACGGCAGGCACGCAGGATGATCTTGTAACCGACTTCTTCGTCGTGGTTGACCTTGCGAGAAGGCTTGACGGCATTTGAAGAACGCAGCAGAGCAACACCACCACCTGGAAGAATACCTTCTTCAACAGCAGCGCGGGTCGCGTGAAGGGCG
>SXGT01144580.1_pt1 | contig 13253 bp, 10 predicted proteins | sample 3176221 | NCBI WGS metagenome assembly SXGT01 (sample SAMN11356862, study PRJNA531348) | freshwater metagenome | isolation source: freshwater sample F1-120 | place: China: Fuxian Lake, Yuxi | collected 2017-12-25
CGGCGGCCAGAAGCAGCGCGTTTCGCTGGCGCGCGCGCTGCTCAGCGAACGCAGCGGACTGCTGCTCGACGACACGCTGTCGGCGGTCGACCCGATCACCGAGCGGCGCATCCTGCGCGGCCTGCACGACCAGCGGCGTGGGCGCACGATGCTGGTCGCATCGCATCGCCTGTCGGTCGTCGCCGATGCCGACCTGATCCTGGTGCTCGACGACGGTGCCGTGCGCGAGAGCGGCACCCACCGCGCGTTGCTGGCGAACGGCGGCGTCTATGCAGTGGCCTGGCAACGGCAGACCGAAGCGAGTGCGCTCGAAGGCGGCTCGGAGGCGGCGTCGTGAGCGACCCGTACGCCGACGACGCACCCGAGGCCCGCTTCCAGATGGCGTTCCTGCGCCGGCTGTGGCCGTTCGTGCGACCCTATCGCCGCGGCTTCGTCGCTTGCCTCGCGATCCTGCTGGTGTCGTTCACGCTCGAGCTGCTCGGCCCCAAGCTCCTGCAGCTGGCGATCGACGGACCGATGCGCGACACGGCCATGCCGCGCGACGAACGCCTGCAACAGCTCGCGTGGTTTGGTCTCGGCTTCCTGGGCACCACGCTCGGCGGCGCGTTGCTGGGCTACGTCTACGGCCTGCTGACCGCCTGGAACGGGCAACGCGTGATCCGCGACGTGCGCCGCCACCTGTTCGACCATCTGCTGTCGGTCGGGCTCACGTTCCACGAGAAGAACCCGGCCGGCAAGCTGACGACGCGCGTCACCAACGACGTCGAGAACCTGAACGAACTGATCGCGACCGGCGTGCTGCAGTCGCTGTTCGACCTGCTCAAGATCGCCGGCGTGCTGGTGGTGCTGTTCTTCCTCGACGTGCAGCTGGCGCTGTTCACCGTCGCCACCACCCCGATCGTGGTCTTGCTCAGCGTGCTGTTCCGCCGCAACGCGCAGCGCGCCTACCGGGCCGTGCGCGGCAAGCTCGCCCTGCAGAACGCCTACACCACCGAACTCATCGGCGGCATCCGCACGACGCGTGCCTACGGCCGCGAAGCAGCCACCGAGGCGCGATACGCCGAGCGCAACCGCGACACCGCGCGGGCCTGGCGCGACACCGTCTTGCACTTCTCGGTGTTCTTCTCGCTAGTCGACTTCGCCTTGCGCGCGACGACCATCGGGCTCCTGTGGTTCGGCGGCTCCGCCGTGCTCGACGGCACCATGCAGCCGGGCCAGTTCGTCCAGTTCTGGCTCTACTACGGCATGCTGTCGGCGCCGGTGAAGGAGCTGGGCGAGAAGTACAACGTCCTGCAGGCGGCGTTCGCCAGCTGCGAGCGCGTGTTCCAGATCCTAGGCGAACCGCGCTTCCCGCCGCCGCTGGTCGGCCACGCGGCACAACGCAGCGCCCGCAGCGGCCGCGCCGAAGTCGTGTTCGACCGGGTGCAGTTCGCCTACGGCGACGGCCGCCCGGTGCTGCACGAAGTCTCGTTCACCGCGTTGCCGGGGCAGACGATCGCGATCGTCGGCCCCACCGGAGCCGGCAAGTCCACGTTGCTCGGCCTCGCGGCGCGGCTGCGCGAAGTGACCGCCGGCGCCGTGCGCATCGACGGCGTCGACGTGCGCGATCTCGAACTCAAGGACCTGCGCGCGCGCATCGCATTCGTCGCCCAGGACCTGTTCCTGTTCACCGGCACCGTGCTCGACAACGTTCGGCTGTTCGATCCGCAGATCGGCGAAGCCCGCGTGTGGCAGGCGCTGGAGACGGTCGGCGCCGCCGAGTTCGTGCGGCGCCTGCCGAAGGGCCTGCAGAGCCCGGTCGAAGAACGCGGCAGCACGTTCTCGCAAGGCGAACGGCAACTGCTGGCGTTCGCCCGCGCACTCGTGGTCGAGCCCGATGTGCTGGTGCTCGACGAGGCGACGGCCAGCATCGACAGCGCCTCCGAAGCGCGCCTGCAGCACGCGCTCGCGGCGGCCCTGCGCGGCCGCACCGCGCTGGTGGTCGCGCACCGGCTGTCGACGGTGCGCGCCGCCGACCGCATCCTCGTGCTCGCCGACGGCCGCATCACCGAGGCGGGCACGCACCACGAACTGCTGGCGCGCGGCGGCGCCTACGCCGCCATGCTCGCCCACGCCGCCGGCTGAGCGACGCCGGGCAGCAGCCAGCGGGTCACTTCTTCGGCGCGTACTCGGCCGGCAGCGGCCCGGTCAGCGCCTTCAGGAAGGCGACGATTCCGCGCGTCTGGTCCGGCGTCAGCTTCTTGTCGAGCTGGATGTCGGCCATCACCGTGACCGCGTCCTCCAGCGTCGCCACCTTGCCGTCGTGCAAGTACGGCGCGGTCTTCTCGACGTTGAGCAACGACGGCACCTTGAAGAAGAACTTGTCGGCATCGCTCTTGGTCAGCACGGCGCGGCCTTCGTCCTTCGAGGTGTAGGGCTTCAGCGAACCGGTCTTCTGGTACATCTGCCCGCCGACGAGGCGCGTCACGTGGCAGGTCATGCAGCCGACGTCGATGAACGCCTTCAGGCCGAACAACTCGTCCTGCGTCAGCGCCTTCTGGTTGCCATCGAGGTACTCGTCCCACCGCGACTTCGTCACCAGCGTGCGCTCGAAGGCGCCGACCGCGAGCTTGAAGTTCGCGGCGGTGACCACGTCGCCTTCGCCGAACGCCTTCTGGAAGCCTTCGACCAGCGCCGGCTTCTCCTTGATCTTGGCAACCAGCTGCGCCTCGTCGGCGATGCCGTGCTCGATCGGGTTGAGCGCCTGCAGGATCGCCTGCTCCTCGACGGTCGCGGCGCGGCCGTCCCAGAACTGACGGAACTGCCGGAACGAGTTCCAGGTCGATGGCGTGTTGCGTTCGCCGTTCTTCGCGTCGGTGCCGGGCGACGTCGGCTTGCCGTCCTGGCCGTAGTTGGCGAGGTCGTGGCACGACGCACAGCTCAGGTTGCCGTTCTTCGACAGGTGCGGCTCGTGGTAGAGCGCCTTGCCGAGCGCCACCTTCTCCGGCGTGCTGGGGTTGTCGACCTCGTCGCTGTTCGGGTCCTTGCCGAACAGGCGCTTCACCGTCTCGTAGTCGATGCGAACGCGCGGCAGGGGCTTGGGCTCCTGTCCTTGCGGCGCTGCCGCGGGAACCACGACCGGCGACACTTCGAGCGCGGCGGGATTCGCGGCGGGAGCCGGCAACGCCTCGTCGCCCACCACCGCCGGCCGGACGCCGCTGAGCACGTTGGAGTCGACTCTGGGTGCGGTGGTCGGCGCGGGCGTCGGCGCCGGGGCCGGCGTCACCGCGGGCACGGGATTCGGCGAAGCGGTCACGTCGCTGCCACAGGCGGCGAGGCAACCGAGGAACAGGGCACTGAACGTGGTGAGCATTCCGATCTTCATGAGCGGGAAAGAGAGTAGGCAGGATCGCACTGCCTGCCCAGTCGCCAACTCCGCGACGTTGGCAACATTTCGATGGACGCCCGCCAAACCACCCGCGTCGATCTCCCCATGCCGACGCTCGTCCTCGCCAGCACCTCGACCTACCGCCAGCAACTGCTCGCCCGCCTGCAGGTTCCGTTCCGCTGCGAACGCCCGGGCGTCGACGAAGATGCGGTGAAGCGAGCCGGCGGGACGCCGCTCGCGATCGTGCAGCAGCTGGCCCGGGCGAAGGCCCTGGCGGTGGCCGGCCGCTGCCCGGATGCGCTGGTGGTCGGCAGCGACCAGGCGGCCGTGGTCGACGGCACCATCCTCGACAAGCCGGGCACGGTTGCCGCGGCGCACGGCCAGTTGCGCCGGCTGGCCGGCCGCTCGCACACCCTGCTCACCGCCGTCGCGGTGGCGCACCCACACGGCTGCGTCGAATTCGTCGACACGACGACACTCGCGATGCGCCCGCTGCACGACGCCGAGATCGAACGCTACGTCGCCAAGGACCAGCCGCTCGACTGCGCCGGCAGCTACAAGATCGAGAGCCTCGGCATCACGCTGTTCGATCGCATCGACAGCGGCGACCACACCGCGATCGTCGGCCTGCCCTTGCTGGCCCTGGCCCGCGTCCTGCGCGAACTCGGACTCGCGCTGCCCTGAGCCCGCTACGGCGCCGCCGCGCGCCGCCAACCGACGAGGCGCCGGCAATCCTCGAACACGAGGTAGAGGCACGGCACCATCAGCAGCGACACGCCGGTCGCGAACACCGATCCGAACGCCACCGACACGCCCATCGGAATCAGGAACTGCGCCTGCACCGACTTGTTCAGCACCAGCGGCAACAAGCCGACGAAGGTCGTGCCCGAAGTCAGCAGGATCGCGCGGAAGCGGACCATGCTCGCCTGCCGCACCGCCTCGAGCAGCGGCGTGCCGGCCGCCCGCGCCTGGTTGATGAACTCCACCAGCACGAGGCTGTCGTTCACGGCGACGCCGGCGAGCGCGACCAGACCGAAGATCGACATGATCGTCAGTTCTAGACCGAGCAGCGCGTGCCCGAGCACGGCGCCGACGAAGCCGAACGGGATCGCGGTCATCACCACCAGCGGCTGCCAGTACGACTTCAGCGGGATCGCCATCAAGGCATAGATCAGGAACAGCACGACGACGAAGCCGACCGCGAGGCCTTCGAGCGTTTCAGCCTGCTGCTTCTGTTCGCCCGCGAACTGCCACTGCAGCCCCGGATGCGCGGCGACGAGGCGCGGCAGCACGTCCTTGCGCAACTGCGCGACGATCTCGTTGTCGTTGGCCTTGCGCTCGTCGACCGACGCGGTGACTTCGACCGTGCGCCGGCGGTCCGTGCGCTGGATCGTCTCCGGGCCGCGCGTGTGCTGCGCCGTGGCGACCACACCGAACGGCACCTCGTCGCCGTCGGCGGTGCGGATCCGCATCGCTTCGAGGTCGCCGAGCGAACCACGATCGCGTTCGGGGTAACGCAGCATCACCTTGACGTCGTCGCGGCCGCGCTGCACGCGCTGCACCTCTTCGCCGTGGAAAGCCTGCCGCACCTGGCGCGCGAGGTCCTGGCGCGACAGCGACAACGTCTCCGCCGCCGGCCGGATGTCGAGTTCGAGCTCCTGCTTGCCGGAGCGGAAGTTGTCGGCGATGTCGGAGACGCCGGGAATGCCGGCGAGGTGCTTCTCGAGTGCGTCAGCGGCCGCGCGCAGCGACGTCAGGTTGGCGGACGACAAGCGCACGTCGATGTCGTTGCCGGCGGAGAAGATCGACGACGTGTACGCGAGCTCAACGGCACCGGCGATCGAACCGACGCGCTCGCGCCAGGCGTTCAGCACTGCCTGCGTCGACACCGTGCGTTCCTCGCTCGGCACCAGTTCGATGTTCACCTCGCCGAGATGGGAACCGACGAACGTCTGCCCGGACTGCCCTCCGTTGCGGCTCTGCTGCTGGCGGTACGGCAGCTCGCCTACCGACGCCAGCACGTGGCGGACGACGCCGTCGCCGAACTCCTTGCCGACCGCGAGCGCGTCCCGCTCGAGCCGCGCCACCGCGGCGCGCGTCACTTCAGCGGGAGTGCCCTGGGGCATCACCAACGTGACGACGGCGTTGTCGGACTCGACCTGCGGAAAGAACTGGAACTTCAGCACGCCGCCGCCGATCGCGCCGGCGACGAGCGTCAGCACTGCGGCGAACGCGGCCACCGTCAGGTAGCGCCACCGGGTCGCCGCGGAGAGCAACGGCCGATGCACACGATGCACCCAGGTCTCGAAAAGCAGGTTGGCCGCGGCCTGCACGCGACCCCACACCCAGACGATGCCGCGCGGGTTCGGATTCTCCGGCCGCATGTGCGCCAGGTGCGTCGGCAGCACGAGCTTGCTGTCGATCAGCGAGAACAGCAGCGTCGGGATCACGATCAACGGGATCACGCGCCAGATCTTCTGTTGCGGGCCGGGCACCGCCGTCATCGGCAGGAACGCGGCCATCGTCACCATCACGCCGAACGTCACCGACACCGCGACTTCGCGCGCACCGCGGATCGTCGCCAGCATGCGGTCCTTGGTCAGCAAGGCGTGCCGGTGCACGTTCTCGCCGACCACGATCGCGTCGTCGACCACGATGCCGAGCACGACGATGAACGCGAACAACGAGATCATGTTGATCGACACGTCCAGCAGCGGCATCAGGGCCAGCGCCCCGAGGAATGCCACCGGGATGTCGAGACAGACCCAGAACGCGAGCCGGAAGCGCAGGAACAACGCCAGCATCAGGAACACGAGCACGAAGCCCTGGCCGGTGTCCTCGAGCAGCAGGTCGAGGCGTCCCTGCAGGAAGCGCGCGTGGTCCCACCAGGTCGTCAGCGTCACGCCCGACGGCATCGACGCCTGCGCAACGCGCACGTACTCGTGCACCGCGGCGGCGACTTCGAGCGCGCTCTGGTCGCCGGTCCGGAACACCAGCAGCAGCGCGCTGGGTTGACCGTCGAAGGTCGACGACTGGTCGTGGTCGGCAAACCCGTCGACCACTTCGGCGACGTCGCCCAGCACGACGCGGGTGCCGTCGGGGCGCGTGAGGACCGGCAACGCTGCGAACTGCGCGCGGTCGTAGGCCTGACCCTTGGTGCGCAGCAGCACTTCGGCCGCGGTCGTCTTGATCGACCCGGCCGGCAGGTCGAGCGAACTGCGCCGCACTGCGTGTGCGACCTGATCGAAGGTGAGGCCGTGGCGCGTCAGCGCCGCTTCGTCGAGTTCGATCGACACCTCGTACGGCCGCACGCTCGCCAGTTCGACCTGGGTGATGCCAGGCAAGGCGATCAGTTCGTCGCGCACGCGTTCCGCCAGTTCCTTGCGCGTCGTCTCCGGCACCTGGCCGTGCACCGCGATCGAGATCACCTGGTTGCGCACGACCACTTCCTGGATGACCGGCCGCTCGGCCAGCACCGGGAGCGTGTCGATGGCATCGACGCGGTTCTTGATGTCGTCGAGCGCGGTGCGCAGGTCGGCACCGGCCTCGATCTCGATGGCGACGGCGCCGCCGCCTTCGGCTGCGGTCGAACGCACTTCGCGCACGCCGCTGACGCCCTGCACCGCCTGTTCGATGCGGATGCAGATCGACTCTTCGACTTCGTGCGGCGAAGCCCCCGGATACGCGACCGACACCGTGACCACGTTCGGCTGGAAGTCGGGGAAGACCTCCATCTTGATCGCGCCGCTGAGCAGCGTCGCAATGCCGGTGACGACGATGCCCAACATCAGCAGGTTGCTGGCGACCGGGTTGCCGGTGAACCAGGCGATGATGCCGCGCCGCTCGCGCATCACCTGGCCTCGCTCAGCGCCTGGCGCACCCGCATGCCCTCGGTCGGTGCCTCGAGGTCTTGCACCACGACGCGCTCGCCGGCGGTGACGCCGGCGCGCAGCACGACTCGTTGGCGTTCCGTCCGCAAGACCTCGACTCGGCGCCACTGCAGCCGGTCGTCCGCACCGACGACGAAGACGTGGTCGTCACCGCGCAGGGCGGTGCGCGGCAACACGATCGCCGCGTCGAATCGGTGGCCGGTGATCGCCGCCTGCACGAACATGCCAGGCACCAGCGGCACCGCTCCCGCGAACGGCGCCTCGACCTCGGCGATCGCTTGCACCATGCGGGTCTTCGGATCGACTTCGCCGGCGGTGCGCACGATGCGCCCCTGCCAGACCGCGGCAGTGCCGCCGAACTCGCTGCGCAGTTCGACCGCTGGCCCGGCTGCGTCGCCCGGCCGGCGCGGCAGGTCGAGGAAGCGCAGTTCGGCGTCGGGCAACGGCAGCGCCACCTCGATCGCATCGAGCGCATGCACGCGGGCCAACGCCGCACCACGCGTCACGAAGTCGCCGACGTGCACCGAAGCCTGCATGACCCGACCGGCGTACGGGGCCTTCACCACGGTGTCGGCGAGCGCGCGTTCGGCGCGGGCCACGGCGGCCTTGGCGCTGGTGAGCACGGCCACCGACTCCGCGACTTGCAGCGTGCGCGCGACCAGCGCCGGCGGCTCGCTCGCGTTCAGCTTGCGCCACTCGGCGATCGCAGCTTCGGCTTCGGCGCGTTCCCACGCCACCAGGCGCTCCGCGCGCGCCGCTTCGGCCCGCACCTGGGCCAGCGCCGCTTCGTGTTCGATCGGATCGATGCGCACGAGCTCGTCGCCGGCCGCAAAGAAGGCGCCGTTGCGCAACGTGGCGGCAGTCGCGACCACGCGCCCCGCGACCTCGGCCGCCAGCGTCGTCATCGTGCGCGGCACCGCCGACCCTTGGCTCGCGACCGTCAGCTGCAGTGCGGTCGGTGCGACCTCGACCACGGACACGAGCGGTGGCGCCACCACCGGCGGCGCCGCCAGCACCGGCTTCTTCTGGACGACCAACCACCACGCGGCACCACCGGCACCGGCGAGCAGCACGATCGGCAACAGCACGTGCAACAGGAAGCTCTTCATCGCGAGGCTGGGTTCGGGGTCATGACGTCTGCTCGAAGCCGCCGCCGAGGGCAAGGAACAGGGTGATGCGGGCGTCGAGGCGCGCGTGCCGCGCCGCCAATAGCTGGCTCTCGGTCTCGTCTACCCGTCGCTGCGCGTCGAGCAACGTGACGACCGTTTCGAGTCCCGCGCGATACCGCGTCGAGGCGGCCGCGGCCGCTGCTGCCGCCGCCGCTGCCGCCCGTTCGAGCTGCAGTTCACGCTCGGCCAACGAAGCTTCGACCGCGAGTGCCGTCTCCACTTCGGCGAACGCCCGCTGCGCCGCCGCCGCGTAGGTGGCGCACACCTCGCGATGCCGCGATTCCTGCAGCGCGAGCTCGCCGCGCAGGGCCCCGCCACGCAACAACGGCGCCGTGACGTTGCCGAGCAACGACCAGACCAGGAAGTCGGGATCGAGCACGTTCGCGAAGTCTTCGCTCTGCGTGCCGCCGCTCGCGGTCAGCACGAACCGTGGATAGAGCGCCGCGGCGGCAACTGCCACGCGCTGGTCCTGGGCTTGCGCATGCAGTTCGGCGGCAACGAGGTCCGGCCGGCGGCGCAACAGCGTGGCGGGCAAGCCAGCCGGTGGCGGCGCGCCGATCGACGGCAACATGCCGTTCACCAGGAACGTGCCATCGGGGTAGTCGCCGAGCAGCAGTTCGAGCTGCCGCACCGCGCGTTCCTTCTGCTCACGGCGAGCCGCGAGCTGCGCCTCGGCGGCATGCCGGCTCGTGGCGACGAGGTGCACGTCCAGCGCCGGCCGCACACCGCTTTGGAAGCGGCCCTGCACCGCATCGGTGGTCGCCTGCCAACTCGCGAGCGATCGCACCGCGAGTTCGTGCTGCAGCGTCGCCGTGGCGACGGCGAACCACGCGCGCGCGATCTGGGCCGCGAGCGACAACGACGCGCCCCGCAGTTCGACCGCCGACGCCGCCACTTCGGCTTCGGCCGCGGCGGATCCAGCGCGCACGCGGCCCCAGAGGTCCAGCTCCCAGCTGGCGGTGAAATCGACGCCGAACGTGTTGAAGGTCGTGTGCAGGTTGTTGCCGCCGGGCAACGGCAGGCCGGGGAAGTTCTGCCGGCGCCGCGCCGCGTCGAACCCGGCATCCAGCGTCGGCTGGCCCGCGGCCCCGGCGAGAACCGCCTGCACCTTCGCCGCATCGAGGCGCGCCACCGCCGCGCGCAGGTCCTGGTTGCGTTCGAGGCCTTGCACGATCGCCGCATCGAGTGCGGGCACGCCAAAGCCGCGCCACCAGTCCTCGGGCAGCGTGCCCGCGGGCGTCGCGGTCGAGAACGTCGCCGGAACTTCGATCCCGGGCGACAGCGGACCTGGGTGCTTCGCATGGGCGCACCCGAACGCGCTGACGACCATCGACAGCATCGCCGCCACCGCGGCTCTGCGCGGCGCGGCTTTCGGATGCCTCGATCCTCCGTGGTCGTGCATGGCGTTGGCGCAGCGTGCCGAAGGTGCGGGCAGACCGCCACGGAATGTTGGCATCGCCCGCGCCGTGCAGGTTCACCGCGCCAGCCCGCAACGGTGCCTCAGCCCATGGAATTGCAGTCAACCGCCGCACCGCGACACAGCGGCCGGAGCCCACACCTGGCGGTTGCCACGGCGGCATTCCGCAGCCACGCGGGCAGCAACGCGACCGCATGGCCGAACGCGCGCCAGACGCCGCCGAGCGCGAACAAGACCGCCACGGGGTCCACCTGCCTTGGCAGAGCCGCTTTGGGTGCGCAATCCGCTACGGCGCTGCCGTGGGCAACGAAGCGGAACGCGTCCTCGGTCGGGGCCTCGGCGCGCAAGAACCGCACCCATCGCTGGTCGATCGCACTCGCGGGGTCGCAATGGACTTCGAGTGCAGTCTGGCCTTTGGCTCGCCGCGGCGGCAACCACGCCGGATCGAAGGTGAACAGATGCAGCATCACCATGCCGAGCGACAGGTCGGCGAAGTCGATCAAGAGGAGCAACACGCAGTGCATCGCCAGCATCGCCGCCCACGCGAATGGCCGCAGACGCCCACTCAGGGCGAACACCACGAAACCGAGCTCCAACGCGAGCGCGCCCCAAGTCATGCCCTGCAGCACCCACGCTGGCATGGCGAGCAAGCACGGGCCGAGGCCCTCGGCATGCGCGAGCGGATTCACCAGCACCTTCGCGAGGGCGCTGCCGTCACACCACGACGGACTCTGCAGCTTCATCCACCCGCTGTACGAGTAGCCGGTACTCATCAGGATCCACACGACGCGGTGCAAGGCGCGCGGCACCCGCCAATCTCGCCGCGCTTCGAGCTGGCCATGCCGCACCCAACCGCCATGTGGCGCGCGCGGCAAGCCGACGTGCACCAGCAACAGCAATCCGACGTACGGCAAGCCCGGATTGCCGGTCAGCGGATTGCGGCCGTACATCGACGCCTGCACGAACCACAGCAGCAGTGCGGCAGTGCGGTCGTGCCAACCGAATAGGAAGACGACTGCGAGTGCCGTCGCCGCGACCAGCACGCCAGTGACGAACGCAGGCGAATCGTCGAGCAGGAACACGTTCGGAAACAGGCGCAGCAACGGACTCGCATGGCCGTCGGGCAGCACGCCGGTCGCGGCAAACAGCTCGGCGCCCCACGGCACGAGCATGGCGAAGTGCACGGCCAACCACGTGCCGAACACGACGCGGAACACCGAGTACTGGCCCCAAGTCCATGCAGTGTTCGCCGATTGCCCTGCGTTCATCGCGGCACCTGGATGCGCGACGGCAGCGCGCCAAGATCGGTGCCAGACAAGGGCTCGTAGCGCACCGACAGGTCGCGTGCACCCACCGGATCGATGCCGAGTTCGACCAGCAGCGGCGCGTCCCCGGCGAATGCGTACGCGAGCACTGCACTGAGCATGTCCCGCCCCACCGGATCGGCGGCGAGGACCGGCCCATAGGCGAGGGCGGCGCCGTACACGTTGCGGCGCAGGTACGGCCCGCGCAACCGCGCCCCCACTTCGGGAGTGATCGGCAACGACCGCGCCACGCCCCCCGCGTCCGTCCATTCCAGGAAGAACCGCGTCGAGTACGTCTCCAGACCGGCATGCGCGCAGAACACCTTCGGCGCCGGCGAAGCCATGGTCGCCGCACCGATCGCCTTCACGGCCTTCAGGCCCGCCAGATCGCCGAACATCTGCAAGGAACCGATCGCCAGCAGCAGCAGCGCGTACTTGTTCACACGACCTCCCGCCACAGCAGCATGTCGACCAGCCGCTTCTCGCGTTCCACGCCGAAACCACAGCTTCCGTGCCAAGCGCGCGGGTTGCGGAACGTGCCGAACAACATGTCCCACAATGGCAGGTCAGAATAGTTGAACGCGTGCACGCCCTGCTGGTGGTGCACGCAGTGACTCTCCGGCCGCTGGATCAGGAACCCGAGCCAGTACGGCGTGCGCACGTTCCAGTGGTAGAAGAGTTCGGCGATCCCGGTGACGAGCACTGCGTAGGTCGCCGCCTCGGGGCCGACACCGACGAGGCAGTACAGGATCGCCGTCGACAAGAAGCTGTTGAGCAGGATCTCGAGCGGGTGCTTGTAGAAGCTCGTCACGATCTCGATGCGCGACGGGCTGTGGTGCAGCTGGTGCAACCCGCGCCAGAGCCAGCGCACTTCGTGGCGCCAGCGGTGCCACCAGTAGTAGACGAACGTGATTGCGACGTAGCCAAGCGCGACCTGGCCCCAGACCGGCAGCGCTTCGAGCGACCATGGCCGCCAACCGCTCATCGTCGACTCCCACGACCAACCGGCCACCAGTGCGACGGCCACCTGCACGGCATTGAGCATCACCGCGCGCGCCCACCACGACGCGACCGCGGGCCAGCGGCGCGCACCGGCAAGCAGTTCGGTGACGATCATCAGGACGGCGAGGACGCTGACGGCGGCGACTACCATGCGGTGCAGGCTAGGCACGCGCGTCGATCACCGGCGCGCATTCCGCGTGCATGGTTCATTCCATCCTGCTTATCGTTCGAAAGGCGCCGCGGCACCGAAGGCGAACACGTCCAACCACGCCCATACCCGCGCCAACACTTCGCGGCCGCGGTTCTTCAGCATCGTGCTGCTCGAATACTCGCGCAGGTACGGCGCCTCGACGCCGAACGTCGCGAGTCCGCACTGCCGCCCCAGGAACACCGCGCGCGCCACGTGGAACGGGTTGCTGACCACGATCGCCGAGCCCATGCCGAACTCGTCGCGGCAGCGCCGCATCGAGTCGAGCGTGCGCAACCCGAGGCCGTCGTCGCGAATCGCCGAGGCCGGCACGCCGCGCGCTTCCAACCACCGCCGCATCGCGCCGACTTCGTCCGTGGCGAGGCCGCCACCACCACGGCCGCTCAGCAACAGGCACGGCGCCTTGCCCGCCCGCCACAACTGCAACGCCGCGTCGAGCCGGTCGACCAGCAGGTGGAACGGCCGCCCATCCGGGTGGATACGCGCCCCCGGCACCAGGATGCAGTCGGCTGCCGGAACCTCGGCAGCGGCGAAAGTGTGCACCTTCGCCGAGCCGACGACGTGCATGTGCATGCCACCGGCGGCGAGCACGAGCAACAGCGCCGCGAGCCCGAACACCCGCAGCCACCGCCGGATCGCCTGCACCCGAGCGGGCGCCGCCGCGGGCAATCGCACGTCATTCATCGAAAAGCCCCTCCCAGGGCCATCGCCGCAGTTGACCAAGCTGCGCCGATCGCGACAATCCTCGCCCCGCATTCCCGGTGCATGCCACGCACCCGCCCGTTCCCGGGCACTTCGGACTCATGGCCCAGAACATCCGCAACGTCGCGATCATCGCCCACGTCGACCTCGGCAAGACCTCTATCGTCGACGGCCTGCTCCGCCAGACCGGCACC
>SXGT01392920.1_pt1 | contig 13251 bp, 13 predicted proteins | sample 3176221 | NCBI WGS metagenome assembly SXGT01 (sample SAMN11356862, study PRJNA531348) | freshwater metagenome | isolation source: freshwater sample F1-120 | place: China: Fuxian Lake, Yuxi | collected 2017-12-25
CTGCTCGCGCTCGCGACCCGGCGGCGGCGGCAGGCGCTGGCGCGCGGCGCCGAGCGTGCGTTCGGCTCGGCGCTGGTCGCGCTCGGCCTGCTCGGGCTCGTGCTCGGCGGCGGCGTCGCTCGCGCCGACGTGTCGCGTAACATCGACCTCGGCGCCGGGCCGACGTCGACGGCCACCGAACCGGGCCTGTTCGACGTCGACACGCCCGACGTGGCCGCCAAGGGCTCGTGGGCGTTCTCGCTCGCCGGCCAGTACGAGAGCAACCCGATGGTGGCGCGGTGGACCGACTCGGCGATGGTCGAGCACGACCTGGCGCTGATCGAGCAGCGCAACACCTTCGCGATCGGCTTCGGCTACGCGGTGAGCGACAAGCTCGAGCTGTCGGCGCGCCTGCCCATGTTCCAGCAGAAGGGCGAGACCCGGATGACCGGCGATCCCTTCGGCCTCGAAGGCGCCGAGGGCTTCTCGCTGGGCGACGCCGCCGTACGGGCCAAGATGCAGGTGGTGAAGGGCACGGTCGGCTTCGCCGGCGCCCTCGACCTCACCGCGCCCACCGCCAAGGACGGCCAGTTCACCGGCACCGATCTGCCGACCGCACACCTGCAGGGCCTGCTCGGCGTGAAGAGCGGCCGGCGGCTGTCGCTGGCGCTCAACGCCGGCTTCCTGGCCCGCCAGTCGACGCAGTTCCTGCTCATGGAGCAGGGCAGCGACCTCACCTACGGCGCGGCGGTGGCGCTGCGCGTGCTCGACAAGGTCGCGATCGTGGGCGAGGGCTCGGGCGCGATGGGCGTGGTCGGCGCCGAGGGCAAGGTCAGCCCGCTCGAGCTGACCCTGGGCCTGCGCGTACGCGCGTCCCGCGGCGCCACCATCGGCGTCGGTGGCGGCAGCGGCTTCGGCAAGGGCGTGGGCGTGGCCGACATGCGCGGCTTCGTCTCGCTGGTGATCGCCCCCGGCGGCTCGACGATCGAGCCGGTGCGCATCATCGTGCCGCCTCCGCCCCGTGACACCGGCGACGACGACGGCGACGGCATCGTCAACGCCGACGACACCTGCCGGGGCGACGCCGAGGACAAGGACGAGTACAAGGACGAGGACGGCTGCCCCGAGGCCGACAACGACGAGGACGGCATGCTCGACGGCGCCGACCAGTGTCCCAACGAGGCCGAGGACAAGGACGGCTTCACCGACGAGGACGGCTGCAACGACAAGGACAACGACGCCGACGGCGTCAACGATCTCGACGACAAGTGCCCCAACGTCGCCGAGGACAAGGACGGCTTCAACGACAACGACGGCTGCGACGAGCCCGACAACGACAACGACGGCGTGCCCGACGTGCTCGACCAGTGCGCGCTCGAGCCCGAGACCATCAACGGCACCGACGACGAGGACGGCTGCCCCGACAAGGGCGACGCCTCGGTCATGCTGATGACCGACCGCATCGAGGTGCTGGAGCCGATCCAGTTCGTGGGCCTGACCGCGAAGTTCAAGCCCAGCGCCACCAAGGTCCTGTCGCAGGTCGGCGCCACCATGCGCGCCGAGCGTGGGGTCAAGCGCGTACGCGTCACCGTTCACGTGCACCCGCGCGGCGCCGGCGACGACGCGCTGTCCGAGAAGCGCGCCGAGGAGATCCGCAAGTGGCTGGTGCAGTGGGGCGTCGAGCCCGAGCGCATCGACGCCAAGGGCATCGGCTCCAAGCGGCCGCTCGTGGCCAAGGGCAAGAAGGGCGCCGAGGAGATCAACGACCGCGTGGAGTTCATCATCCTGGAGCGCTGACCTTGTCAGCGCTCCAGGATCCCTTGCCCTTGCCCTTGCCCTTCTTCGTTCCGGCTACTCCGGCTACTCCGGCTACTCGCCGGCCCTCGCCACAGCGAACGCGATCACCGCCGCCGCCCCGGCCTTCCTCAGCGCCCTCGCCGCCGCCGCCACCGTCGCGCCGGTCGTGATCACGTCATCCACGACCAGCACTCTCCGCCCGGCGACCTCTCGCACGCGCCGCCGCGGCACCACGAACGCGCCTTTCAGGTTCTGCTCTCGCTCTTTCGCCGTCAGCCCGGTCTGCGCCGCCGTCGGGCGCACTCTCGCCAGGCTCCCCGTCTCGATCGGCACCTCGATCCCCGCCATCCGCCGCGCCGCCGCCGCCAGCATCTGGGCCTGGTTGAAGCCGCGACCCGCCAGCCGGCGCCAGTGCAGCGGCACCGGCACCAGCAGGTCGATCTCACCGGCCCGCACTACCGCGCTCAGGAACGGCGCCACCAGCGGCGCCAGCTCGCGGGCCAGCTCGGGCCGGCGACCGAACTTGAGCCGCCGGATCGCTCGGCCGAGCTCGCTGCCATAACGCCAGGGCGCGATCGCAGCCTCCAGCGGCCACGCCGTGCCGGCGGTCGCACACCGCGCGCATTCCACCGCCGGCGGCGCGGCCAGCGGCTCGGCGCAGCGCGGGCACGCCGGTCCCAGCTCGACCAGCGATGCGGTGCACGGGGTGCAGAGCGGCTGGCCGGCGGGGACGCGGACGTCGCAGGCGGCGCAGTGGGGGACGTACAGGACCTCGAGGGCTCGGTCGACGGTGCGGGCAAGGAGCGTCATGCCGTTCCTTGTCGGCGGTCTCCCTCAACGGTTGCGTGCTAAGAACGCGCGATGGCCAAGCCTGCGGAATCAGCGGCAGCGGTGAAGATCATCGCCACCAATCGCAAGGCCTCGCACGAGTTCGTCATCCACGAGCGGGTCGAGGCGGGCCTGGTGCTGGTCGGGTCCGAGGTCAAGTCGCTGCGCGACGCCAAGGTCGTCATCTCCGACGGCTGGGCGGCGATCGAGAAGCGCGAGGGCTGGCTCTACGGGGTGCAGATCAACGAGTACGCCCAGGCCAACCGCTGGAACCACGAGATCAAGCGCAAGCGCAAGTTGCTGCTCCACCGCGGCGAGCTGTCGAAGCTGGGCACCAAGACCCGCGAGCGCGGCTACACGCTGATCCCACTCCAGCTCTACTGGAAGGGCGCGCGGGTCAAGGTCGAGCTCGGCCTGTGCACCCACAAGAAGATGCACGACAAACGCGAGGCCAAGCGCAAGCAGGACGACCAGCGCGAGATGGACCGCGCCACCAAGCGCTCCAAGGTCTGATGCCGCTCAAGATCACGCTCGCGGTGGTGGGCCGCCTCAAGGAGGCGTACCTCAAGGCCGCCGAGGACGAGTACCGCAAGCGGCTGCGGCCGTACTGCGGGCTCGAGGTCGTCGAGTACAAGACCGTCGAGGCGCTGGTGGCGGCGTTGCCCGACGACGTGCACCTGTACGCCTTCGACGAGCGCGGCGAGCTGGTGTCGAGCAACGAGCTCGCGACCGGCGTGCTCGCGGCCGAGGAGATGAAGGGTGGCGGGGCGCCGGTCTGGTTCGTGATCGGTGGCGCCGACGGGCTCGGCGACGCCGCCCGCGCTCGGGCCAGGCGCCTGCTCGCCTTCGGTCGCCTCACCATCGCCCACCGCCTGGTCCGCGTGCTCGTCCTCGAGCAGCTCTATCGCGGCTTCAAGATCGCCCGCGGCGAGCCCTATCACCGCGAGTAGCGGGCGATCAGCGCGCGATCAGTACTCGTCGGCCTGCACCCGCGCGTCGGCCGGGACCTCGATCTCCACCCGCGGCGCGTCGACCCACAGGCCCTCGAGATCGAAGTGCTCTCGCGACGAGTGCAAGAAGACGTGGACGAGGAAGTCGCCGAAGTCGAGCAGGGCCCACTGGCCCGAGCGTTTGCCCTCGGTGCCGATGGCGCGGACGTTGTCCTTCTTCAGCCCGACGATGATCGCCTCGCTGATGGCGTCGACCTGGCGATCGGAGCGGCCGCTGACCACCAGCTGGTAGTTGCAGTAGCTGCACAGGCCGCGCACGTCGAGGAGGATCGGTTCGAGGGCCTTCTTGTCGAGGGCCAGCTCGAGGGCGCGCAGCGCGCCGCCCAGCCCGGCGTCGTCGGTCCCCGACGACTTGATGCCGTCCTCGCTCCCCTCACCACGTGCTCGCGCCGGGCGCGGGTCACGATCCTTGGCTTTTCCGCGGTCGGTCATGCCGGTGTGTTCTTCCTTCACGTTCTCTCGCTGGCGCGTCAGGTGCGCACGTGTCCGGTTCCCCGGACGATGAACTTGGTGGTGGTCAGGCCCTCGGCGCCCATCGGCCCGTAGGCGTGCAGCCGGGTGGTCGAGATCCCGATCTCGGCGCCGAGGCCGAGCTGACCACCGTCGGCGAAGCGGGTCGACGCGTTGTGCATGACCGTCGAGCTGCCGCACTCGCGCAGGAAGCGCTCGGCCGCGTCCGGATCGGCGGTGACGATGCTCTCGGTGTGGTCCGAGCCCCAGCGCTCGATGTGGGCCAGGGCCTGATCGAGGCCGTCGACCACCCGGACCGCGACGATCAGCGCCAGGTACTCGGCCGCCCAGTCGTCGTCGGTGGCGGCCGCGATCGCCGGGCCGCCCAGGCGGCCGACCTCGGCGTCGCCGCGGATCTCCACGCCCAGCTCGGCGAAGCGCGCGGCCAGGCGCGGCACGAACGCTGGCGCGACCGCGCGATCGACGAGGATGGTCTCGACCGCGTTGCATACGCCCGGGCGCGAGACCTTGCCGTTCTCGGCCAGGTCCAGCGCCATCTCGACGTCGGCCGCGGCGTGCACGTACAGGTGGCACACGCCCTTGTAGTGCTTGATGACCGGGACCCGCGCGTGCTCGGCGACGAAGCGGATGAGGCCCTCGCCGCCGCGCGGGATGCAGAGATCGATGAGGTCGTCGAGCTGGACCAGGGCGCGGATGGCGTCGCGATCCGTCGACGGCACCATGGTGACCGCGGCCGGTGGCAGCCCGGCGGCGGCCAGGCCGGCCGCGACCGCGGCGCCCAGCGCCCGGTTGGCCGCGAAGGCCTCGGCCCCGCCGCGCAGGATGCAGGCGGTGCCGGCCTTGAGGCACAGCGCCGCCGCGTCGACGGTGCCGTTGGGCCGGGCCTCGTAGACGATGGCGATGACGCCGAGCGGGATGCGCATGCGCGCCAGCGCCAGCCCGTCGCTGCGTGTCTCGGCGCGCTCGATGCGGCCGACCAGCTCGGGCTGCGCGGCGATCTCCTCGACGGCGCGGGCGATGGCTTCGACCCGCGGCTCGTCGAGCCGCAGGCGATCGATCATCGCCGGCGCCAGGCCGCGTTGCTCGGCACCGACCAGATCGGTGCGGTTGGCGTCGAGGATGGTGGCCACGCGGGCGCGCAGCTCGCGGGCGATGGCCTCGAGGGCCCGGGTGCGCGTGGCGGCAGGGGCCCGGGCCACGACCCGAGCTGCGGCCCGCGCCTGCTGCGCCAGGTCGCGCAGGTCAGGAAGGGCAGGCGCCGTCAAAGGTCGATCACTTCGAGCCGGCCACGGTAGTGGCCCCTTGCGCGTAGCGCCTGGCCGACGGCGAAGCCGGCGGGGCGACAACTGAGCGATAGCGAAGACTTGGTCACTTGGTCACAGGAGTACGAGGTCGTCGCGGTGAATGGCTTCGTCGAGGGACCTGTATCCAAGCGTCGCCTCGAAGTCCGACGAATGCAAGCCCCGGATCCGGCGCAGCGCTTGCGCGTCGTACGCCGCCAGTCCCCGTGCCAGTTCGGTGCCATCGGCCGCGACCACGCTCACGGTCTCGCCGGCGCCGAACTCGCCCTCGACGGCGGTGATGCCGCGCGGCAACAGGCTCTTGCCGGCCTCGACCAGGGCCTTGCGGGCGCCGTCGTCGACGACGAGCCTGCCGGTCGGCTTGGGTCCGTAGGCGATCCAGTGCTTGCGCCGCGACACCGGCTTCACCGCGCTGCCGCCGGGCAGGAACACGGTGCCGCGATCGACGCCGGCCAGCACGTCGCACAATGAACGCGGATCACGTCCCGGTGCGACCACCGCCGGGATGCCGAGACGCGTGACCATCTTGGCCGACTGCACCTTGGAGGCCATGCCGCCCGAGCCGACGCCGTCGGTGCGGCTGGCGCCCGCGACCGGCGCGGCCTCGCGCTCGACGTCGCGCACCACCGGGATGCGCTGGCCGTGTTCGTCCCACACGCCGTCGACGTCGGTGAGGATGATGAGGGCGTCGGCCGAGACCAGGCTCGACACCAGCGCCGCCAGCTGGTCGTTGTCGCCGAACTTGATCTCCTCGACGGCGACGGTGTCGTTCTCGTTGATGATGGGGACGACGCCCTGATCGAGCAGGGCGCGCAGGGTGAGGCGCGCCGACAGGAAGCGCCGGCGATCGCCCAGATCGTCGTGGGTGAGCAGCACCTGACCGATGAGCAGATCGTGGGGTGCGAAGGCGTGCTCCCAGTGCTGCATCAGCCGGCTCTGGCCGACGGCGGCCGCGGCCTGGAGGCCGGGCAGATCGGCGGGACGGGCGGCCAGGCGCAGCGCCTTCACGCCCATGGCGATCGCGCCTGATGACACGATCACAACCTCGACGCCGCGGCGGCGCAGCTCGGCGACCTGATCGGCGACGGCGGCGGGCCGTCCGGCCGGGCTCTCGGCCAGGAGCCGACTGCCGATCTTCACCACCACGCGCCGCGCGGCGGCCAGCTCGTCACGATCGCTCATTGCGGCTCCGCGCCCGCGCGGGCGCGCCACAGCGTCTCGAAGCGCTCGATCGCCTTGTCGATGAACGGGTTGACCTCGGCGGTGAGCTGGAGCTCGATGGCGGCGACCGCGCGCGACAGGGCGCCGTCGGTCTCGGCCAGCTCCTGCTCCACGATGGCGTCGACCTCGTCGACGGCCTCGGCCTCCTCGACGTCCTTGCCGCGGGAGAGCAGCTTGCGCAGGCGGCCGCCCGAGGCCATGTCGGCCAGCGCCAGTGGCGCGCGGGCGGCGGTGCGGGCGGCGGCGAGCGCGCCCTTGCGGAAAGGCTCGAACGACAGCCCGCCGGGCGTCTCGGCCAGCGCGCGGCGGATGAGCTCGCGGACCTCGAGGGCGCGGGCGCCGTCGAGGCCGAGCCCGGTGTGGACGCGGGCGCAGTAGTGATCGAAGAGGGTGAGGGTCGCGAAGGTGCCAGTCGCGGCCTGGGCGCGGCGGATCGCGGTCAGCGCGATCAGCGCGCGGCGCCAGGTCTTGGTGGCGAGTCGACCGGCAAGGGCGGTGCCGGTCATCTCGTACCAGGCCTTGGGCCGGGTCTTGCCGTGGACGAGGTTCTTGAGCGCGACCTCGTCGAGATCGATCTGGTAGTCGGTGGCGATGCGCTTGTAGGCGCCGCCAAGCGTGGCCTCGAGCAGGTAATCGTCGAGGAACGGCACCGGTAGGAGCCCGACCGCGGCTGCGGCCAGCGAGCGTCCGACCGCCAGGCGGCGATGGGCGCCGAGGTAGTCTCTGCGCAGGGCCAGCGAGGTCACGGCTTGACCTTGTCGCCGTCGGTGGTGGAGCCGGATCCGGAGGCCGCGCCAGGTGTCGGCGTGCCGACGCCACCTTTGGTCGGCGCGATGCCCTTGAGGAGGAGGTTGCGATCGTCGACCTCGCGCAACCTCACCGGCGTATGCACCACCTGCTCGGCCTCTGGAGCCGCCACCGCGACCGCGCCCGGGGCCATCGCCTGCTTGACCGTGAGGCGCATGGTCAGGCGCTTGCCATCGCGTACGAACGCCACGGTCGCGTCGATGGTGGCCGCGAGCGGGAGCCCACTGGCGTCGTCGAGGATCACCTCGCCGGCTGCGGCCTCGACGGTGAGTCCCTCGCGCCAGGCGTGCTGGGTCAGCGCCGGCTTCGGCGCCGGCCGCGGCGACGGGGCGAGCTTGAGCTCGATGCGCCTGCCGGCGCGCCCACCCTCCTCGACGGTGCCCTTGTCGCTCAGCTCGAGGCCGTGGGCGTACAGGGCGACGTGGGCGCCGAGCGTGCTGGCCAGCTGATCGCGGAGCTCGGTGGGCTCGGCGTTGGTCTCGGGCGCGCGTTCGTGCCACTTGGCGTATCGCGGCCGCAGGTAGAGCTTGCCGCCGAGGAACACGATCTCGCGGCCGTAGTCGGCGCCGTTTTCGTAGATTGCGTGGTACTGGCCGTCGCGGGCGAGGTCGATCGTCGTCGAGTCCTCGAGCGTCTCCAGCACCGCGGCGCCCTCGCGCACCTCCATCACGGTGGTGATCGTGAGGCGGTGATCGCCGAGCTGGTCCGCGGCCCGGCTCCACGGTAGCTGGAGCGCCGCCGCCAGTGCGCTCGGGTCGCGGCCGGCCCGGGTCACGTCGACGGTGGCCGGCGGGGGCGCCTCGGCCATTACCAGCCCCTCGAGCTCCTTGTCGGACGTGCCGCCGGACGAGCTGCAGCCGGCCACCGCCACGGTGCCGAGCACGCTGACCAGGAGGGCCCGTCGAACCATCCCTGGTTGATAGCGTCCGCGCCGGGTCCGGTCAATGCGCGCCAGAGCGCGACTCCTTCGGCTCGGCCGCGGTCGCGGCACGCGCTCGGGACAGGCATGCTACCGTCGGGGCGATGGACGACGCGCAGCTCGAGGCGCTGGCCACGAGCCCGGCCGCCCTCGCGGCGGCGTTTCTGCTCGGCACGCTGTGGGGCAGCTTCGCCAACGTCTGTATCTACCGCTGGCCGCCGACCGAGGCGCACCCGCACGGGCGCTCGGTGGTGTCACCGGGGTCGCATTGCGGAGCCTGCGGCAAGCCAGTGCGCTGGTACGACAACGTGCCGATCCTGGCCTGGCTGTGGCTGCGCGGCCGCTGCCGCGACTGCCAGACCCAGTTCTCGGCCCGCTACATCCTGGTCGAGGCCCTGACCGGCGTCCTGTTCGCGACGGTGTGGTGGTTCGCCGTCGACGCGCGGGCCGGGCTCGAGCCTCTCGACCTGCGCGTGATCCGCGCCGCGATCGGCGCCGGGTTCGTGTTCGTGATGGTGGTGATCCTCTTCATCGACCTCGATCACATGCTGATCCTCGATCGGATCACGCTGCCGTCGCTGGTGATCTTCTATGCGCTGTCGATGGCGCTGCCCGAGCGCGACTGGCGTGACGGGCTGGTCGGCGCCGCCGTCGGCTTCGCGCTGGTCCGGCTGGTCGCCGATCTGTTCCTGCTCCTGCGCGGCAAGGTCGGCATGGGCATGGGCGACGGCAAGCTGCTTGCGGTGGTGGGCGCGCTCCTGGGCTGGAAGGGGCCGGTGGTGGCGCTGTTCCTGGGCGCCGGCGTCGCCGTGGTGGTGGTGCTGCCGGCCATGCTCATCCGCGGCGCGGGCGCCAAGGCCGCGGCCGCCGGCGACGCTTCCAGCGACGACGGCCCGCCACCGCCGCCGCTGACCTGGGCCGAGCGCCGGACCGCGTTGTGGTCGCTCGGGTTCCTGTCGCTGGTCGGCGTGGCGGTCACGGTGCTCCACGTGGCGCCGTGGATCGCAGGCGCTGTCGTGATCGCGGCCGCGCTGGCCGACGATTTCTTCGGGCTCACCGATCCGGCGGCGCCGCCGGAAGCCGACGGCGAGATCAGCGACGCCGACGCCGACCTGGCGCCCGGTGCGCTGCCGTTCGGGCCCTTCCTCGCCGTCGCCGCCCTGTTCTGGCTGCTGGCCGAGCCCTACGTCATGTTCAGCCTGCGCGGCTGATTGGGTCGCCGGGCCGATACGTCGGTCAGGGGACGTAGAGCGTACCGGTCTGGGCCTTGACCTTGCGCTGGCCCGGCTCGGGCCGGGTGCCGCACACGGTGCCGCGCTGGCAGTCGCTGCGGGCGTCGACCACGAACTCGTCGGCGCCGAAGCCCTTCTCGGCCAGGATCGCGCGCGCGCCTGCCAGGGACTCGCCGACGACGTCGGGCATGCGGCGCCACTCGTTGCTGCGGCCCACGGCGCCGTGCTCGAAGGTGTCGACCTCGACCGCGATCTGGATCTTGCTCAGGCCCGAGACGGTGACGCCGGCGCTGGGGCTCTGCAGGCAGATCGAGCCGATCGGCTTCATGTCGCGGTCGTTCGTGTACTCGCAGGCGGCGTCCTTCTCGACCAGGGCGTCCGACGGGAACCCGGCCGCCGCCACCGCCTTGCGCGCGGCCTCGACGTCGAGGTCGAGCAGATCGGGGACCGTGTGCTCCTTCTTGCGCGCGACCTCGTCGGGCGTGGGCGCCGGTCCTGGCTTTCGGTGCGCCGGCTCCTCGGGAGGCTTGGGCTTGGCCTTGAACCAGCCCATCTCCTCGTACGCGTAGTATCCGGCTCCTCCGACAACACACAGGACGCCGATCGCTGCAGTGGCTGCCTTTGACACCGCCGTACGCTAGCGCATCTGGCTGGCCGGTGCCGCCGCGGCGGCGGTCGAGCGGTCTTCTTCCGGATCGAAGCCGATGTCGGGGCCAACACACGAGGCGATGTCGAAGATCATGAAGGCCAGCACCTTCTCCTGCGGGGTCAGGCCCGTGGTGGTGCAGCCGCCGGGGAAGCGCAGGCTGCCCCCCGAGTCGTCACCGGTCGACACGTGGATGTCGCTGAACACCACCTTGCCGCAGCGCAGGGCGGGATCGACGGTGAGCGGCGTGGTGAACTGGTAGTACTGGACGCTGGGTCGGCCGTTGGCGGTGGTGTCGAGCGAGATCCACTTCTCGGTCGTGGCCGCGACCGCCTCGACGGTGTGCTGGGCGTCGGTCAGCGCGATCTTGCCGAGCTGGGTCGAGCCGCCGACGTTCATCAGCCATTGCGCCAGGGCGGCGCCCTTGGCGAAGCCGGTGTTGATGTCAGCGGTGACGTTGCCGAGGTCAGAGAGGTAGTTGTCGGTCACCTGGGTAGGCCACATCGAGGCCGCGGTGCCCTGATCGATCCAGATGTTGTGCCAGTGCGACGCGAACACGCGGCCACCGAGGTCGGTGTAGTCCGACAGGGCCTGGCGCGCGGTGTTTGGCTTGGTGCCCGCGTTCTGTCCACCCTCACACGACAGGAAGCTCACGTCGTAGGGCATGAGGTGGGCGGTGGTGTCCCACAAGGTCGTGGCGTTGGTGAAGTCGGCCCCGCCGTTGAGCGTGGTGGCGAAGCGGGGCGTGCCGCCGGTGCCGGTGAACAGGTGGACGCGGCCGTTGCCCGAGGCGTTGGTGAACTCGGCGTCGTCGAGCCCGATCTTGCGCAGGAGGCACTCGAGCGCGTCAGCGCCGCCGGTGGTGAGCGCCATCTGCGGGATGTCGCCCTCGCCCTTGTTCCGGGGGAGGCGTGTGACCGTGGCGTCGAGCGGGGTGTCGACGCACGACGGGACCGTCGGCAGGGTCACCTGGCGCCGCCACTTGCCGACCTGGATCACCAGCGGCACGTTGTCGGTCGCCGGCACGTTCTCGAGCACGAACTTGCCCTCGACGTCGGTGACCGCCTGCACCACCGGGTTGCCCGACGGTGGCTGGCCGCAGCGATCGCAGGTCGCGCCGACCGGAAGCGCGTCGACCGCGCTGTTGGGCACGTAGACCGTGACGTTGTAGAGCGGCAACGTGCCGTTGGGCGCGAACACGGTGCCGCTCAACGTCGTCGAGCCGCCACCGGGACACGAGACCTGGAAGCACTGCAGCCCGACACACGCGTCGGCCTGGCCGCCTCCGTCGCCGTCGCCGCCATCACCGTTGCCGTTGCCGACGTCGGTTCCGCCGCAGGACGCGCCTGCGGCGATCGCCGCCGCGGCGAAGAGGATCGTAGGCCCAGAAAAGCGCATGGGAGAGGCTCCTTCCCCGGAGCCACGATCGTATCAGGATTCAGGATCGATCGGCGAGCTCCTCGACGAGCGCGCGAGTCACGGCGCGGCCGCGCGCCTCGTCCCCAGCCGGCAGCGTGACGCCACCCACGGCGGCGTGACCACCACCGCCGTGTCGCTCGCACATCGCGCCGACGTCGTGGCGGCGGGCGCCGGGGCCCCACGGGTTGTGGCCGACGCCGACCTTCACCGCTGTCGCCGTGCGGCCGAGTGTGACCGTGTAGGTGCAGGCCGGGAACAGCTCGTAGGCGCTGAAGCCGGGCACCGGCAGGTCGCGGCCCAGCAGATCGAAGACGACCACCGAACCTTCGACGCGGCCGAGGCGGGCCCAGGCGTCGCGATCGCGCTGGCGGCGGTCGAGGGCCGGCGCCAGCACCGGCTGGATCCACGGCGCGGCGGCGAGGGCGTCGAGGCCGTCACGGGTCAGCTCGTCGATGTAGCGGCTGATCGCCGCCGGATCGCGGTTGGCGCCCAGCCACAACGCCAGGCGCTGGGCCGGCGCGGCCAGCGAGCAAGCGGCGGCGGCGCTGGTGTAGGCGGCCGCGTCGATGGTGTCGGCCCAGCCCGCGAGCTCGACCAGGTGCGGCGGCGGCGTCCAGCCGTGACGCTCGTGGAGGACGCGGGCGATGAGGCCGGTACACGACGGCGCGGTCGGATCGAAGGCCATGCTGCCGTCGGCGCGGGCGTCGAAGTCGGCGCGCAGCGACGGCGGCTGGAACGCGGTCGCGTGGTGATCGAACCACCAGCGCATGCGCGGGTCGGCGGTGTAGCGGAAGTCGACGCAGCCGTTGTCGTCGCCGTCGATGGCGACGTCGCCGAACGGGTCGCCGAGCTGGTGCTGCATGCCGATGGTGTCGATGACGGCGTCGGGCGCGCGCGTCCGGTAGAAGGCACCGAACAGCGCCGCCGACGCGGTGCCATCGAAGCATGCGTCGTGGAAGAACAGCTTGAGGCGGGGCACGATGCCGGCCCGATTGTACGGAAAACCGGTCGCGCATCGCCAGCGATCTCCCGCAGGGCAGGTATAACCGCCGGCATGAGTCCGGATACCTACAACTGGCTGCGCGTTGGCCACGTCATCGGCTTCGTGCTCTGGATCGGCGGATTGATGGCTGTGCTGCAGCTCCTGCGCGTGCACGGCGCCGTCGAGGGCGCGGCGCGCGACGTGCTGGCGCGCCACGAACGCAAGGTGGCCGTGATGATGGACTTCGGCGCCACCCTGACCATGGTGTGCGGCTTCATCACCGCGCTGGGCGGCACGACCAACTACTTCAAGACCGGTGCGTGGCTTCACATCAAGTTGACCCTGGTGGCCGTGGTGATCATCGGTATGCACGGGTGGGCGCGGGCCAGCGTGAAGCGCTTCCGCAAGGGTCAGGTCAAGCCGGTGTCCCCGGTGCTGATGTGGGTGGTCATGGCCGCGGCGGCTGCGATCATCTTGCTCGGCGCGCACCACGGGCTGATGCGCAAGGCCGCCTGACCGCGCCGCCACGCGGTCACAGGGCTGGGCCATGATCGCTGGGTGACGGCGGTGCCGCGCACGATCCTGCATGTCGACCTCGACGCGTTCTTCGCGTCGGTCGAGCAGCGCGACGATCCGAGC
>SXGT01525610.1_pt1 | contig 13251 bp, 12 predicted proteins | sample 3176221 | NCBI WGS metagenome assembly SXGT01 (sample SAMN11356862, study PRJNA531348) | freshwater metagenome | isolation source: freshwater sample F1-120 | place: China: Fuxian Lake, Yuxi | collected 2017-12-25
GCTGAGGCCGCCATGGACGAAACGCTCAATGATGATGGAAGTATTCCATTTTCGTTGGACCCCCTGGGAAATCAGCCCTCACAGTTGTTCCAGGTCGCGTTTACGTTGGGGGTCGATTTTCTGTTCTTGGCGAGCGCAGATGCCCTCGCCAACTCCGGCGTTCCAAAGTCTGTTCTTTCAAAGTACATCGGCCGAGATCTTCCGATCAAGCTGGACGCCGCTTACCACCCTTACAACAACCCTCGCTACGACGAAAGCTCGATCACGCTTACGCTTTCGTTCGACGTCTTGCACGAATGCACCTTCCCTTGGACTTCGATCCGCCAAGTCGTATTTTTTCCAGCCGCACCCTCGCCGGTGGAAGATGAACCAGAGGAGGAAGAACCCCCACAGAAACCCGGAAAGCCGTTCCTAAGGCTCGTTGAATGAGTTCTGGACGGGCATCCACGATCGTGTGAGATAGCGCGCGTTTTCGGAGGGGTCATGTCGGAACGTATTCCAGTGGTGGACCTTCGAGATTTCCGCGCAGAAGGGTCGGTCCGAGCCGGCTTCGTTCGCACGCTGGGCGAAGGACTTGAGAAGTACGGATTCGTTTCCGTCGTGGGGCACGGCGTCGATCCTGCGCTCTTGGAGCGAGCCTACCGGATCGCCAAACAGACGTTTGCCCTCCCATCCGATGTGAAGCGAAAGTACGAAACACCCGAAAACGGCCGACAACGCGGATATACCTCCTTTGGGGTGGAGCACGCCAAGGACAATGCACTCCCCGACCTTAAGGAGTTTTGGCACATTGGACGCCGGTTACCCGCCGATCATCCGCTTCATCTTCGACAAGAAGTGCCGTCGAATCAGTTTCCTTCGGAAATCCCAGAGTTCGAGCCTACTTTTCAGGAATTGTTTTACAAACTCGAGGACTTTTCGTGGCGACTGCTCGACGCGGTCGGCGAATACCTCGGGCGACCTTCTACTTTTTTCCGTGAAATGGTCGTAGACGGCAACAGCGTCCTTCGGGTCATCAACTACCCCGATCTCGGCGTCGAAATACCGCCCGGAGCGATTCGCGCCGCACAGCACGAAGACATCAATCTCCTCACCGTCCTTCCGGCATCGACAAAGTCTGGGTTAGAACTAATGAACCGCGACGGTCAGTGGGTCGCGGTGGATACACCGCCCGACGTCATGGTGTGCGATACGGGTGATATGATGCAGCTTCTCACCGCGGGCCAGCTGCCCTCCACCACCCATCGCGTGGTCAATCCAGCGGGCGGTTCCGATGGCGGACGGCTTTCCATGCCGTTTTTCCTCCATCCACACCCGGATTACGTGATTCGGCCGTTCAAGCCAGAGTACGGGCCTCCGCAAGTCACCAAGGATTTCTTGCTCAACCGCCTGCGTGAAATCGGTGTTGCGCCAAGCTAACCGCGCAATCCGCGAGATATTTCGGCGCGCTGAAGTCCCATGCTACACTGATCCGTATCCCTTCCTCAGAGGTGCGCGGTGGGTCAGTCGGTCGTCATGGGTGCGATGATGAGCTGCTCTTTTGGTGCTGCACCTGCCTCTTTGATCGTGTTGCCCACCGCAAAGACGATGGGATGCAATATGCCGGCCGCAACGATCATGGACAACAAACCCATCGTCAATATCCCCACTTTTGGCGTTTGTATGAGCATGGCCAATCCGACGGTGGCCGCAGCGACCGCCGCAGCATTGGGCGTTCTTACCCCCATGCCGTGCATTCCTGTCACCGCCGCGCCATGGGCCCCAGGGAGCCCCACCGTCATGGTCGGCGGAAATCCCGCCCTCAACAACTCCAGTACGTGCATGTGCAACTGGGCCGGTGTCATCACCTTCAGCATGGCAGGCCAATTTACCGTGATGGTGCCCTAGGCATCCTGCCGCCGGGCCTTGTAAGACGGCGACGAACTAGCTGAGCGCAGCGATCACGTCGTCGCGGATCTTGTTGTACATCGTCGTCATGGCGCCGGAGAGGCCAGTCGCTCCCGCCAAGCACAGCACCGCAAACACGCTCGCAATCAGCCCATACTCGATTGCCGTCGCAGCACGTTCTTCCTGAACGAACAGGCTCAGTGACATTTTTTCCCCACAGCCTATACATAGCGGAAAATTGTTTGGCGCTCTACGGAAAATTTTTTCCATGCCAATTCGTTCGCTTCGCTCCCAGTCTACTCAGAAGCGCGCGACTCGCGCCGTCGGCCCCGCACCCAAATGGCCACCCCGAGTGCACACACCAGAGCCAGCACGACACCCCAAAGCCGAAGGTAGGGTACAACTTCCATCACGCCATGCACCACCGGCGCGCCAAACTGAAACCCCACCCAAAGCGCAAACGGAATGGTCACCAGCAGGCCCAAACCATCCCAAATCAGGAACGCCCGAAATGACACCCCCATGGAGCCCGCGACCACAAAGATGAGCGCCCGCATCCCAACCGAGAATCTACCCGCTAGAACCGCCTTACTTTCCATACGCTCGACCAGCTGCCGCGCCTTGGCGAGCCGGGCTGCCCCGAGAAAACGCACCACGCGCGGTGCGGCCAGAAGACGGGTTCCCAAGGTCCGCCCGATCGCGTAGAAGAAACAGTCTCGAATCATGACGGCCACCCACGCCAGAGCAATGGTGGGAAGCCACGCGCCATGCCCCTCATGCAGGCGCATCCCCGCGAACATCAGGGGAAAGTCCTCCGGCAACGGGTACACCACCCCGCTGGACAGACACAATAAGAACAACGCCCAATAGCTGTCGAGATAGCCCTGAAGGAAGTCCATGTCTAACCGCCGGCCTGACGGAAACGGCCTTCCAACCATCGGATAATGTCGGCTGACTCATGCATCGGCACGCCGTTCACAAACAGGCATGGAACTTGTGATTTTCCGGTGACTTCCATGAGTTCCTTCTTCCAACGTCGCTCACGCCGAATGTCTCGATACTCGACGTTCACCTGTAGCGCGTCCACTGAGTCAAACACCCGCCGACAAAAACGACAAGTATCAAACTTATATAATACCAAGTGAACGGTGCTTCCATCCGAAAGCACATTGAGGCCATCACCGTCAACGCGGGACGTACGCGCCACCACATCCCTGAGCAGGCTGACCAGGTACATCCCTACCCCCTGTAGTCCGTGGGCATATACGCTGGAACCCCCATCATTTCTTGCACCGCCGGCGGAGCTTTGTGCCATCCGATCCCCGAAGGAGGCAAGCGACCATAAGTTGCTTCTTCACTCAACAATACCCCTGAGTAGGGAGCACAGAGCAAAGGCCAGACATTCGCGAATGCCTCACCATTTCTCCCATCCAATGCTCCAAACCCAATGGCGACCCGACATTGCGAACAAGCCCGAAAATTTCCTTGTTCTTGGCACTGGTCCCACAACCGCGGCACGCGCAACGCGAAGTCCAAACTCGCATCAAGGGTACGAAAGCCGGCCTCGAAGAGAGGATAGTCGGTGGATCCATCGAGCACCCTTTCGCTCGATGCATGCCGCCATGCCCGGGAAAAGGCCGTCAACACGTTCCTACGGGCCGGCTCCTTCGACCATCGCACCCGCAGGACACATGCAACCCAGAAACCGTTCAAAATAACGCCTGAACCTTCGCTCACAACTTGGTCAGCTGCGCCTCAATGTCGCGCAAAAGCTGTGATGCATGAGCCGGGCGTTGACCTCGAATGCACTTTTTGTAGGCCTTCCAAAGGTCGGCTAAGAATGCGTCCTCCACCTGGCGATGCTCATCGAACCATACGTCGTCCACGGAAATACCCGTTATTCCTAAAGAACGGCGTGATTGCAGTGACCGCAGTGCGGTAATAAACAGCCGACTGGCTTCAGGCTCGCCACGCCGCCTAAGCTCCAAAAAAAGCTGCCAAGCCACGCTTTCGGGGAGCACCGCGGGATCGTCTTCCAAGCCCGACCGCAAACGACGCACTAAATCTCGCGACGGAACATTGGAATCCACCGCACTGGGCATCGCTTCCATCGACCCTCCGCTCCCGCATCTGTCGGGGCCGCCGCATTCTAACACAGCGTTTCCTTCGTCGACCACCACCGACTCAATCGGTTACTTTCCAGGGGCGAGGTCGACATGGCGTTGTTCACACTTGGGCTCGCGGTTGCGCTAGCACAGCCAGCCGCCGCGGAATCGACCGCAGGCGTTTTTCCATACGCGGTGCATTCTGAGGTGCTGGAAAATGGCCTCACTGTGCACGTCATTCCAATGCCGAGTGAAGGCGTTGCCGCGTGTTACACCTGGATGAAAGTGGGCTCACGCGACGAAACAGATCCGGGGCGCACCGGTTTTGCACATTTTTTCGAGCACCTGATGTTTTATGGCACCCAAACGGTGGGGCGAGAAGCGCGAGAACGCGAAATCTTGCTGCTCGGAGCCGACGAAAACGCCTGGACGTGGTTCGATGAGACGGTGTACCACGCCGTGCTCGCAAACACCCAGGTTCCAAAATATCTGGCGTTGGAGGCAGACCGATTTCAGCATCTGTACCTCACAGAGGAAGATGTTCGGCGGGAAGCAGGCGCGGTTTTCGGCGAATACCGCAAAGGACAGTCCGATCCCGATTCTCGACTCTGGGAAACCTTGTTCGCCAATGCCTTTTCCACGCACACCTACCATCACGACACCATCGGGTTTGAGGCGGACATCGCCGCAATGCCCACCGCTTGGGAGTACAGCCAGGCGTTCTTTAGCCGTTTCTACCGACCAGAAAACGCGACCATCCTGGTCGTAGGGGACGTCGAACCCGCGGAAGTGTTCGCGGAAGTAAGGAAGAACTGGTCCAGTTGGCCCACCGGCACCCAGAGTCGGCCCGCCCTTCCCGAAGAGCCGAAACAGACTGCACTCCGGCGCGCCGAAGTGCTTTGGCCAGGTCCCACCGCGACACGCATCGCATTCGGCTGGCGAATTCCAGCAGATCGAGCCGCAAATCCCGAAGTCGCGGCTCTCTCCCTAGTCGCAGAAATGCTGACTTCACCGGTGGGTCCGCTTTCTCGCCGTTTGATCGACGAAGAGGGACTCGCCTACGCGCTTGAGGGAGCGCGAAATCCCTTTTTCGATCCCTCGCTCCTCACCCTCACACTCACACTCAAAGATCCGAAACACTTGGCGCGCGCTGAAGCGATCGTTCGCGAGGAGGTAGCCAAACTCCAAACGGCCGTCGATCCCGACTATCTGGCGCAGACTCGCAGCCACTCCCGTTACGATTTTCTGTCCGGGCTCGATGATCCAGACAGCGTCGCCAGCGCCTTTGGATGGGCGATGAGACGCAATGGCACTGTCGACGCACTCGACACCTACTACCGCCACTACGATGCGCAGACCCCAGAAGGGGTCGCCTCGGCGGCCCAAAAATACCTGGTAGACGAAGGTCTTACCGTGGTCGTGCTCAAGGGAGCGTCGGAAGCCCAATGAATACGCTATTTCTGGCCATTTACCTTATGGGCTGCGGTCCGAAGATTGCCCCGGGACCCATCGCGGTCGAGGAAGCTGAGAAGCCCATTCGGTTGATTACGCTACCGGACGCGACCGTTCCAAACGTCTATTTCCAGATCACGGTGGCCACCGGTGCTGCGGACGATCCGTTGGGAAAAGAGGGTCTTGCGTCGCTCACTGCCAAGAGCCTCGCCGAAGCGGGCGCCGACGATCGCACCGGACAGCAAGTCAAACAGGCTCTCTATCCCACCGGAAACTCGATTGAGACGGTGGTTGACCGAGAATGGACGACCTTTCGACTAACCTGCCATCGCGACCAAGCAGCGCTGTGCATGGACGTTATCGCCGATGTTGTCCTAAAACCACGCTTCGACAGCGCCGATGTTGACCGCGTACGCGACGCCGCCGAATATGCCGTCGGCGAAGGATTGCTGGCCGACGAGGAGGCGCTCGCATTCGAGGCTCTGAACGCCTGGCTATACGAAGCTCACCCCTATGGACATCCGGTCGATGGCAGAACAGGCGTTTTGCCGTTGCTTTCTCACACAGCGGCCCAGGAGTTCCACAAGGCTCACTATGTGCGCGAGGCAATGGTTGCCGGTTTGGCGGGCAATTTCGACAGCGAAATCCAATCCGCCTTTGAGCAACGGCTTCTAGAAGCCCCCGCTCAGCGAAAACCCGAACGCGCCTTACAGCGGCCGCTGCCCGTGAGTGGGCGTTCATTGCTCGTCATCGACACTGACACGCCTGTTACCGGGTACATGTTCGGGCAACCCTCACAGGTCGATCGCAACCATCCCGATTGGCCGGCATTGTACCTTGCATTTGTTGCACTGGGCGAACACCGCCAGAGCCATGGGCGGCTGTTTCGCGAGATTCGAACGGCGCGTGGGCTGAACTATGGTGACTACGCGTACATCGAGTCGTACGTTCAACGAGGTTCAAGCGCCATGCCCGAGCAAGGCGTCCTTCGACAACAACCGATGACCTATTTTTGGCTGCGCCCGACGGGAGTCGAAAACGGCGCATTTACGTTGAAGCTCGCCCTCGCGGAGTTGGAGGATTTCGCCGCAACCGGCCTTACCTCAGCGGAATTCGACGACATTCGAACCTACGCTTTACGGCGCCTGCCTTTGTTCGCCAGGGATCCTGGGCGCCGGCTCGCTTTTGCAATCGAAGCCGAGGCCTCCGGCACACCAAATCCCCTGGAGTTGCTCCCAGAAACGCTTCCCAAGCTCACGGTCGAACAACTCAACCAAGCGATCGCCAAGAACATTCGCCCGTCAGATCTCAAAATCGTTGCGGTTTCCGGCGAAGCGGAATCACTTGTTACACAATTGCTCGAAGAAAAACCTACGCCCATCGTCTACGCTGACGGCATCCAACCCACCGCCGAACAGGCGGCCCGCGACTCAGAAGTTGCCGCACGCTCCATCGCCGTGGGCGCCTCCAATGCAAAAACCTCCCCAGCCGAAGGAATCTTCCGATGAACTCACGCCTACTTCTCCTCGTTGGACTGTGCGCGGGTTGCGCCGAGCTGGACCCGTACCTCCCCAAGGTGAAATTTGAGGAACTTCGGGTCAACGACATCGATTTCGAAAAGGCGGACGTGGATTTCGTCTTCAACGTGGAGAACCCGAATCCGTTGGAAATCTCACTTTCGAGCTTCTCTTATGCGCTTGGCTTCGAACAAATCGAACTGCTGTCCGGCGACAATGAGGACGGGTTCACACTAGAGGCTTCCGCGGGGTCAGAGCTCGATCTTCCCGTGTCGGTCACCTGGGAGAACGCGTGGAACACGGTGCAAGCCACCCGTGGCGAAGACGTCGTGGATTTCGGTTTGGACGGTCACTTCGGGTTTGATACCCCGATTGGTGAGGCCAGAATTCCTTACTCCGAGGCTGGCGATTTTCCCGCCGTTCGCACCCCTAAGTTCTCGTTCGAAACCGTTCGAGTCGCATCCTTCGACCCCATTGGGATGACGGCCTCCGTCGAAGTGGATCTCGGCGTAGACAATGAACACGCTTCATCGCTCTTTTTCGAGGCCTTCGACTACAACCTGTCCCTCGGTGGAAACCAAGTTGCCAGCGGCCTGATCGGTGACCTTGGCGAAATCGAAGGTGCCACCAATGGCACCCTCGTCCTGCCAGTCGATATCGACCTGTTGGGCGTCGGAACCACCGTTTACGAAGCCCGTGCCGGCAACGGCAATGTAGCGATCGGCCTGGATGCTGGGATGGACGTGGATACTCCCTTCGGCCTGTTGCCGCTGAGCATCGACGAAACCGGAAACGTCAGCGTCGAAAGCGACTAAGCCAACACCTCGTGAGTGATGGTTTGTCCAGTCTTATTCCGCAGAGAACCCGTCGAGCAGCATTCCGGGCGCGTCGACATGTCCAAGCCGATCGGTGTCGGAAGCCAAGTCGACCCCCCCCTTCAGAACTTCAAGAACGTTTCCAGTCAAAAGCGCGCCGCGTACCGGCCCAATCAGCTGGTTCTTTCGGATCAGCCGACCAAATACCCGCCAGCGGATCTCTCCGGTGACCTCGTCCAAACCACCGGTCGCAGCATCCACAACCAGCACGGGTTCTTCAGCCTCAGAAAGCAGCACGTTGATCGATCGATTTCCGCCACGGAGAATGAGGTTGTTTGGGCGCATCCCGTCGCCATACCAATGACCGGTGGAACGGAGATCGCGACGCCGGGCTGTGTTTGGGTCGATAAATCGACCGTCTACCTTCCCTTCTTTCAACAACGTTAACGGAACCGGTGTCACGCCCCGATCGTCAAAGGCATGAGTACGCAAGGAACCCGGCACCGTGCCGTCATCCAACAAATGGACGCGCGTATCAAAAATGGGCTGATTCCCCGCGGCTTGCGCTGCTCTCCCCAAAAAAGTACGTCCCGTCTCCAGGTCATCGACCGAAAACAAGGTCCCGATCTTCTCAAACAACGAAGCAACGACTCGGGGAGGCAAAAGCACGCGAACCGGTCCGGCGATCTTCTGCGGCGGACCCGTCAGCGCGAGCAGGCGTTCTACCAACGAAGATCCGAACGGCATCGATGCAATGGATGCGAACGCTCGGCTCGACAACTCGTCCGTGAGCGCGATGTCGCCAAAATCATCCGTGATTAGCACTGTGCCCTGAGCTTCGTAAAACGTACTCCAATCCTGGAAAGACAAGCCACGGCTGTTTACAAATTGCCGGTGCACTCGCCGGTCGCCATAGCGAAAACCATCGGTGCGAACTCTCCGATCCGCTGAGCGGGCGCCCTTTTCAGCGGATAGAATCACGTCCGATCGATCGTTCAGCGTCAACAAGGAGTGGCGTCGGTCATCGATCCCCAAACCACCAATGGGTGCAGATAGGCGTCCGACTGGCCCCGCCGCCATGTCGCCCGTGGCGCGAACCGCTTTGGCGAGAGCCTCCTCGACCAGGCCCTCACTCGGTGAAGTGGCCTTCGCAACGCCCTCCCCACCACGTTCATCCCAACACCGAACCACCACCTGATCGCTGTGTGTGGCATCGTTACGTACAATTTTCCGACGTTGGACCTCAAGTATGATGCCCTCCATCGTGGTCACCAACACCTCAGCACCCTTGGCGCCGAGCCGCCTTGCGTGATCGATCAGTCCGGCCAAACCTTGAACGCCGTCCGCCATGGATCCACTCTCCCTACCGCGCTATCCGAGAACGCCAGAGAGTACCGCAAGTTGACGCCCGGGAAACAGTCCATGCGAATCCTCCGCGCCATTCCGTCGATCTTGCTTGGCTGCACGTCCGCCCCAGCTGCGCCACCGTCCCGCATCGTGGCGATCGGAGACCTCCACGGCGACCCTATTCAAGCCCAGGCGGCCTTAAGAATGGTTGGGGTCGCCGATGCCGATGGACATTGGACCGGAGGTAGCACCATTCTCGTTCAAACGGGCGATATCACCGATCGGGGGCCGGACAGCCGAGGCGTGATCGATATGATCCAGAAACTTCAGGAAGAAGCGCCGGGTCAGGGCGGACAAGTGGTGGCGCTGATGGGAAATCACGAAGCGATGAATCTCATGGGCGACTGGCGTTACGTGAGCGAAGAAGACGTGAAAACGTACGGCGGTCTCGAGGCCAGGAAACAAGCCTACTCTCCAGCAGGCGAAGATGGGGCCTGGCTCCGAACCCTACCTGCGGTGGCACTGGTCGGGGACACCGTTTTTGCACACGGTGGGATCACCGAACGCTGGGCGAAAGAGGGCATCGAAACCATCAACCGTGAAGTGAAACTGGGGCTCGATGCCCGCAATGAGGTTCACAGCCCTGATGGGCCACTATGGTACCGTGGCTACGTCCAGGACGACGAAGATCTAGCATGTATGCAGCTTAAACGTTCCCTCGCGATGCTTGGCGCGAAGCGAATGGTGGTGGGGCACACCACTCGCAAAGATGGCCTGATTCAGGCGCGATGCGAAGGGCTCCTGTCGGTCATTGATACTGGAATATCCTCGCACTACGGAGGTCACTTGGCGGCCTGGGAGTCCCTCAATGGAGACGCCAGGGCGATCTACCCAACGAAAGTTTCGGATATACCTGATCCCTCCCGCTAATGCTCAAGGCGCGTCTCCGCACAGGGCCTCGACGATCCAAACAGCAGGCGCGTAACCGATTTCGCAGCAAAATACGCATAGTCATACGCCGGTATTTCGTTGTTGTTACTGAACAACAAATACCCACCGCCGCCGCGAACGCCGCCGCAGTAGACTAGCGACCCAACCTCAACAGGAGTAGGCCGATGTCGGTCAGCAGCGCCGTCATCTCTGCGAAAAAGCAAATCTTGAGTGCACTTTCCCGATGGCAGGGAAATGTGCCCGCCGCAGAGCAGCCTTTGTTCAGACGATTTGTTGAAGATACGCTAAACCGACTCCGCGGGCCCTTTCTCGCCCAACACTCTCCGTCGGAAGTTCTGCACTTGCTGGAGCAGGCGTTCGAATTCGCGAAGTCGCGAGAAAAAGATGCGATTAAAGTAGCTATTCACCCCGGGGCTTCCAAGGGCAGCGTCGTCCTGTCGAGCATGACCGACCAGGCGTTCATCGTGGACACCATCCGCCTGTTTCTCAAACGCAAGGATGCCGAGTATTGGGGCGGTTTTAATCTCGTGTTCCACGCAAAGCGCAATGAGAGCGGCTATCTCGTCGACGTCGGTGAAGAGGACGGTCAGCCGGAGTCCCTGGTATTGCTGGAAGCGGACATCGGTGAGCTGCTCGGCGACGCCGATGGCGCCGCACGTGAGCTATCTGCGAACCTAGAGTTTGCGCGAGCGATGGTGACCGATTTTGGTCCGATGACGCGCACCGTCGAACGTTTTGTGGAGCGATTTGAGGCCCTGGCCGATCGACAACCCGATCGCGCCGAAGCATGGAATGAAACCTCGGCTTTCCTCAAGTGGCTTCTGCGCGAAAACTTCGTATTCATGGGGATCGAGAGCGGAACGGAGCTGGGGATACAGTCGCTCAAAGGCCCGTTCTACGGCAACATCGATGGAGACTGGCCCACCGCACACTCCCCGGGGACCGTTCAAGTCCGGAAAAGCCGCACCGAATCGCCTGTTCACCGATCCGGCCGCATCGACGAGATCCTGGTCAGCATTCCTGAAGGGGAGTCGGTCCGGACGTTGTTCATCCGCGGCATGTTTACGTACCGAGCTGTCACCCAACCGTCGCGCAATGTTCCTATTTTGCGGACCGTTTTGGGAACCATTCTCGACCAGCAACAAAGCCGCCCTGGCAGCTTCCGCTACAAGGGTATCGCGAACGTTTTCGACTCCCTACCTACCGAATTTCTATTTACCGCGAGCCTGCAGTCCATCGCCGAATTGGTCGACCTGGTATGGGAGTCCGAACAACAACAAGATGCGGGCGTCACCTTCCTGATGACCGGCCCAGACAGCGCGTTCTGCCTCATCGCCATGCCGAAAACGGAGTACAGCGATGAGCTCCGTCGTGAGGTCGAACAGCAGATTATCGCCACCTCGAAAGCCACCTATTCCGATCACGGCTTATTCGTGGGTAGGTACGAAACGGTCCTTCTGCATTACTATCTGACCGGCGTTGCGTATCCAGGAGCGAAGGGCGTCGAACAGCTAACCGCCACCATTCGTCATTTAGCCACGCCCTGGCTTGCAAAGATCTGGCACGCGATCGCTCAGAAATACGACGAAACCATCGCCGAGCGCCTCACTGACACTTACGGTCGAGCATTTCCCGAGGCTTGGGTACGCCGAACCCCGGTAGACCGCGCACTCCGCGACATCGAATTGCTGGAGTCCCTGTCTGGCGCAAAAAACCTCGTGGCCGATCTCTACGCCGCCAAAGACGGCGTCACGCTCAATTTGTACCAAAGCAAGGACGTCTACCTCACCGACATCCTGCCTGTACTCGATAATTTCGGCCTGGTCGTTCGCGACTCGGAGACCATCGCCGTTCAACCTCGTGGAGGAAAGCTATTTTTAGACTCCTTCCACCTGGAAGCAGCCAAGGGAGTTGGTCAAGAGGTTGACATTCTGTCGCGACGCGATCGCCTCGTCGCCGCTATCGAGGCCGTGTTCAGCAATCAGGTGGAAGCGGACCGCCTCAATCAGTTGGTGATCTCCGCCGATCTGAGCTGGCAAGAAGTCGACGTGATCCGCGGTTTGATGCGCTATCTCCGACAGCTGAACGTAAAACTCGCCGTCGTCCGAATGCGCGAAATTCTCCTTGCGCACCCGGTCATGGTCCGAAACCTGGTTGCGCTATTTCACGCACGATTCAACCCCGCAAAGGATGACCAGGTTCGTTCGCAGGAGATCGCGACCACCACCGAACAAATCCGCGATGCCCTCCGGCAAATCCGAGCACACGACGAAGATCTACTTTTCAGCTCGCTGTTAGGCCTCATTACCGCGGCCATTCGCACAAATTTCTACCGAACCGACCGCGCAACGCACTATTTGTCGTTCAAGTTTGACTGCTGCGACATCAAGGAAATGGGCTCTCGACGACCACTATACGAGGTTTACGTCCACCACAAAGATGTCGAAGGCGTACATCTCCGGTTCGGAAAGGTCGCCCGCGGCGGAATTCGCTGGTCCGATCGGGATGACTACCGCACCGAGGTGCTGGACCTGGTCTCCACCCAACAAGTCAAGAATGTCGTCATTGTGCCCGAGGGCGCGAAAGGTGGTTTCTACCTAAAACACCCAAGCCGAGACGCGAAAGTTCGCCGGCAGGAAGCGGACTTTCACTACCAAACGTTCATCCGGGGACTACTCGATCTCACAGATAACAGTGTCAAAGGCACACTCACGCGTCCCCCCAATGTCGTTTGCCACGACCCCGGCGACCCCTACTTGGTCGTGGCCGCCGACAAAGGAACGGCTCATCTTTCCGACACGGCCAACGCGCTCTCCAAAGAATACGGGCACTGGTTGGGCGATGCCTTCGCTTCCGGCGGATCGGTCGGGTACGACCACAAGAAGGTAGGAATCACCGCCCGTGGTGCGTGGGTCCTCGTCCGGCGCCACTTCGCGGAGCTCGGCATCAATCCCTACAAGGAGTCTTTCAGTTGTGTGGGCATCGGCGACATGAGCGGCGATGTTTTCGGGAATGGCTTGATCGAATCGCCATTCACGCGCCTCCTGGCCGCCTTCAACCACGTTCACATCTTTCTCGACCCTAACCCCGATCCCAAAGTCTCGTTTGAAGAACGTTCGCGTCTGTTCAAAGCTGAACGCAACGGCGGCTGGGAAAACTACAATCCGTCGTTGATCA
>SXGT01653510.1_pt1 | contig 13251 bp, 5 predicted proteins | sample 3176221 | NCBI WGS metagenome assembly SXGT01 (sample SAMN11356862, study PRJNA531348) | freshwater metagenome | isolation source: freshwater sample F1-120 | place: China: Fuxian Lake, Yuxi | collected 2017-12-25
GACGAGCCGAGTAACCACCTGGACATCGGCACCACGCGTTGGCTCGAAAACTACCTGGCCCAGCAACCGGAAGGGATGCTCGTCGTCAGCCACGACCGGTACTTCCTCGACAAGGTGACGAACAAGACGTTCGAGCTGCACGCCCGGAAGATCACCAGCTACCCCGGCAGCTTCAAGCAGTACGTGCGGCTGCGCGACGAGAAGTTCGAGCGCGAGCTGAAGGAGTTCGAGTCGCAGCAGGAGTACATCGAGAAGCAGGAGGAGTACATCCGCCGGGCGCACTACGGGCAGCTCGCGAAGCAGGCCCAGTCGCGCGTCAAGGCGCTCGACAAGTTGGACCGGCGCGAGAAGCCGACGAAGGTGAGCGGTCCGAACATCGCGTTCAGCGAGGTCGCCCGGTCCGGCGACAACGTGTTCCACGTCGAAGACCTGACCAAGCGGTACGGCGACCTGAAGCTGTTCGAGAACCTGAGCTTCGACCTGAAGCGCGGCAAGCGGCTCGGCATCATGGGCGCGAACGGGTGCGGCAAAACCACGCTGCTCCGCATCTTGCTCGGCGACGAGGAAGCCACCAGTGGCGAAGTGCATCGCGGGCACCTCGTCTTCCCCGGCTACCTCGACCAGCACCTGGCGATCCTCGACCCCGAGAAGAGCGTGATGCGGGCCGGGTGGCCGGACGACGACCCGCAGCAGACCGACCAGAAGATGCGCGACCTGCTCGGCAGCTTCGGGCTACAGGGCGAGATCATCGAGCACCCGATCAAGTCGCTGAGCGGCGGCGAGCGGAGCCGCGCGGCGCTCGCCAAGCTGACCGTGAACGGGGCGAACCTGCTGATCCTCGACGAACCGACCCACCACCTCGACATCTGGGCCTGCGACTCGCTGGAACAAGCGCTGAAGGAGTACGAGGGGACGTGCATCGTGGTGAGCCACGACCGGTACTTCCTCAACCGCGTCGCGGACATCATGATCGTCTTTGCCGAGGGCACGACGGAAGTCGTCTACGGCAACTACGACACATACGAGCTGTTGCGCCAGGCCCGCGAGGACGCGGCGAAGGCGGGCGGGGGTCGCAAGCCCGCTGACGGCGACAAGGGGGCGTCACGCGCGCCGAGCGAGTCGAGCGACGGGAAGCCGGCGAAGCGCAAGCGCCAGTTCCCGTTCCGCAAGGTGCCCGACCTGGAGGCCGACATCGCCGCGACCGAGAAGAAGATCGCCGACCTGGAGGCGGCGCTTCAATCACCGGACGTGTACCGCGACGCCCCCAAACTGCGCGAGACCATGAGCGCGCTGGAGAAGTCGAAGGACGCGCTGGCCCGGCTGTACCAGCACTGGGAAGAGGCGGTCGAACTGAACGGCTGATTCGCGCACACGGGTGGAACCCGTGCCGCGCGGTCGGGCTTGACACGCGCGCTCGTGGCGTGCGAAACCGTGGGTCCCATTTTCCGCCCGCGGAGACCGCACGGATGCGCATCTGCTTGTACGAAGACCGCGGTGCCGCGGACCTGTACCCGCTCACCCTCACCCGCACCGCGTCCGACCTGCTGTGCGGGCTGACCACACTCGGCGAGAAGCAGGTGCGGCACTTCGCCCCGGAAGTGACCGGGCACCTGTGCCGGCCGGCGCTCGCGGAGTGGCTCCGGGCCCGCGCGCCGGGCCGCCCCGTTAACGACGCGACCTGGCTCCGCAGCGCGCCGACCGTGCTCGTGAACAGCCGCTGGCTCCCGCCGCCCGCGCCCGCGCACCGGGCGCTGTTCGCCGACGGGCCGTTCGTTGCCACCGCCAGCGGCGAGGTCGCCTACGCGGTGCTCGACCCGCGCCGGCTGCAGGTGGTCGCCCCGGCCACCGTGGACGACTGCCTGCACGACCTGGCGCAAACGCTCCCGACCCGCGAGGTGGGCGGCACGGTCATCGGCCGCGCGTGGGAGCTGCTCGACCACAACGGCGACGAGATCGCCAACGACTTCGACGCGACCTGCGATCCGGGCGAGGTGGGCTACGCGCCGCCGGGGTTCGCCCACGTCGGCCCCGCGGACCGGCTGTTCGTTCACCCGTCGGCGCGGGTCGATCCGTTCGTCGTCGCCGACACCACGCGCGGCCCGGTCGTGATCGGCGCGGGCGCGGTCGTGTCCGCGTTCACCCGGCTCGAAGGGCCGTGCGCGGTCGGCGCGCACACGCACCTCCTGAGCGCGAAGGTCCGCGCCGGCACCACCATCGGCCCGCACTGCCGCATCGGGGGCGAGGTCGAGTGCAGCGTCGTGCTGGGGTACGCCAACAAGTACCACGACGGGTTCCTGGGGCACAGCTACGTCGGCGAGTGGGTGAACCTGGCGGCCGGCACCGGCACCGCCGACCTGCGGTACGATTACCGGCCGGTGCGCGTGCCCTTCGGCGGCGTCGAAGTGAGCACCGGGCGCACGAAGGTCGGCAGCATCATCGGGGACCACGCGAAAACCGGGCTGGGTGTGCTGCTCGACTGCGGCACGGCGATCGGGGCGTTCGCGCAGGTGCTGCCGACGGGCACGTTCGCCCCGCGCGCGATCCCGGCGTTCCACCGGGCCGGCCCGGACGGGGTGAAGGAGCTGGACGCGGAGCGGGCCATCGTGACCGCGGGCGTGGTGATGCGGCGGCGCGGGCGCGAGCTGTCGCCGCAACAGGAGGCCGTGTATCGCGTGCTAGCCGGCGCGCCGGTGCCGGTCGTCGTGAGCGAACCGCCGGCGACGCTGCCCCTCCGCAAGAGCGCGTGACGCGGGAGCGCAAATGGAGCGAGCCAGCTACCCCATACTGAGGTAGCTGGCTCGCTCGCCTGCGGCTCGCGGCTAACGGGGCCGCACTACTTCGCTTCGAGGAGCTTCTTCACTTCCTCTTCGAGCGTGGCGACGTGGGCGTTGCGGTTGGTAATCTTGCCGTCCTTGCCCGCGACGAACACGTGCGGCGGGGCGGTGATCCCGTAGGCCGCGGCCAGCGGACTGGCGTCGAGGCCGCCCGGCGCGACCAGGTGCGTGCCCGGCAACCCGGTCTTCGTGACCGCCTCGCTCGCGGCCTTCGCGTCATGATCCAGGCCCACCGTCACCAGCACCAGGCCCTTCGCCTCGTATGCTTTCACGATCGCGTCGAGCTTCTTGGCGTCGGCCGCGAGCGCGTCGCTCCAACTGGCCCAGTAGTACACGACGACGACCTTGTCCTTCTGCGCGGCGCTCACCTGCTGGGCCGGGTTCGCCAGCGCCGGGCCGGTCAGCTCCAGCGGCTTGCCCTCACTGTCGAGCCGCTTGAGCGCGCCGTTGGCCTTCGTCGCGTGCGCGTGCCCGGCGTAGTTCTTGGCGAGCAGCCCGAACCACTCCTTCGCCTTCGCGTCGGCGTCCTTGCCGCCGGACATCTCCCAGGCCATTGCCAGCCGCAGCACCGCTTCCGGCGCGTCGGCCGACGTGCCATACCCCTTCACGAACTCTTCAAGACTGGTCCGCCACCTCTCCTGAACCGCGGGGTAGTCCTTCGGCTCGGCGTCGCGCAGTGCGATGCTGTTCTCGGCGATCAGCAGCCGGTACGCGGCGTACGCGGCGATGGTCGGGTTGCCGTTAGGCTTCGCCATCACGTCGCGCCACAGGCGCACGCGCTTGATGTGTTCATTCTCCGCCTTGCCGCCCTCGGCCGCTTGTTGGTGGCTGTCGATCAGCATCTTGGTCCAGGTTTCCTTCGCGGTGGCCGCTTCGACCACCTTTTCCAGGATCGCGGCGCGTTCGGCGTTGTGCGCGGCCAGCGCCTGAACCGTGGCCGGGTTCGGCTGTTTGGCGTCGTGCGCGTTCAGTTGCTCGACCAGCGCCTTGATCGCCGGCTCGATGACAAGCCCGCCGCCCATCGGGGCGTCGTTCCCCGCCGCGCCCGCGGCCGGGCCGTCCACGACCTTCCACGAGCGCCCGACCTGAACCAGTTCGCCCGTCTGGAACAGTACGTTCTTGCCGTCGCCCTCGACGACGAACGCGGTGCCGTTCTTGTACGACGTGAAGTCCTCGCTCCCCGCGCCGAACGAGTCGGCGGGCTTGGTCTGCGGGATGCCGAAGTCGGCGTGGCCCCACTTGGCCTTGTCGCTGAACGCGAGCTGCTTGTGCGCATCGGCGAACCGCTTGCCGGCGTTGTTGGTTCGGGCGATCAGTTCGTTGGTCTGCGCGGCCGGGAGGCCGATACCGGCGAGGTGCTCGCGGTTGAGCATCAGCGGGACCATCCGGCCCACGTCGTTGGCCTGCACCGCCTTGAACAGTTCCTGGCTCACCTCTTCCGGCGAGATCACGGCCCACTCGTCGATCTTGAAGTCGCGGGTGCGGTCGAGGCCCCACTTGGAGCCGTTGGGCCCGAGCCAGCGGAACTGGAACGGGGCCGTGGCCTCTGTGGGGTACACCTCGCGGTACGCTTCCACCCCGTCGAGGTAGAACGAGACGATATTGAAGCTCTTGTTGTCGTAGGTGACGAACTGGCGCACCGGCTTGCCGTCCGGGTCCGTCACCAGGTAGCCCATGTTCTGGCCCTTGGCCTTCGGGTTCGGGATGGGCGTCACCTTGCACCGCCCCGCCGCGTCCGGGGCCGGCGTGCTGATCGGCACCCCCGGCTGCTTCGGGGTGATCCGGAACGCTTCCTCCGGCGTCAGCGCGCGAGCGGTCGAGGCGAACCCGGCGACCAGGGCGAGCGCGGCGAGCGTCTTCACCGTCACCTGCGAAGTCGTCATCCGTGACTCCTGTAATAATGGGCGCGGGCGCGCACGTGGTGGCGCATCCGTCACAACAGTTTTCGGCCGGCGCGGGCCACAAAATTGACACTTGAGGCGAAAGAGCGAACCCCGGCGGGCGCGGCGCGAAACTGGGCAACGTGTTCGGTCGTGTGATTTTCTTAGCGGCATTTAGTAAATCCGATTTACAATCGCTCGCCCCCCGACTATTCTCTTCCGCATGACGGCCATCACCACCATCGGCTCGGCGCTCGTCGGGAAGCTGAACGAGCGCCAGGTGCTGCGCGTGCTCCAGGCCCGCGGGCCGCTGTCGCGCGCCGATGTTGCCCGCGAGAGCGGGCTGAGCGCGCCCACGGTGTCGAAGGCGGTCGCGTCGCTGATCGGGGCCGGGTTACTCGAAGAGGCCGACGCGCCCGAACTCGCGCGCGGCCGACCCGCGCCGCGGCTGCGGCTCGCCACCGAGCGCGCGCAGGTGCTGGGCGTCGTAGTCGATGTGGGGCACTGCGAGGTTGTGTCCGCGGGGCTGGGCGGCGCGCCGCACGACGACGCGCTGACGATCCCGACGCCGGCCACCTACCCCAAGTTGCTGAACGCGCTGGAGGCCGCGGCGCGGCGGCTGATGGCGAAGGCCCGCGTCCGCACGCTCGGCCTCGGCCTGAGCCTGCCGGGTCTGGTCGATTACCGCCGCGGCTGCGGCGTGCTGTCGCCCAACGTGCCCATCACCAACGGCCACACGCCGGCCGCGGACCTGGCCGCACGGCTCGGCGTCGAGTGTACGCTCCTGCAAGAGTCGCACGCGCTGTGCCTCGCGGAGCGCCACCTCGGGCTGGCGCGCGGGACGGACGATTTCGCGCTGTTGGATGTTGGCGCGGGCCTGGGATTGGGGATCATGAGCGGCGGGCGGCTGCTGAAGGGGCGCTCCGGGCTGGCCGGCGAGATCGGCCACATCACCGCAGTGGCCGCCGGCGGGCGCAAGTGCGGCTGCGGCAACTTGGGCTGCCTCGAAACAGTGGCCAGCGATTCGGCGCTCGCGTGGCACGCTTCACAGAAGCTCGGCCGCGCGGTGAACGTGGACGAGGTCATCGAGCTGGCGAAGTCGGGGGCGGTCGATCTGCGCGCGGAGCTGCGCGAGGTGGCCGGGTTCGTGGCGGTCGCGGTCGCCGCGGTCATCAACCTGTTCAACCCCGCGACCGTGTTCATCCACACGCCGCTGTTCGAGATCGACGCCAGCTTGTTCGAGGACGTGGTAACGAAGGCCCGCGAGCGGGCGCTGCCGCCGTCGTTCGCGGAGTGCAAGATCGTGCGGGCGAAGGGCAGCAAGCGCCAGGGCGCGGTCGCCGGCATCATCCAGCACTTAACGGACTCCCTGGCCCCGGAACTGGTTTAGGCGAACCCCGCCCGCGAGGGCGGGGTGGTGCGGCGTCGTGAGTGACGCCGCGCTACATGGTTCAGTGCAGCAACGACGAACACACCCGGCCTTGCGGCCGGTGCTCGCCAAGAGGTATCGCCATGCGTGTCATTCTCTCCCTGATCGCGTTCGTGTTCGCTTCGCAAGCGTTCGCCGCAGAACCACCCAAGCTCAAGGTGCTGTTCCTCGGCGATACCGCCGGGCACCGGCCCAACGACCGCTTCAAGCAGCTCCAGCCGGTGTTCGCCAAGCGCGGCATCGAGCTGACCTACACCGACAAGTTGGACGACCTCAACGCCATGACACTCGGCGCGTACGACGCGCTGATGATCTTCGCCAATCACACCAAGATCAGCGCGGAGCAGGAGAAGGCGCTGTTGGAGTACGTCGAGAGCGGCAAGGGGTTCGTGCCGGTTCACTGCGCGAGCTACTGCTTCCTCAACTCCTCGAAGTACATCAATTTGGTAGGAGCGCAGTTCCGCAGCCACGGCACGGGCACGTTCCGCACCGACGTGGTGAAGCCCGACCACGCGATCATGAAGAGCTTCACCAGCTTCAAGAGTTGGGACGAGACCTACGTTCACACCAAGCACAACACTCAGGGCCGCACGGTTCTGGAAGTGCGCGCCGAGGGCGAGCTGAAAGAGCCGTGGACGTGGGTGCGCGAGCAGGGCAAGGGGAAGGTCTTCTACACCGCGTGGGGGCACGACCAGCGCACGTGGGGACACGCGGGGTTCCACAACTTGCTCGAACGCGGGGTGCGCTGGGCCTGCGGCCAAGACCCAAGCCTCGCGGGAAACTACGTTGAGCCGCTGGACACGAGCAAGCCGGAGATGACCAAGATCGCGAAGGACGCGAAGCCGTTCGAGTACATCGACGCGAAGGTGCCGTTCTACCCGGCCCGCGGCGGCAAGGGCGGGCCGCTCTCCAAGATGCAGAAGCCGCTGAGCGTAGACGAGAGCCTGAAGCACATCGTCACGCCGGTGGACTTCGAGGTGAAGGTGTTCGTGACGGAGAAGGAGTTGGGCGGGAAGCCCATCGCGATGGCGTGGGACGAGTTCGGCCGGCTGTACGTGTCGGTCACAGTCGATTACCCCAACGACATGCAACCCGCCGGGCGCGGCAACGACAAGATTTTGCTGTGCGAGGATACCGACGGCGACGGCAAGTGCGACAAGGTGACGACGTTCGCGGACAAGCTCAGCATCGCGACCAGCGTGCTGCCCTACGCGGGCGGGCTGATCGTGCATCAGGCCCCGGTCACGCTGTTCCTCAAGGACACCAACGGCGACGGCAAGGCCGACATCCGCCAGGAACTGTTCCGCGGGTGGAGCACGGGCGACACGCACGCCGGGCCGAGCAACCTCCACTACGGGTTCGACAACTGGGTCTACGGCGCGGTCGGCTACGCCGGGTTCAACGGCACCGTCGGCGGCGAGCGCCACAGCTTCAAGCAGGGCTTCTACCGCTTCAAAGTGGAAGCGGTCGCGAAGAAACCCCTCCCCAACCCCTCCCCTAAGAAGGGAGGGGCAGAAGGCAAAGACACTCCGGCTCCCCCTCCCTTCTTAGGGGAGGGGGATGGGGGGAGGGGTTCTTCTGAGATGGTCGTGACGAAGCTGGAGTTCCTGCGCAGCACGAGCAACAACACCTGGGGCCTGTGCTTCGACGAATCGGGCGAGCTGTTCGGCAGCACCGCGAACGGCTGTCCGCTCGTTCACATGCCGATCCCGAACCGCTACTACGAGAAGGTGAAGGGGCTGTCGCCGTCGGTGTTGCAGAACATCGCGGCGGACAACCACATCGAGCCGATTACCGACAAGGTGCGGCAGGTGGACTGGCACGGCGGGTTCACGGCCGCGTCGAACGTCTCCATCTACACCGCGCGCACCTACCCGCGCGAGTACTGGAACCGCACCGCGTTCATCTCCGAGCCGACCGGCCACCTGACCGCGACCATGACCCTGCGGCCCAGTGGCACCAGCTTCCGCGCCGATTACGGCTGGAACCTCGTGGCGAGCGACGACGAGTGGTGCGCGCCGATCGACGCGCAGGTCGGCCCGGACGGGCACATGTGGGTGATCGACTGGTACAGCTTCATCGTGCAGCACAACCCGACGCCGGCCGGCTTCAAGAACGGCAAGGGCAACGCCTACGAAACGGAACTGCGCGACAAGACCCACGGCCGCATCTACCGCGTCGTCTACAAGAAAGCGAAGGACGAGAAGCCGTTCACGCTAAAGGGCGCGAAGCCGGAAGAGCTAGTCGCCGCGCTGAAGCACCCGAACATGACCTGGCGGCTGCACGCGCAGCGGCTGCTCGCCACGGATGCGAAGGCCGATAGTGTTGGGGCGCTCATCAAACTTCTCGAAGACAAGACGGTTGATGAAACCGGGCTGAACGCGGGTGCGGTCCACGCGCTGCGGACGCTACAACTGATTGGCGCGCTGGACGGCAAGAACGAGAACGCGGCGAAGGCGACCGTTGCGGCGCTCGCACACCCGTCGGCCGCTGTGCGGCAGGTCGCGCTTGAGGTGCTGCCGCGTCAGGACAAGTGGTTCGCTCAACTTCCCGTGGGTCTCGTTACGGACGCAGAGCCGAAGGTGCGACGCGCGTTGTTGCTGGCCCTGTCCGAACTGCCGGCAAGCCCGGTCGGGGGCGAACAACTCGGGCGCGTGGTGTCGGCCCGCGGGTACACGGAGACCGGCCTGCAAGCGGCGCTTAGCGCGGCCGCCGCGGCGCACGACCGGTTCTTCCTCGCGGAAATTGTTCAACTCACGGACCAGTCGGACGTGCTGGCCGTGGTCGAGGCCGTTGCGCGGAACTACGCCGCGCGGGCCGGGGCCGACGACCTCGCGGCGCTGCTCCCCAAAGTCGCTCAGGGCCGGCCCGCCACTGCTGATGCGGTCATCAACGGCCTCTCCGCGGGGTGGCCGAGCGGGAAAACCGTCACGCTCGCGCCGGAAGCGGACAAGGCTGTTGGGCAACTGTTGGCGAAGCTCACGGCCACCTCTCGCGGTCGGCTTCTGAAGCTCGCTTCGACGTGGGGCGTGAAGGGGATCGACGCGCAGCTCGCGGAGATCACGAAGGCCGCGTTCGCCACGCTCGCCGACGCGAAGGCGAAGGACGCCGACCGCGTCAGCGCGGCCCAGCAGGTGATCGAGTTCCAGCCGGACAGCGACGACGCGGCCAACAAACTGCTCGCGGCGGTCACAGCAGAGGCTTCGCCCGCACTCACGGCCGGAATCTTCGAGGCGCTTTCGCAATCTAAGGCAAAGGGTGTGGGCGTCGCGGTGGTGGCAAAGCTGAAAGACCTGCCGCCGAGCGCGCGGCCGGCGGCATTGCGCCTCGTGCTGGCGAAGGCCGACTCCGCGAAGGCGTTCCTCGACGCGGTCGAGAAGGGCACGCTCCGCTTCGACATGCTCGCGCTCGACCAGCGCACGGCGCTGGCGTCGCACCCGGATACGGGCCTCGCGGATCGCGCGAAGAAGCTGCTGGCGCAGGGCGGCGGGCTGCCCAGCCCCGACCGGCAGAAGGTGATCGAAGAGTTGAAGGTCGCGCTGCACAAGGCCGGGAGCGTCGAGAACGGCAAGAAGATGTTCGTCGCGCACTGCGCCAAGTGCCACAAGCACGGCACCGAGGGCACGACCATCGGCCCGGACCTGACAGGCTTCGGCGTTCACCCGCGCGATGAACTGGCGATTGCCATTCTCGACCCGTCGCGCAGCGTGGAGGGCAACTTCAAGCTGTATCGCGTCACGACCGCGGACGAGCGCACCATTCTCGGCATCCTCGGCGCGCAAACCGGCACCACGACCGAGATCATCGACGCGGAGGCCAAGAAGCACGCCATCGCCAAGAGTGACATCGTGAGCATGAAGGAGACGGACAAGTCGCTGATGCCCGAAGGCTTCGAGAAGATCATGAAGCCGGGGGAACTGGCCGATTTGCTCGAATTCTTGTCGCAGAAGGGTAAGTTCGTTCCGCTGGAACTGAGCAAGGTCGCGACCGTCATCAGCACGAAGGACATGTTCTTCGACGCCGGCGGCACGACGGAGCGGCTGATCTTCCCCGACTGGAAGCCGAAGGTGTTCGACGGCGTGCCGTTCGTGCTGGTCGATCCCGCGAAGGACACGGTGAAGAACGCGATCATGCTCAACGGCCCCAACGGAGTGATCCCACCGAAGATGCCGAAATCTGTGAGCCTGCCCTTCAACGGCAAGGCGAAGGCGATCCACCTGCTGAGCGGCGTGAGCGGGTGGGGCGCGCTCGAAGCCACCGCGCCGAAGTCGCTGACGATGATCGTCCGCCTGACCTACGACGACGGGAAGACCGAAGACCACGAGTTGCGGAACGCGGTCCACTTCGCGGACTACATCCGCAAAGTGGACGTGCCCGGCTCCAAGTTCGCGTTCTCGCTCCGCGGCCAGCAACTCCGCTACCTGAGCGTCAGCCCGAAGCGCCCGGACGCCGTGGTGAAGACCATCGAGTTCGTGAAAGGCACCGACCGCACCGCGCCCATCGTGATGGCGGTCACCGTGGAAACGCCGTAAGGTGAAGAGATGGCGAGCGGGGGGCGTAAGCCCCCTGTTCGTTATTCGCGTGTTGAGAGAACAGGGGGCTTACGCCCCCCGCTCGCCAAGAGGATTGCCATGACCACACGCTGCCTCGCACTCGCCGCGCTCGCCGTTGGGCTGTTCGCCGTCGCGCCGGGCGTGCGCTCGCGCGCGAACGACGACAAGAAGCCCGAACCCGCGCCGAAGTTCACCGCGGCGCAGGTCGACTTCTTCAAGAAGGACGTGCTGCCGGTTCTCGAAAAGAACTGCCTCAAGTGCCACGGGGCCGAACCGGACAAGCTCAAGGGCGGCCTCGACCTGTCCACGCGCAAGGGCGCGCTCGACGGCGGCGAGACCGGCCCCGCGGTCGATCTCGCCAAGCCCGCCGACAGCCTGCTCCTCAAGTTCATCCACTACAAGGACGAAAACCACAAGATGCCCCCGAAGGGGAAAATGTCCGACAAGGACATTGCCACGTTGGAGAAGTGGGTGAAGGACGGGCTGCCGGTTTCGGACGACCGCATCGGCGGCGTCGGCGGCGTGAAGCCCCCGCCGAAGGGCGGGCAGGACGGGAAGCGGTACTGGGCCTACCAGCCCGTGAAGAACCCGCCCGCGCCCGACGTGAAGGCGAAGGAGTGGGTCAAGAACCCGATTGACGCCTTCATCTTGGCGAAGCTCGAAGCGAAGAACCTGAAGCCGGTCGCGCCCGCGGCGAGGGCCGCGCTGATCCGCCGCGCGACCTACGACCTGACCGGCCTGCCGCCGTCGCCGGCCGAGGTCGATGCGTTCGTGAACAGCAAGGACGCGGACGCTTACGAGAAGCTGCTCGACCGGCTGCTCGCGAGTCCGCAGTACGGTGAGAAGTGGGGCCGGCACTGGCTCGACGTGGTCCGCTTCGGCGAAACCAACGGCTACGAGCGCGACGGCCCAAAGCCCTACGCCTACCGCTACCGCGACTACGTCATCAAGAGCTTCAACGAGGACAAGCCGTACACGCAGTTCATCAAGGAACAGCTCGCGGGCGACGAGATGCCGGGCCACAACCCGGACGCGGTCATCGCCACCGGGTTCTACCGGCTGGGCATCTGGGACGACGAACCCGCGGACCCGCTGCTCGCGGTGTTCGACGGGTACGACGACATCGTCGCGACCACCGGGCAAACGTTCCTCGCCACCACGTTCAACTGCGCCCGGTGCCACGATCACAAAGTCGATCCGATCCCGCAGACCGATTACTACAGGATGGTCGCGTTCGTGCGCGACATCCGGCCGTACTCGAACGACCGCAACGTGCGCTCGGCCAACAGCCTCAGCGACATCACGCCCCCCGATCAGCGGCAGGTGTACGAGGCCGACCTGAAGAAGCGCGAGGCCCGCGTCGTCGCGATCAAGAAGCTGATGGAGGCGATTGAAAACGAGATCATCAAGACGCTGCCGGCCGAAGACCAGCGCGCCGCGGAGGGCGTGGACCGGCCGCAGGTGGTCGAGAAGAAGGTGATCCCGCTGTTGAAGGGGAAGCAGAAGGACGAGTACAACGCGATGAAGGCCGAGCGCGTGGAGCTGAACAAGAAACCGGCCCCGCCGGGCCAGCAGCTCGCGCTGTCGGTGAACAACTGCGACAAGAACCCGCCCACGACGCACGTGCTGGTGCGCGGCAGCCCGCACGCGAAGGGCAAAGAGGTGAAGCCCGGCTTCCCCGAAGTGCTCGGCCTGCCGGACCCGGTCATCCCCGCGCCCGCGCCCGGGGCGAAGGCCAGCGGGCGGCGCACGGTGCTCGCAAACTGGATCGCGTCGGACAAGAACCCGTTCACCGCGCGCGTGTTCGTCAACCGCGTGTGGCAGTACCACTTCGGCAAGGGCATCGTGCCCACCGCGAACGACTTCGGCAAGCTCGGCGAACAGCCCACGCACCCCGAACTGCTCGACTGGCTGGCGTCCGACTTCATGGCGGGTGATTGGAAGCTCAAGCGCTTCCACAAGCTCATCATGCTGTCGGCCACCTACCAACTCTCGTCACAGGGCGACGAGGCGAACCTGAAGGCCGATCCGTCGAACGCGCTCCTGTGGCGGTTCAACATGCGGCGGCTGTCGGGCGAAGAGGTCCGCGACTCGATCCTCGCCGTCAGCGGCTCTCTGAACCTGAAGCAGTTCGGGCCGAGCACCTACCCCAAGATTCCGCGCGAAGTGCTCGCCGGGCAGTCGGTGCCGGGGCAAGGCTGGCCCACGTCGCCGCCGGAAGAGGGCAACCGCCGCAGCGTGTACGCGCACGTCAAGCGGGCGCTGCGCGTGCCGATCCTCGTCGGCTTCGACCAGCCGGACCCGGACAGCAGTTGCCCGGTGCGCTACGTCACTACGGTGCCCACGCAATCACTCGGCCTGCTTAACGGCGAGTTCGCTAACGAGCAAGCCGAGGCGTTCGCCAAGCGCCTACAGAAAGACGCGCCCAACGACCTGACGGCGCAGGTGAAGCTGGCGATCCGCCTCACAACGGGCCGCACGCCCCCCGCGGCCTAGATGAAAGCGGACGTGGCGTTCGTCGAGCGGTTGCAGGACAAGCACCGGCTGACCGAGAC
>SXGT01843734.1_pt1 | contig 13250 bp, 13 predicted proteins | sample 3176221 | NCBI WGS metagenome assembly SXGT01 (sample SAMN11356862, study PRJNA531348) | freshwater metagenome | isolation source: freshwater sample F1-120 | place: China: Fuxian Lake, Yuxi | collected 2017-12-25
CGTGTTCGAAATGGGAACGGGTGTGACCCCATCGCTATGGTCACCAGAAATTTGTAGTCATTTAGGGATCAACCCCTAAGGACTTCAGAGCAAGCACGAGCAAAATCCAAGCCCTCGGCCGATTAGTACCGGTCGGCTAAACATGTTGCCATATACGGGTACCGTTGGCGCTCCCGGGATTAACTAGCGTGTCCGGAATGATGGTAGTCAACATCACGCCTCATCAATCTAGGCATCCAGCACTTCAATCCAGATGTGCGCCGCCACGTTTGTCCTGATAAGTCGAATCTCCCAACAACCGGCGCTATCGAAAAGAAAACCAGTACCCCACTCGCCCGTCGCGTTCAGTCCACGGCCGTCGTGACGAACGGGTCCGAACCACAGAGCGCGAGAACTAACACCTGGGTCAATCTTTACTACTTCTAACTCACCTCGACCAGGAACATACCAAACAATCTTCACTTCATCGCCGACACGAACCGGAAAGCGAGCCGCTAAAACTAGCCCACTTAAACCTTTGATGTCGGGTACTGCCGCAATAACTGGTACCTGTCGCGCGCCTGGCTCGATCGGCACCGAGATCGGCGACGGCGTGGCACACGATTTTTCATCGAGACTAAAGTCTGTGTTATGACCAGTGTCACCGCGGGTACAACTCAGAGGAAGGCTGGCGGCGACTAGCACCATTAGTACCTGTCGCAACGGTCTTGATTCGATAACACCGACCCTTCCGCGACCTTGATCTCTACTCGAGAAAGCGGCTTCAAATATCATTGTCGACACTGGCTGACAACGGTGATATTCCACCTCGTCCGATACTGAACATCACTTCCTTCCACTCACCCTCAAAGAAGAATACCCCACAGGTTGTCGGCACTCGCTGGAGCACGACTGGGGATTGAAACCCACATCGCTCTCGGTGGGCGCAGTGCGACTCGCGAGGGCAACCAATTGCTGTCGACACTGTTCGGGGCACACATCCACGACGCCGCTACGGACTCTTGGCCCGAGCTCCAGCGAATTATGGATGATTTGGTACAGACATGGACGTTGGCAGGCAGAAAGCCGTATGCGATACCAACTGGCGGCAGCACAGATATCGCAGCAACAAGCTTTATTCTCGCTTGGCAAGAATTCCTCGAACAGCTAAAGTCCATTGACTCTTCTGCGATCGCGGGCATCGTCATTGCCTCTTCCACTGGGGGAACCCATGCCGGAATGCTTGCGGGGCGTCATCTCCTCGGTGGCCCTCCTGTCTATACGATCGATGTAGCCAAGGAGTCACCCGATCTTGCGGCGCAGACCCGTCGTCTTGCAGACGAATCTTTAGCGCTGTTCGGTATCTCTGACCGAATCGACCCTGGGTCGGTGAACGTCGATCAGTCATTCGCAGGTGCAAGTTATGCGGTACCCACGGCGGAGGCGGATGACGCAATGCTTGCTCTGGCGCGATCTGGTGGTTGGGTGCTTGATCGCGTTTATACGGCGAAGGCTTTCGCCGGATTGCTCAAATATGACCGTGATGACCACTTTGGCGACGGTGATGTTATGTTCTGGCACGTGGCCAGCCCGCCGTCTTCGCGGCGCACGGTGCCCCTATTCTGAACGGGACGCTTCCGGTGCTGTCCAACAGTGCCGACTTGCGATTACATGAACCTTGGTAACACTTTTAGTTATTAAGATATTTGCGGTCATGGTTAGGGGTCGTTCGTTAGCGCTGGCTGACATGTTTAGTTATGGCTACAATGATCTGCACTTCACTGCAAGCTTCGACTGCGTTCGACGAGTCGAACTCGACCACCGTCGCCCCAACTAAAAGCTCTAGGTGCCAAAGTCTGACGAAAGAGTCATTATGACACCGTCACTACTTTAAATGAGCGGAGATCAGTTGGCGACGCCATAAGTCCTGCCCTCGTCAGATTACCAAATGCCGACTAACGACGGCCTCCTTGGCGAGTTCCTCGGCGGAGCCCTCCCAGACGATCAGACCCTTCTCCAGTACGTAACCCCGCCGAGCTAGACCCAACGCGAAGCGTAGGTTCTGCTCGACCACGAGTACGCTCATTTGGCGGACGGCAAGGATCTCGGACAGAAGTACGCCCAGATCGCGAATGAAAGCGGGTGCCAAACCCTCCGTCGGCTCATCGAGGAGCAGGACCTTCGGTTCGCCAACGAGGATGCGAGCAATGGCGAGCATCTGCTGTTCACCACCGGACAGCGTGCAACCGCGCTGTGTGAAGCGCGCTGTGAGTTTCGGGAAGTGGTCCAGCACCGCCTCGGGGAGTGGAGCCCGCACCCGACGGCCAGCGGCGATATGACCAAGGCGTAGGTTCTCCTCTACCGTCAGGTCGGGGAAGATCTCCCGGCCCTGGGGCACGTAGCCAAGCCCGCACCGACCACGACGGTAGGTCGACTCACCACTGAGGACTTGATTTTCGAGAGTCACCTGACCGTGCGTTCGCGGAAGCAAGCCGGTGATGGCTCGTATCAACGTGGTCTTACCGGAGCCGTTCCGACCAAGCAGAGCGACGGCTTCACCGGTGTCGATGCTAAGCGAGACGCCGTGGAGTACGTCAACAACTCCGTATCCGCCCCACACTTTACACATTTCTAGCATCGTCAGACCTCCCCTAGGTAGATTCGGCGGACTTCGGAATTGGCGACAACTGTGGCGACGTCACCCTCGACTAGGATTCGACCATTGTGGAGGACCGTTATGCGGTCGGCGAGGTTCTTGACAAATTTGATGTCGTGCTCGATCACAACGGTGGTGAGGCTCCTAGCGTGCGATACTCGGCGTACAAGTGCCTCCGTGGCGTCCGTCTCTTCGGCCGACATGCCGGCGGTGGGTTCGTCGAGGAGTAGAACACTCGGATCATTTGCCAGCACCATACCCATCTCCAACCATTGTCGTTCACCGTGGGCAAGCTGACCAGCGTAACTAGAGCATAAATGCTGCAAATGAAGCTCTTCTAAGATAGCCTCAACGCGTGCTTCTGTCGTACGATCTCGACGAAGCAGTTGATCCGAGCGACGCTTGCCGTCCACCGCGACACGCAGGTTATCCCGAACACTGAAGCCATCAAAGGTCGCCGGAGCCTGGTATTTGCGAGATACGCCGAGACGGGAAATTCGACGCGGTCCAAACCCCGTGACGTCCCGCCCGGCTAGGAGAATCTTTCCGGCGGTGGGTTGTACCGATCCCGCCAAGAGATTGAATAGCGTTGTCTTCCCTGCACCGTTGGGTCCGACGATACATCGGATCTCGCCACGCTCAATCATGAGGGATACATTTTCGACGGCGACAACCCCGCCGTAGTGCTTGGCGAGTTTTTCAGCGACAATCATGTTTTCCTCTGTGTTCGGCAAGACGCCAATACATATAACGAACACCACCCATGATTCCGCCTGGCTCGGCTAGGACAACGACGAGCACGAAGACTCCCGTAAACAACGGCCACCAATTCTGGACTCGGTCCGAGAGCTGCGATTGCACGCCACTTACCACGATGACCCCAATGAACGCACCTAACAAGGAACCCAGACCTCCGATCGCCACCCACACGATGAATGTCGTGGAGGCGACCAGACCCATCTGATCTGGGTACACAAAACCCTCGATCGGCGCGTAAAGGGCACCGCCTAGTCCGCCTAGTGCACCGGCGACGGAGAACGTGACAGTGCGCAGCCACGCCACGTTGTAGCCGAGAGATTCCGCTCGGATATCGTTCATGCTACTTGCTGCTACCGCCCGACCGAACGGCGTGCGTGCGAACCACCGCGTGACAAGGTAGGCCACGACGGCAAACACCAGCACGGCGTAATAACTCTCCGTCGGTTGCACGAGTCGGATCGGACCCAGTTCGAGACCACCCAACACGGTGAGACCATTGAAACCGCCCGTGAGCCCTCCCCATGTACTAGCGAGTTGCTCGGCGAGTAGCGCGATGAGCATAGTGATGATACCAAAAATGACTCCCTTGATCTGCCCGTAAAAAAGCACGAGGCTGATAAGCAGTCCGGCGAGGGCAGGAATTCCAACGCCGAGTAATAACGCGACGTGACCACCGAGGTCGTTCTGAAGTGCCAGCCCACAGGCGTAGGCGCCGAGACCGAAGAAGGCGGCATGGCCAAAGCTCAGTAGTCCGGCTCGACCGCCCAGGAGATCAAGACCGAGAGCGGCAATTCCGAAGACGAGATACCTCGATAGCAGGGACAGCGAACGAGTGTCGAGTACAGAGGGCATTGTCCAGCCAACCAAGACAACCGCAACGACGGCGAGCGAGAATCGGACCGTAAGCCACAATGATCGCTGATCGCTCTGCGAAGGGGGCGCGTCCACCTCCGGAACGGCAATGTTTCCCACCGCTTTGCTCACTTCGAATTTGTCGGTCGACCGAAGAGTCCTGCCGGTCGTAGCCTGAGTACCATGATCGCCATAGCAAACAGCAGCATCTGTGAGTAAATCGGTTCAATCCATGATGAGATGACCCCCTCACCAATCCCAATCACCACTGCACCTGCAACAGTGCCCATGATCGAGCCCACTCCGCCTAGAATGACCACGAGGAAGGAACGGGCCAGGAAAAACGGCCCAACTCCGGGGTTAATCGTTATGAGCGGCGCCATCAGTACGCCGGCTAGTCCAGCGAGCGCAGCGCCGAAAGCGAAGACACCTCGGTCCACCGCCCTGCCGTTGATCCCCATTGTTTCGGCCATCGGACGCCGCTGAATGACGGCGCGGACCTTCACACCGACATCGGTGCGCAAGAAGACCCACGCCACACTGGCCATAACAACGGCGCCAACTATGATCAAAAAGATGCGATACTGGGGGTAGGCAGTGCCGACAATGTAAACCTGACCGCCAAGTGGCATCGGGATGTTGCGACTACCCTTTCCAAACAAAAGTTTAATGAGCTCCCGAATGATGAGGCTAAGGGCGAACGTGGCGACAAGTGTGTCTACCGGACGGTCGTAAAGGTGGCGCACCACAACCACCTCAATCACGATACCGATAACGCCAACGGCGACGGGTGCTGCCATCAACGCCCACCATGTGCTCCATCCTCGATCGCTGAACCAAACCGCCGTGTAAGCACCAAGCATGAAGAGCTCGCCGTGGGCGAGGTTGATTACGCCTCGGATTCCAAAAATGACGGCAAGACCGATGGCGATGAGCCCTAGGATCGCCGACATCGAAATACTGTTCAGGACGGTTGTGAGAATGAAATCTCCGATTAACTTACGGCTTGGGAGGCTCTTTACCGCAGTCGGCTGCGGGTGAGATCGAACTTTTGGTCTCGAGGATATTAAAGTCTCTCCAGGTGTTTCCTGTAATCTCGGCGATATGGAAGCCGAGAGATGCATGCTGCGTGACTGGATCGATCGTCATCGTGCCTTGGGGCGCTTCGAAACTCGCACCTTTGATCCCCTCGATCAACTTGTCCACTTTAAGGCTGTTGGCCCTGACTGCGCCAGCAGCGATTAAATTGATGGCGTCGTAAAGCCCCTCTCCGAACGTGTCCACGTAAGCGTCTTTATCGAGGCGACTGTGGTACTCTGTCAAAAAAGCCTTGTTGGCTGGGTTATCCACCACCATGAAGTAGGGACTCGCGCTGATGATACCCTTTGCTACATCGGCATCGAGGCCAGGGACGATTCCCTCGGACACTGAGTGCGACGCCCGCTTTCCCTTGAAGTCGAAACCAGCGAGCTGCTTCCAAAAGGTGATACCGTCTCCGCCGGCGATCAGCGGATAGAGCACGTCCGGCTTGGCGTCGAGAATGCGCTTGATCGATGCGGAGAAGTCCGTCACTCCAAATGGCACGTACTCTTCGCCTACCACCGTGCCACCCTGTTGCTCCCAGTAAGCCTTGATAAAGGCGTTCGACCCTCGCGGCCACGCATAGTCAGAACCGATCAGGTAAATCGACTTACCCAAATTTTTGTATATCCATGGCATGAACGGTTCAATCTGCTGGTTTGGCAATGCGCCAGTCGATGCGAAGTAGTTCTGGCAGAGTCCGCCCTCGTAGTAAGTAGGGTTAAAAAGGAGCACTTTCTCCTTCGACGTCACCTCGACGACGGCGTTGCGCACAGAACTAATAAGTGTGCCAACAATGACGTCGACATTAGCCACCTGCATCAACTTACGAGCCTTGTCAACTGCAATTGCGGGGTCGCTTGCCTCGTCTTCGATGATGAGCTGGACAGGGCGACCGAGGATGCCACCCTTGGCGTTGATCTGGTCAACGGCGATCTCGGCGGAGACCTTCATTGACTCACCGATATGGGTCTCGATGCCGGTGATCGGGATCAGGGCACCAAGTTTCCATGGCTCACTCGTCGATACAGAGGTCGACTCGTCGTCCTTTGCGCAACTTGCGAGCAGCGAACCGCCCGCAAGGGCAGCCACCGTGGTCGCGGTACCGCTCAAAAATTGTCGACGGGATACTTCTTTCATGATCGCTCCTTCTTTCGTTGGGTCATTTGTTTGTTCGGCTCTGTTAAATGGATCCGGCAAGCGGTTGCCATCGTTTGGAAGATTAACCAATTGGATAGCCGTTGTCAAGAGAAATTTAGAATTTTTATTACGCTCACATCAACACGATGGCGCGACCAGATCACACGGTCTCGTGTGCGGTCAATACACCATTACCATGCGCCCAGTCGAACGGCGGCCGCGAGCTTGGCACGTGTGTACCACGAAGGTCTCGAGCAACTTCGAGTTCAGATTGCGACGCATACCACCACCGCCGCACAATACGCGAACTTGTTCGAATTCAACTTCGTTGCGATTTTTGATTCATGGGATGACCAAAATAAATTTGAAGACTTGGGTGAATGTGAGGAGTTCAAATAATCAGTCTAGGGGAAATGTGTTGGCCGCAAAATTCAGATTTTTTTCGGTCAACACTTGACATGGTTCCTCTCCTCCCGTAATCTTTGGCAAGCGCTTTCTAATTCGAAGCCGAGGGTTATGTCCATGAGAGTAAAGTAGTGATGTGACGCTCAGCGTGACCCGACCTTATTTACAACGATACGACTCTTGACCCATTTAAAACACAGCTTGGAGATGCAGTGACATTGAATCTAGAGGGACTCATTTCAGCGACTGTGCTCCCGATGCACCCCGACGGCAGCATCAATGAGGGCGGGCTGAGATCGTATATCTCTTGGATTGCTGAGCAAAAGCCGGTTGCTTTGGCGATCAACGTGGACACAGGTGAAGGTCCACACCTCACACACGAGGAAAAGGTTCGGGTGCTCCAGATCGTGAACGAAGTTACCGATATCCAGATCGTAGCTGGCCTCGCTGGACCATCAACGGCTGCCGCTGTACGGCAGGCAAAGGATTTCGCCCAGGCTGGGGCTGACGCTTTCCTTGTTTTTCCGATTCCTTCGTATCTTAGCGAACCTCTTGATTTTCGAGTACCGGTGAAGTACCACGAAGCAATTGCCGAAGTGGGGCTTCCACTGATCTTATTCCAGCTTCAACCTGCGCTCGCTGGACTGAACTTTGAGCCCGCAACGCTTCGCGCCATGGCCTCAATTGAGGGAGTGGTTGCGATCAAGGAAGCCTCCTTTGATGCTCGCCGATTTGTCGACACCGCGAAGCTCCTCGAAGATCTCCCCCGCCCGATCACTTTGCTCACAGGGAATGACAACTTCATTCTCGAGTCGTTCATGCTGGGTGCCACTGGCGCGCTTATTGGCTTTGGTGCGGTTATGACCCGGGAACAGGTGGACATGATCCAGGCTTGGAAGGATGGCCGCATCGATGAGGCGAGGGCGTTGGGTAGACGAGTTCAGCATTTAGCGGACGTTGTTTTTGCTAAACCGGTCGGTAATTACCGCGTCCGGCTCAAGGAATGTCTTGTCGCACTCGGGGTACTTGAGTCGGCACATGTTCGCCTCCCGCTGATCGGGATCAGAGACGAAGAGCGTGCGACCTTGTACGGCGTGCTCGCCGAAGTTGGACTGCTCGAGGCAACACACTCATGAAATTTGGCGTCTTCCTGCCCTCATACATCATCCCGGGCCGAGAAAAAAGTCATCCCAACGATGTTCGTAGCTTCGCGCGCAGCGCGGAGCAGTTGGGTTTCGACTCTCTGTGGATTACCGACCACATCATCAAGGCCCACCGTTTCTATCGGGTAAGTTGGCTCGATGCTTTGATCACGCTGTCGCACGTGGCAGCGGTGACCGAAGAAGTAAAACTTGGCACATCGATTCTTATTTTGCCGGTACGTCAACCGGCGATCCTTGCCAAGGAGATCGCGACTCTGCATTATCTCTCCGGCAATCGCTATATTTACGGGATCGGTACGGGTTGGTTTGGACCGGAGTTTGAGGCATGTGGCGTCGACAAATCTGAGCGTGGCGGCAGAACCGACGAAGTGCTTGACGCGACGACGGCTCTGTTCGCTGGACCCGATGTCGAGTTCCACGGTCGCTATTACGATCTGGACGGTGTGACTATTGAGCCGCATCTCAATCCAATGCCTCCAGTATGGGCCGCAGGGGGTAGCCAGTTGCTCCACGAGACTTCACCCGAGAAACCAACTATGCATCCGAATGTCGTGCGCAGGATTGCAAACGCCGACGGTTGGATCGTCCGTCCGACATGCCCTCCTCATCTGATTGCCTCAGATCTGAAACTAATCTCCGCTGCACGAACAGAGGGTGGCCACACGGGCTCGTTCACGGTGGCTCATGAGAATTTCACATGGATCGAGGAGAATGGCAATTCGGATGGAGTGCGGGCCGTGCAACAGGCACGATTCGCTGACGTGGTCAGCGATGAGCGGCCTTGGGAGTACATCGATGAGGTGTACATGCCTGGCACAATCGATGAAATCCATGCAAAAATCCAGGCCCGTATAGACGCGGGAGTGGAATACATGATGCTCCACACGCTCTCAGCCGACATCGAGCAACTCGAGTTGATTGCCAAGCACATTATTAAACCGTTCGGTGGTTTGTCCTGAGCAACACCCCGTTCGCAGTGGATGCATCGGCGGCGGCTCTGCTCATCATCGATTTGCAGAACGACTTCGTACGTATGGGTGCCCCGCAGGAGGTACCTGATGCACGCTTGACTCTCATACCGGTGGCGGTTCTGCTTGAAGGCGCCCGAGCAAAGGGTTTGCCTGTATTCTTCACAAGGTATACGGCAAAACCCAACCCGTCTCACCTCGGATGGTTCTCCCCCGAGTGCGCGCCGCCATTGTGCTCGTGCTGGCCGGGAGTTCTTCGTGAATACGGCGACCGCAAAGGATTGATTGAAGGTTACCAAGTGGTGGATGAACTAACACCGCGTGTCAACGAGGTGATCATCGACAAATTCGGCTACGGCTCATTCCACGACACAATCCTGGAAGACGCTCTTCGTGCCGTTAATGTCCGTCAGGTTTGGGTCGTTGGCACCGTGACCCAGATTTGTGTCGAGGAAACCGCCCGCGAAGGCTTCCGACGCGGCTTCGAAGTTGTTGTCGCCGCCGATGGCGTCTCGTCATTCGACCCAGAATTGCACAATGCGACACTGAAAAACCTCAAGTCCAAGTTCGCCATCGTCACGAATTCGGATACTTTATTGAAGGTGCTTGAACGTCGTGACTCCGTCACGTCGAGTTGACAAAGCTCTTGAGTACTGAGCCTGCAGACGTCCTGATCATCGGAGCCGGAGCGTCCGGCGGTGTAGTTGCTCGTCGCCTCGCCAAAGCCGGCTATAGCGTAGTTTGTCTCGAACAAGGACGCTGGCACGACCGCAGTGAGTACCGCGGTACTGAACTGGATTGGGAACTGACGGCTCGAAAGCAATGGTCCGGAAGTCCAAATGTTCGTGGACTGCCGGAGGACTACCCTGTTGATGACACGGACTCGGACCTCTCGCCGCTGATGTTCGCCGGGGTTGGAGGCTCGATGTTGCTCTTCGCTGGCGCCTGGCCGCGAATGTTGCCATCGGACTTCCGTGTCCGCTCGCTTGACGGCGTCGCAGATGACTGGCCACTCACTTACGATGAGTTGCGGCCTTTCTACGAACGCAACGATCGGCATATTGGGGTGTCGGGCCTCGGAGGTGATCCGGCATATCCGCCGGGCGAGGATCCACCGCTGCCACCATTGCCGATCGGTCCAGGTGCGTTGAAAGTCGCTCGAGCTCATGATCTCCTCGGCTGGCATTGGTGGCCAGAATCCAACGCCATCCTCTCGGCACCGTACGAGGGTCGCCACCAGTGCGTTCAGCGTGGTACTTGCATGCAGGGTTGCAACGAGGGGGCAAAAGCTTCTACGGACCTCACACATTGGCCGCATGCGATTGCCAATGGGGCTCGCCTCCTGACAGGCGCCAGGGTTCTGCGGATCGAGACGAACTCGCAGGGCCTTGCTACAGGCGCACTGTGGTTGGATAAGGACGGCTGCGAATACTTCCAACCCGCAAATGTCGTTGTGCTAGCAGCCAATGCAATCGGCACAGCACGGTTACTACTGCTGTCGACGTCGAACGCCCACCCCGACGGCCTCGCCAACTCGAGTGGTATGGTCGGAACTCGGCTTATGATGCATCCGTTCGCAAGCGTCACGGGCCTGTTCAATGACAATCTTGAAAGTTGGCAGGGTCACTTCGGTTGCTCCATTGAGTCATTCCAGTTCTATGAAACAGATCAGAGGCGAGGGTTTATACGCGGTGCAAAATGGGGCCTTGCACCTACCGGTGGGCCGATCAACGCCGCACTGCCGAGTCGGGCGGGCAAACAAGCCTGGGGCTCCGACCATCACGTTCAAATGCGGACCCGGTTCGGCCACGGTGCGAGTTGGGGATTGTTCGGCGAGGACCTTCCCGACCCGTCTAATCGCGTCTGCCTTTCATCTACGCTCACGGATTCGTCTAGCATTCCTGCCCCCGAACTGCACTATAAAGTGTCAGAGAACTCACGCAAATTACTGGACTTCCACATAGACAAAGCATCGGAATCGCTGCTCGCCGCTGGTGCCCATACCATAGAAGTTGACCGCCTGATGCAGTACTCGGGCTGGCACTTGCTAGGCACTGCGCGGATGGGTGAAGATCCGACAACGTCAGTACTCAATCGTTGGAACCGGTCACACGACGTCGCCAATCTCTACGTTGTCGATGGAAGCTGTTTCGTCACATCCGGTGGCGTCAACCCAACGTCAACCATCTGTGCTGTAGCGCTCCGAGCCGCTGACCACATGGTGAATACCCGCTTTGATCAACAGGTGCCAAGATGAATCCTGAGCAAGTTGAGATCACACCAAGGGATTCGACTTTCGAACTCGGCCACGATCGCATCGCGACGCTGGCTTCGGTTGCCAATTATTTGATTCCGGCTGGACACGGTATGCCTTCGGCCGCTGATGTCGTAAAGGCAACTCAGATTCGCTTTGTCTTACGCGCCCGGCCGGATCTGTTCGACCCTCTCATCGCCGCATTACGGCAGGAACTCGGTGAGAATCCTGCTGTCCGCCTCGCTAACCTCGCGGCTCATGAACCCGAAGCTGAGGCGGCTCTACTGATGGTGATCGTGGCTGGTTATTATACCAACTCGAATGTCCGATCCCAAATCGGATACCAAGGCCAGATCGCCAAGCCGGCAAACGCGCGGGACTATCCCGCATATTTTGAAGAAGGTCTCCTCGACAAGGTGATCGAACGCGGGCCAATCTGGCGAAACCCAACGACCGGCGCCGGGAGAAATCTAACGTGACATCACTCGAAGATGTCGCCGCTCTCGCGAAGGTGTCGACGGCAACGGCATCGCGTGTTCTGAGTGGCTCGTCGCACCCGGTGGCGGAACGAACCCGACAAAAAGTGCTCGAAGCAGCAAAACTTCTGGACTTTGTGCCGAACCTGCTGGCACGCGGTCTTGCGCGCAACCGCACACAGACGGTTGCCGTGATGGTCCACGACGTTATGGACGAGTACTTCAACGAGATCTCTCGGGGTATCGAGGACGAAGCCTACGCAAACGGATATGTGACTCTTATCTGCAACACCGATCGCGATGCAGTCAGAGAAATGCACTATCTGCGAAAACTCCGAGCGATGCAGATCGATGCCATCTTGTTCGCCGCCGGCGACTTGCGTGATCGTAACCATCATGCCAAAGTGGACCGCCAACTCGCCCAAATAAAAGTTGCTGGCGGGGTCATCGTACGGCTCGCGCCGCATCAGGGTGGCAAGCCCGATGTCGGCTTCTCCAACGACATGGGCTTCCGTCTGGCCGTCGATCACCTCGTCGAGTTGGGGCATCGATCGATCGGATTTCTGACAGGACCTGCACGGTTGACAACCTCGTCCGAGCGCCTCTCCTCAATGCGTCGGGCGCTGAAACGCCACGGCATAGCGCTCTCGGAGACAACCATCTTCGATAGCGGCTTCAGCCGGCATGGTGGAGAAGAGGCCGCGACGAAGTTCGTCGAGATGGGATGTCTAGCTACCGCAATGATAGGTGCGAACGACCAAGCCGCAATCGGCTTCGTACGCGGCCTGCGAGCCCAGGGTGTCACAGTCCCTCACGACGTCTCAGTGGTCGGCTTTGACGACATCTCGCCATGCAAATACATCGAACCGCCACTCACGACGGTGCATGTTCCGTTGTACGAACTCGGCATCCGCGGCTTACGGCTCGCGCTGAGTTTGCTCGCCGGACAAAAGCGTCCACGTCCAATATCTCTACCGCTCGAATTGACGATTCGTTCAAGCACGGCGCAACCCAAACGAGCCTGAGAGGGGCTACCTCAAAGTACTTTAAACCGACATGTAACGCGCGGTCTAAATATACAGAAGTCCTTCGCTCGCCGTTGAAGATTAACTACTAGCACGGAAGTTTTCGGTTGTTTCGCATTGCAGCCCGCTCGATCATTAGTCTTGCCTGCCCGATGCTTCTCACCCGTGCGGTGACGAGTAATCTGATCACTTCCATCCTCCAGAAGAAAAAACTGAATCATGCTTTCTTCTTCAATACCACAAATCAAATGATGTCCCGAAGGTGGACCACAACCAGAATGCAAAAAGTCCGTGAACCTCTGACTTCGGTGGAACTGACACGAGAAATGCAAATAGCCCCACCTTTCGGCGGGGCTATTTGTTTTAATAAAATAATCTGGCGACGACCTACTCTCCCAGGAGGTCTACCTCCAAGTACCATTGGCGCAGATGGGCTTAACTGCCGTGTTCGAAATGGGAACGGGTGTGACCCCATCGCTATGGTCACCAGAAA
>SXGT01021266.1_pt1 | contig 13248 bp, 17 predicted proteins | sample 3176221 | NCBI WGS metagenome assembly SXGT01 (sample SAMN11356862, study PRJNA531348) | freshwater metagenome | isolation source: freshwater sample F1-120 | place: China: Fuxian Lake, Yuxi | collected 2017-12-25
GGCATTTCGGCGGCCGGATCGAAGCAGGCCAGATGAGCGGTGAATCGGAAGGGCAGGAGGTCCGTCCGCTGCGCTGGCGCGCCTCCCGGAACTGAGAATGTAACGGATCGGTTACATATTGGCCCGGATTCCGGCATGCGAGAATCGCACGCATGCAACCGAGTGATGAAACCTATATGCGCCGTGCACTTGAACTCGCTGGCCGCGCGGCGGCAGAGGGAGAAGTGCCCGTGGGCGCGCTGGTCGTGATCGATGGCCGCGTGGCCGGCGAAGGCTGGAACCGCCCCATCGGTCGCCATGACCCGACCGCTCACGCGGAGATCGAAGCCCTGCGCGCAGCCGCCTTTAAATTGGGCAACTACCGCCTCACCGGCGCCACTCTGTACGTGACGCTCGAGCCCTGCGACATGTGTCTGGGCGCCATGTTCCACGCGCGTGTGGCGAGGGTGGTCTACGGCGCCACCGACCCTAAGAAGCTGGTGCTAAAGACCCAGGTAAAAACGGAGGGCGGCGTGCTTGCCGCCGAATGCGGCGCGATCCTGAGCGCCTTCTTCGCGGTGCGGCGATGACCATCGAAATCGACATCGGGCGCCAGGAATTGCTGTTCGAGGGGCATCCGTACAGCATTTCCAGCTCGCGCAACGGCGTGGGCGAGAGGAACGGCAGCTTCTGCACCCCGCGCGGGCGCCACATCGTGCGCGCGAAGATCGGGGCGGGGCAGCCTCTCAACGCGGTCTTCGTTCGCCGCCGGCCGACCGGCGAGGTCTGGACCCCGGCCCTGCACGCGGCTCACCCCGGGCGCGACTGGATTCTCACCCGGATCCTCTGGCTGTCGGGTAGCGAGCCGGGATTCAACCGCCTGGGCGAAGTCGACACCATGCGCCGCTACATCTATATCCACGGCTGCCCTGAGCTGGCGGAGATGGGCCGGCCAGGCTCGATCGGCTGCATCCGGATGCGGGGGGAGGACATCCTGGAGCTGTTCGCTCGGGTACCACCCTATACGCCAGTCATAATTCATAAATGACGCGAGGAAAAGTCGATAAGTTACTGCATTTATACACTAAATTGTATAAAACAAATGTCTTAGTGCGACTTCCGACATACCCCCCGCTGGACAATGAACGGCGTGAGCCAGTTGGCTGTAAGGTTTGAACTGCAGTATGGAACGAGACGGCTGCGGCAGATACAAAAACAAGCCGTTCGAACCACAGTAGTTGTCATGAACGCGATGTAGAGTAGGAACAGGGTACTGAAGGCAGTCGGCAAGGTCGCGCTGGTGCTCCGACTCAAATTCGCCGCAGGCGGATGCTCGTTGCTGTCCGACTACTGAGCCATGGATCGCGCGCCGCTTCACAATCCGCAAGGCCACGTGGTGGGGCAGTAGGGAACCCTCGAGTTGCCCGGCACCGGCGAGGAACTGACGCGGATCGCGCTCTATACGCCGTGGCGCAGCCTGGACGGCAAGATCGTGGGCTACAAGGAACAGACCCGCAGCGGGTCCGTGATCCGCGACCTTGATGGCAACGTTACCGGCGGACGCTGGAAGGACCTGCGCAGCCGCGCGACCAACCGCAATGAAGGCATCTCGGTCGTGTTTGCCACCCAGCCATCGCGGCAAGGTGCAGACGTCGAACCGATGGCGCCCGTCGCCGCCCTGGACTTTGTCCGGCTCGCCGGACGGCCCTAGCCGGGCAGCGCCAGCCGGGCCAGCCGCTCACGGTTCGGCCCGGCCACGACGCCTTTCTCGCAAATCAGCGCGGTGATCAGGTCAGCCGGCGTGATGTCGAACGCCGGATTGCGCACGTGCACGCCCTCGGGCGCCCAGCGCAGGCCCCGGTAGCCCGTTACTTCGGCCGGCGGCCGCTCCTCGATGTCGATGGCGGTGCCGTCCGCGATCGAGAAATCGAAAGTGGACAGGGGCGCAGCGACGTAGAAAGGCAAGGCGTGGCGCCGTGCCAGGACCGATAGGGTGTAGGTGCCGATCTTGTTGGCCGTATCGCCGTTGGCGGCAATCCGATCCGCGCCGACGATCACCAGGTCCACTTCGCCTCGGCTCATCAGGTGGCCGGCCATGTTGTCCGTGATGAGGGTGCAGGGAATGCCTTCCTGCACGCACTCCCAGGCGGTGAGGCGCGCACCCTGCAGGTATGGGCGCGTCTCGCACGCGACCACCGAGATGCCCCTGTCTTTCGCCGAACGCACCACGCCCAGCGCGGTGCCGTGTCCCGCGGTCGCAAGCGCGCCGGTGTTGCAGTAGGTGAGTATTCGAGCCCTATACGGGATCAGCGCCGCGCCATGCGCCCCCATGGCCCGGTTGGCCGCGATGTCCTCGTCATAGATCGCGCGCGCCTCTGACTCGGCGCCACCGGCGCGCTTCATGCGTTCCAGCGCCCAGAACAGGTTGACCGCCGTGGGCCGGCTGGCGGCAAGGTGGGCGTAGGCCTCCGGGCTGCCGCGGCCGAGTACGACACCGAAGGCGGCCGCGCAGCCGATCGCGGGCGCGCCGCGCACCACCATGTCGCGGATAGCGCCCGCCACGTCCGCGGCGCTGCGGCACTGGAGGTAGGTCGTCTCATCCGGTAGAAGACGCTGGTCGATCAATTCCAGACGGTCGCCCCGCCAGCGGATCGGCTCTACGGCCACCTAGACCACGCGCTCGTTACCACCGTCCACCGGGACTTGCGCCGCGGTCGTCTTGGCGAACAGGGGACCACACATCTCGGCTGCGAGCTCGGCGACGTCGCGCGAGGACACTTCGGTCTTCAGCAGGTTGTTTTTCCGGTAATGCTCGACCGTCATGCCATAGATCTTGGCGCGGGAGGCCAGCACTTCCTCGGTCCACAGCCCGGTGTCGAACACCTGGTTGGGGTGGATGGTGTTGATGCGGATGCCATCCTTGCCCCATTCGAGCGCCGCGACGCGCGCGAGTTGATTCATCGCCGCCTTCGAGGCGGAGTAGGCGCCGGCCCCGGGCCCGGGTGCCGGCACGTTCTTCGAACCGATGACCACGATCCGCCCGCCGCGCGGCGCCAGCTTGAGCAGCGCGTGGCAGGCCTGCATGACAATCAGGTTCGCCTCGACGTTGACCGTCATGGCGCGCTTCCACATGTCCGCGCCGATCTCCTGCACGGGTTGGGACGCGGGGAAGATGCCGGCGTTCAGCATCAGCATGTCGGTGCCGCCGAAGCGCTTCACCGCCGCGTCCAGCGCCGCATGCACCGCCTTCGCGTCGGTGAGGTCGCAGGCGAGACCGAGAAAATCAGGTCGCTTCCAGATTTCCGTGATCGCCGGGTTCCAGTCCAGGCCGACTACCGCCGCGCCCCGGCGCAGCAGCGCCTCGGCGCAGGCCTTGCCGATCCCAGACGCGGCGCCGGTCACCACGGCCACCTCGCCAGCGAAGGCGGGCGGACTGCCGGCCTTCCTCAGTTTCGCCTGCTCCAGGTCCCAGTACTCGATGTCGAAGGTGTGGCGGTCCTCCAGCGCCTTCCAGCCGCCGAGCGCCTCGGCGCGCAGGATGACTTCGACGGTGTGCTCGTAGAGGTCCTCGACGATGCCCACGTCCCTGGCGGTGCGGCCGAACGCGGCCAGTCCCAGGTCCGGATCGAGCGCCATGCGCGGCGCCGCGTCGAGCATGGTCTTCTTCTCCTTCGCGGTCTTCGCATTGCGCTCGAAGTACTCGCGGTAGGCGGCGCCGAAAGCGCCCACGTCGCGTCCGAGCATCGGCACCGGCTTGGTGCGGATGACGTGATCGGGCGTGGCAGGGCCGCTCTGCGAGATGCGCGCCACGTCGGGATGGCGCGCGAAACCCAGGAAATTCGGCGCGTCGTTGCACCGGCACAGCAATGGAAACCCGGCGGCTTTCGAGGCGTCGCTGCGCAGCTTCGCCGCGTCCTCGCGCTTGAAGGGGGAGGGGGTGGAGGGTGGCAATGCGATGTTCCATGCCTTCTGCGCCGCGAGGTAACGCTCGGCCATGGACACCAGCTCGACCATCAGCTCATAGGACTCCCGGGCATCCTCGGCGAAGGAGAATACGCCATGCGAGAGCAGGACCATGCCCACGGTGTTCTTCGTGCGCTGTTTTGGGAACTCGCGCGCGCAGTACGCGGCCAAGTCGAAGCCGGCCATGATGTAGGGGATTACCACCACCCTGTCGCCGTAGATGTCACGGATCCGCTTGTTGCCATCGGGCGCGTTTGACACCGACAGCACCGCGTCGGCGTGGGTGTGGTCGACGTACTTGTGCGGCAGGCTGGCGTGCAGGATGGTCTCTACCGACGGTGCCGGGGCGCCGGCCCGCAGCGTATGGGTGGCCAGTTCGTTGACCATCTGCGGATCGGACAGGGCCGGCAGGGTCGCCAGGCGCCTCAGGTAGCCCAGCTGGACCGGCGTGAACCCGGCCGGCTCGATGGTCTCCAGGTCCCAGCCGCTACCCTTGACGTACAGGACCTCCTCCTCCTCGCCGAGGAGGTTCTTTTCGCGGATCTTGACCGACGTGTTGCCGCCCCCGTGCAGCACCAGGGACCTGTCCTGGCCCAGCAGGCGGGAGGTGTACACCCGCAGGCCCAGCGGCCCTTCGAATTTTGCCGCCTCGGCGTCCTGCCACAAGCTTTTCATGGGCGCGGATTATACTTTCGGTTCATGTTCCGGATTGACCTGATCGAGTGGGACCAGGCGCAGCCGATCGCGGGCCCGATCCGGTTCGCCATCTTCGTGGACGAGCAGAACGTGCCGCCGGGCATCGAACTGGACGAGATTGACGCGAAGTGCTTGCACGCGATCGCCTACGATCCGGAGGGCAAGGCCATCGGTACCGGGCGCCTGCTGCCCGACGGCCGTATCGGCCGCATGGCGGTGGTGAAAAGTTGGCGCCGGCAGGGCGTGGGCGCCGACATCCTGGAGGCGCTGGTCGCCGAGGCGGCGCACCGCGGCCATGCGGAGGTGGTGCTCTCGGCGCAATTGCAGGCGGCGGAGTTCTATTGCAGCCACGGCTTCGTGGCCGAGGGCAAGGTGTACCAGGAGGCCGGCATCCTGCACCAGGCCATGCGTCGCGTGCTCGGGACGGTCAAGCCCGCAGCCTGAACTCGTAGCGGACCGTCTCCCCGGTGGCGCCCGCGGCATCGAATGCGCGCTCCGAGTAGGCAACGGCTCCGTCGTCCTCCGTCACCAGGACGGTCGAGCAGCGAGTCCCGTACCGCGGTGCCACGATCTGCGAGCCGGCGAGGAGGTTGAACAATGGCTCGACCGCGACCGCCGGCTCGAGCGCCTGCGAGAATCGAACCTTGGGCTCGTCCACTTCCGGCGTGTCAAGCAGGAAATTACCAAGCGCGTAGATGCCCGGTTTCAGCCGGCGCGAACCGCCGTCGCGGTTGGATAGCCACCAGAGTTCGCGCCCGTCGCAGGCGAGGAGATTGAATCCGCTGTAGGCGGCCCGCCTGCCGGACAAGCCGGCGACATAGTCCGCAGGAGAGAGGTTGCCGGAAAGGAAGCCCGTCACCAGCGCCCCGCGGGACTCGACGGCATTGACGTCGCGCCCGCCACGGTAGTTGGTCAATGCCGCGAACCGGCCATTGCGTGATACGCCCATCCAGGTGCCGCCGGCCTCGAGGTCCCGGCCGGCGAGAATCTCTGGCGCATCGCGCCAGAATTCCGCCCGGCCCGCGCTTCGCGCATGAAACTCGTCGCGATTCGCGGCGACCACAAGCGGATGGCGCCGATGCGCGTGCCAAGCCAGCAGGATCAAGCACATATGAATCGTTCGGTCTTACGTTCGAGTCCGAGCGCGGCGGACTCCCGCGCCAATACGGCCTCAAAGGCGTGCTCGTTCGCCACGCCTTCGTAGACTTCCATGAACGTGGTCGCCTCGTCGCGGCGCCGCATCCAGCTGCCGCGCACGCCAGTCTCGCGCTCGATCGCGTCGAACAGTGTTCGGACGGCGTGCCGGACCGTCTCCACGCGCGCCGCATCCACGCGGTAGTACACGTAGTAGCTAGTCACCAGGCGTAGGGCAGGGGCAGAACCTCGAGCGCTTCCCCGCCTGCCGCGGCGCGGATTGGCGCCTTCGCCTCGATCGATGCGATCGTCAGCACCGCCAGCGCTTCGCCCGCCGCCGCGTTCATCACGGTTCCGGAGGCCTGGCCGGGCAAGTCGTCGGAGAACAGTTCCTGACCGGGGGTGAGTGGCACCGGCGAGCGCAGCCGGTACAGACGTCGCTTGACCGCACCGCGGTACTGCGCGCGCGCCACGATTTCCTGACCCGGATAGCAGCCCTTGCGGAAATCCACTCCCCCGATCAGCTCGAAGTTCGCCATCTGCGGCACCAGCTGGTCCTGCGTCGCCTGCGTGACCGTCGGTCGGCCGGAACGGATCTCCCCCAGCGTCCAATCCTGCTCGCCAGCATCCGCGACCACATCAGCGCCGCCGAGCATGAGAAAGCGTTTGGCTCCGATGCGGACAGCAATCCTGCCGTTGCTCTGAGTTACCCCGAGATCGTCCTCCGGCGCACTCAAGCCGAGCGCTTCAAGTCCTGCCCCCGCGTCATCGCCCCATATGCCGTACTGCGGCCACGACTCGGTGACGTTTGACACCTTCACTTTCGCGCGGAGGATGAACATGGCGAGCCGCTTGGCGACTGGTGCAGCCAGATCGCGGGACAGCTGCAGCAGGAATCCGTCACCAGCCGGCACCAGCAGGAACGTCGCCAACAGGCGACCTTTGGCCGAGCACCAGCCGGCGCGGCGTGCGCGATCGGCCGCGAGCTGCTCCACGTCCACCGTGAGTTGCGCGTGGAGGAAGGCGCGCGCATCCGCGCCCTCTGCCCGCAGGAGTCCGAAACTGCCGAGTACGGTCGTGTGCATCGTAGAATGCGTATTTTAGTAGGTTCCGTTGCTCAAAGTCCTTCTCTCCGCGTGCCTGCTCGCGTTGCTCGCCGCAGCGGGATACGGCTATTGGTACGCCGCCACGCCCGTCGTGGTCGCCAGGCTTCCGGCATCGTTTGACATCCCGCCGGGTGCAGGCTTTCGCGCCGCAACGCAGCGGATCAAGGCCGCCGGGATCGGGGCGGGGCGGATCCAGTTCGAGCTGCTGGCCCGCGCGCTGGGCCGTGATCCGGATATCAAGGCCGGAAGTTACGAATTGGTATCGGCGCCTACACCTATGGAACTGCTCGACAAGCTGACGCGCGGTGACGTCACGCAGGCGGAGGTGAAATTTATCGAAGGCTGGAATTTCCGCCAGCTGCGCGCCGCCCTGGCCGCGCATGCCGAAATCCGCCACGACAGCAGGGGCATGTCCGACCCGCAACTGATGGCGCGCCTCGGGGTGGCGGAATCTCACCCGGAGGGCCTTTTCTTCCCGGATACCTACCTGTTCGCCAAGGGCAGCAGCGACCTGCACATCCTGCGGCGGGCCTACGACGCGATGCAGCGCCACCTCGCGCTGGAATGGGAGGCACGGGATCCGCGCGTGCCCTACCAGTCGCCCTATGAGGCGCTCATCATGGCCTCCATCGTAGAGAAGGAAACCGGCCGCGCCGAGGAGCGCGATCGAATTTCCGGCGCGTTGGTGAACCGCCTGCGCATTGGGATGCGCCTGCAGGTGGATCCGACAGTGATCTACGGGCTTGGCGAGGCCTTCGACGGCAACCTGAAGAAGATCCACCTGCAGACAGACGGCCCCTACAACAGCTACCTGCGCACCGGATTGCCGCCGACGCCGATCGCGGCGACGGGACTGGGCGCGTTGCGGGCCGCGCTTCGCCCGGCGAAGACCGACGCTCTCTACTACGTGGCACGCGGCGACGGCACGAGCCAGTTCTCCCGCACGCTGGAGGAGCACAATCGCGCCGTGAGAAAATACCTGTTGCATGGCGGACGCTAGCGTTACCGGCAGACTCATCACCCTCGAGGGCATGGACGGCGCGGGTAAATCCACGCACCTGGCCGCAATCGCGGCGACCTTGCGTGCCCGCGGTCACGAAGTGCTGGTGACGCGCGAGCCCGGTGGCACGCCGCTCGCGGAGAAGCTCCGTGAACTGGTGCTGGCCGAGCCGATGGACGCGATCAGCGAGACCCTGCTGATGTTCGCGGCGCGCGCGGATCATGTTGCTCGCGCGATCCGCCCTGCGCTTGCTCGTGGAGTCTGGGTCGTCTGCGATCGGTTTACCGACTCGACGCTCGCCTACCAGGGCGGCGGCAAGGGAGTGGACGCGGGCCTGCTCCGCGCGCTTGCCGCGCAGGCGCATGCGGGTCTGGCGCCCGACCGGACGCTGCTCTTCGACTGCAGCTACGAGGTCAGCCGCGCACGACTGAAGGGCGCCGGCCGCGCGCCGGATCGATTCGAGAGCGAATCGCGCGCATTCTTCCAACGTGTGCGTGCCACTTACCAGTCGCTGGCCGCTGCTGAGCCAGCCAGGATCCGCTTGATCGACGGCGAGCAGCCGCCGGAAAAGGTGCCGCCGCAGGTCGAGGCGGCGCTGGCCAGCCTGTGAGCCGATGATCGACGAACTCCAGCCCGCCGCCTGGCGGCAGCTTGCCGCGTTGCGCGGCCGGCTGCCGCACGCGTTGCTGATCCATGGCGCGCAGGGCGTGGGCAAGTTGGCGCTTGCAGAGCGCTTCGCGCAACTGTTGCTGTGCGAGGTCGCAGGGCAGGGGACGGAACCCTGCGCCACCTGCCCCTCCTGCCGCTGGTTCCTCGGCGCTAATCATCCCGACGTGCGCTTCATCGAGCCGGAGGCATTCGGGCGCTACGCCGAGCAGGCCGACGAGGATGAGGCCGTACCCGCGAAGGCCGGCAAGCCCAGCACCGAGATCAAGATCGAGCAAGTTCGCGCGCTTGCAGATTTCGTGAACGTTGGCTCGCACCGCGGCGGGCGCCGGGTCGCGGTTGTGCATCCGGCCGAGGACATGAACCTGTCTTCTGCCAATGCATTACTAAAGAGCCTCGAGGAACCTCCAGCCGGCGCGTTCTTCCTGCTGGTGTCGCACAGGCCCGCCCGGCTCCTGCCAACCATCCGCAGTCGCTGCGTCGCCGTCCCGGTACCGCCGCCCGAACCGGGGGTTGCAGCGGCCTGGCTGGCGGCTCAAGGCGTGAAGGAGCCGGCTCGCTGGCTGGCATTCGCCGGCGGTGCGCCCCGCCGAGCGCTGGAAATCGCCAGCGGCGACAAAGCCGAGGCTATTGCGACCCTGCTGAGGGCCATCGAAGCCGGGGACCTGGAGGCGGCGTCGGCGGTCCCGGACAGGGAAATGCTCGAATTGCTGGCAGAAGTGCTGCAGAAGCTTTCCCTGGACCAGGCCTTCGGCGAACTCGCGGGGCGTTCCCGGTTCCTGCCTGAAATTAGGCCCATCGGGGATGCCCAAACCGCACGGTGGCTGGCGTTCGCCCGGGCAATGGGTCAGAACAGATTGCTGGCGCGACATCCACTTAATCCCCGACTGTTCGCCTCGGAGATGCTGTCCGGCATTCCGGGAAGGCAGACCAAGTAACTAGAATATACATGAGAATATTATTACAATACCTTGTATTTATAGCTTTTACGACAGCCTCATACGGGTCCTTTGGGCAATCCTATGAGGCCTTCCTTCGGGCTGTCGAGAAGGGAGACGCCAGGGTGATTTCCGAATTCCTGGGCAAAGGGATTGATCCCAACACTGCTGACAAGGGCGGGCATACGGCGCTCATGATCGCCTCCCGCCTGGGGCATGAAAGCCTGGTCGCACTGCTGGTGGACCGCAAGGCCGACCTGATGCGGCTAAGCCCTCAGGGCGACTCTGCGCTCATGATGGCCAGCCTTCAGGGCCATCTTGGCGTGGCGCGGATACTGGTCGACCGGGGCGCACTCGTGAAGCAGGAGGGTTGGGCGCCCGTCCACTACGCCGCCTTCGAGGGGCGAGAAGTGATGGTTCGGTACCTGCTCGACAAGGGGGCCGACAAGAACGCCCTTGCACCCAATGGGTATACGGCCCTGATGCTGGCGACACGCAACGGGCACGCGGGTGCCGCACGCGTTCTTTTGCAGGACGACGCGGACTTCAGAGTCGCTTCATCCGACGGCGCGACCGCGCTCCGGATCGCTCAGGTGCGTAATGACAAGGTACTGTTGGAACTGCTGCAGCGTGCGGGAGCGGTGGACTAGTTGGAAGAATGTTAGCTAAATCAGTACAGTTCTTAATTTGACATAATACTGATTGTAGACTTATTTAATACCTCAATTCAACTGCCGCCGCGGCGGCACCGGGATCCTCGCCACCGGAACTCCCTCGTCCACCAGGGCATCGTGCTCCTCCTCCGAAGCCTGGCCCCGGATCGCCCGCGCAGGCGCCTGCTCGTAGAAGATTTTCCGAGCTTCTTCCGGAAACGCCTTTCCGACGTCCTCGGACCTGGTGAAGATCTCGTCCAGCATCCTCGAGTAAAGTATTTGGGCGATGGCAAAGGGATCCTTGCCTTCCATCTCAGGGGTCTTCGCCTGCGGCGACGGCGCCGCGGCACCCACATTGATCCGGGGCGCGGAAAGCACGCGCTCGATGGCGCCGTTGCCGCAATTCGGGCAACTGAGCAGGCCGCGCTTCTTCTGCGAGGCGAATTCCCTGGCAGAGCCGAACCAACCCTCGAAGCGGTGGCCGCCCGGGCATTGCAAGTCAAAGACAATCATGGTCCACCGAGTCTAGCGCAGCTAAGGTCCGATTTTCGCCCAGTGCGCAGTTTGTGCTTTCATTGGCCTGTGCACGCACTGCAAGACTAATAGATCAGCCCCGGGCCAGGAGCAAGCACATGTTTGCCGACCGCATCGAAGCTAAATGGATCGACCTGTTCGCCGAGGTCTTCGCGCTCTGCAAGATCGGGCCCGGCGATGCCTGCGCAATCCTCTCCGAGACCCAGTCGCGTGCCCTAAACGTGCAACTCGCCGAACTGGCGCTAGCCCGCCTGGGCGCGAAGGCGTTCCATGTCGTGGTGCCGACGCCGCGCCAGACCGCGCCGGTGGCGATCCGCTCCACCGGCGCCTCCGTCGTCCTGAAGGACATGGACGCCGCGGTGGCGGCCCTCGCCGCCAGCCGCTTCATCGCCGATTGCACGCTGGAAGGCCTGATGCATGCCGCAGAGCTGCCGCAGGTGCTCAAGGGCGGCGCCCGGGTGCTGTACATCTCAAACGAGCATCCCGAGGCGCTCGAACGCCTCGCCCCTTCCCCAGAGGACGAACGAAGGGTGCGCGCAGGCATGAGAATGCTGCGCGATGCCCGAACCATGACGGTCACCTCCCCTGCCGGAACCGACCTCAGGATCAAGGTAGAAGGCGCGCGGGTCGGAGGCGTCTGGGGCTACACCGACAAACCCGGCACCCTTTCCCACTGGCCTGGTGGACTGTGCCTGTGCTTCCCGAAAGCAGGCAGCGTGGAGGGCTCCCTGGTGCTCGCCCCCGGGGACATGAATCTCACCTTCAAGCGCCACTTGGAATCCACGGTCCGCCTGACGATAGCCAACGACTACGTCGCCCGCGTCGAGGGCGATTCCCTGGATGCGGCGCTGATGCGCGACTACTTTGCCGCCTGGGGCGATCGCGAGGCCTACGCGGTGTCCCATGTCGGCTGGGGCATGAATCCGCGAGCGCGCTGGGATGCGCTCGCCCTGTATGACAAGCGAGACGTCAATGGAACCGAGCAGCGCACCTTCGCCGGAAATTTCCTCTATTCAACCGGCGCCAACGAAGTGGCTGGCCGCCATACGCTGGGCCATTTCGACCTGCCCCTGCGTCACTGCACGGTGGCGCTGGACGGCAAGGCGATCGTCGAAGGCGGCAAGCTCGCCGGGGTGCTGGCATGACGATGACTCGAAGCCCTCTCCTCTTCCTGCACGGCGTCGGCGGCGGGCACCACGCATGGGAGCGCCAGCTGCCGTATTTCGCCGGGCTAGGCTATCCCTCGCACGCCTGGGACCAGCCGGGGTACGGCGAGAGCCCGCTGGTGGAACCCTATGATCTCGGCCAGGTGAGCGCCGCGCTCAAGTGCCTGGTCGACGCACTCGGCGGCGAGCCCGTGGTGCTGGTTGGGCACAGCATGGGCGGACTGGTCGCGCAGGAGGTCTACGTGCGCCATCCGGAAATCGTCAAGGCGCTGGTGTTGACCTTCACCAGCCCAGCCTTTGCCGGCGGCGATAGCGAGTTCACGAAGCAATTCATCGCCGCCCGCATCGATCCGCTGGACCAGGGGCAGCGCATGCTGGACATCGCGCGCCGCCTGATGCCCACCATGAAGGGCTCGGTATCCGATCCGGACGGCCTCGCACTCGCCGAGAAGATCATGTCGGGCGTTCGGCCGGAAACGTACCGCAAGGCCGTGCGGTTGCTGACGACATTCGACCGCCGCAAGGAACTGGGCGCTATCAGGGTTCCCGCGCTCCTCGTCGCCGGCAGCGACGATCTCACCGCGCCACCGAAGGTAATGGAGAAGATGGCGCAAAAGATTCCCGGTGCCGAATACGTCATGCTGGAAGGCTGCGGCCACCTCGGCCCAATGGACCAGCCTGATGCCTTCAACGTCGCCCTCCTTGACTTTCTGAGCCGTCACCATCTATGACCGATCCCCGTTATGCCGTTGCAGGATCCAGCCAATCGCAGACGCCGAAGCAACGCGAACTGATCGCGCTGGCCGAGTCGCTTGGCCCATCCTTTGCCGCTCGCGCCGCTCGTTATGACAGCGAAGCCAGCTTCCCCTTCGAGAACTACGCTGATCTCAAGAGCGCCGGCCTGCTGGGACTGTGCGTGCCCCAGGCCTACGGCGGGCACGGTGCGGATTTCAGGACCTACGCCTTGGTGTCGGCCACGCTGGGCAAGTACTGCGGCGCCACTGCGCTCACGCTCAACATGCACATGTGCTCCACGCTCTGGCCGGGGCTGCTGGCGGATGACCTCGACATGACGCCCGCGGAGCGGGTGCAGCACGAGAAGTACCGGGCGATCCATTTCGACCGGGTCGTGCAAGACGGCGCCATCTACGCGCAACCGTTCTCCGAGGGCAGTGCCGCGGCGGCCGGCAAGGCGCCCTTCGGAACCACCGCAGCCAAAGTTGAAGGCGGCTGGCTGGTCAACGGGCGAAAGATCTTCGCCTCGCTCTCGGGGGCGGCCGACTAGTACGGCGTGCTCTGCACCGAGGACAAGCCCGATCGCTCGATGCGGGACACGCTCTACCTCGCGGTGCCTGGCAAGGCGCCCGGCCTCGCCGTGACCGGGGACTGGGATCCTCTGGGCATGCGCGGCAC
>SXGT01036858.1_pt1 | contig 13248 bp, 5 predicted proteins | sample 3176221 | NCBI WGS metagenome assembly SXGT01 (sample SAMN11356862, study PRJNA531348) | freshwater metagenome | isolation source: freshwater sample F1-120 | place: China: Fuxian Lake, Yuxi | collected 2017-12-25
AAAGTCGATTCACCGCTTTTCAACAATATACGCCGCTTGTCGGCACGCCACGGGCAGAACCAAAGCCAGTGCGGCACTAAGAAACCGGCGGCGAGCGGGCAGCAGCCAGAGAGAGGGCTAAAAAAGTGAGGAAACTCCTGGCGAGGCTACCCTTGACACGAAGCGAGACCAGGAATATCATTGTGGAGACGTTACCGGTAACGCTTCTCGCTCAACCGATCCGACCGGAACAGAATTGGGAGGGTTCATCATGACGAGTCCATACGCCGAGCCGCGACGCCGGGTGGTACGCCGCCGGTTGTCCTTCGCCCGTGCGATCCTGTGCCTGCTGGCTGTCTTAGCCTGGATTGCGCCGCCTATGCCGGTCTCCGCCCAGGTGACGGGGGCCATCCTCCAGGGGATTGTCACCGATCCGTCTAACGCCCCGGTTCCGGGCGTGGAAATCACGCTGAAGAACACCGAGACCGGCGTCACCACCACGACGCGCACAAACGCCGCCGGTCTGTACGAGTTCCCCGAGATGCGTTCGGGGCCTTACGAATTGACGGCCAAGGCGTCAGGGTTCGGCTTGTACACGCACCGGGACATCCGCTTGGTCTTCCAACAACGGCTGCGGGTGGATTTCTCGCTGCAGTTGGCCACGGTTATCGAGAAGGTGGAAGTCACGGGCACGCCGACGCTGCTCGAAGCGGATTCCGCCAAGGCGTCCCACCTGGTGTCGGGCAACACGGTGGCAAACCTGCCGATCAACGGCCGCAATGTCTTTATGGTGACTCGGCTGATGCCGGGCGGGAATACGTCGGCGGCGGGTGAGCGGCGGCAGGCGCAATCCTGGACGCTGGCGCCCTCCAACATCTCGATCAATGGCGCTCCAGTGCAGGGGAACGCAGTCCTTATGGATGGAGTCTCCAACCAGTTCGGCACCGGTGCGATGAGCTACGGCCCGACGACCGATTCGGTGCAGGAGGTGCAGATCCAGACGTTTGCGCTCAGCGCCGAATACGGGCAAAGCGCCGGAAGTGTGATCTCGATGACGTCCAAATCCGGAACCAACAAGTTGCATGGCTCGGTGTACGAGAACCACAACAGCACCCGCCTGAACGCGCGCGACTTCTTTGGAAACAAGCTCAACTCGCCGAAGACCGAGAACCGCTACAACACCTACGGCGCCACGCTGGGAGGACCGGTCTACATTCCCGGAGCGTATGACGGGCGCAACCAGATGTTTTTCTTCTTCGCCTACGAGGCCGACCGGGAGTTGTTTGGATACCGTGCGGTGAGCACGGTGCCTGTCACGGCGATCCGAGGAGGCGACTTCAGCGATTACCGGCTGGCGGACGGACGCCTGGTGCAGATCTTCGATCCGTTCACGACGCGGTTCAACCCCGACAATCCGAGCCAGTTGATCCGCGACCCGCTGGCGGGCAACCGGATTCCGCCGAGCCGGCTCTCGCCGGTCGGCTTGAATGTGATGAAGTTCTATCCGCAGCCGAACGCGCCGGGCATCGCGAACAACTACTCGCTGGCGGGCGGATACACCGAGAACGCCAACGCCGTCCAGATAAAGATCGATCGGCAGATCCGGGGCAAGCACAACCTGTTCGGGTTCTTCGGCCAGATCCGGAACAACGAATGGTATCAGGGCTCCCTGCCCACCGGTCCGAGCGGCTGGTTGTACTACCAGGATTTCAAGTTGTGGACGCTCGGCTACACCCACGTTGCCAGTCCCACGATGATCGTCAACCTTCGCGCAGGTCTTACGTGGGCGCGCCCCAGCCAGGATCCGCTGACGACGAGGGCGGACCGCGAGGGTCTGGGATTCTCGAAGCGGTACTTGGACCTGATCCCGGCGCCGGCAGCCGATTTCCCTTCGTTCGGCCTGCAGGACTTTGCCGGCCTGGGAGGAAGCACCTTCCGGCGGTCTTACTATCCGCCCAACATCCGCACGTCGGTCACCAAGATCGCGGGACGCCACAGTCTGACCGTGGGACATGAGCTCCTCCTGAACCGCACCAATATCCGGACGACAGGCGGCGAGGCAGGAAGCTTCAGCTTCAATCGCGACTGGACGCAGGGGCCTATCGCCTCACAGGCCAGTGCGACGGCGGGCAACGGCGTTGCGACGTTACTACTGGGCCCGGTCAGCTCGGGGAGCATCACCTACTCTCCTTCCAACAATGCCGCTCAGACCGTCTACAACGGCCTCTTCATCCAGGACAACTGGCGGGTGACCCCGACGCTGACGCTGAATCTCGGTTTCCGCTGGGACTACCAGACCCCGGTTACGGAACGGTATGACCGGATGAACCGCGGTTTTGATCCGGCGGCGACGGTTTCCATCGCGCGGCTGGCGGAGGCGAACTACGCGCGGGATCCCATTCCGGAGAAGCAGAGCATCAGCGTGAAAGGCGGGTTGCGATTTGTGGGAGTGGGTGGGCAGTCGCGCTACAACTTCGATCCCGTTAAAGCCAATTTCATGCCGCGAGTCGGCTTCGCATGGGGAGGCATATCGAAGATGGTCGTCCGCGGGGGCTACGGGCTGTTTTTTGTCCCGCTGCGCGACACTCGCGGTTTTGGCCACGGGCAGTCGCCTTTGCCGATGAGCCAGTTGGGGTTCACCTCCAGCACCGCGATGCAGACCGCGGAGAACGGCCGGCCGCAACACACGATCGTCGATCCGTTCCCGCAGGGTCTCGTACGGCCTGTGGGCTCTTCGCTCGGCCCGGATACGCTGCTTGGCCAGAGTCTGTCGGTCGCGGACGTCACGTCGAAGCGCGCCTACAATCATCAATTCCAGGTCAGCGTGCAGCGGCAGCTCCCGTGGCAGTCCGTGCTGGATGTGGCCTACGTCGGGAGCCGGGTCCGGAACCTCCAGGTAAACGAGAACATCAACGCCATGCCGAACGAATACCTCTCGCTGCGCGATGATGCCGCCCGTCGCGTTACAAACCCCTTCCTTGGCTTGATTGCGATCGGCAACCTAAGCCAAACCACGGTGGCCAAGAGCCAGTTGTTGTTACCCTATCCCCAGTTTGGCGGCATCAGCCATCAGTTCCGGCCCATCGGCAGCAGTTGGTACAACTCCCTCCAGGCCAGTGTCAACAAGCGTATGCAGGGAGGGCTCAATTTCCTACTTGGCTACACATGGGCCAAGGACATGTCGCGCAGGAGCTTCCTCAACAATTATCAGGACCTCGAGCGGGTGATTTCGCAGGTCGATCGTACTCACCGCCTGACCCTCAGCGGGTTGTGGGAGTTGCCGGTTGGCAAAGGAAGGAAGTTCGGCGGCCAAATGCCGGCTGCGCTAAACTATGCCATCGGCGGTTGGGAACTGCTCTGGATCACGATCTTCGACAGCGGCCAGCCAGTCAGTGGATGGAGTGGTTCCATCGTCACCGGCACGCCGCGCCAGAGCGACCGGACGATCGACAAGTGGTTCGACACGTCGGCGTTCGGTGTGCAACCGCAGTTCACACTGCGGACGGTTTCCTCGTTGCTCTCCGGCATCCGGGCGGACGGCGTACACAACTTCGACCTCACCATCGGCAAGACGTTTCCGATAAAGGAGCCGTTGAAGCTGCGATTCACGACGCAGTTCTTCAATGCGTTCAATTCGCCGCAGTTCTCCTCGCCGAACACGTCGGTGACCAGCCCCGCCTTCGGCACAATATCGGGTCAGGCCAACTACCCGCGCTGGATCCAACTCGCGGCGAAGGTGGAATTCTGACGCCACAAGGGCAGGGCGTCGGCGACGGCAGCCGTGCTGGCGCTCTGTACCGCCGTCGCAATCCAGCACTGCAGCCAGAGTGAAATGAACATCAAACTGGAGAGACTGGCGGCGGATTGCCAGCACAGCGGGTTGTTTCCGGCACCGGGCGGAGGTAAGATCGTTGCCGCCGGTGAGTCGCTGTATGTGACGTACGGCAACGCAAACAACGGCTCCTCATTGTGGCGGCGCTCCGGGGACCAATGGACACGGGGTGCCGACCTGCCTGTTTACCCGCCATACCTTGCGGTCGACGCTGCGGGTTTCCTGCATGCCGCCGGATTGAACGCCAAGGATCGCCGGCAGGTCTGGTACTTCCGTTCTCGCCGCCCGCATGACCCGGGCGAATTTGTTGAGCCGCGGCCGATTCACGTGCAGAACTACTCCGCGCTGGCCATCGATCCGCGCGATGACTCGCTCTACTACTTCGGGGCGGGGCTCTACGCGCGGGGCATTGCGTTCCGGCGACGAACCCAGGACGGGCGGTGGTCGGACCGCCGGGTGATTGTCTCCGGACCCATCATCTACCCAGGCGCGGTTTTCCGGGAGGGCGTCCTGCACCTGATGTTCTGCGGGTGGAAAGACACAGCCGCCCTATATGAGAATGTCTACTACCTGCGCTCGCTCGATCGTGGCGAGACGTGGCGGCGCAGCGACGGCAAGGCAATCCCGACTCCGCTCGAATACGATCCGATCCACGCGGGTGAGCAGCAGGCGCTGGAACGGGCATCGCTCAACTTCCGCGAGGGCGAAGCACGGTCGAACACGCACAACCTCCAGATGTTCGTTGACCGCAAGGGCCGGCCCCACGTATTGCACTACTTTGTTCCGGCCTACTTTCCGCGCCCAAAGCGGCAGGCACGCTGCATGGTGGCGCATGCGAGACTCGATGGGGACAAGTGGAGGCACAGTCTCCTCTCTGTGGACCCGGACGTGGCCGTGTGGATGGCGTCGGTGGCTGAGGGCGACGATGGGACACTGCATTGCATCTGCACGTACCGCGGCCGGAACCGCAAGCACTTTGATCTTGGATACTGCCGCAGCCAGGACGCCGGCGATCACTGGTCGGAGTTTCAGCCGGTGACCAGCGACGCAGACCGGCTGGAACGAAGCTACCTGTACCCACAGTGGGCCACCCAGCCATGGCGGGGGCAACTCTGGTTTGTGTGCAGCCAATCGGGGACGCCCGCGCTGGTCCTACTCGGAAGTATCCCCACATCAGGCAGGCAGGCATGAGACGGCGCGCTTTTCTCGGCGGCGTGGCCGCCGGTCCTCTCTGCGGCTCCACCGGACGACCGGCGCCGCGCGTTCTTGTTGCGGCCTCGCCGGCGGATGAGTGGTTCCCTCACGTGTCGGGTCCGCGGATTGAGGCCGTCAACGACGAATGCTGGAAACTGGCGCGGACCCGCGACAAAGCCGTGCTCTTTGCGGGCGGCAGGCGGCTGGCCCTTGGCCCCCTTGAACGCAGCAGAATCTGCGCGGATCCCGAGGGTGGCGCCCACGTGGCTGGCACCCGCGGGCGAGAGCTGTGGCACTTCCGTATCACGGCCCGCCTCCAGTTGACCGCCAGGCGGATCGCCACGCTATCCTCACTTCATCCCGCCACCGGCCTGGACATCACCTGGACGCCAGCCGGCGTCCTCATCGCCGCGGCGGGACCGGAGCCCGCGAGCCTGGCGCTCTATCCGGCCTCGGGTGATCCACTCCTACTTGCCAGGCGGCGCTGGGCTCATCCGCTGCTGCGCTACGATGCTCGCCGGTCCCGCCTTCATGTCGTTTGGAGTGGCTGGAATGACGCATCCAGCATCTATGATGTGATCTACCATCTCCAGACCGGCGACGGCGGCAAGTCGTGGCAGCGCGCCGATGGGTCGGTGATCGACGCACCCTTCGAGCATCGCCAACCGGGCGCCGAACCGGACGTACTGACCCGGCGGCAGCAGAGTGGCGGCGGCGAATCGAATACGCTCGCGCATGCGCTCCAATGCGACGAGAACGGCAACCCGCACGTTCTCTATTCCTTCTGCATGCCGTACGCGATCGGGATGGGACCGGCGCGTGCCCGGCGGATGCAGACCAAACACGTGCGCTGGACCGGCGCGGCCTGGGCCGCGACGGAAATCAGCGCGGGGCCCGAGACCGATGTCGCCGGAGGAGCGTTGGCCATCAACGGAGCGTCACTCCACGCTCTTCTGATGTACAAGAGTATCGACGCGGACTGGCTGGATCTCGGCCTTACGAGCAGTGGCGACGGCGGCGCCACCTGGTCGCCCCCCGATCCGATCACCGGAGACGCCTCAGGCAAGAAAGCGCATTACGTCGCACCCGCCGTTAGCCAGGTTGGCCGCCGCCTCGAGTACGTATTCACGGCGCAATCGGCGAGGAGGGAGACACCCGTCTATGTGGGCGAGATGGATGTGTAGAGGGCTTGCGGCCGCGGCACTTCTGCTCTTGATCCTGCTCGCACAGCCGGTACAAACCGAGCCACCGGAGGTCTACTTCCGGCAAGCCTTCGGGGAACGGGTCCGGCTGGACCCGGCGCGAGTCCGCGAAGTGCTCAGCGCACCTCCCGATCAATTGATCGCTGTAGATGAGGACCTCGACGGCGGCATAGACGCCATCTACTTCGTCGACCGGGATGCGCGCCATCTGCCGCAGTACAGGCCGATCGTAGTCAAAGCGCTCGCACCGTCCGGCAACTTCCCTGGAAACCGGCTCAATTGGGCGCACGTGATCCTGGCGGCGGACTGGCACGGCAACGGATCCCTGGACCGCGTGGTCGCGCACCTGGACGATGATGGCGACGGCGATATCGATCGCATGCTCATGACCACCCCCTTCCAGGTCGGGCCGATGCACTTGGCTCTTGCCGAGGACGTCTCCGATGACAACCGCCTCTGGTTTCATCGCAACTACCAATACGACGTTCCCAGCGGCTGGTGGCGCACCGACTGGAATGGAGATGAGGCCTTCTACTTCGTCTCCTGGCAGCCGGACAAGCGGACGTGGTCTCCGGCCGCGGAATGCCCTTTCACGTTCTACGACACCGACGGTGATGGCTTCGCCGACGAGGCGTTGCGTACCGAAACTCGTGGAACGCGCGTCGGCAGCTTCCGCTACTCGTTCGATCTCGATGGCGACGCCAGCCGGTTTCAACCTCACGACTACGATTTCTCCTTCACGGGGATCGGCCCCGCGGAGATCCCGGAAACGCTCATGGTGAAGACCCGCATCGGGCTCTACGAGACCCAAGGCTACCTGCCCTGGAAAAACGCCCGCGAGTGGGTGAAGAGTGCGCAGTGGAGCTCGGTAGCTCTCACCTGGGACGAGGCGGACAACAACATCGACATGCAAAGCCCCAATCGCTTCGGGGAAGGCGAAAACCATCCGGGATTCCGGAACGAGCGCTGGGAGGGCGTGCTGAACCACCCCACGGAGACTTTCCCGCAGAGCGGCGGCCCGAGCGCCGGGCCCTTCAATCGCCGCACCGAGGTCGACATGGACTACAGCGGCCGTATGGAGCTGTACTGGTCCCCGGGCGACCGGCGCATTCACCTGCGTGGCGCGGAAACCGGCATTCAGCGCATCGACTTCGATCTCGACGGCAGGATAGACATGGAAATCCGCGCCGGCGACCGCAATCGGGACGGCTACTTCGACACTTGGGAAGTGGATGTGAACGGCGACGGCGTTGTTAACCGGTCCTATGGCATTGCGGACCGCATGGCGCGGGAAGAGAACATATCCCATGCGCCCGTTCCCGCCGACCTGCGCGCCTTCCATGTGCGGGAACGTCGCCGGGTGATCGACGACAGCGTCATCTTGATCGGCGCCATGAAAGACGTTCTGCGAAAGCATGAGAGCGCTTTTCATGAGGATGAGGCCGAGACGTTCTGGCGGAACCGGCTCCATGATTGGCAACCCGATATCGGTGCCGGGGCAAAGATGCGCGGCAGCCTGGATGCAGAGCGCCTGTATGCCGACATCGTCCGCGAGCGCTATTTCGATCGAATCCTGCGCCTGACCGGCAGCGAGACAGCGCTGCGCCGCGATCTGATGCGGCAGTTCGGTCAGGGAGGATTCCGGGAAACCGCCGCCCTGCTGGCATCCCGCTTCCGGATCGAGCCCGAATCCAGGCCTGCGCGGAAGGCGGTTGCCGTACGCAACCCGGGCGGCACGAAGCTCTGGCGCTACCCCGTGGAGTTCCCGGTCACCTGGCCCGGCCTCAGCGGCGGGGACTCACAGCTCTCTCCCGCGGCGCTGGCTTCCCAGGCCGGCAAGGGAGCGCTCTATGCTCTCGTGGATCTCCTGCCGGGCGCGTCAGGTACGTTCCATCCATCGGGCGAACGGAAGACCGCGGGGACCGGCGTCCTGCGCGCCGGCCAGGCCAGCGATCATGTTTGGATCGAAACGGGCCGCGTCCGGTTCGAGTTCCACTATGACGGCGGCATCTGGTTCCAGGGGGTCGCCCAGAACCTGTTGGACAACTTGCCCGCGAAGGCGTCTGGCGATGGGCCCCGGGTGCTTGTCGCGCGCGTCAGCCAGCGCTTGGCGTGGAGACTCACAGATCTGGGGACCCTTCGGGTGGCGCTCGAGTCCGAAGGCGGCGCGGCCTCGGCAACCGTCTTTGCCTGGCAGGATTTTGCCGACGTGCGCGTCAGACCGCCTGAACGCCTCCAACCAGCAGGAGCCGGGCGGCGCGTCGGGGACGCCATGGTCTGGGACATCTGGAACGGTGACACGGGGGTGGCGGTGTTTCGTTCGCCGGTCGGAGAGGGCGCCTTCCGGCTCGCCGGCTATTGGCGCGCCGGTGACCGCAAGCCGTTTTGGCCCGCGCGGTCAAACTGGGACAAGATGGTAGCCGAGTGGCAGGAACCTCTCCTGCGGCCGCCCGTCGTGACGTTAGTTCATGTCCCCTGACAGCGGGTTGTAGCGATACTTCTCCGGTGGCAGGTTGGCGTCGCCGATCTTCTTGAGCAGCGCGGGCAGCTCTTGCGCGAACGCCAGCCGCGAGCGCCGCAGATCTTCACTGGAATAGGACGCCACAGGCTCGAAGCGGCTCCCCAGGGCGTAGCGCACGAGCTGGAGCAGGAGGTAGTCCGCTTCGGGAGCCTTGGAGAGCTGCTGCGTGAAGTTCAGCGTGGTCGCCAGAACCCGTCCATTGCCGACGCGGAATTCCACCAGGTATGCCTTGCTGTTCCCGTGCCAGAAATTGTCGATCGCCCGTATGATCGGCTGCGGGCGTGAGGGGAATCGGTCCAGCCAGAACGACTTTGCCCGGCGAATCAGCGAGACGAATTGGGAGTCACAGAAACCTTCGTGCGGAAAATCGCCGAGCGCGGGATGCGGCTGAATGACGGTTCCAGAGTTGCCCCAACGCCGGTCGTAGTTGCTCGGAATCGTGAGCCAATGCGTTAGGATCTCGTCCAGTTCCGGAAGAGCCACCGGGGCGCGGGAGGTGAAGAAGGCCAAGTGAGTGCCATGGTTTCCCATCTCCTCCGGTTCGCGCCAGTTCTTGTCGCTCAACAGGAGAAGGCGGCCGCCTGCCTCCAGATAGGAATCCATCCAGTCGGGCCAGGAGTCTGTCAAGAGCAGACCGTCCTGCGGAGCCGCTTGAACCTTTCGCGCCCGGGGAAACAACTTTGTTACCGAACCAAGTCGGTTGCCGGGATCAAGAACCGCAAATTGCTCGGCCGCGTTCCGCACAGCGGGAAAGACCCAGAAATCCCAGGCGTTGGCCACTGAGTCAAGCCGGGCCTGAAGCTCCAGCCGCTTGGGCGCGGTTACGTCCGGGACAACCTCGGCAATCGTGGGCCCCGGAAATACGCCGAAACCCGGCGTCTGGATTGCGCGTTCGCCGCGCGCCCACTCTCCCAGGCGCCATTCGAGTGTGCCTTTCATGGGCTGGTCATCGTGTTGCGACAGCAGGATCGAGGTCTCGAACCGGTCGCCCGGGCGAAAGGTGCGACGGCCAGGTTTCGCCAGCAGAATGGCCGGACCATTCACCTTCCGGAACTCGGCGGCGGAGACTGACTTGGGATTCGAGAAGTCATCCAGAATCCCTCCTACCATCGACCCGGTATCGTTCAGGCGGAGCATCGAGTAGCCCGCAAGTTCCGGGAACGAGCGTGCGGCTTCAATCATCTGCTTGATAACCCGCCACTGGATGGCTTCGCTGTTCCGCGCGTAGCGGGGCATTTCGTCCAGGTACCCTCCTAGCCTGGCCTTTTCTTCGGCCGCCCGGAACCACGCCGGCACGGATGGATACAGCGCGGCTTTGTCCAGCCGCGGATACGCGCTCGCCAGCGGATACTCGTGCGCGATCATCGGGAACTCCGAAGCCCGTCCCGCGCGGCTCCCGCGCAGATAGGCTTCGAACGCCGCGGCGGCAAGGGCGCCGTCGTGCTCGTATTCGCCGATGGGCCGTTCAATCAGGTCATACCGGCCGGCCGCGTCGTTTCCAGGCAGGCTGCCCGAACGGTTCAGCACCAGCGCAGCCGGGTTCATGGACTTGGCGATTTCGTACAGACGGTCCATTGCCTCGATCAGCCCGGGCTCGTTTTGGTAGACCTCATTCCCCATGCTGTTGATGGCGACCGAGACGTGGCGGCGTCCGAGGCGGGTCATCCTCTCCCAGGTCAGCCGGGTTTCCTCGTACTCCGGCGAGTCCACCCCTTTCCGAAGCCGGCCATGGATTTCGAGTTGCTGCAGGAGGCCAAGTTCGTCGGCGATGGCAAGGTAGGTCTCGGTCGGAAAGTGGGAGTGATGGCGCTCGGCGTTGAAGCCATAGTCTCTGGCGGTGCGTATCCGCTTGCGGATGTAAGCCTCGTCGGTGGTTGTACAGCCGTGGTCACCGCTCACCAGATATTCGCCGGCAAAACCGCGCATGAAGAACGGCCGCCCGTTGAACAGCAGCGTGTTCCCCCGCCGCTCGAACGTGCGGAACCCGAAGGTAACGGTCCGCCGTCCCGCCTCGAGCCCGCGGAAATCGGCCAGACTGACCTGAGCCCGGTAGAGAACTGGATCGTCGGGGGACCAGGCGCGAGGCTGCGGCACCACCAGCGGGAGCGTGACATCAACCCTGCCTGACTTCGTGCGGGCGAGCGCCCGGCCGGTCGCCACGCGAACTCCCGTCGGGTCGGTCACTTCGGCCAGCACCGAGTACTCCGCCGTACCCGGGTATGAGAGCTGCACCTCCGCGTGCAGGGTTACCCGTCCGCTCTTGAGTTCGGGACTGGCGTAGACGTCGGCAAGCGGGGAAAAACCCGGTTGCGCCATTCCAACGGGTGACATGAGCAGGCAGTACACGAATGCCTTCATTGCGCCCTCACCAGAGTTATGCCGAAAATCGCGAAGATGCTCTCGGTTGCCACCGATCTGACTTCAAGCGATAGCAGTTCGCGTGAAGGGTCGATCGGCAGGTCATACAGATCTGCCTGTTCCCTTCCCTTCTCGCGCCGCGCCAGATACCATTCGACCTCCCGGTCCTTGCCGACCGGCAGACCCGAGGGAATCACCTCCGGGTTATACCTGTTCCTGCTGACTGACTCCAGGCCATACTGCGGCATGAAGCTGTGCGGAGGGATGAGCTGGCGAATTTCCCTCGTGCCGTCGGTGTAGTTGGCGATCAGCTCGGCGTTGGGGTGGTAGGTCTTGTGGCCGCGCTGCCATGAGTACGCCAGAAAATAGACTTTGCTGAGCCTCATGCCGCGAACCGGGATGACCAGGTTGCTCGGATAGAGGCCGGGGCGCCAGTTTGCCACCGGCAGCACGTTGCGCGGTCCGCCGCCCTCGGCGCTTTGATAGACGCCACCGAGCTTGCGCTCCGAGGCGAGAGAGAACGGCACCCCCGCCGCTGCCAGAAACCGCGTGCCGTCGATTTTCGGGTTCTCAATGCGATGTCCTGCCCACTCGTAAGTGGCCGGCGGGAGCACCGGATAATCGATGCCCATTTGCCAGGTGTCGTAGTAGAACTTGGTGTTGAACAAGCTCGCGGCCTCCTCGTGGTAGTCCCACGAGAGGTCGAGCAGCAGCGGCCGCTCCGGCGCTGGAGCCGTCCAGTCAATGAATGGATGGCGGTACGAGCGCCCGGCGATTTCCACTTCGATCGGGTTGGATCCCGGCGTAACCGCCTTCAGCGTGGCATCGTCCAGCGGCACTGAAACCCGCGCGCCATCAAGAGCCACCTGCCGGACCGCGCCGCGAAATCGCACGCTGGCGATCCGGGCCGCTGTGTGATCCGCCAACGAGAATGAGAGGGTTCGCGCGGCCCGGTCGATACGGGGATCAAGAATCCGGATCGGCTCCTCGATCTCGAGTTCAAGCGGCAGATACAGGCTGACGATGCCCCGGGTAGCCTTCACGAACGCGGTCCGGACCCCGGTCCGGATGGGAATCGCCTGCAGGCTGCCGCCCTGCACGGTCACACGTTCCAGGGTCTTCTGCGGATCGAGCACCTCTAGCGCAGAGGCACCTTCGACTCTTACCTGGAACGGGACGCCCCGTATTCCCGCTACCGGCGCCGGCCGGCCGATCTCCGGCCCGGCTGTCTCCACCTCGATCAGGCTGGTTGATCCTGCGGCGGCTTCCACGACGACAAACGCCCTGCCCATGCCCGTCTCAATGCGGAACTGGGCCGGCCGACCGTCAAGCCTGACAGCCTTCACCTCGCGCGTGACCGACAGACGAACCTGCTTTGCGACCGGGCGCTCGGTTGTCACTTCGATGCGCACGCCGGTGTTTGTACGAAACCAAGTGTAGGCCAAGTCCGGAGTGCGAATCGAGGCGCGAGGCCAGTGGGAGGGGAAACGGGGCTCAATCGTGATGCGTCCGTGGGGATAGTCCGGCTCCAGGCCGAACAGCCCACGCCCGAGCATATAGAGCGCCGGCATGCGTCCGTCGTTGTGATCGTTCATGCCCGCCGATCCCGCTCCCCAGGCGGAGACCCCCGAGCACTCGCCGCCGGGAAAGGAGCTGAAGAAGTACGCATGCGCGTAGGTTCTGAGCACCGGGTAGAACTCGTCCATTGCCCCGGCCAGAGCGGCCGCCGTCACCGTACCCCAGGCCACGTCCGGCAGCGGACCGAGGTGGTGCCTCCCCCCGTAGTCGCCGCACAGCCAGATCCGCGCCGTGCCGGGATCCACCTCACTCCACAGTTGGCTGCGCACATAGCGGAGCATTTGGTAGGCCTGCAAGGAATCCACTGCGCCGCCTACGATCGGGAGAAACGTCTCGTGCGCGCCGGGCGCGGAATGGAGAACATCCAACGGATCCCGCCAACCCAGGATCCCGGCCGCGCCGTCCCACAGCGACGGCAGGGCGCTTGCGGAACGGGCGGCGTACTTGCCGTACCTGTCTTGCGCGTCCTTGTCTCCGGCGACGGCGGCCAGTTCCGCCGCCCCGCGCAGCGCCCGGATCATCTGCGCGGTCTGCAGCCCGGTCTTGGGCCCAAAGGAGTCGTTCTCGGGACCCCAATACGGGTA
>SXGT01082914.1_pt1 | contig 13248 bp, 10 predicted proteins | sample 3176221 | NCBI WGS metagenome assembly SXGT01 (sample SAMN11356862, study PRJNA531348) | freshwater metagenome | isolation source: freshwater sample F1-120 | place: China: Fuxian Lake, Yuxi | collected 2017-12-25
ACCGCTTCAAGGAAGTTAACGACACGCTTGGTCACCATAGCGGCGATCGTTTGCTGATCGACGCTGCTCGCCGCATCGGCGATTGCGTGCGCGCCACCGACACCGTGGCGCGCCTGGGTGGCGACGAGTTCACTATCGTCATGGCTGATCTGATCGACACCCATCCGGTCGACAAAGTCGCCCAGGCGCTGGTGCTGACTCTCACCGCGCCCTTCGTCATCAATGGCGAAACCGCCTACGTCTCGGCCAGCATCGGCATCACCATCTATCCCAGCGATGGCGGCGATGTCGATACTCTGCTCAAGAATGCCGACCAGGCGATGTATGCCTCGAAGGCAGCCGGCCGCAGCCGCTTCAGCTACTTCACCGACTCGATGCAAACGTCCGCACAGGAGCGCCTGCAACTCGCCAACGATTTGCGCGGTGCGCTGGCCGCCGGACAGTTCGAGCTGCACCTGCAACCGATCGTTGAACTCGCCACCGGGCACATCGCCAAGGCCGAGGCCCTGCTGCGCTGGACGCATCCGCTGCATGGGGCGATCAGTCCGGTGCAATTCATCCCCGTCGCCGAGGAGACCGGGCTGATTGAGGAAATCGGCGACTGGGTGTTCCGCGAAAGTGCGCGACTGGCAAAAGCATGGTCCGTAGTGGCCGATGGCAGCGGTCCGATCCAGATCAGCGTCAACAAATCACCGCGCCAGTTCTTCTCCGGCAACACGCACGAAACCTGGATCGCCCACCTCGCTGAAATCGGCTTGCCCCCAAGCTGCATTGTCATCGAAATCACCGAAGGACTGCTGCTGGAAGACCGCCCCGAGATCGCCGAGAAACTCGCCTGCTTCCGCGCCGCCGGCATCGGCATCTCGCTCGACGACTTCGGCACCGGCGATTCGGCCATGGCCTATCTCAAGAAATTTCCCATCGACTTCCTCAAGATCGACCGTTCCTTTGTGCGCGACATGGCGATCGACCCCAGCGACGCCGCCATCGTCGACGCCATCATCGTCATGGCCCACAAGCTCGGCCTCAAGGTCGTTGCCGAGGGCATCGAAACTGTCGAACAGCGTGACCTGCTGATTGCGGCCGGTTGCGACTACGGCCAGGGCTACCTGTTCGCGCGGCCGATGCCGGCGCGGGTGCTGATGCGGTCGCTCGCGCCGTAGGGTAATCGAGGGTTACCAATTTGGCATTGACCAGCTTTCGTCCCTCAGGGATACTCTGCTCATGCGGTTAAACTCCCTCTCCCTGATCGTTGGCCTGTTTCAGGCCACCCCAAGTACCTCAATTTATCGTGAGCTTGATGCCCTGCTGACGAACGGACTGACCCTCACTGATCTGGCCACCAGCCTGGGCGATAGCCCGCTGTTCAACAGCCTTTATCCGGCTGATCAGAGTTCTCAGGCCTTTGCCATTGCCTTCCTGCAAGAGTTACTCGGCCTCGCTGATGATGATTTTTCTGCCCCAGATACGCCCGCCGTCTATCGTCTTGCTAGCGAATGGCTAGCTGCCAACGTCGCTGCCCATGGTCGTGGTGATGCGGCCTGGCAAGCGATCACGGCGCTGGCGCAAGCTGATTATTTAGGGCCATTCGGGGCCGCCCGCCTGCGCCTGGAAAACCGCCTTGAAGTCAGCGAGTACTTTATTGCCAGCGGCCAAGAAGCAAATACGCTTCCCGAACTACAAGCCGTGCTGGCCGAGGTCACCTCGAGTAGCCTGTCGGTGGCCCGGGCCAAAACTGCGATCGATCCACCGCCTCCGATCAAATCGCCTGGCGCCTCAGAGAGCAGTTGGACCCTCTTGGTCTATATGGCCGCAGACAATGACCTGGAGCCTTATGCCTTTGAGGATCTGAATGAAATGGAGGCCGCAGTGCTGCCCCCGGGCGTCAATATCGTTGTGGCTATGGATCGCGTCCCCGGTTATGACAGTTCCAACGGTAACTGGAGCGACACGCGGATCGGCGTGGTGATGCACGATGACAATCCCGTGCAGATCGCCACGACGCTGCAATCGGTCGGAGAATTCAACCTGGGCGATCCTGACACACTGACCGACTTCGTGAATTGGGCCATCAGCGAGCGGCCCGCGGAAAACTATGGACTGATCATCTGGGGACACGGCCGGGGAATCGATGGCACTGCCTTCGATCAAACTTCCGGTGACGATACCCTGATGCAGAACGAGATACGTACCGCCCTGGGCAACAGCGATGCAGGACGCCTGGCGCTCGTGGGTTTCGATGCCTGTTCAATGGGCATGCTGGAACAAGCCTACGGCCTGTATGGCCAGGCCGATGTCATGCTCGCCTCACAGGATTTCGAGCCGGGCAATGGCTGGGATTACCAAACCTGGTTGAACGAAGCGTTTGCGGGGACGGCCGCTGTTTTTCCGGATGCCTTTACCCTCGCCTCAGCCGCGATACACAGCTATGCCGCCGAATACCCTGGAGAAACAGATATCACCCTGGCAGCCACCTTGATGGACAGCACACCCGCCGTGCTCGCCGCCATGCAAAACCTACTGGAACAGACAACACAAGCCAGCCCTGCCGATTGGCTGGCGATTCGTATGGCACGCCAGAAAGCCGAGTATTTTCCGGATGCCCAGTCGATTGACCTGATCGATTTCGCGGCTTATCTCGGCCAGCAAACCAATGTTTCTCCCGGGCTTGCCGCAGCCGCACAAGTGGTCGCGACAACGACGCAAGACAGTATTTATCAGATGACCACCAGCGAAGCAGGTGGTCACGGGTTGTCGATTTACTGGCCCCTCTACCAGCCTTATGGCTATGAACAGTCATACACGCCAGACAACGTGGCCCTGTTGGGCAGCGCTGCCTGGCATGATTTTCTGTTGGATTACTGGATCAGATAGTCAGCGTTAACTGAAGCAGAAAGTCCATCATCACGCCACCCTGAGTATCGCCTCTTGTCGCTCAGCTCTCATTGTCGGCAGCTTTCCAAAATTAAGAAAAATCGGCGCTGGCGGGACGGCGTAAGGGTAGGCTTGGGGCAGTTTCAGGCGGATTCAACCCGGTTGCGCCCGGCGTTTTTCGCTTTGTAGAGGGCCGTGTCAGCGCGATCGACGGTCTGGTCGGGCGACTCGCTGCCATTGAATTCGCTGACACCGATGCTGATGGTCAGATTAAGGGGTTTCCCCTGGACTTCTATTGGGAGTACGCCGATGGATTCGCGCAGATTCTCGGCAATGCGCAGCGCTTCGTTGCGGTCGCAGCCCTTGAGGGCGAGCAGGAATTCCTCACCACCCCAGCGCACTGCCAAATCGGATTCGCGCAGGCCGCTCTCCAGTCGTCGTGCAACGATCTTGAGTACTTCATCGCCGACATGATGCCCGTGTTCGTCGTTGATGCGTTTGAAGTGGTCGATATCGACCACCAGCATGCTGATCGGTCGTGGCGCACGGCGGTATTCGGCGATCAGCTTTTCGATCAGGATGGTGAAGGCATGACGGTTGAGCAGGCTGGTCAGTTTGTCGGTTGAGGCCATCTCCTCCAGTTGCCACTGGTAGCGGTTGAAGGCAACCTGGATCAGGAGGATGACGATCAGTGTGACCACCAGGCTGATAGCGAGATTGGTGTAGAGCGTCTGGCGGACCGCAGACAGCGCTACCGCTTCGTTCTGTTCGACGAAGAGCAGCCATTTGAGCTCAGGCAGGTAGTTCACATGGAGAATGTGATTGTCGCCATCGACCTCGTACTGATAGGAACCGCGGCGGTCGCTGATGATGCGGTCGATTTGCGGGCCCAGGCTGGGTATGGTGTGCAAGTCGAGCGCCGCCTTTCTGTTAGTGCCGAACTCGACGAGTTGTCCGCGTAGATCGACGAAATAGATCTTGCGCTTGAAGCGTTCCTGATATTCATTGATCAGGCGGCGCACGGAGTCAACCGTGAGGCCGATGCCGGTTGCCCCGATGTAGTTGCCCGAGTAGTCGAAGACGCGGTAATTGATGAAGATGGTCAGCGCATCAGCATTGGCAAGATCGGGGTCGACGTTGATCTCATAGTCTTCGGAGAGGCCGCGCACGCGGTAGTACCAGGCGTCGCGTGGTTCAAAAGAGGAGACACGTTTCAGGGCGCCTTCGGCAGTGTAGTAGATGCCGCTCTTGTCCGAAACGAAGAAACTGCTGAAGGCGCCATGGCGCTCTTTCACTTCCTTGAGAAAGCGGGCCATGTCCGGCAGGGTCTTTTCGCCACGCAAGACCCAGTCGCGCACGAAGGTGTCGTGCGCCATGGTCATCGAAATCAGGATCGGACGGATCAGGTCGCGCTGGATTTCCGAATAGATATTGCTTGAGGTCAGCGGCAGATCCTGGGCAATGATGGTCTCTCGAATCGCCTGCTTGGAGACAAAGTAACCGATCATCGATACGGCGACAAAGCCGACCGACAGCAGCGCCCACAACATCAGCAGCAGCTGGCGGCGATCAAAGACGGTGGGATGGGTGAGCGGGCGGGCCATGACGTCTGATTCTAGGGCAAACCACGCGGCTTGCGCCCCGCCCGTGCAAAGGCGGCATCAAAGATGGGGCGTGGCAGGATTCTCAGCAGCTGGGCCACCAGACCCATCGGCCAGGGCATCACGGCAAAGCGCGAGCCGCGATCGATATGACGCACCATGCTGCGCGCCGCATCCGTCACGGGCATCAGGAAGGGCATCGGATACGGATTCTTTTCCGTCATCGGCGTGGCGATGTAGCCGGGTGCGAGTGTGACGACCTTGACACCGCTGCCGCGCAATTCCACGCGCAGACTTTCGAGGTAGGCAATCGCAGCCGCCTTGGAAGCGCAATAGGCGCCGGCACCGGGCAGGCCGCGAATACCGGCCACCGAGGCAATCCCCACCAAGCGACCGGTACCCGCCTGGCGCATCGCGGCGAGGAAGGGTTGGAAGGTATGCACCATGCCCATCACATTAGTATCGAAGACGCGCCGAAAGGCAGGCAGATCCTCGGCGGCTTCGGTGAGCGTGCCGACGGATACGCCGGCGTTGGCAATCACGATGTCGGGAATGCCGGCACGCTGGATGAAGTCCTGCCCGGCGGCGGCCATGGCCACCGCATCGGCGACATCCAGTGGGTAAAGATGGCAGGTGGCGGGCAGCGCGGCCGCGAGTGCCTGGAGTGCTTCGCCACGGCGGGCGACCAACCCGAGCGTGGCGCCGCGCTGCGCATACTGCTGCGCCAAGGCCATACCGATGCCCGATGAGGCACCGGTGATCCAGACGCGCAGTGGAGCGTTCAGTTGCTTACTTTTTCTTGATTTCGCCGCGGTTCTTGGCGATCAACCCATCGACTACCTCCAGCATATTGCCGAAGGTGCCGAGGTCCGGCGAGGGCATGTACTTGCCGCCGACGATCAGCACCGGCACGCCGCCGAAGCCGTATTCCTGTGTCATCTCGGCGGCGCGGCGCACCTTGCCATCGACGGCGAAGGACTTGTACATGTCGGCGAACTGCTGGCGATCGATACCCTGCTTGGCCACCCAGTCCAGCAGCGTCTTCTCGTCGCTCAGCCGGATGCGTTGCTTGATCATGGCATTGAATACGGCATCGTGGTGCTTGTCGAGCAGGCCGAGGCCTTCGAGTGCGTAGTAGATGCGTGCACCGGACGCCCAGTCGTCGCGGAAGATGGCCGGCACCTTCTTGAAATTCACATCGCTGGGCAGCTTTTTTGTCCAGGACTTGAGTAGAGGCTCAAAATCGTAACAGTGGGGGCAGCCATACCAGAAGAACTCGATCACTTCGACCTTGCCCGGTTGTTCGGTGGGCTGTGGCATTTGCAAGCGGCTGTAGTGCTTGCCTTCCTGTGGCTCGGCAGCAACGGCGGGGGACAGGGCAAAGCCGCCAATCGTGAGTGTGGCGACAGCAGCAAGCAAGGTATTGAGCAACTTCATGGATATTTCTCCCTTAATCTTTTACCCGAACCACCGTGGCCGGGATGCCATTCTGAGACAGTTGACCGCGATTCTGGTTCATTTCTTCTGCGCTACCGTAGGGGCCGACACGGACGCGGTGCATGGTGCCCTTGTCGGCCACCTCGACTTCCTGCACACCGGCTTCAAAGCCCAGCATGGCGAGTTTGGCTTTCATCTTCTCGGCATCGGCGACCTTCTGGAAGGCACCGACCTGCAGGAACAAACGACCGGATTCTGCCTGCGGGGCCGGGGCGGCGGTTGGCGCAGGGGCAGGCGCTGGTGCAACTGGTGTAGCACCGGGAGTCGCGGGCTTCTTGCCTTCGAGGATGTCGTAGAACTCGAACTTGCGCTCGGCCGGCTTCTCGATTGGCTTGTCCCCCGGTTTGCCGGGCAGGGCGACGGGCGCTTTTTGGCCACTTTCAGGTGGCCGGGGCTCAGATTTCAACACCTTGTCAACGAAAGGCAGCGGGGACTTGTTGAGAAACCAGACGACGCCAAAGGAGATCAATACACCGACGACCAGACCGAAGGCCAGACCGATGAGGGTGCCACCACGTTGATAGGACATTACATGGTCTCCGGCGCAGACACACCCAGGATGCGTAACCCGTTGCAGATCACCTGACGGACCGCTACGGCCAGCGCCAGACGTGCGCGCTTCTGCGCTTCATCATCCACCAGCAGTCGCTCGGCGTTGTACCAGGCGTGGAACTCCGCCGCCAATTCGCGCAGCCAGAAGGCGATGGCATGTGGTGCCTGGTCACGAGCGGCGTTTTCGATGATTTCGGGAAAGGCAGCGAGTTTGGCGGCCAGGGCGAGTTCGCGCTCACTACCAAGGGCGCCAAGATCGGCCTGCGCCAGCTCTGCCGTTTCTCCGCCCCACTGGTTGAGCAACGAGCAGACGCGCGCATGCGCATATTGAACGTAATAAACGGGATTGTCGGTCGATTGCGATTTGGCGAGATCGAGGTCGAAGTCCAGCGACTGATCCTGCTTGCGCAGCAGGTAGAAGAAGCGGCAGGCGTCGTTGCCGACTTCCTGACGCAACTCGCGCAGGGTGACGTAGGAGCCGGCCCGCGTAGACATCGAAACACGCTCAGTACCACGGAAGAGGCTGACGAATTGCACCAGCGCCACCTCAAGGGCATCGGCATCGAGATCAAGGGCCTGCAGGGCACCCTTAACGCGCGGAATGTAGCCGTGATGGTCAGCACCCCAGATGTCGATGATACGGGTGAAGCCGCGTTCGAACTTGTTCCAGTGGTAGGCGATGTCAGAAGCGAAGTAGGTATAGAGACCGTTCTCGCGCTGTACGACGCGATCCTTCTCGTCACCAAAGGCCGTGGAGCGGAACCATTTGGCACCGTCCTGGAGGTAAATGCGGCCGCGCTTTTCGAGTTCGGCCACGGCCTTGGCGACCATGCCGGTATCGTAGAGCGAGTGCTCCGAGAACCAGCAGTCAAAATGAACGCCGTATTCCTCAAGATCGGCGCGGCCGTCGGCCAGTTGTTCCGAGAGAGCGTGTTGGTGAATGTAGTGCCAATCTTCGCCGAGCAGATCCTTGGCGGCGGCGATCAGCCCATCCAGATGCGCTTCGGCGTCCGGTTCGAGGGGGGGGACGCAGGCCAGTAAGGCCGCCGCCGGGTGTACGTAGCGGTCAGCATGTGCATCCTTGATCTGCGCGGCCATGTCTCGCACGTAATCGCCCTGATAGGCGTTAGGCGGAAAGGTCACGACTTCGCCAAAAATTTCCAGATAGCGCAGCCAGGTCGATACCGCAAGGATGTCCATCTGGCGGCCGGCGTCATTGACATAGTATTCGCGGCAGACATCAAAGCCAGCGAAAGCCAGCAGGTTGGCCAGGCTGGCGCCAAAAGCCGCGCCGCGCCCGTGACCGACATGCAAGGGCCCGGTCGGATTGGCCGAAACGAATTCGACCTGCAGCTTGCCGGGCTTTTTCGCCCCGCGCCCGAACGCGTCGCCTTGTGCCTGCACGGCATGCACGACGGCCGTCTTGGCGGCAGGCGCGACGGTGAAATTGATAAAGCCGGCACCTGCTACCTCAGTCTTCAGCACCCAGGCAGAGGGGGGCAATTCATGCACCAGTCGATCGGCGATTTTGCGCGGATTTTCTTTCAGGTTCCGTGCCAGTTGCATGGCCAGGTTGCTGGAAAAATCGCCGTGAGTGGCGTCGCGCGGGCGCTCGAGATGGATGTCACATTCGGTGCCAGGGGCCACACTGGCCAGCGCAGCGCGCAGCAGGTCGGCAAGATGCGTTTTGATATCAGTGGATTGGGCGGACATGACAGACATTATAGCGATGGCGTTCCACTGGCGCGGGTGCCTAGGTTAAACTGATCGCATATGAAAACACACAAGCTATTGAAAGCAACACTTGGCCTCCTGGCCGGGCTGTGCATCGCGGCCAGCGCGCAAGCGCTGTCCTTGGCGGATATTTCGGGTCAGGAAGCCGGTGGCGGCCTCAAGGAAGCGCTGACGCAGGGGGCCGGCAAGGCGGTTGATCTGCTCGGCAAGAGCGACGGCTTCCTGAAGAATCCGAAGGTGAAGATTCCCCTACCCGACAGCATGCAGCAGGTTGAAGGCTTGATGCGCGGTCTTGGTATGGGTAAGCAGGCCGATGAACTCATCACTGCGATGAATCGCGCTGCTGAGGCGGCCGTACCAGAAGCGAAGACTCTGCTGGTCAATGCCGTCAAGGAGATGAACGTCGAGGATGCCAAAGGCATCCTGACCGGTGGCAACGATTCGGCCACCCAGTATTTCAAGCGCAAGACGGCCAAGCCGCTGGGCGAAAAGTTCCTGCCGGTCGTCAAGCAATCGATCGAGAAGGTAAAGCTGGCCAAGACCTACGAAAAGTTCGCCAAGAAAGGTGCGCAGTTCGGCCTGATCAAGGAAAAGGACACCCAGCTTGAGAACTACGTGACGGAAAAGGCGCTGGATGGTCTTTACCTGATGATCGCCGAAGAAGAAAAGGCGATTCGTACCAACCCCGTGGGGGCTGCCAGCAGCCTCGCCCAAAAAGTTTTTGGTGCTCTCAAATAATCATGAAAGTCGACCTGCGCAAGATTTACCGTTTTGACCCCGTCACACGCAATGAAGACGGCTCGCTGCCCAAGGGCGGCAATGTCTATTACGAGTGTGACGACTGCAAGGTGATCGTTGCCTCCGTTTCGCACATCAAAGCCGCGTGTGAATGCGGCAATGTGACGGGGGGCGGCGGTGCGACCGAGATCAAGGAACCGACCAAGATCAATCCGCTGCGCGGCACCCTGAAGTAAGCAGTGCATGGCTTGAACCCGCCGCAGCGGGAGGCGGTGCGGTATCTGGATGGTCCCTTGCTTGTCCTTGCCGGCGCCGGCAGCGGCAAGACGCGCGTGATCACGCAGAAGATTGCCTATTTGCTGAGTGACTGCGGCATGGCGCCGCAGCATGTCATGGCGATCACCTTTACCACCCAGGCGGCGCGCGAGATGAAGGAGCGGGCCGCGAAACTGATCGGCGAGCGCGCCAACGAAGTCAGCATCAGCACCTTTCATGCACTTGGGGCGAAATTGCTACGCCAGGAAGCGCGCGCCATCGGCCTCAAGCCGAGTTTTTCCATCCTCGATGCCAGCGATACGGGCGCCCTGTTCAGCGAGATGCTGAAAGACGTCGACAAGGCGCGCGTCAAGCTGATCCAGCAGCGCATCTCGCTGTGGAAGAACGCGCTGCTGACCCCCGAGCAGGCGCTGGAGCAGGCTGATGATGACTTGGCGGCCGGCGCTGCGCGCGTTTATGCCGAATACGAACGCAGCCTGCGTGCCTATCAGGCCGTCGATTTCGACGACCTGATTCGCCTGCCGGTGAAGTTGCTGGAGGAGCACGAGGAGGTCGCCCTGCGCTGGCGTACGCGTGTCTGGCATCTACTGGTGGACGAATATCAGGACACCAACCGTTGCCAGAACCGCCTGCTGCGCCTGCTGACCGGCGAACGCGCTTCCTTCACGGCAGTGGGCGACGATGATCAGTCGATTTATGCCTGGCGCGGCGCGGACGTTGAGAACCTGCGCCAGCTGCAGGTCGACTTCCCGCGCCTCAAGGTGATCAAGCTGGAGCAGAACTATCGTTCCACCACGCGCATCCTCAAGGCGGCGAACAGTGTGATCAAGAACAATCCCAAGCTGTTCGACAAGAAGCTGTGGTCGGACAAGGGCCATGGCGATGCGATTCGCGTCATGGCCTGCCGCGACGGTGAACATGAAGCCGAGTGGGTGGTGACGCGCCTGATGGCGCACAAGTTCGAAACGCGGGGCAAGTGGCATGACTACGCCATCCTCTATCGCGGCAATTTTCAGGCGCGTGCTTTCGAGCAGCAGTTGCGTGCCCACAAAGTGCCTTATGTCCTCTCGGGTGGGCAGTCCTTCTTCGACAAGAGCGAGATCAAGGATGTCACCAGCTATCTGCGGCTGCTGGCCAATCAAGACGATGATCCGGCTTTTCTGCGCGCGTCGCGTACGCCCAAGCGTGGCATCGGCAATACGACGCTCGAAGCCTTGGGGCAGGCCGCCGGGCGGCGGCACATCAGCCTGTTCGCCGCCATTTACGCGCCGGGGGTCGAGCTGGAAATCAAGCCCGTGCAACTGGCAGCCTTGCGCGAGTTCGGCGATTTCATCAATCGCATGGAATGGCGCGCTGCACGAGAACCGGCGGGAACGGTGCTGGAAGATTTGTTGCGAGCGATCGGCTACGAAGCCTGGCTGTTCGAGACGCTGGAAGCGAAGGATGCCGAAACGCGCTGGAACAACCTGCGCGAATTTACCGGCTGGCTCGCCGGCAAGGGTACGGAAGAAAACAAGACGCTGATCGAACTGGCGCAGACCGTGGCCTTGATCACCATGCTCGACAAGCAGGATGAGGACGTCGATGCCGTGCAACTGGCGACCCTGCATGCCGCCAAGGGCCTGGAATTCCGCCATGTCCATCTGGTCGGCGTCGAAGAGGGTTCGCTGCCGCATCGCGAGTCGATTGATGCCGGCAATATCGAGGAAGAGCGGCGGCTCATGTACGTCGGCATCACCCGTGCGCAGATGAGTCTGAATATCAGCTGGTGCGCGCGACGCAAGCAGGGCAAGGACATTATGGAACGCAGTCTCTCGCGCTTTATTGCCGAGATGGCGGATGGGGATGGCGACATCAAATTCGAGGGCGGCGGTGCCGTCTCGTCAGCGCCGACTTTTGAGGATCGCGTTTCCGGCAACGCCCGGCTGGCCAATTTCAAAGCCATGCTGGGGAAGAAAACCGCTCAATAATCCTCGGGCTGCCCGTTTTCCTGATCGAGGATCCATTGTGCCGCTTCGATCAGCTTGGCCTGGCGCTCTTCGTTCAGGCCGTTCATGTGACCCGCCAGCCATTCGAGACTGGCACTGTGAATCAACCGCTTGGCCTGGGCCAGATCATCCGGCAAGGCCGGGTCATCGGCAGAATTGGCGAGATGGCGGGCGGTGTCGAGGTAGAGCTTGCACAGGTTGGCGCGCACATTGTCGGCGCCGTGAATCAATTGGATCAACAGGGGAGGGAGCTGCCAGGCAGTCGCGCACTTGAGCGACAGTTCGCGAAAGCGAAAGCCACAGGTCATCTCCTGGGCCTGCGCAGAGCGGGTGGCTCGCCCACTGTGGAGCGCATCTTGCGCTGCCTGGGGCAGTTCCGGAACGAAATGCCACAGCAGCAACTCACCGGTTTCCGCGAGCAAAGCCGCCATTGCCACCTCTTCCGGCGCAATGTCGGCACGGGCGCGTCCCCACATCTGGGCAATCTGGCTGGCCATCACGGCGCGTGCGGAACAGGCCAACAGGCCGAGGCGATGGTCGTCGGTTTCGGTGCAACCGAGCAACAGATTGTGGAAGGTCTTGATGCCGAGTTGCATGACGGCACCCAGCGGTGTCGTGGTGTCATGCCCCAGGCGGTGGCTGCGGCGCTTCTCAGCCTCGCGCAACAGGCGTAGGCAGAGAAAGGGATCGCTGATGACCAGCGCGGTCAGGTCGGCGGCAGAAAGATCCTCGCCCTGAGTTTTCTCCAACGCACGCAGCATAAGCTTGCTGCGCCCCATGCAAGGCAGTGTCTGATTGGTGAGAAATGCCGCCCACTGATCCACGCCCCAGTGTTTCTGGTGTTCTGACAGCATGCCACCTCCATATTCCCCGTTGCTGGGATAACGGCAGATTCTGCTTACGCTTTAACGGCAGTCAAGGCACGAATTCGGGCCTTTTGTATGCGTATCGGGATTTGCGCCTTGACTTCGCAGGTCTGGGCAATCGCGCCGGCGTCGACGGACTGCACGGCGGCCAAGAGTGCGCGCCAGCGTTCGCCTGCGGTAAATGGACGTTCGGTATAGCCAAGACGGCCGCGATAATCGGCCTCGCAGGCACAGAGGATTTCTTCGAAGCGGTCTGGACGACGCAGGGCATCGCAGCGCTCGAGAATCTTGAGTTGGGTGTCCGGCCGTAATTCGGCCACCTTGCCCATGTCACCATGAAAACGCGCCACCAGCCGGGCGACATCGCGACAGTTGGCCGGTACGCGCAGGCGTTCGCAGATTGGTTCAAGCAGCGTGACACTACGCTGCTCGTGGCCGATATGGCGCGGCAGGATGTCGGCGGGTGTGGTGCCCTTGCCCAGATCGTGCACCAGCGCGGCGAAGCGCGCCGGCAGCGAAAGCTTGAGCTGTGCGGCCATGTCGATCACCATCATGACATGCACGCCGGTATCGATCTCCGGGTGGTATTCGGCCCGTTGCGGCACGCCCCACAGCCGATCCAGTTCCGGTAGCAGCTTTGCCAAGGCGCCGCAAGCGCGCAGCGTTTCGAACATGCGTGAAGGCCTGGCTTCCATTAGACCGTGCGCAAGTTCCTGCCAGACCCGCTCGGCGACGAGAGCGTCCACTTCGCCCTGCGCGACCATCGCCTGCATCATCACGAGGGTTTCGGGAGCCACCGTGAAATCGGCAAAGCGCGCGGCAAAGCGCGCGAGCCGCAGGATGCGCACGGGGTCTTCGGCAAAGGCCGGCGAGACGTGGCGCAGTATCTTCTGTTCAAGATCGGCACGCCCGCCATGCGGATCGACCAGCACGCCATCTTCGCCGCGCGCCATGGCGTTGATGGTCAGGTCGCGGCGGATCAGGTCTTCTTCGAGCGTGACATCGGCTCTGGCGTGGAAGACGAAGCCGGCATAGCCTGGCGCCGTCTTGCGTTCGGTGCGGGCGAGGGCGTATTCCTCGTGGGTTTGCGGATGCAGGAAGACCGGAAAGTCGCGGCCGACG
>SXGT01321505.1_pt1 | contig 13248 bp, 13 predicted proteins | sample 3176221 | NCBI WGS metagenome assembly SXGT01 (sample SAMN11356862, study PRJNA531348) | freshwater metagenome | isolation source: freshwater sample F1-120 | place: China: Fuxian Lake, Yuxi | collected 2017-12-25
GCCCGTGATGGCGCGCGAGCTGAGCCTCGAGCGCGCGCCCGTCGTCGAGAAGCGCGTGGCGCCGCCCCCGCCGCCGCCCCCGCCAGCGCCGAGGCCGCCAGCCAAGGGAGGCGCGCCGCGTCCGGCACCGACGTCTGCACCGCTGCCGACCGCCGTCGCTCGGCCGCCCGCGTGGAAACAGGTCACGCCGAGCCGGCCGTACGATCCTGACGCCGTCAAGCGGGCGTTGCAGGCCTGGATCAAAGAGCGCGAGGGCGCAAAGTAGAAGAATGGAGGTGGGGAGATGCTCAATCGAAGAGAGGTGATGTTCGGGTTGCTGGGCGCGTTCGGCGCCGCGGTCTCCGGCTGCGTCGTCCCGCGTCGTGGCCGCGGCATGCGGGTGCGAAGGCGTGTGCGTCGGCGCATTCGGCGGCGCATTCGCCGGCGGGTCGCGTGGCGCGTCGTCACGGGCCGACGCCGCCTGGTGGTCCCGCTGGCCGTCGCGGTCGGCTGGGAGCTGATGCTCGACTCGCGCGTGGTCGTCGTGCGCCAGGTCAAGGCGACGTCGGTCGTCGTGGTCGCCAGCGGCGGGTCGCCCGAGGAGATCGAGGTGGAGCGCGAGGACACGGCCGACAACCGCGAGGAGCTTCAGGGGACCGAGGTCCCGGCCGGAGAGACGGGGACGCCCGTGCGCGAGGTCGAAGAGGACGTGGAGGAGGAGGTCGAGGGGTAGGACGGGGTGACTTGGTTGACTCTCGCACGGCTGACGGCTACCGTGCGTTGCAGATGCGACGCATCGCATCGAGCCGGAGCCTCCGTGCGCACATCGAACATCCCCTCCGTTCGTGTCTCACCGGAGCTGCGCGCCGCGGCGGAGGCCGAGCTGCGCGCCGGCGAGACGTTGTCCTCATTCGTGGAGAGTTCGGTTCGCAAGTCGGTCCAGGAGCGCGCCGCCCAGCGCGCCTTCATCGAACGCGGACTGGCTGCGTCGAGCCATGCCCGAACGTCGGGCGAGTACGTGACCGAGGAGCAGCTGCTCGCCGAGCTCGATGCCATTCTGGACGGTAGACTGGACGCCTTAGACGACCGGTGACCGGCCCGTATCAGGTCCGTATCGCACCGCACGCCGCGCAGGATCTCCGGCGACTGTTCTCGTTTCTCGCTCGACGTCATCGTCCGGCGGCCCTCCGCGCTCGAAAGGCCATCCAAGACACGCTGTTGCTTCCGCGCACGACGCCGTTCTCGTGCCGCAAGGCGACCGACGACAACCCCTTGCTGCGCGAGATCGTCATCCCGTTCGGAGCGTCTGGCTATGTCGCGCTGTTCGAGATCGAGGACGCAACGCAGGTGACCGTGATCGGGTTTCGCCACCAGCGGGAGTCCGACTATCGCTAGCCATCGTCATGTATGAACGGCGCAGCATCGCCGCAGGGCGACCTCTGGATCCCGCCTCCGAGGCTGGCCGCCGCCCGCAATCACGGCTATGCTCCCGCGCCGTGCGAGGCCTCATGCTCCATTGGCTGGCCGAGGGACGCCACGTGCTCGTGGTCGGCGGCGGCACCGTCGCGCTCCAGAAGGCGCGCGCGGCCACCGACGCCGGCGCCATCGTGACTGTCGTCGCTCCTCGCATCCTCGACGCGCTCCAAGCCCACACGCGCCACATGCGCCCCTTCGAGCCCGCTGATCTCGACGGCATGGACCTCGTCTTCGCCGCGACCGACGACCCGAGCGTCAACCGGACGGTCGCCGCGCTCTGCCGCGCCCGACGCCTGCTCGTGAATGTCGCCGACGATCCCGAGGCCTGCGACGTCACGCTCCCCGCCGTCGTGCGCCGCGGCGATCTGGTCTTGGCGGTCTCCACCTCGGGCCAAAGTCCCGGCTTCGCGGCCTGGCTCCGCGGCGACCTCGAGCAGCGGTACGGCCCCGAATACGGCCGGGCGCTTGCCGTCGCGGCGCGACTCCGGCAAGAGGCGCGCCTGAGCGGCGAAGACCCCCGCACGCTCCCCTACGCCGCGCTGGTCGCGGAGCAGAGCGTGCCATGAGCGTCCTCATCCTCGTCGCGAGCTTCCTCTACCTCTTCACCATGGCGCTTTACGGTGCCCACCTGGTGCGGCTGCGACCGGCACTCGAGCGTGCGGGCCAGATCGCCTACGTCGTCGCGCTGCTGGCCCACGTCGCCGCCGTCGTCGTTGGCCTTGCGACTGGCCGCCTCACCGGCAGCTCGGCGGACGTCCTCCTCGGCGGCAGCGCGCTGCTCGGCGTCACGCTCGTGCTGCCGCTCACCAAACGGCGCTCCCCGCTCGTCTGCGCGCTGGCGTCCGCGCTCTTCGCGTTCTTGCTCTACAGCCTCCACGCCTTCGACAAGGAGGCCTCGCACGCCCGCGCCGCCGAGCTGCGCATCGTCACGCCGGTGCACATCACGGCCTCCATTCTCGGCTACCTGGGCCTGCTCCTCGCCGCGAGCGCCGCGACCGTCTCGGTGCTCCAAGAGGTGCGCCTGCGGACCAAGAAGCACTCGGTCGGGACGAACGCGAGCCGATTGCCGTCCATTCAATCGCTCGAGCGCTTCAGCCACACCGTGCTGCTCGTCGCCTTTCCCATTTACACGACCGGCGTCGCGCTCGGCGCCGTGTGGCTCTCGCGCGGCGCGGACCCCTCCCACGCCCGCCGCCACTTCATCATGGCCGGCTTCTCGTGGGCGCTGACCGCATTGGCGGTGCACGTCCGCGTCGTCCTCGGCTGGCAGGGCCGCCGCGCCGCGCTGCCGCTCTGGCTCGCGTTCTTCTCGGCCACGTTCGTGGTCTTGCTCTCCGCGCTGCGGTCGGGGGCCTGATGGGCGGCATGCACGAGGTCCCCGTGGCCACGAGCGAGCGCTCGGAGTTGCTCCTCGCGGGTCTCACCTATCGGTCGACCGAGCTCGACGTCCGCGAGCGCCACGCCATCCCGCGGGACGACGTGCCGGCTACGTGTCGCGCGCTGGTGCAGGCGGGCCTCGCCGAAGCGGTCTTGGTCTCGACCTGCAACCGCGTGCAGGCCATCGCCGTGCCCGGGCCCACGCAGACCGACGACGCGGCGTTTGCCGCCATTCGCGCCGTCCTGCGCACCGGCCAGACGCCGCTCACGACCCAGTCCGGGGAGCCGGCCGTGAGGCAGCTCTTTCGACTCGCGGGCTCGCTCGACTCCATGGTCGTGGGTGAGCCGCAGATCCTCGGCCAGGTGAAGGAGGCCGTGGAGCTGGGTCGTGAGGCCGGCACGGTCGGCCCCGTGCTGGATGCAATGTTTGCCCGCGCCTTCCGCACCGCCAAGCGCATCCGCACCGAGACGGACATCGGCAAGAACGCCGTCTCGGTCGGCCACGTCGCAGTCGAGCTGGCGCGCACCATCTTTTCCAGCCTCGACGACGTGAGCGTGCTCCTCGTCGGCGCTGGCAAGATGGGCGTGCTCGCCGCCCGCCATCTGGCGAGCCAGGGGGCCAAGAAGGTGCTAGTCACCAATCGCACGTTCGAGCGCGGCAGCCGCCTCGCGAGCGAACACGGCTGGTCGGCCTCGGCCTACGACGACTTGCCATTTTTGCTGACGGGCGTCGACGTCGTCATTTGCTCCACGGGCTCGCCGGTGCCGGTGCTGACGCGCGACATGGTCAAGTCCGCGATGCGCCAGCGCCGCTATCGCCCGTTGTTCCTCATCGATATCGCCGTGCCGCGCGACATCGATCCCGGCTGCGGCGAACTCGACGGCGTCTACCGCTATGACATCGACGACCTGGAGTCGACCTCCCGCACCAACGCCCAGAGCCGGTCGGGCGAGGTGCAGCGCGCCGAGGCCATCGTCGACGACGAGCTCCGCACCTTCGCCCGCGACCGCAAGGAGCGGCACGCCGCGCCGACCATCAAGCGGCTGCGCGAGGAGGCGATGGCGCTCGCGCTCGCCGAGGCCGAGCGCACGCTGGGGATGCTCCCGGGCCTCGAGCCCAAGGGTCAAGACGCCGTGCGCAAGCTGGCCGAGGTCATCGTTGGGAAGCTCCTGCGCGGCCCCATGCTCGCGCTCCGTCAAGGTGCGCACGACGCCGACGGCGTGGCCATCGCCCCCGACGAGGTCGCGCGCGTGCTGCGTGCCACGTTTGCACTGGACCCGGGAGGGCCACACCCATGAGCGCTGCTCGTCTGCTTCGCATCGGTACGCGCGGGAGCCCCTTGGCCGTGGCCCAGTCGGGCTGGGTGCGCGACCAGCTCACGGCCGCGGGCTACCCCGGCGAGCTCGTCATCATCAAGACGACGGGTGACCGCATCCAGGATCGACCGCTCCAGGAGGTTGGCGGCAAGGGCCTGTTCACCAAGGAGCTCGAGGATGCCCTGGAGGACGGCAGCATCGATCTGGCGATTCACAGCCTCAAGGACATGCCGTCCGAGATCCCGCCGCTGCTGACTCTCGGAGCCATCCCGCCCCGAGAGGACCCGCGCGACGTGCTGATACCGCACGATCCTCGGGTGCGCTCCCTGGCCGATCTGCCCCACGGCGCCCGCGTGGCGACTGGCAGCCTGCGGCGCAAGGCGCAGCTCCTGCGGCAGCGGCCGGATCTGGAGGTCGTCGGGCTCCGCGGCAACGTCGAGACGCGGCTGCGCAAGGTGCGCGAAGGCTTCGAGGGCGTGCAGGCCACGTTTTTGGCGCGCGCCGGCTTGAATCGACTCGGCCTGGACGTGCCCGAGGCCATCACGCTCTCGCCGGACATCCTGCTCCCGGCGGTGGGGCAGGGCGCGCTCGCGCTCGAGACCCGCGCCGACGCCTATGAGCTCGAGGCCGCGCTCCTCTCCATCCACGACGCCAATACGGCCACGTGCATCGCGGCCGAGCGCGCCTTCCTGGAGCGACTCGAGGGCTCCTGTCGTGTCCCCGTCGCGGGCTACGCCACGCTGGACGGTCACGACGTCGTCCTCACCGGCCTCATCTGCGGCGAGGACGGCACGCCATGGATCCACGGCACGCTGCGCTCGCCCGCCGCCTATGCCCGCCGAACCGGAGGCGCGCTCGCCGAGCGTCTGCTGAACGACGGGGGCGATCGCGTCATGGCTGCCTACACCGGGCACGATCCGCGCTGGAAGACGTGAGCCCCGCGTCGGCTCGCTCGTGAGCCCCACCGTGAGTCCGGCCATCCCGTGGCTCGGCGAGCTGCTGTCGCTGACCTGCGCCTTACTCTGGGCGTTCACCGTCATCTTGTTCAAGCGCGCCGAGCACCTGAGCTCGGGCCAGATCAACCTGATGAAGAACGTGCTCGCGTGGGTGCTCATCGGGCTGACTTTCGCGGGCGTCGCCATCATGCGCGGCACGGGCTTCGACATGGCGCGCTCGACCGGCGACTGGCTCCGCCTCATCGTCAGCGGCGTCCTGGGCCTGGCCATCGGCGACCTGGTCTTCCTGGAGGGGCTGCGCCGCGTCGGGCCGAGCATGATGGCCATCGTCGACTGCGCCTACGCTCCCACGGTCGTGCTGGTCTCCGTCGCGATGAACGGCGAGAGCGTCACCGCGCAATTCACGGTCGGCGCGTGCCTCGTGCTCGTCGGCGTCGCCATCGCGTCGCTGCCCGACGGCCGCGGCGACCTCGGAGGCCGCCCGCGCACGCAGGTCGTGAGCGGCGTGCTCATCGGGCTCGTCGCGGTCATCATCATGGGCTTCGGCATCGCGCTGGCCAAGCCCGCGCTCGACCGCAGCGACGTACTCGAGGCCGCTTTCGTCCGCATCAGCGCCGCGCTGGTCGTTCAGCTCCTCTTCACCGGAATGAGCGCGGAGGGCCGAACGCACTTCGCGCTGCTCGCATCGTGGCCCGCCTGGAAGCGCGTCATCCCGCCAGGTGTGCTCGGCTCCTACGTCTCGATGATCGTGTGGATCGCGGGCTTCAAGTACACGCTGGGCGCGGTCGCGGCCGTCATCAACCAGTCGAGCAGCGTCTTCACTCTCCTGCTCGCCCGACTCATCTACGGTGAGCGCCTGTCCCCCATCCGCGCCATCGGCGCCGCGATGAGCCTCATTGGCGTCGTCGTGGTGGTGCTCAGCAGATGAGGCTTGCGTCGCCGGCCCAGGGTCGTACGCTCTGGCGCGTGTTGCGCTGGCTCCCAATGGCGGTTCTGGGTCTGGTCGTGGGCTGTGAGGACACGCGCGTGCGGCTCCCGCAGACGGAGGCCGAGCCCGAGGTGGGCCAGCTCGCCGATGGTGGCGTCGACACGGCGCAGCCCGCTGCCGTAGACGCCGGCTTGGACCTCGCCACGAGCGACGCGCCGAGCCCGGCGGACCCGGGGGCGCTCGAACTGCCCGACGTCGAGGCAGCCGCGGAGCTCGTCGACGTTGCCGACGTCGCGACACCAGACGCCGCCATCGACAGCGTCGACGTGCCCGTCACGCCGCTGCTGCCGCGCACCTGCACGCTGGCGCTCGCCTACGACGCGTTTGGCCAGGACGTCGCGTCGGTCACCGCTCCGGGCGAGTTCAACCAGTGGAGCACGACGGCACTCGCGCTGACCAAGGGCGTCGACGGCGTTTTTCGGGGCGAGCTCGACTATTCGGCGCTGGCTCCCGGCAGCTATGGCTACAAGCTCTACGTCACGCAGACCGGCAAGGACCAGGGCGACTGGCTGTTCGACCCGCAGAACCCCATGCGCAAGACGGTCGGCAGCGACGACAACAGCAAGCTGCTCGTGCCCAACTGTGCGGTGCCCCTGCTGGAGGTCGAGACCCTACACGTCGATGGGAGCGCCGGCCAGATCGACGTCGTCGTGCGCGCCCGCGACGGTCAGGGTTCCGGCGGTGCCGTGCTCCCCAAGACGGCCAAAGCGACGCTTCGGCTGGAACCACTCGCTGGCGCCAATTACGACGCGGCTGCGCAGACCTTTAACGTTCACCTGAAGGGCCTGCCCGCCGGCAAGCACACGCTCACGTTCGACATCTCCAGCGCCGACGGCGCCGCCGACACATTGTTTCTGCCCATCTGGCTCGAGCCCAAGGCCTTCTCGTGGCGTGACGCCATGCTCTACTTCGTCATGACCGACCGCTTTCGGGATGGCGACCCAGCGGTCGGCACGCCCGCGGACTGTCTGCCCAAAGACAGCAAGGCCAACTGGCTCGGCGGAGACTGGAAGGGTGTGACGCAGAGCCTGGAGGAGGGCTACTTCACCAAGCTCGGCATCAACGCGCTGTGGCTCACGGCGGTCGTCGACAACCCGGACGGCTGCTACAACGGCCAGAGCGACGGCAAGGGCTATGCGAGCTACCACGGCTACTTTCCGTCGGCCAACCTCGTGCCCGAGAACCATCTTGGCACGCTGGAGGATCTGCGCGCCCTGGTGCGAGCGGCCCATGTGCGCGGGATTCGGGTGCTGGTGGATCTCGTGGCCAATCACCTCCATCAGGAGCACCCGCTCGCCAAGGAGCATGCGGGCGATCCCCAGTGGTTCAACGCGTTCTTCCAATGCGGCTTCGACGAGGCGCCGCTCACCTGCTGGTTCGAGCCGTATCTGCCGGACCTCAACTACGCGCAGGACGCGACCGTGGAGGCCATGAGCGAGGCCGCGCTCTATTGGGCCCGCGCGGCCGACCTCGACGGCTTCCGAATCGATGCCGTCAAGCACATGCACACGAACTTCCTGCTGACGGTGCGCGAGAAGCTGCGCCGGCACGTCGAGACCGTGCCCGGCGTGGACTTCTACCTCGTGGGCGAGACGTTCGCGGGCGATTGGGGCGGTGGGCAGGGCCCGAACGAGCAGAACCTCAAGAAGTACATCGGGCCCACGCTGCTGCATGGGCAGTTCGACTTTCCGGCGTATTGGCCCGTCGTCCGCGCCTTCGCTCGGGGCGAGTCGCCCATCGGCGCGCCCTTCGATGTCGTGCAGCAGAGCGCGGGCTTCTACGGGCCGGGGGCCATCATGAGCCGCTTTCTCGGCAACCACGATGTGCCTCGCTTCATCAGCCACGCGAGCGGCCAGATCGGGGACGTGTGGGGCAACGGCGCCAAGCAGCAGGGCTGGGCCAACCCGCCATGGGCGCCGACGGACGTGGGGCCCTATCGGCGCCTCGGGCTCGCGTGGGCATTTTTGTTCACCATGGAAGGCGTGCCCCTCGTCTACTACGGCGATGAGATTGGCCTGCCGGGTGCCGGCGATCCCGACAACCGGCGCATGATGACGCTGTCTGGCTGGACCGATCACCAGAAGTGGCTCTTCGATCGGCTCGCCGCGTTGGCCAAGGTGCGGGCCAGTACGCCGGCGCTGCGGAGCAAGGACCTCGCCATCGCCGGGAGCACGGCCGATGCCATCGCGTACACGCGCGGCGCGGCGAGCAAGCCCGTGGTCATCGCGCTGAACCGCGGCGCGAGTGCGACGACCTTCACCGTGAACGTCGGAGAGGACGGAACGTGGACCGACGCGCTCGGCGGCGGGGCCGTCACCTCGGTCGGAAAGGCGCTGAGCGTGACCGTGCCAGCGCTGGAGGCGCGCGTGCTGGTGCCTTGACCCGAGGGGCCACCGCGACCACACTCCGCGCCCGTGCGCCTCGCCCTGCTGACTCTGGCTCTCTCCATCGCGTCATTCGCCTGTACCGCGAGCTCGCGGCAATCCACGGAGCCGCCGTCGGTCGGGCGGCGCGTGGCGCTCATCCTGGGCGGCTCGGAGTTCACCGAGTGCAAGACGGCCGCCGATTGCGACTCCGGCCTGTGCGCTGCGCGGCAGTGCCTGTCGCTCGCCCAGGTGCGCGAGACGTGGATGGAGGGCCAGGTCGCCCGCGCGCTCAAAGGCATCCTGGCTGAGCACCCGGGCGCCATCGACGACGTGGTCGCGCGTGTCGAGGAGCTGCTCGACAGCGACGAGCCGTACCTGATGGGCCACGTCGCCGGCATGCTGGGCCAGCTTGGCGAGGCTCGCTTCGTACCTCGGCTCACCCGGTTGTTGTCCGACGCGAGCGAGGTCGTGCGCACGCGCGCGGCGTTGGCGCTGCTGCGGCTCGGAGATCCGGTGGCGGTCGCCGACGCGGACGGGCTGCTGACGCATCGCTCGGAGTCCGTCGCGCTCGACGCGCTCGAGGCGGTCGTGGCCGCGGCGGGCGCGGGGTTCTCGGCGCGTGTGCTCGTGCGCGCGCTGGAGGCGGAGCGGCCTCGCCTGCGGGAGCGGGCCGTCGCCCTGGTGCGGGCTGGTCGGATCGACAGCGCGGAGCTCCGAGCCGCGCTTCAGGCCATCCTCGAGCGGCCCTCTGAGGGCCATCTGCACCACGACGTGCGCCGTACGCTCGAAGCGATCGGCGCGCCCCTGTCGTCTCGGTAGCGGGACCACCAAAAAGGGACACCTCCGATCCGGTTCGAATCCCGGATCGGAGGTGCTGGGCGAAGCGCTGAGGGAGGCCCACCGCACAACCAGCGCGGCGGGCGAACGATACCCAAAGCAACGCCCGTGCCACGAGGTTACGCGCTATGATTTCATACACTTGCGATTGCGAGCCGTGCGCCCGATGCCAGCGTGGCGAACGCCCGTTCGAAGTCGTGACATCTTGTCAGGAGGCTACGGCCTGGCCTCCGAGGCCGTGAAGCTGAAGGGCAGCACAATGGCACACGCAGCGCGTTCGGGCAGCGGATAGGCCAGCGGCTTGAGCACGGCGAAGACGCAGCGCGTGAAGTCCGGATCGTGCACCGTGTCCTCTTTGACGCCGAGGAACTTGGCCTCGCCCTCGGGCGAGATGTCGACCTCCACCACGAACCGTCCCGTGGTCGTGGGACCGCGGGCCTGGACGACCTTGCGCCAGCAGGTCGCGATGGCGTCGTTGTGCGGTCGCGTGACGGCCTGAACCGCCTCGGTCGTGCAGCCGCGCGTGCGCGACGGAGGCGGCGTAGGCGGTGTCGCGCCCTTGGCGGTTTGAGTGGCCGCGCGGCGCTCGTCGACGGCCTCTCGCTCGGCCTCGACGCGCTCACGCAGCTCGTTCTTGCACCGCGCGAGGCCCAGTACAGAGATCAGGGTCAGCAGCAGCAGCGAGCGCCAGGGCATGGTCCACAGCGTACGCCCCGGTCCGCTGCCGCGCTACTTTGCGGAGGGACGCACCTTGTCGCGGTTGTCGAGCCCCACGCGCTGCATCGCCGTCATGTGCCGCACGAGGCGCTCGGCGATGTCGGCGCGCTCCCGAAAGAGATCGCGCTGCTCCGAAGGATCGCTCGCGAGGTCGTAGAGCTCATACGCGTTGCCCGCCGCGCGCCAGCAGAGCTTCCAGTCCCCGTCGATGAGCGCTCGCAACCCGCTGCTATACGGTCCGCGCGGTCGCTCGGCGTAGATGAGCCGGCGGGGAACGGTGCCTCCCGTCCACTCGGGGACACGCGACTTGCCGTGAAGCTTCGTGGCCGGGACGACGCCCGCGACGTCGAGCAGCGTGGGCACCAGATCGATGAGGCTCATACGGTCGGCGATGCGGCGCGGCGTGCTTGCGAGCGCCGGCACGTGGATGAGCAGCGGGACCCGGAGCTGGTCCTCGTAGACCGAGAAGCCGTGAAAGCCCGTGGAGTGCTCGCCGAAAGCCTCGCCGTGATCGCTCGTGACGACCGTGACCGTCCGCGCCGCCGCGGGGTGCTTCGCGAGCGCGTCGAGCACCACGCCGATGTGATGATCGGTGAAGGCCAGCTCATGGTCGTACCGGTCGATGCTCTTGTTGCCGAAGGTCTTGTCGAAGCCGGGGTGGTTCACATACCACTTGTGCGGGTCTAGGAAATGCAGCCAGAGAAACCACGGGCGGTCCGCAGGCAGCGCGGCGAGCTCCGCCAGCTGGCGCAGCGCCTCGGCGCTCACATGCTCGCTCGTACTCACGTCCTCCATCTGCTTGCCCCACTTCGTCCCCACGACCGTCCAGCGCGCAAAGCCCTGGTCGAGGCCCGCGCGGGTCTTCTTCTCGAAGTCCCAGTGGGTGAGAATGGCGCGCGTCTCGTAGCCCGCGGTGGAGAGCCACTCGGCGAGGTAGGTGTCGTCCTCGGCGAAGTGGATGAAGTGCGCGTCGTCGCGCGTGAGCTCGGTCGGATAGCGGCCGCTCAGCATCGACGGGATGGAGGCCGGCGTGAGGTTCGACGGCGCGTAGGCGCGCTCGTAGACCATCGCGTGCTTCGCGAGCGCGTCGAGGCGCGGCGTCGTGTCGCGGCCGTAGCCCAAGAAGCCCACGTGATCGGCTCTGACGGTGTCCACCGTGATGAGGAGGATGTTCGAGGCCTTGGGCAGTGCCCGCGTGGGAGTTGCCAAAGTGGGAGGCGCTGCGGCAGGAGGCGTGGCTTTGACGGAGGGGGGCGTCGCCTGCGCCGGTTGCGGGGCCGGCTCGCCCGGAGCCGTGGACACGACGCTCGGGGGCGCCGGCTCGCTCTCACCCTCGAGCTTGCGGAGCAGCTCGGCCTCGTCGTCCTTGGCGATGGCGGGGGCGCAGTCGTCGCCGTCGAGCGAGCCGGGCCAGGCCTTGCCGTCGTGGTCGTTGCAGTCCCCGTGACCGAAGAGTGGGCTGAAGCCGTCGCCGTCGCGGTCGGTCAGCCGCTCGGCGACGCGCAGCAGGAGCCCTCCCGGGAGCGCCTCGGCGTGCAGGACCGCGTTCTCGGCGCCGGTGATGGCGGAAGCGGTCACGCCGCGACCGAGCAGGACGAGCGCCACTGCCGACAGGACCAGCACGCCCGCCGTCACGGGGCCGCGGCTGAGCCGACGCAGCACGGGCTCCACGGCGTACCCGGCGATTGGTGCCGCGGCGAGCAGGAGCCACGCCGTGGGTGCGAGAGCCTCGAGGGTCTCCGCGACGGCGGTCCCGCGGCGGAGGAGCACGGCGACGAGCGCTCCGGAGACGAGGCCGAGCACCGGGAGCAGCCAGAATCCAGGGAGGTCGCCCTGATTGGGCCAGCGGGCGCCGAGGCGCTCGGCGAGCCGCGTCACGGCGGGTAGCAAGCGGCGAACGACGGTCACCGCCAGCGCGAGGAGCGCGTAGGTGACGAGCACGAGCAGGAGCGCGGCCAGCGTCGGGTTGTTGAAGGCGAAGAACCGGGCGTTGACGACGACGAGAACGAGCGACAGCCCGAGAAACGCCGCGGGTAGGAGCAACGCCCGCGCTGCGTAGGCCGGCCGCAGGGCGCGCGGTGGGAAGAGAAAGCTACGGAGGGCGTGGAGCCCCTCGTGGGCGGACGGGATGCCGAGCCATCGCACTGCGGCGCCGACGCCCAAGCCGGCCAGGAGGCCAAAGACCAGGTCGAGTCCCATGAGCAACCCCACCGCCGCCGCCGAGGCGCGCCCACCGACGAGCGTCGCGTCCAGAGCCGCGCAGACGAGGCCGACGAGGCCGCCGCCGAGGGCCGCGCGCGCGACGTTCCCCGCCGGCGCAGGCGAGGTCAGAGCCCCCACTGGATGCGCAGGCCCGCGCTGACGAGGAAGTCGTCGGGCAGGCGCCGGACGTTGGGCAGCGTGACGGAGACGGCGGGGCCGAGCGCCAGGTCGCGCCAGACCTTGAAGCTGATGCCGGCTCCGAAGTCCATGCCAAAGCCGATCTCGTTGTTGGCCGCGACCGCGATCGTGGCCGGGCGTGGGACGAGGTTGAAGAAGATGCCGCCGCTCAAGGCGACCCAATAGCGGTACCACGTCCCGCCGGTGTACATGAGGCTCGGCATCACGCTGGCGAACTGGGCGTCCTCGCAGGTGCGGGCACCCGAGCACTGGCCGCTGCGACTGAAGGCGGTGTCGTAGGTGACGCGGAGGCCGACGCCCAGCCCGAACGAGAAGACGTAGTAGGCGCCAAGGCCCGCGTGGACGCCGGCCTTCTCCGCGCGCTCGCTGAGGTTGCTGCCGAGCGGGAACGCGGCGCCGACGTCGACCTGGTAGCCGACCTGGCCCTCGGCGCGCGCGCTCGTCAGGACGGCCGCGCAGGCCAGGACGGAGAGGAGGGTACGGGCGCTCACGTGACGGATTCTCCCTGCGGTCGGCTGCGGAACCGCGGGCGCGACTATGGCCGACCGCGGGTCACAGGACAAGCGCCCCACGTCGACGGCTTGGCGGGGGCTAGCGCTTCTTCCGTGCGGGACGTCCGTTCTCGGCCACGGCAGCCTGGATGAGTGCTTTGAACGCCGCAGCGTCGACGTGCTCGCCCTCGTGCAGGTCGATGGCCCGGCGGGTGCTTCCCTCCAAGCTGGCGTTGAAGAGGCGCGCGGGGTCGCTGAGGCTGGCCCCGCGGGCAAACGTGAGCTTCACGACCTTCGCATATGCCTCGCCAGTGCACACGTTCCCATGGTGCGACCAGACCGGA
>SXGT01654586.1_pt1 | contig 13247 bp, 12 predicted proteins | sample 3176221 | NCBI WGS metagenome assembly SXGT01 (sample SAMN11356862, study PRJNA531348) | freshwater metagenome | isolation source: freshwater sample F1-120 | place: China: Fuxian Lake, Yuxi | collected 2017-12-25
TGGATTCCCTACGGGGAGTGATCAACGCATCGCCATGACCTTGTCTGGCGCCAGCCAGAAGGGCGGGAGCCAGGCGGGAATGTTGCTGAAGGGGAGCACTTCGGGTTTCAGCTTGATGCCGAGCTTCTCGCCCATGAAGGCGCGGCGGCCCTCGATCCGTTTCCAGGCTTCCGGATATCTGGTTTTGAAAGCCGCGCGCAAGTCCGCGTCGGCAAGGGCCACGCCGTCCTCGATGTTGGAGGTGAAATAGGCGGTGCCGGTTGCCGGAATGATGTCGCACTGGAGGGCCATGCCCGAGGCGAGTTTCATCTTGCTGTTTTTCTTCACCGGCGAATGGACCCATTCGTCGAGGTGGATGAGGTGGCCGGGGTTCAAGCCGATGCCGAAGAAGGGGTCGCCAAGGCGGCTCATCACGGCTTCGTACAATGTTCCGCCTTCAACGCCGATGCCGAGGGTTTCGTACCAGGCCGCGGCGGCGGCGAAATAGGGGGCCACGAGCCGGCTCACATAGTCGCGGATTGCTTCCGGCAGTTCGCCCGCCTCTTTCACCAGGAAGCCGGCGCGGCAATTCAGGGCCCCCATGAGGCCCACGCCGATGACAATCGGATCGCCGCGTTCGAGCGCCCGCATGCTTGGGCTTGGCAGGCCGTATTTGGCGCGGGGACCTGAACTCATATTGACGTGGACGGACTGCGGGAAGCCGTCAAAGGCCATGTTGCGGCAGGCGTCGTATTCACTCATGCCGGGCTTGGCGGCGAGGATCAGGCGGCGCACCGCGTTGGAGGTGAGGGTTGCGGCATATTCGAAGCGCGCGAGTTGCTCGACCTCGTTGATCACACGCAGGCCATCGGCGGGATGCATGAAAAGCAGGGCCGCATTGGTGACGGCGCCAAAGGCTTTCAGGGTTTCGACAAGATAGTGCGGGGTTTCGAACCAGTGGGGATCGAAGACACCGTCCTCAGTTTCAAAGCCCTTCCAGCCGGCAAGGCCGATGCGCATGTCCTTTTTCACGCCGGCCTCGCGCAGAATGCCCTCGAGATCGCGATACTTGTCGCGGGGCTGGCCCATGAGGCTCAGGGGCTGCCAGAGCTCACGATAGAAAACGCCTTTGGCGGTTTCAGCGTAGGGGAAGCCCTCGTTGCCTGCAAGAAGCGTCGGCGTGCGGCCGGGCACAATGATGCAGATGGCTTCCTCGAAGCGGGGATCATAGCCTGTAGCCCAGGAGATATTGGCGACATGTTCGCGGTCGCCATAGATCACCAGCGCATCGAGGCCATGCGCCGCCATGCGGGCGAGCAGGTGCCTGAGGCGAGCTTCGTAGATGCCGCGGTCCAGTTGCGGTTCGGTCGCGGGAGCGCCGAAATCCGGCAATTCAAGTGACGTCAGTTGGGCGTGGCGCATGAAGACTCCAATTCTGCAGATGACTTTAACCCAACATGCCGCAACGTCCAGACCCGGGGCCGGGACGTTGCCCTGCCCAGCTGCGTTTCGGTCTTGCCAATATGCTTCCATTGGCCGTAATCTTCGCGCAAAAAGCTGGCCAACTGGTTGATGCGGTACATCTCCCAGGGCGGAACAATTGGGGATGGGACGCTATGACCAATGCGAAAATCTGCTTGAAAGCAACCTTCTACCGCTCATTCCTGATCGCCTGCTTTGCCATCCTCGCCACCGTCCTGCTCCCTACCGTATCACGGGCCCAGCAATCCTCGGTGCCGCAAATCTGCGAAGTACAGACAAAATCCTGCTGCAACACCTGCGGCAGTTGCGATACGGGGCCGCGCTGTCCGGCGGGCTACACGATTTATGACGACTACTGCCTGCCGGAATGCCCAGGCGGCTATCTGCGCTATCCCGGCTATCCGGGCCTGTGCCTGCCGCCTTGCCGTCACGGCTGCCCGGAAGGCTACGACTCAGTGCCGCTGCCTAGCTGTCCGCAAGGCTACCATCGCAATCTCAGCAATCCGGAAGAGTGCCTGCCAAACAAAAGACTGCAGATTCCCGACAATTGCCCGGACGGCCTGAGCTATTCGGAGGAAACGGGAAGATGTTCGCCCATCTGTCCGGAAGGAACTTTCCTTGACGAAGGCGGCCTGTGCCGCAGCTACTATGAAAAGGCCTGTCCTGACGGTTATCAGCGCAACCCACGCACCGGCGCCTGTGTGCCGGGCGGCGACTGGCCCGATGACTACACATGGATTTGCCTCCCATCATGCCCACAGGGCTTCACGCGCGACATTTATCATCCTACCCGTTGCCTGCCGCCGCCGGAAACCTGTCCGCTCGGGTTTGAGAACTTCCATCAGCAATGTGTGCCGGTTTGCGAGCAGGGCACGACCCGCAATGCCTATGGCTATTGCCTGCCGCCGCGTTGCGAGGACGGCAGCTATACAAACCTGCGCGGCGTCTGCAGCCCGCCAAGCTGCCCGGATGGCTACGCGACAATCGGAGGAAGATGCTATCCGCCTTGCGACGAGGGCACGGTCCGCAATCCGAACAATCCATCCCAATGCGACCGCGTTCCCGTCGAAGAACCCCAGTGCCCTGAGGGCACCAAGCTCAACGAGCAGACGGACGAATGCGAACGCCCGCCGCCGCCCTCGGACAAGTGCAAGCAAGGCCTGATCTACAACCAGAAGAGCAAGAAATGCGAGCCGCCGCCACGGGTCGAGAAGGAGTGCCCGAAGGGCTTCGTCAAGTTGAAATCGGGCAAGTGCATGCGCCTAGTGGAGCAACCGCCGAAGCAGCCCGACTGCCCGCAGAACTTCTACTTCAACGAGAACACTGGAGATTGCGAGCCGCTTACACTGAAAGGCCTTCCCAAGGCCTGTCCGGAAGGCACCGAGTTCAGCCGCAAGCGCCAGGGCTGCGTTCCAATTGTCGGTGAGCAGGAGCCGGCCTTTGACCCCGAGCAGAATGACGGGTCAAATGTGCTGGTGCCACAGCTAAATCTGAACAAACTCGCCCCCAATCTTCAGAAGTTGAAAAAGAACTGCCCTGAGGGGATGGCACCGGACAAGAACGGCAGGTGTGTGCCGGTACAGTGAGGATTGGATGGCCGGGTGGCGCTTGGCACCCGGCCTCCAGGTTTCCGGCAAATTGGTACTGAATCAAGATGCGCGTGAAAGCTTCCGGCCAAATTTTTCCGCATAGCTTCTTGAGACTGTCCGGGCCGCCTCCACGGCCTGGTCCGCCTTAGGGGCCGTGAAAGGGCATAGCCCTGCACGATGTCGGCGCCCAGTTCGCGCAACAGGCGGACTTCCCCGGGGGTTTCGGCACCTTCCACCACAATGACGCGGCCTAGAGAATGGGCGAGGGAAATTATTCCAGTCAACAGACTGAGCTTGGACTTCTCTGCCTCAATTCCACTGACAAATGAACGGTCTATCTTTATCGTGTCGAAGGGGAGTTTTTCCAAATAGGACAAGGAGGAGTAGCCCGTGCCAAAATCATCGAGGGCGAGGGTCACGCCGAGGGCAGTTAGATTCTCGAGCACGGTCCTGGCCTTTGAAACTGACTTTCCGATGAACAGGCTCTCGGTCAGTTCAAGACAGAGGAGGCGGGGAGGAAAGCCGGTCTCGCGCAGGATGGCCTCGACTTCAGTATGGAAATCCGCCTGGAGAAGCTGGACCACCGAAATGTTGACGGAAATCTCACGGTCGCCGTGGCCTTCGTCAATCCATTGTCGGGCGCGCTGGCAGCTTTCACGAAGAATCCAGTTTCCCATTTGGCAGATCAGGCCGGTTTTTTCAGCGACAGAGATAAACTGATCCGGTGAAATGAGCCCGCGTTCCGGATGGCGCCAGCGGATCAGGCTTTCGAAACCGTGGACTTCGCCGGTCCACAGATCGAATTGCGGCTGATAGTGGGCTTCAAACTCTTTGTTGATGATAGCGAGATGCAGAGCCTGGGCGGTCTCCGCCTGGGCTTTGACCGCGGCTTCCATTGCCGGTTGGAAGAAATGAACATTGCCAGGACCCTGGCGTTTTGCGCTATAGAGGGCGAGGTCGGCCCGGCGCATCAATTCGTCCACCGAATTGCCGTCGCGCGGAATCATGGCAATGCCAATGGAGGTTGAAACCCGAATCTCCTGGCCCAGAATATTTATTGGCTGATAGAGTTCGGCAATGAAGGGTGCCAGTTTGGCTTGGGCCTCGCTTTCAGACAAGACGTTGTCGACAACGATGACGAACTCGTCGCCGCCAAGCCTTGCCAGTATGCAGTTCTCCGCGAACTCCTTTTTCAGTATGGCGGCTACGCCCATCAACAACGCATCACCCATCGTGTGGCCGAAGGCATCGTTGATCTGCTTGAATTCGTCGAGGTCCAGAAGGTACAAGGCGGCTTGGTGCTTCTGCCCGGGAAGCGGGTTGAGGCATTCTTCAACCTGTTTCTGGAAGTGCTGGCGGTTGGTGAGCCCGGTCAGCGGATCGAAATAGGCCATTTTTTGGAGGGCCGTGTCACGATAGCCAATTTCGGAAATCATCTGGTTGAAGGTGTCGACAAGATCGCCAGTTTCATCGTCGGCCTTGTGGTCAACCTTTGTGGCGTAGTGGCGCGCCTCCTTGATCTGGTGCATGGCCTTGATGAGCGAGAGAATGGGCGTGGTAATCCGGCGCTGCATTGGAATGGCGATCGCGGCGCCAAAAAGGCTGGCGACAAGGGCGGCCAATGCGGTTGTCATGAGGGTCAACAGCAATTTGTGACGTAGGGGCCTGACGTCGGCGATCAGGACAAGCCTGCCGATCGTTTGGCCGCCACGCACGATGTCGACGGCAACGGGCAAGGTACCCTTGGTAAGCATGGCAAAGACCCCCTGGCTTTCAAAGATGAGATCTTTCTGCAGGAAGGTTGCGTTGCCCATGGCCGCCAGGGCGTGGTTCTTGCCATCAAGGGCTGTAGCAAAGAGCACATCGGGAACGCGCGCGATGGAACGCAGGACATTGGCTGCAGCCTGGCGGTCGCCGTTGCTGACGGGATCAGCGATGGCGGCAGCATAGACATAGCCTGTGGCGCGCAAGGCGGTTTTCTTGTTTTCAATGCTTTCCGTGACCTGAAACCACACCAGAATACCGGTGATGGTGAGGATGGAGATAAGCACGGAAATGGCCACCAACGAGGCGATCCGCTTTCCGATGCGCGTTATTGCGAATAATTTCATGCTCGATCCGTAGGCGCCGGCGCAGGCCCAAGAACAGGTTATGAGCGGGGCCTTTCCATTTTATTACAATGGGCGATAGGGGCCCAAACTAGCGAGGAAGCGGGTGACAAGTTCCGTGCATGGTTAACAGGCGAATAAGTTTTTCTAGCCGATGAGTGAAGACTAGCAGCTGAGTTGAAGTAAAACTGAGCATCACCCTGGAAAGAAAACCGGTAAGATTTTACTCAATTCACTTACGTGCCCTTAGAAGAGTCGGCCTAGAGTTGCAACCGGTGGAAGAATGTTCGAGCTGGGAAATGTCATTCCCAGTCGTGTTGCCTGCCGCTTGAGAGGCAGGATGAACATGGCCTTATGGCTTGAAAGAGGATAGTAACCAGATGACGACGTGGGGCCGGGCATGCAAACTGGCCAGATACCTGGCACTCTTTACCGGATCGACCTCCGGCAGCATTGCCGTACCTCTTGCTGTCGCAGCACCAACCCTGCTTGCGGCGGCAGGCCTTGCCATTGACTACGCGACGCTTGAGATGAAGCGTACTGAACTGCAGGCTGCAGCGGATACATCCGCGCTTGGCGGTGCCAAGGAGATGGCGTTGGCGGGTTCGGGTGACGGCGCCATAAAGGCGGTGGTTGCCGCATATGTTGAAACGGAGTTCAGTGGCAGCGGTTCGACTGTCAGTTCCGCCATTGACATTGACCGGAAGGCCGGGACTTTGCGGGTTGTTCTGGAAGAGCAGTGGACTCCGGTATTCGCGCAGTTTCTCAATGCCGGCATCACGCCGATCAAGGCCGATGCCACGGCATCGCTGGTGGGCACGACAAATATCTGCGTCCTGGCGCTGGATGGCACGAGCTCCCAGGTCATCCACCTGGACATGAACGCGAAACTGACCGCCAACGGGTGCGGGGTCTATTCCAATTCGGTGCACAGTTATGGCGTTCGGCTCGACATGGACTCCGCCATGCACGCGTCATTGATCTGCTCGGCGGGAGATTACAAGGCTAAGACCACGGCGGTTGATCCGACCCCCACTACCGATTGCCCTGCTGTTCCTGATCCGCTTGCCGATAGGGTTGCACCCGCCGTCGGAGGTTGCGATGAAACAGGACTGACACTCATCAGCGGCAGCCACACACTTTCGCCTGGAACCTATTGCGGCGGCCTGGAGATCAAGGGAACGGCATCGGTCACCTTTACTTCCGGTACCTATGTGATCGAGGGCGGCAAATTTCTTGTCGCCGACACTGCGAAGATAGTAGGCGAACATGTGGGCTTCTACCTCTCGGGTGCTGCCTCAGTCATCAACTTCAAGGACGACGCGCACGTCAGTCTGACCGGGGCTACCGAGGGCGCAATGGCCGGGTTGCTGTTCTTCGAGGATCGCGCCGCGCCGCCCAATCGCAATCATCATATTCAGAGCACGCATGTGGATGTGCTGACTGGCACAATCTACCTTCCGCGCGGCCGTTTCCTGGTTGACCCGAATACACCTGTTGCGCAGGATTCGGCCTATACGGCGATCATTGCAAACCACTTGGAGTTGACCGAGGGACCGGAACTCATCCTGAATTCGGACTATGGGTCGACCGATGTTCCGGTACCTGCGGGTATCGAATCCCTTGCCCGAGTTATCCTGAGCGACTGACCGGCAAATCGGTTTATTCTGCCATCCCTTATACGCCTCGCAGAACAATGCTTGCAAAGCCCCCTGCTTGAAGCAATTATTCATCCATGAGCAAACCCTGCATCATTACGGTTGCGATCACCGGGTCAGTGCCGCGTAAAGAGCATAATCCGGCGGTTCCGATCAGCATCGGCGAGCAGGTGGAATCAACCCGCGCGGCCTTTGCCGCCGGGGCTACCATTGCCCATGTCCATGTGCGCAATGACGACCAGACGCCGACCTCCGATCCGGAGCGGTTCGCCGCCTTGCTGGCGGGATTGCGCCAGGCCTGCCCCGGCATGATCGTGCAATTTTCCACGGGCGGGCGCTCGGGCAAGGGCTCGGAGCGCGGCGGCATGCTGCATCTCGGCTGCGACATGGCCTCGCTGGCCACGGGCTCGTGCAACTTCCCGACGATCATTTATGAGAACCATCCGGATCTGGTGCGTGAGCTGGCCACGAAGATGCTCGAACATGGCGTGAAGCCGGAAATCGAGGTGTTCGACCTTTCCATGCTCTATCAGGCATTGCGGTTGGCCGACGAGGGACTGCTCAAAAAACCGTTGCATGTGCAGTTCGTTTTCGGGGTGAAAAACGCCAGGCCCGCGATCCGCCGCGCCTTTGACTTCATGGTGGACGAGATCACCAGGCTGGCGCCGGAGGCCACCTGGACGGCGGCGGGCATCGGCCGGCACCAGCTTGAGGTGAACCACTGGTGCCTCGAGCGCGGCGGCCATTGCCGCACGGGGCTGGAGGATAACATCAGGTGGGACGAAAAAACCCTGGCGCCCTCGAATGCGGCGCTCGTGGCGCGCGTGGCCGAGTTGTGCCGCGCCTACGGCCGCCATCCTGCCAGCGTTGCGGAAGCACGTGCCTTGCTCGGCTTGCCAGCGGTCATATTCTAGATTCGATCGCTCCGCTGCGGCTCCTGAGCAAATGATCGATGGACACAACACCGGCCCCATGGGCCATTATGGTCAGCAGGGCCACGGCCCAGAGGCCATGCAGCACATAGGCTTCGGGATAGACAAAAACCTCAATCACCAGGGTCATGCCAAGAAGGGCCGCAGCGGCAAAGCGCGCGGCGAAACCGGCAAAAAGGAGAATTGGCATGGTGAGCTCGGCAAGAGTGGCGAGATGGGCCGCAAGCCATGGATTGAGCAGGGGCAGCCTGTATTCTTCCTGGAACAGGAAAAGGGCGGAGTCGCTGAGGCCAAAGCCATCCAGTTTGGTGAGGCCCGACTTGAAAAACACCAGCCCGATGATGACCCTTGCCAGCAGCGAAATGGCCGACTGGGGAATGCGGCTGAGCAGGCTTATGGCGCGATCGATCAAATTCATGGGAAGATCCTGGCGGCAATCCGTGCGGCGATGAGGCCTGCAAGGTTCTGTGAGAGATCAAATTCGGCCACCTCATTCAGGGCCGCGGCCACCGCTTCGCCCAAGGGCTTTCCATCACGCAGGGCAGAAAGAAAAGTTGCCGCGCCGGCGGGAAGTGTCCTCACCTCAACCGCCATTTCGGGGCGGGCGACAAGGGCGTCTTCGGCAATGGCCATGTCCACGGGCTGTACCGCCGCGTCTTCCGTGTTGGTGCGCCAGATGGCTACGATGGGGAAGGACGACGACAGAATGCGGACCGATGGCAGCAGCGCGAAACTGACATTGGCCAGCATGGACGGACTGAGACTGGCAAAGGCGCTTTGCGGAGCCGGGTTCGCATCCCGGGCGTGATAGGATTCCCAATGGGCTGAATCCAGCCGTGCCACATCGGCGAGATAGGGGAGCGAGCTTGCCGGGCCGAAGCTGGCAATGAAGTCCGGGAAGCCGGCGCCATAGTGGATGAGCACGGGAGAACGCGGCAGATTGCGCAGGGCATAGTCCCGCGCCATGGCATGGAAGAATTCCTCGCCCACCAGCCGTTGCACGACGGGGTAGCGAACCGCCAGGGCCTCCGCCAGGGCGCCCGCGACATTGTTGCGGTAGACGCCAAAGCGTTTGCCGGGCAGCGCCTGGGTCCAACTTGTCAGGCCGCCGGGCACCGGCAAAGAACGATCAATCAGTGCCGCAGCAAAACCCGTCTGGCTTGGTTGGCCGGTCATGGGTTCATTCCGCCGCCACGGCGCGGGAATTGCGCCGTTGTCTTTCTGCGTCCAACAGGCGTTCGGCGCGGGCGGCTTCGGCCAGCAAGTCGGCAAGAGGCGGCACATTGGCATCGCGCTCAATCAGGGTTGGAACAGGACCGGCCCGCGAAATGGCGCGCTCGTAGAGTTTCCAAACGCGGTTGATCACGGGTGAGCCATGGGCATCAATGAGAAGGGGTGCTCCCGTGTCATCACGGCGCTCGTCATGGCCGGCCAGATGGATTTCACCGACATGTGCCATGGGAAAGGCGTCGACATAGGCATCGGGATCCATGTTGTGGTTCCGGCAGGAGACGAACACATTGTTCACGTCCAGCAGAAGGCCGCATCCGGTGCGCCTGGCTATCTCCGTGATGAACTCGATATCGGAAAGGGTGCTGGTTTCAAATTGCACGTAGGTCGAGGGATTTTCGAGCAGCATGCGGCGGCCCAGAAAATCCTGGGTTTCATTCACGTGATCGCAAACGCGCTGCAGGGTTTCCCCGGTGTAGGGAAGGGGCAGAAGATCATCGAGGTAGGCGTCCGCGTGGGTGGACCAGGCGAGATGCTCGGAAAACAGGCCGCAGCCGTAGCGCCGCAGCAGAGCCTTCAGCCGTGCCAGATGCTCACGGTTCAAGGGATGCTCGCCGCCGATGGAAAGGGCAACGCCATGCAGCGATATGGGATAATCCTTGCGGACCGCTTCCAAATAGTGGTGCGGCGGCCCGCCCGCGCCCATGTAGTTTTCAGCGTGAACCTCAAAGAAGCCGAAAGGCGGGCGATCGCGCAATACCTCCCGATAGTGCTGTGGCTTGAGGCCAGTGCCCGCCCGGGCCGGAATTGCCGCGACCGCCGCCATGGTCAGGCCGGACGCTTGATGGGCTCGAGGGAGCCCTTGCCGAACGGGGTATCCATGCTCACGCAGCTGCCCTTGGGCACGAGTTTCCAGGAATTGCCCTGATAATCGATGGTCGATGTGCCGGCGCAGCTTGTACCTTCGCCTGCCGCACAGTCGTTCTGGCCCGTCAGGGCCACGCCGTAGCATTTTTCCATTTCGGCGCCGAAAGCCGCAGGAGTGCCCGTGGCGGTGAGGGCCGCGCCCAGGGCGGAGGCCAGCGCCATGGCGGAGAGCATGGTGGTCGTCTTGGTCATGTGGTGGAGTCCTTTCGGTTGGGAGTGGCGGGGCACGGATACGCCCGCGCCCCGGATATGGTCTTAGCCTTCCATGGCCTTGAGCATGCCCTTCTTGCCGTCAGGCGTCATCATCGACTCGCAGGTCCCGGCGGGAACCAGCTTGAAAGAGGCGCCATCGTAGTCGACGGTGGACATGCCCTTGCAATCATGGGCACCGGCCTTGCAGTCATTCTGGCCGGCCTTGGCGATGCCGAAGCATTTCTCATCCGCGGCAAAGGCCGGAGCCGAGAAGGAAAGGGCGGTTGCCAGTGCACCGGCAAGGCTCAGGGCGGAAACGGCAGTAGATTTCTTCATGGAAAATCCTCTCTTTGGGTTTGCTCCCGGTCAGTTCGGGTGAGCGGCAAACTGGTCGAAAAGCCAATCAACAGGAAATCAACTTCCTGCGAGAAATCCCGTGAATAAGCACTTAATCGCGCAGTAGACATGCGTTATGGCAGAAGGGCTTCTGGTCTCACGCAAAGGTGATATGGCTTGCGGCGGGGACGCGCAGTGCAACCAATACCAAAGTCTCTTTGCCCCCTTCGGCAAACTCATCTAGTGTTCCGGCAAAATCATCCCGGCATACGGGAGGCGTCAATCGGGAGGAATTGTGGAAGCATTGCTGGGTGTGAGCCGGGCGATTGACGGCCTGAGCCGCCGAACTGGAATTATTGCAAATTGGTTCGTGCTCTTCGCCGCACTGGTTTGCGCCTTTGACGCGCTGCTGCGTTACAGCCTGAACTCCATTGCCTGGTTTGACAGGTGGCTGTCTCCTTCCGGCGGCAACCTCACGTGGCTGCTTGAGGCTTACCGCGAACATTCCAATTCGCTGCGCGATCTTCAGCTTGTGCTGTTTACCGGAATGGTCATGCTGGGTGCGTCGTGGACGCTGAAGGTCAACGAGCACGTGCGGGTTGACCTGGTCTATGGTTCGGTGAGCGACCGCAGGAGAATTTGGATAGACCTCCTGGGCGCCATCGTGTTTCTCATGCCCATGTGCGTTGTGCTCATCTATTTCAGCTGGCCGTGGTTTCTCGAATCCTGGACCGGAAATGAGCTTTCGCAAAATGCCGGCGGATTGCCGCGCTGGCCGGTCAAGATGTTCCTGCCGCTGGGATTTGCGTTGATCATGCTGCAGGGGATATCCGAAATCATCAAATGCGTGGCCGCCCTCACCACCGGTTACCGGCGCGAGCATGGCTATGAGAAACCCGTGCAATGATTGATTTCATTTCACACAATCTTGGCCCCTTGATGTTCGCGGGGCTCATCCTGTTCATGCTCTATGGCTATCCGGCAGCATTCTCCTTGGCTGCGGTCGGCCTTTTCTTTGGCCTCATCGGCGTTCTGCTCGATCTCATCCAGCCGGACTTCCTGGGCAATATCGTTTTCCAGCTCGAGGCCATTACACGAAATGATCTGCTGCTCGCCATACCGTTTTTCACCTTCATGGGCGCCATTCTCGAGCGCTGCGGGCTGGCCGAGGATCTGCTTGAGGGGTTCGGCCAGTTGTTTGGCGGGGTGCGCGGCGGACTGTCCTACGCCGTCATTCTCGTGGGCGCGGTGCTTGGGGCCATTACCGGCACGGTCGCCGCCTCGGTGATCGCCATGGGGCTCATCGCGCTGCCCATCATGCTCAGATACGGCTACAATGTGAGGCACGCCACAGGTGTTGTCGCGGCTTCCGGCACCATCACCCAGCTCATTCCCCCGTCGCTGGTTCTGGTCATCCTGGCTGACCAGATGGGCGTGGATGTGGGTGCAATGTACAAGGGCGCCATGGGCCCCAGTATTGTGCAGGTTCTGCTCTTCATGGCGTGGGTATTGGTGCTGTCGATCATCCGCCCGCAGGACGTGCCGGCCCTGCCACCGGAAGCGCGTACGCTGCGGGGATGGCCGCTGTTCTGGCGCTGCGTCAGGGGCATGGTGCCGTCGCTGGCGCTGATCTTTATCGTGCTGGGCACGATTTTCAGCGGTATCGCCACCGCCACGGAAGCAGGCGCCATGGGCGTGCTTGGGGCATTTGTGCTGGCCTGGCTGAATAGCCGCCTGACCTGGACTCTGGTTTACCAGGGCATGCAGACAACCATGCGGATAACGGCAATGGTGGTTTTCATCCTGATTGGCGCACGGGTGTTCAGCCTGGTGTTTCAAGGGGTGGGCGGCAAGGAGTGGATTGAAAGCTTCCTGGTGGCCTTGCCCGGCGGGCAGGTCGGCTTCCTCATTTTCGTGAATGTTTTTGTGTTCGTCATTGCATTCTTCCTGGATTTTTTCGAAATCGCTTTCATCATCGTGCCAATGCTGGTGCCGGCGGCGCAGGCGCTTGGCATCGACCTGGTGTGGCTTGGCGTGCTGCTGGGAGCAAACATGCAAACCAGTTTCATGCATCCGCCCTTTGGCTTTGCGCTGTTCTATCTCAGGGGAATCGCACCGCCGGGCGTGAAGAGCGGCGATATCTACTGGGGGGCAATTCCCTGGGTTGTGCTGCAGTTGATGCTGGTGGCCATTCTCATTTTCTGGCCGGGGCTGGTCACCAGTTTCCTCGACCCCGAGATTGTGGTTGATCCAAATTTTCAGATCATTGTGCCCGGCAGCGAAGGCGGTGACCTCGGCGCACCTCCGGTGTTTGACCTGACGCAGCCACCGCCGGTCAAGCAGAACTGAAAAAGGCCCCCCATCCTGGGCCTTTTCCAAATCGTCAAGAGTTTACAGGGCTTTCTTGCGCTGCTGATTCATCATGAAGCTGTCGAACTGGAACTCCGAGAACTGGGCCCAGAGATAGGCATCGGCGCGGAAGGCCACCAGCGAGTCGTAGACCTTCTTGAATGCAGGATTTGCGGCGTTGATTTCCGCATAAGTGTCATTTGCCGCCTTGAAGCACGCTTCCATCACGTCCTGCGGAAAGGGGAAGAACTTGGCCCCGGAGGCGGCAAGCTTCTTAAGGGCACCGGGGTTGCGCGCGTCATACTTTGCCTGCATGTCCACGTTTGCCGCCTGGCAGGCAGTTTTCACAATTGACTGATAGACAGGGGGCAATTCGGCCCACTTCGCCGTGTTGGTCATGGTGTGCAGCATGGCGCCACCTTCCCACCAGCCGGGGTAGTAATAATGCTTGGCAATTTTTTGGAA
>SXGT01147683.1_pt1 | contig 13245 bp, 11 predicted proteins | sample 3176221 | NCBI WGS metagenome assembly SXGT01 (sample SAMN11356862, study PRJNA531348) | freshwater metagenome | isolation source: freshwater sample F1-120 | place: China: Fuxian Lake, Yuxi | collected 2017-12-25
CGCCGATTTCGACATCGCCAATCACCTGTGCGCTGTCGTCTACGAACGCCGAAGAAGCAACCCGAGGGGAACCTGAACGGTGGGACCGGAGCATCTGGGCAAATTATACGTCGAACGCCGTGCACCGGGCACAGACGCGTCCGGGCCGCATGGCATAATGGCATCAATGGGGGTTGAGGATCGCTTTGGTCGGCCGCTCGCCAATCTACGACTGTCGGTCACCGACCGGTGCACCCTCCGGTGTCAGTACTGCATGCCGGAGCGGGACTATGTCTGGCTCCCGCGCGCCGACATCCTGACGTTCGAGGAAATCGAGACGTTGGTCGACGTCTTCATCTCGCTGGGCACCACGAAGGTGCGGCTAACGGGTGGTGAACCCCTCCTGCGCAAGGACCTCCCTGACCTGATCCAGCTCCTGAGTCGGAAGCAGACATTGACCGACCTGGCGTTGACCACCAATGGCATCTTGCTCGCGGAGCAGGTGTCGGCCCTGCGTCGTGCCGGCCTGCCCCGTATCACGGTGAGTTTGGATACCCTCCACGCCGACCGCTTCCAAGCATTGACGCGTTTCGACAGCCTCCCAGCCGTCCGGCGCGGACTTGAGGCGGCCACGAGGGCGGGATTCGACAGCGTCAAGATCGATACGGTCGTCATCCGTGGTGTGAACGACGACGAGTTGGTCGACATGCTGGAGTACGGCCGGAGCCTCGGGGCTGAAGTCAGATTCATCGAATATATGGACGTCGGTGGCGCCACCCGCTGGTCCATGGCTGACGTCGTATCCCGCCAGGAGATGCTACAGAGTCTGTCCGCTCACTATGGACCGATCGCACCGGTCGACGAGCGCACCACCGCGCCGGCCGACCGGTTCACGCTGTCGGACGGCACTGTGTTCGGCATCATCTCCTCGACCACAGAACCGTTCTGCGAGCGATGCGACCGCAGCCGGCTGACGGCGGATGGGGTCTGGTATCGCTGCCTGTACGCCCGCAGCGGTACGGACTTGCGTGAGCCGCTTCGCGCCGGCGTCGGCGTTGACGGCCTCCGCCAGCTGATCGGTAACACGTGGCAGACCAGGGATGACCGCGGCGCCGAGGACCGTCTGGCCTCCAAAGACCGCTCTCGCCTCATCCCGGTGGAGACGCTCCAGAGTCAGCCGCACCTGGAAATGCACACGCGGGGCGGCTAGCCACCTATCGCTGCCTCCGGGCAAAGCACAAGCCGGACCACCTGTGCCCCGCTGACGCTCACTGGCACATGCGATCAGACGCCTCCTTCACGGTCCGGTAAAATCTGCGCGCTATGACGAGTCCCCAACGGCCTCCTTCGACCGGCTCCTTGACCGCCCTGCTGGAACCCCACTCGGTCGCCATCATCGGCGCGTCGGACAATCCCACCCGCATCGGCGGGCGCCCGCTCCACTACACCAAGAACGCTGGATTCTCCGGAGCCATCTATCCGGTCAACCCGAACCGCGACACCGTGCAGGGACTTCCTGCATTCGCCAGCATCGGCGACGTCCCTGGGCCTGTCGATACCGCCATAGTGGCGGTCCCTGCGTCCACCGTCGTGGCGACGGCCGAAGACTGCGCTTCGGCCGGCGTGAAAGCGATTGTCATCTTCAGCGCCGGCTTTGCGGAGATGGGCGAGGAAGGGCAACGCCACCAGGCGGCTCTCAGCCGGATCGCCAGCTCGACCGGCATGCGGATCGTGGGGCCGAACTGCCTGGGGGTCTACAACGCCGAACATGGCTTCTTCGGCACCTTTACCACGACGTTCGAGGCGGGTCGTCCACAAACGGGGCGGGTCGGGATCGTGAGCCAGAGTGGGGCCTACGGCGCGCACCTGTCACTGCTTGCGACCCGGCGCGGCATCGGCATCCGATTCTGGGTCACAACCGGCAACGAATGTGACGTCACCGTGGCCGAGACGATCGGTTGGCTCGCGAACCACCCCGACGTCTCGGTCATCGTCGCCTACGCGGAAGGCATCCGTGACCGCGATCGACTGTTTGCGGCGCTTGCGCTCGCCCACGAGCGCCGGAAGCCGGTCATTTTTCAAAAGGTTGGTCGCACCGAGATCGGGGCCGCCGCCGTCCAGTCGCACACCGCGTCTCTGGCCGGGTCGGACGCGGTCTACGAGGGGGTCTTCCGACAGTTCGGCGTCTACCGGACCACCAGCACTGAAGAGATGCTCGATGTCGCCTACGCCGCCTCGTTCGGCACCTTCCCATCCAGCCGCCGTGTCGGGCTTTTGAGCATTTCTGGGGGCGTTGGAGTCCAGATGGCCGATGAGGCCGTTCAACGCGGGCTCGACGTCACACCCATGAGCGAGGCGGCGCAGGCGAAACTGAAGGCGATGCTCCCGTTTGCGTCACCACGGAATCCGGTCGACATCACCGCGCATGCGTTCAACGACCCGGGGCTCGTGGGCACGAACCTGGACGTCATGCTGGCCGAAGGCACCTACGACTCCATCGTGGCCTTCTTCACGTATGTTGCTGCCGCAGAGAGCATGGTGGGCCCCATCAGCGACAGCATGCGCGCGGCCAAGGCGGCGCATCCAGAGTGCCTGCTGGTCCTGTCGATCGTCGGCCCGCGAGAGGTCGTCGCCCGTTACGAGGAGGCAGGGTGCCCCGTCTTCGAAGACCCTACCCGTGCGGTGCGAGCGGTGGACGCGCTGTCTCGTTTCAGCCAGTCGTTCGCGAGGCCGCTCTCAGACGTGACGCTCCCTCAACGCCTAACCAGACCGCTCCCCGCCGGCCCGATCGGCGAGGCGGTCGCCAAGGAGTTGTTTGCCGAGGCCGGGGTGGCGACGGTGAACGAGCGGCTCTGCGTCACGGCGGATGACGCAGTGTCGGCGGCCGACGCCCTCGGTTTCCCCGTGGCCCTGAAAATCGCATCGCCAGACATGCTGCACAAGACCGACATCGGGGGCGTCGTGCTCGGGCTGAACTCGGCCGCCGAGGTCAGCGACGCCTTCGACGCCGTCACCGGACGGGCCAGGATGGCGGCTCCGGACGCGCAGATCGATGGCGCGCTCGTCTCCCGCATGGTCACAGGGGGCGTGGAGACCATCATGGGCGTGCAGCAGGATCCGACGTTCGGTCCCGTCGTCATGTTTGGGCTCGGGGGCGTCCTGGTGGAGGTGCTCAAGGATGTCGCGTTCCGCGTCGCGCCATTCGACGTCGCGGAGGCACACCGTATGATGCGGGAGTTGCGCGGATTTCCGCTGCTCGAAGGGGTTCGCGGACGGCCTCGCGGAGATATCGCGGCCACGGCATCCGCGCTAGCCGCGCTGTCCCGATTTGCCGCCGCCCACCAAGACGACCTGGAGAGCGCAGAGTTGAATCCGGTCGTTGTGCTTCCCGAGGGCCAGGGGCTCGTCGCCCTCGACGCGCTGATCGTGCCGAAAGCGTGACTCACCGGCGTACAGCACACGGGCCGCGCGGCACTGCCGCGCGGCCCGTGTGTGACCTACTGAACCAGCAACGTTGAGTGGCGTGGCACGCTACCCGACGCCGACCGACTCGTCCTTCTTCTTCCCGCCGAGTCCCTGAATCTGGATGACGCCGCTCCCCGCCGGCGCCGCCTCCTTCAGGACGTGCTGGCGGTAGAGCGCGGCCATCCTCTCGTCCTCAGCTTGCTGCTTCATCCGATCGCGGGCCGCAATCTTCTCCTGCCGCGCGTTCTTTACGATGCCCTGTTCGTCCAGGTCGGTCTGCAGGCCGGCTGCCACCGCCTCTGGATCGAGCACCAGGTTGTGCTCCGTGCTCTCCAGCTTCACATTGTTGCCACCCGCGAAGATCTCATGGCGTCCATGCTCGTCGTACCACTTCGTGAGCGTGGCCGTCATGTGCATCTTCTCGATGATGTTCCGCCAGCCCACCCCGGTGTTGTAGGCACAGAAGGAGATCTCCCCTTCCTGGGTCGCATACGGAATGATGCAGCGCTCTGTTCGACGGAAATCGTAGTTGAAGAGGTCCTGGAACCACATGCCCGCGATGAACAAGAAGTTCCAACGGTCGCTCCGGCGCTTGACGATGTCCGCCTGGGTCCGGTCGCCCGTCACTTTGCCGTAGTCCTTGCCAGACGCCCCGAACGTCTTGTCGAACTTCTGGACCAGATCCCACAACCTGAAGTGGGTGGGCGACTTGAACGGGTCGTAGTTACGAATCAGCGCCATCGCCATCCCGAGGGTCGCCATCTTCCGGCTGCGTCCACCGTCACTCACCTTGCCAAGGTCCTTGGCCAGGCGTTGCGCCTTCAGGAAGGCGGTGACCGGCACCGACTCCTTGGTCTCCTTGTCGATCATGATGGCCATCCCGACGCCGCAGTTCGGGTGGCAGCCGCAGTTGAGCTGTCCCCAATCGGCCTGGGGGCCGTGCATGACGTCGGCCGCATCGGTAAAGGTGCCCATGAACGAGATGGGGAACCAGTCGCGAACAGGCTCTCCGATCCCGGTCTGCTTCTTCACGTCGTGTGCGAGGTGCGAGAGCGTGTAACGCTGCGCGTGCCGGCGCTCGTCGGTGATCTCCTCATCGCGACCGGTGAAAGACACCGGCTGGAACGAGAGGAAGTTGATTTTCTTGGGGTTGTCGAGCGCGAACTGCACCACACGACCGACCTGCTCGTTGTTGATGCCGTTGAGAATCGTGATCACCGGCACGATATCGACACCTGCGTTGTGCAGGTTCTCAATCGCCCGCAGCTTGACGTCGAACAGGTTGCCAACCAGACGATGCGAGTTGGCGGCGTTCCCGACCCCGTCGAACTGCAGGTAGGCGTAACGCAGACCCGCGTCTGCGGCGGCCCGAGCAAAGTCCGGGCTCTTGGCGAACTCGATCCCGTTGGTGGCCGCCTGCACGCTGTTGTAGCCGACCTTCCGGGCATACCGAATTGCGTCGAGAAAATATGGAGAGATGCTCGGCTCGCCCCCTGAGAACTGCACCGACATCTGCCGGCGCGGCTTGATCGAGATGGCGTTATCGAGCAGCGTCTTGATGTCGTCCCACCCAAGCTCGTGGACAAACCCGACCTGGTTCGCGTCCATGAAACAGGGGTCGCACATCATGTTGCACCGGTTCGTCAGGTCGATCGTCAGGACCGACCCGCGACCGTACTTGATGGTGCTGCTGCCGTGGTTGTGCAGCTTCTCGTCGTTGTGCGCCCGCATGTCACTGCCGGGGAACGAGTCTTCAAGATGCTTGAAGAATGCGGTGTCGATCGCCATCACGTCTTCGAAATGGCCGTGCACCGGGCAGTCCTTCACCATCAGAATCTTGCCGCCACGCTCGATGATCGTGGCCTTGATCTCACCGACTTTCTCGTTGATCAAGATCTTGTAGTCGCGCCGGCCGTCGAGAATCTCCTGCCGCGCCTCACGCACGCACTTGGGGCACAACGAATCGGTCTCGCGGGGCCAGCCCAAGGGCGGCTTCACCTTCTCGGTCGACTTGAGCAGCGGCTTGTCAGCCCATGCAGGGGTGAACGACGGTTTCTGGTTATAGCGGTTCACCAGATCGAAAGCCCTGAAGCCGGCATCGGCCAGCAGGGTGAGTCCCTTTTCCGCGTATTTGATCGGCCTATGCATCTCTCGCTCCTACAAACGGGACCGCAGGCGGACCCGCATCTACGTGCAAGTCGTGTACGGCCTAGAACATAGATCCAATCAGCAATGTCGCGGGCAGATTTCACCAAAAAGGGCGCTGCAGGGGGCCGAATGGGCATGTGGAGCGGCGTTTGGCCGCGCCTGCGCGGCCTAGCGGCCCTGTTTCCAGAAGAGTCGGCCCGCGCGACCGCCGTCTGAACGGGTAGCTCACGCTGCAGCACCCTCCCGGAACGTCAAGCTGAGCCTTCCGTCAAGGCCGAGGTCGGCTGGGCCGGTGCGCGGCACGATGGCCGCCACGCCATGGAACCGGAGACGACTCTCTCCTCCGAGCACGAACCCGTCACCCGATGCCAACGGTACCATCACCTTCGGGTCGCGTCGGCGAAGACCACCGACGAGGAACTTGGCGGTATCACCCAACGACACCGACACGATCGGGATGCCCGCGTCGAGCGTCTCCTGGCGCTCGTCCTTGTCCTGATGGAGTCCCATCTTCCCCGCCGCGTCGTAGTAGTTCACGATACAGACATCCGGAGTCAGTCCCATGCCAGCGGCTTCGGCGATCCGCACGGCGACCGAGGACAACGCAGCTGGCAAGGGTGGCGCCGGACGACCGTCATAGTCCGCTCGGCACGCCTCGTAGCGGTAGGTGCGCGCATTCCAATGTCGCCCGAGACAGAGCATCCGGACGCGCATCTGGCCGCCGCCGCGCACGGTCGGGACGTACCATCCGGTGGCCCCAGTGCCAATGGCTCGGCACACCTGAACCAGGTCGCGCTGCTCGCCACGCGAGAGGATCCCCGGGAGCAGGACGGCACCGGGGTAGATCTCCATCCGGGCTGTCGGCACAGTAACGACTCCTCGGTGCGGCCGCGACGAGTCCACGCCCGCCGCTTCGGTGCTAGTCTAACGCTTCGGAACCTATGCCTCGTTCTACTGATGTCGTTGTGGTTGGCGCGGGCGTCTTCGGTGCGTGGACCGCCCTGCAACTGCGTCGAACGGGGCGGACCGTCACGCTCCTCGACGCATTCGGCACCGGCAACACGCGCTCGAGTTCCAGTGGCGCGACCCGAGTCCTGCGCGTCGGATACGGCGCCGACTTCATCTACTCACAGTGGGCTCAGTACTCTGCCCACGCATGGCGCGAACTGTTTCGCGAGTGGCGCCAGGAACTCTTCATCCGAACCGGCGTGCTGTGGATGTCGCGGGACGACAGCGCGACCAACGCCACCATCGACACCCTATCCCGCCTCCATGTCCCATTCGAGGTACTGGATCGCGGCGCCCTCGATGACCGGTTCCCACAGTTCAATTTCGGTCCGATCCAGCGCGGCCTGCTCGAGCCTGAGGCGGGCGTCATCTTTGCACGACGGGCAGTGCAAATGGTTGTGCGCCAGGCCGTCAAGCAAAGTGTCGACTACCGCATCGCCGCGGTCGCCGCGCCCACCGGGGCTGGCGCGATTAGCGGCCTTGAGACGAGCGATGGCGACCGGCTCACCGCGGGCACCTACGTCTTCGCGTGTGGCCCGTGGCTCCCCAAACTGTTCCCGGCGCTGCTCGGCCGACGCATCCAGTCCACGCGTCAGGAGGTGTTCTTCTTCGGGGCCGACGCCGGAGACCGGCGATTCGGGCCCCCTGAGATGCCGGCCTGGCTCGATATGGCGGGTGGCGTGTATGGCGTCCCTGATCTCGAAGGGCGCGGCTTCAAGATTGGTCTTCACCATCAGGGCCCGCCCTTTGACCCTGACCTGGACTCGCGGACGGTGTCGGACGACGCCCTCCAGGTCGCGCGGATGATTCTGTCCAAGCGGATCCCCGCCCTGGAGCACGCGCCGCTGCTCGAAGCGCGTGTGTGCCAGTACGCCAACAGCGGCACGGGTGATTTCTTGATCGACCAGCACCCCGACCATGCCAACGTCTGGCTGGTTGGCGCCGGGTCTGGCCATGGCTTCAAGCACGGACCAGCCGTCGGCGATTACGTGGCGACGCGGCTCTCAGAAAGAGGCGGCGCGGAGGCCAGGTTTACGCTGGACGCGCACCGGGACGACGCCGAGCGCAAGATCTTCTAGCAGCACCCCGAACCCGGTTCGCCACAGGCATCGTCAGGCCCTGTCGTTTATCAGTCTGGGCATGGCAGTGTGCTGAGAGGACGCGGCCCTCAAGCCGAGGATCCGATTAGGTCGGCAGGGTCGCTCTGGCTCCGGCCGAAGCGGCAGGTCGTGCCGCGTAGCGGAACCAGAGTCGAACCCCGAGCAGCAGTGTCAGCACAGCGGCGTAGACCAGCGGAGGCGTGATGTCGATCTTCACCAGCCAGAGATAGTGGACCACCCCCGCCACAGCAGCCGGATACACCAACCGGTGCAACCGGCGCCAGCGCGCCCCCCCGAGCCGGCGAATCATGCTGGTGTTCGAGGTCAGCGCCAAAGGCAGCATCAGCACGAACCCGGTGAACCCGGCCGTAACATACCGGCGCTCTACGATGTCGTCGAAGATCAGATCGAAGGCGAAGAAGAAATCCAGCACCAGATAGGTGCTCAGATGCAGAGCGGCGTAGAAGAACGCAAACAGCCCCAGCATCCGCCGGTAGGACGCAAGGGACGACCAGCCCAGCACTCGCCGCAGCGGGGTGATCGCCAGGGTTAGCAACAGGAAACGGAGAGCCCAGTCGCCGGTGCGGTGGGTAATATCCTCGATGGGGTTGGCGGTGAGCGCCCCGGTTGCTCCACGCCAGAGCAGCCACCCGAGCGGAACGAGGCAGGCCACGAACACCCACGGCTTGATGCGGCGCACCGTCATCTGCTCTCGCAACCACGCGCGATCCGGGCGCGATCCGGGCGCGATCCGGGCGCGATCCGGGCGGACCCAGTGGTGGTCAGTAGTATTCTGCCAGGTCCATCCCGTCGTAGAGGCCGGCGACCTGGTCAGCGTAGCCGTTGAATGGCTGCGTCCTGATCCTGAAAAAACTGCCGATCCGGCGCTCGCTCGCCTGACTCCAGCGCGGATGACTCACGTCCGGGTTCACGTTCGAGTAGAACCCATATTCACTCGGTATCGACACGTTCCACGAGTTGAGGGGCTGCTCCTCGACGAACGCCATCTTGACGATGGACTTGATGCTCTTGAACCCGTACTTCCACGGCACCACCAACCGGAGCGGTGCGCCTTGCTGATTCAGCAGGGTCTTCCCGTAGACGCCGACGGCGAGAATCGTGAGCGGATGCATCGCCTCGTCCATGCGCAACCCCTCCACGTAGGGCCACTGCAGGGATCGGCCGCGCTGACCGCGCATCTCTTCGGGGCGATGCAAGGTCTCGAATCTGACGTATTTCGCCTTCGACGTCGGCTCGAACCGCTTGATGACGTCCGCGAGCGGAAACCCGACCCACGGCACGACCATCGACCACGCTTCCACGCAACGGAGGCGGTAGATTCGCTCCTCCAACGTGTGCGGCCGCAGCAGATCCTCGATGGCGACGTTAGCCGCCGGCTTGTTCATGGCGCCTTCGACGCGGACCGACCACGGGTCGATCGTCATCTCGTGGGCATAACGGGCGGGGTCCCCTTTGTCGGTGCCAAATTCGTAGAAATTGTTGTACGTCGTGATGTCTTCGTAGCTATTCGGCTCGTCGTCCGTGCTGAGCGGCGACTTGCGGACGTCCTGGAGCACCTCCTGAGCCTGCGCGGTCCCGCTGTAATGTCCGAGCACGGTCCCGCCGGTGACAGCGCCGGCCACCGCCCCTGAGGCCGCCTGAATAAACTGTCGCCGATTGCGATAGACCCGCTCGGGTGTGATCTCCGACGAGCGAATGTCCGGCGCGTGCTTGATCAGCATGTGGTCTCCCCTGCGTCAACGTGTCGAGGCGGCCACACGACCAGCCACCTCCCTGCTCATCGTCCACCCGCCAACGCGACCTTGTCAATGTTCATCGGTCAATGTTCATCCCCAGGGGTCGCCGCGTTGAGGCCGAGGAACGCGGGCAGGTCCTGCAGCGACACGCCCTGCCCGGCCACATTAGAGACGGGTCTTGCATCCGGGTCGACAGCGACACTCAATCTCTTTGTCGCCCTCCGTGTGGTAGTCGTAGGTAAGCTCGTCGCCCGCTTTCACGTTCTTGCCGGCAATCACCCAGATGATGCCGTCGATGACGTTGCTATAGCAGTTGGGCCGGCACGAATGATTGATGAACCGAGCGACATTCCCGTTGACGTTCGCGTCAATGACCCAACGTCGGTTGATTCGGAAGCACCAGATTTCACCACGTCTGAGATAGAGGTCCTCGCGATCCGCGCTCTCCTTGGAGGTGATCTTCTCCCCGTCGTAGGTGACGATGCGCTTGTTCTTGTTGATGTCCTCGAGCGCAAACACGCCCCACCCATGCAGCTTGGAACGCTTGCGGCGTATCCGCGGCAGATATATCGCACCCACTCGTCCGTCCCCTGTGTTCCTGGTATGTCCGCGTATGTCTGCGCGCCGCGATGCGACAGCGGCGACGCCGAGTCGCCCTCAACTGCAGCCCAAAGCCGCGCCATGATAGCAGCCGTCTGTCCGCGCGGATCTTATAATCGCGTCCGTGACCACCGCATGCGAAGAGCCGCAACCACCGCTTCTGCGCCGCGGCATCGAGCAATTCAACCGCGGGGAATTCTTCGAGCAACACGAAACGCTGGAAGACCTGTGGCGTGACGAGCCACGCCCGATCCGTCGGTTGTACCAGGGCATCTTGCAGGTTGGCGTCGCCATGTACCACATCCAACGCGGCAATCACCACGGCGCGGTCTACATGCTGACCCGCGGCCGCGACTACCTGCTCCCGTTCGCCCCCGCCTGTCAGGGAGTCGACGTGGCAGACCTGCTGGTTCAGGCCGGCCGCGCGCTGGGTGAAGTTGAAAGACTTGGTCGAGAACGACTTGATGGATTCGACTGGTCCTTGGTCCCCAGGGTCCGGGCGACCGCCCCGGCGAGACGGGAGACCGAACCGCCGGCCTGAAGGCCCGCGCCACCAGTGTCACGGCGCGAGAGGTACGGCACGCGCGCGTCCCACCATACCGAGAGAGGTAGCGGCGAGGCGCTTGGTATACTCGCGGCATGAGTGCCGCTCCGAGGTTCACGGATCAATCTGTGAAGTTCCTCCGTGCGTTGAAACGCCACAACACGCGTGAGTGGTTCACCTCGTACAAGGACGACTACGACACGCACGTGCGGGCACCGATGCTTGCGGTCATCGAACGCCTGGCTGTCGACTTCCCTCGAATTGCGCCGGACCTCATCGCTTCGCCCCGCTCGATGTATCGCATTCATCGCGATACGCGGTTCTCGCCCGACAAGACACCTTACAAGACGCATGTGTCGGCCGCATTCTCACATCGCTCCCTGCCAAAACAGGAGAGCGCTGGGCTCTATTTTCATCTCGCTGCCGACCAACTCTGGGTGGGCGGTGGGCTGTACGCCCCATCGTCGCCGCAGCTGCGTGCCATTCGTGCCCACATCGCATCCAACCACCAACGTTTCCGGTCCCTTGTTGAATCACCGGCGATACGGCGGATGGGTGGCGTGACCGGCTCCAAGCTGCTGCGGGTGCCGCGCGGGTTCCCTTCCGACCACGTTGCGGCGGAGCATCTCCGGCTGACGCAGTATCTGGTGGGGGCAGAACTCGATCCGGCGCTGGCACTCAGTCCGCGCTTCTACAGCGGTCTCGTTGGCCGATTCTCCGTGCTCGCGCCATTCATTCAGTTCTTGAACACCCCGCTCCTCAAGACCACCCGCGTCACCCTGTAGTTCCCACCCGTCGTCACTCGCTGCGACAGTCGGGAGAGCGGGCGCGGACTCATCCGCCCAGCCGGCTGTGGGCGGCGACGGTGTCTGCCAAGTTCGGCGCAAAAGCCTGCATGCCATAGCTGGGACCGTTGGCAGACTCACGCAGGGCCGGGGACCCGCAGCGCCCTTCCCCGACGAGCGCCGTCAGTCTCGACAGGAGCGTCGCGTTCCGAGCCGGGGAGAATTGCGGGCGGTCAAGCAGCGATATCTGGCGGACGCCCGTCTCAGCCGGTTCGACCACGACCGCCACCTTCATCACCCGCCCTCGCGGAGGGTCCATCTCCATGTCGCACAGCGCGAGCGCCCGCAGCGCCTTCGACTCGCGCGTGGGAGTAGCTGGAGTCAGCCGACACGCGTGGATTTCTCCCGTGGCCAGATGCAAGCGCACCCGGACCGACGCCGCTTGTGCGGCCGCCTGCGACAACCGCGCGCATAAGGTCTCGAACAGGCGACTCAACACGAACGCAAGCGGCTCCAGGCCTTCGACCGGCGTCTCGAGCGTGAGCGTTGACTCGAAGACCTGAACCGCACCGCCGGGCACCAGCGACGCATCATCTGCGCCCCGGGCGAATCGTTGCAGTGCCAGCCCGCTCGGACCCAACCGGTCCAGCAGCGTTTCCGGCGACTGCTCCGCCAGGTCCCCGAGCGTTCGCACGCCCCAGCGGCGTACGGTCGACAACAGGGCAAAGGCGGGGATGGCCAGCGCGGCGGCACTCACTGGAAACGGCCGGCGCGCGGATCCGCCGACGCCCCGCGCCTGGCCGCGGGCCAGCGCACGCAAGACGTCCACGGGAAGGGCGGCCAACGCCGCCGCCTCCTGCCCTGGCTCGATGATCGTCAGGCCGCTTCGCGCCTGGGCGATCAACAACGCCGCGGTTCGAGTGGACGCCACCCCGATGTGCAGACACAGGCCGCGTTGAGCCCCGGCCCGCCGCAGCGTCGCCCCGAATGCCCGACCATCACCGACCAGGTCCTCGAGGCCCGTCGCATCGAGCAGCACCAGATTGTCGGCGTGCACTTCGACGCAAGGCGACTGGAGGCGCGCCAGTCGAACCAGCGCATCCGTGACCGAGCGCCCGCGTGGCACACCGTCCCTCGAGCGAAACGCGAGTCCCCGGGGCGGGGCGTACAGACAAGCAAACATACGGGACACTCCCTCCTCAGAAACGAGACTCACCACGGGAGGCGTCGGCTCGACGTCCCCGGCACACTACGAATGCGTCTGACAGCCGGTAGTCGTGCACGACGCGAGCTTCCCATCCGTCCGCTCGCCCCGGACTGGTCCGGCTAGGTTCGTCGGGTCGGCCCGACGCTCCGGACTCCGTCCCCGTCAAGCCGTTCAGCACCAGCACCTGCCCCTCCGCGCTTCGCGCCCTCGGCTCCGGCCCAAGCAAGAGGCCGCACGTGATCCCGGCCTCCAGTCGGCGGCTCGCCCGCATCCATACAGTGGCCGGCACCTGCCGCAGCTGCCGCGCTGACAGCGCACCGCAATCGAACACGGCCATGCCAAAATTGCCCGAATCGATCACCAGCTCCCAGGCGTCGAGCGCCTGGTGAATCACCTCGGTTTCGTCATGGGACCGTGCCACGGCCCGGCCGCGCACCCACAGCAGACGCGAGAGGTCGAGCCCGAGTCCCGCCGCCGTTCGGGGCACGAACTGGTCGCTCGGATCGATCAGCGCGACGAGCTCGCCGCGGGCCGTGGCAGCGGTCAACGCGGTGGTCATGACACTGGCGCACCCGACCCCACAGGGGCCGACTATCTCCGAGAGCTGACCGCGTGGAAAGCCACCCTCAAGCAGCTCGTCTAGTCCGGGATC
>SXGT01530953.1_pt1 | contig 13245 bp, 12 predicted proteins | sample 3176221 | NCBI WGS metagenome assembly SXGT01 (sample SAMN11356862, study PRJNA531348) | freshwater metagenome | isolation source: freshwater sample F1-120 | place: China: Fuxian Lake, Yuxi | collected 2017-12-25
GGTCATCTCGGTCACCAGATCGGCGGCCTCGATCAGCGCCTGCGGGGCGTCCCGGCCGGTGATCACCACGTGCTGGTTGCCCGGCCGGTCGGCCAGCGTCGCGATCACCTCATCGGTGGCGATCCAGCCCCACTTGAGCGGGTAGGTGAACTCGTCGAGCACATAGAAGTCGTGGCTCTGCTCGGCGATCCGGCGTTTGATCTCGGCCCACCCGTCGCGCGCGGTTTCCGCGTGGTCGACGTCGCTGCCCTGCTTGCGCGTCCACGACCAGCCCGAGCCCATCTTGTGCCACTGCACGGCCCCACCTGTGCCGTGCTCGTCGTGGAGCCGGCCGAGCTCCCGAAAAGCGCTCTCCTCGCCGACTTTCCATTTGGCACTTTTCACGAACTGGAACACCGCGATGTCGAAACCCTGGTTCCAGGCCCGCAACGCCATGCCGAACGCCGCGGTCGACTTGCCCTTGCCGGGACCGGTGTGCACTGCCAGCAACGGCGCATTACGGCGCGCCCTGGTGGTCAGCCCGTCATTGGGCACGGTCAGCGGTTGTCCCTGTGGCACGGTGTCTCCTACGCAGCGGTCTTGACCAACGATGTCAGCTCGCCGGCCTGCAGCTGGGCCAGTCGCACGGCGGGCGCTTCCAGCTGACGGGCCAACTGCTCGGCCAAACCCAGACGCACAAACGATGTCTCGCAGTCCACCACGACGGCCGCGGCACCCTCGGCGACCAACAGGCCGGCGGCGGTCCGGGTCCGGCCCAGCGGGTCCGGTCCCCCGGTGGCCCGCCCGTCGGTGAGCACCACGACCAGCGGGCGGCGGGCCCGGTCGCGCGCCTTCTCGCGCAGCACCACGTCGCGGGCGGCCAGCAATCCCTGTGCCAGTGGCGTTTTGCCGCCGGTGTCAAAGCGGGCCAGGCGCTGTCCGGCGATGTACACCGAGGAGGTGGGTGGGAGCAGCACGTCGGCGCGCTGGCCACGGAAGGTGATCACCGCGACCTTGTCGCGGCGCTGGTAGGCATCGCGCAACAGCGACAGCGTGGCCCCGCCGACAGCGGACATCCGGTCCCGCGCGGCCATCGACCCGGAGGCGTCGACGACGAAGATCACCAGGTTGCCTTCCCGGCCCTCCCGCACGGCACGGCGGACATCGTCGGGCCGCACCTGCGGGCGGCCCGGCCGGCGCTGGTTGTTGACCGCGGCCAACAGGGTCGCGAACACGTGGGTGCCGTGCCCCTCGCCGGGCACCTCGGTGGAGCCCACGGTGCTTCCGGTGCGGTTGCGGGCCCGGGAACGGCGGCCCGGGGCACCCTCACCGATCCCGGGCACCACCAGCGCCTTGGTCCGGAAGGTGGCCGACGGCGGCGCGCTGGTCCGGGTCGGCGGCGCGCCGTTGCGCTTCGGCGCCTCGGATGGCTCACCGGTCTGCCCGCTGCTCTGCGAATCCCCTTGCGGGGCGGGGCCGTCCGTCGGGGCGTCCGATCCGCCACCGCCCGGCGGCTCGGGATCGGGTTCGGGGTCCTCGGGTGCCTCTTCGGTCTGCGAGAGCGCCTCGTCGAGGCGTTCGGGGTCCAGGCCCGGGTCGTCGAAGGGATCGCGCCGGCGCCGGTGCGGCAGTGCCAGTTCGGCCGCCACCCGGATGTCCTCCTCCTGCACGGTGCAACTGCCCCGCCAGGCCGCGTGGGCCACCGCGGTGCGCGCGAGCACCAGGTCGGCGCGCATGCCGTCCACGTCGAAGGCCGCACACAGGGCCGCGATGCGCCGTAACTCGTTGTCCGGCAACACCACGTCGGCCACCGCCAGCCGCGCGTCGGCGATCCGCGAGGCCAGCTCGGCATCGGCATCGGCATAGCGGGCGGCGAACCCGGCCGGATCGGCCTCGAAGGCCAGCCGGGAGCGGATCACCTCGACCCGCACATCGACATCGCGTGAGGCGGCCACGTCGACGGTCAGCCCGAAACGGTCGAGCAACTGCGGGCGCAGCTCCCCCTCCTCGGGATTCATGGTGCCGATCAACACGAAACGCGCATCATGGGAATGCGATACGCCGTCGCGTTCGATGTGCACCCGGCCCATCGCGGCCGCGTCGAGCAACACATCGACGAGGTGGTCGTGCAGCAGGTTGACCTCGTCGACGTACAACACGCCGCCGTGGGCGCGGGCCAGCAGGCCCGGCGAGAACGCGTGCTCGCCGTCGCGCAGCACCTTCTGCAGGTCCAGTGATCCGACCACCCGGTCCTCGGTCGCGCCGATCGGCAGTTCCACGAGACGCGCGTCATCGTCGACCTGGGCCAGCACCGTTGCCAGGGCACGCACCGCGGTCGACTTCGCGGTGCCCTTCTCCCCACGGATCAGCACGCCGCCGATATCGGGGCGCACCGCGCAGAGCACCAGCGCCAGCCGCAGCCGGTCATGGCCCACCAACGCGCTGAACGGATAGTGAGTGATGATCACAGCGCCACCGCTCCCGGCCGGATCATCGGCACGTGCGGGATGCCGTCCTCCAGATACTCGTCGCCGTCGCGCACGAACCCGTGCGCGCCGTACATGTCCTGCAGATAGGTCTGGGCGTCGATGCGGCACGGATAATTGCCCACCTCGGCGATGGCGGCCTGCATCAGCCGTGCGGTGTGTCCGTGCCCGCGGTCGGCACGTTTGGTGCACACCCGCCCGATCCGGAACACCTTTTCCCCACCCGGATGTTCCTCCATCAGGCGCAACGTCGAGATCACCTGCGTGCCCTCACCTTCCAGCCAGAAATGGCGGGTCTCGGCGAGCAGATCGCGGCCGTCGAGTTCCGGGTACGGGCAGGCCTGCTCCACGACGAAAACCTCGACACGCAACTTGAGCAGCTCATAGAGCGTGGCAGCGTCCAGATCCTTGGCCCAGCTTCGGCGCAGCGCGACCGTCATACGGGCGCGGGAGCATCCAGCTTGAGGACCTTGGTGCCGTAATCCCAGACCTCGTGGAACAGCGCGGGCTCGGTCGACAACTTCGTACCGAGCGACGGGACCATCTCCTTGAGTTTGGGCAGCCAGCTTTGGTACTGGTCGGCGAAGCAACGCTCCATGACCTCCAGCATGGCGGGCACGGCCGTCGAGGCACCCGGTGAGGCGCCCAGCAGACCGGCGATGGTGCCGTCACCGGCAGTGAGCACGGTGGTGCCGAATTCGAGCACGCCACCGGCGCCCTTGCGGCGGATCACCTGGACCCGCTGACCGGCGATGTCCAACTCCCAGTCGGAATCGACTGCGCTGGGCGCGAATTCGCGCAGCGTGTCGACGCGCGCACTCTCACTCAGCAGCAGCTGGCCGATCAGGTACTTCAACAGGCCGGTCTCGGTCAGACCGACGCCCAGCATCGAGGCCAGGTTGTTGGGCTTGACCGACAACGGCAGGTCGGTGACCTTGCCTTGCTTGAGGAACTTCGGCGACCACCCGGCGAACGGGCCGAACAGCAGCCAGGACTTGTGGTTGATGACGCGAGTGTCCAAGTGCGGCACCGACATCGGCGGGGCCCCCAGCGGGGGCAGACCGTACACCTTGGCCTGGTGGGCGGCGGCCAGCTCAGGGTTTCCGGTGCGCAGGAACGCGCCTCCGACCGGGAAACCACCGAAACCGTGGGCCTCCGGGATGCCGGCCTTCTGCAGCAACGGCAGCGCGCCGCCACCGGCGCCGACGAAGACGAACTTGGCGTTGATCTTGCTCTTGGCGCGGGTGCGCCGGTTGACGACCTTCACCGTCCAGCTGCCGTCGGACTCCTTGTGCAGATCACGCACGTCGTGACCGAACAGCGTGGTCATACCGTGGGTGGCGGAGTAGCCGATCAGCTGACGTGACAACGACCCGAAGTCGACATCGGTGCCGGCCTGCGTCCAGTTCAGTGCGACCGGGTCACTGAAGTCCCGTTTGGCGGCCATCAGCGGAAGCCGGCGGGCGAACTCGTCCTTGTCGTCGATGTACTCCATCGAGGCGAACAGCGGGTTGGTCACCAGCGCCTCGTAACGAGCCTTCAGGTACTCGGCGTTCGCCGCACCGTGCACGAAGCTCACGTGCGGGATCGGGTTGAGGAAGCTGCGCACGTCGGGCAGCACCCCGTTCTCGACGGCGTAGGCCCAGAACTGCCGCGACACCTGGAACTGCTCGTTGACGGTGATCGCCTTGGCGGTGTCGATGGTGCCGTCGGACTTCTGCGGCGTGTAGTTCAGCTCACACAGCGCGGAGTGCCCGGTGCCGGCGTTGTTCCACGGATCGCTGCTCTCGGCGGCCGCACCGTCGAGGCGCTCGATCATCGTGATCGACCAGTCGGGTTCCAGGAGGCGCAGCAGCGCACCGAGCGTGGCGCTCATGATTCCGGCGCCGACGAGCACGACGTCTGTCTTGGCTACTTTCGGGTCAGACACGCAATAAGGTTATCCCGCCGGTGGCAGGGCAAGCGGTCGGGCCGGGCAGGTCACTACAGTGGCTAGCGTGACCGGCTGGGAGCCCGACGTATTACCTGGCTATTGGCAGCAGCCGCTGGCCCTCGGCGCCGATCCCGATGGGGAGGGCGACCTGGTCGCCACCCTCATTTCGCGCGGTGAACCGCCGCGGAACGATCGCCGCCCGGACCGTGCGGTGCTGTTGGTGCACGGCTACACCGACTACTTCTTCCACACCGAACTGGCCGACCACTTCACCGCACGTGGGTTCGCCTGCTACGCCCTGGACCTGCCCAAGTGCGGCCGGTCCCGGCGGGACGGCCAGACCCCGCATTTCACCTCCAACCTGGCGCACTATGACGGCGCGCTGGAGGCGGCGCTGGAGGCCATCGGTGCCGCCGACGTGCTGATGTACGGGCATTCCGCGGGCGGGCTGATCGTGTCGCTGTGGCTGGACCGCCTGCGCCGGCGCTCAGCGACGGCCCCGATCAGCGGCCTGGTGCTCAACAGCCCGTTCTTCGATCTGCACGGGCCGGCGATCCTGCGCACCCCGCCGACATCGGCGGCGCTCATCGCGCTGGCCCGGTTCCGCAGAATGCAGGTGGTGCGCAAACCGACCACAGGTGGGTACGGCACCACCCTGCACCGCGACTTCGCCGGAGAGTTCGACTACAACCTGGACTGGAAGCCGGTAGGCGGATTCCCGGTCACCTTCGGCTGGATCAACGCGATCCGGCGCGGGCAGAAGCGCCTGCACCGCGGCCTGGACGTCGGGGTGCCGAGCCTGATCCTGCGGTCGGACCGCAGCGTCACCGAGGCCGGCGATCCCGATCTGATCCAGCGCGGCGATGCGGTGCTGGACGTTTCGCAGATCGCCCGCTGGGCGGGCTGCGTGGGCGACCGGCTTACGGTGGTCCCGATCACCGACGCGAAACACGATGTGTTTCTATCGGTCGCCGAGCCCAAGGCGACCGCCTACCACGAACTCGACACCTGGCTGGACTGGTATCTCAAGACCGGGACGTCATCGACCACACCACATTCCGGATAAGGCGGCCCAGCGTGGAGCACTACGACCTGACCATCATCGGCACCGGTTCGGGCAACAGCATCCCCGATCCCGGGTTCGACGCCCGGTACGGCGATATGCGGGTCGCGATCTGCGAGCAGGGCACCTTCGGCGGCACCTGCCTCAACGTCGGCTGCATCCCGACCAAGATGTTCGTCTACGCCGCGGAGGTCGCCCAGACGGTGCGGGAGAGCTCGCGCTACGGCATCGACGCGCATGTCGACAAGGTGCGCTGGCCCGACATCGTCTCCCGGGTGTTCGGCCGCATCGATCCGATCGCCGCCGGGGGCGAGGCCTACAAGCGGAGTCTGCCCAACATCGACGTGTATGGCAGCCACACCCGGTTCACCGGCACCGCCGACGGCCGCTACACGCTGCGCACCGAGGACGGCGCCGAGTTCAGCTCGGATCAGGTGGTGATCGCCGCCGGCGCCCGTGCCGTCGTGCCCCCGGCCATCACCGACTGCGGGGTGCGGTACTACACCAGTGACGACATCATGCGGATCAGCGCGCTGCCCGATCATCTGGTGATCGTGGGCGGCGGTTTCGTGGCCGCGGAGTTCGCCCACGTGTTCTCCTCGCTCGGGGTCAAAGTGACCATCGTGGTGCGCGGGCCCGGAATGCTGACTCACTGCGACGAGACGATCTGCCACCGGTTCAGCGATCTGGCAGCGGCCAAATGGGACCTGCGGCCCCACACCAATGTCGTCGGATCCCGCCCGTGCAGCGGCGACGGTATCGTGCTGACGCTCGACGACGGCTCCGAGTTGGCGGCCGACATGTTGCTGGTGGCTACCGGTCGCCGGCCGAACGGCGACCTGCTGGACGCCGACCTGGCCGGGATCGAGCTCGACCACAGCATGGTCGTGGTCGACGAGTACCAGCGCACCTCCGCGCGCGGGGTGTGGGCGCTGGGCGACGTGTCCTCGGCCTATCAGCTCAAGCATGTGGCCAACCACGAGATGCGGGTGGTCCGGCACAACCTGCTGCGGGACTGGGACGACACTGCGGGCATGGTCGCCAGTGATCACCGGTTCGTACCGTCGGCGGTTTTCACCGACCCCCAGATCGCCACCGTCGGACTCACCGAGGCCGAGGCCCGCGAGGCCGGCCACGACATCGTGGTCAAGGTGCAGGATTACGGCGCCACCGCCTACGGGTGGGCCATGGAGGATCACACCGGGGTCGCGAAACTGATCGCCGACCGTGGCACCGGCATGCTGCTGGGCGCGCACATCATGGGGCATCAGGCATCGTCGATCATCCAGCCGCTGATCCAGGCGATGAGCTTCGGTCAGACCGCCAAAGAGGTTGCCACCGGACAGTATTGGATTCACCCCGCACTGCCCGAGGTCATCGAGAACGCGCTGCTCGGCCTGCTGGACTGAGCTCAGCGCCGAGTCGCGGTGACCAGGAGGTACTCGGCCTCCCACCGACCGTCGTCTTGGGTCGAGGCCAGGAAATCGAGAAAGGCGTCATCCAGCGCGGCGACCTGTTCGGGCTTGTCGGCGTTGTAGGCGTACACCGCGATGGTGGGCCCGTAGTTGCGTTTCCAGTACTCGCGGAACTCCAGCGGCCCGCTGCACCGATCCAGCACCACCGTCCGGCGCCGCATGCTGACATCGGCGACCCGGTCGCCGAACAAATCGGTCACATGCGCTTCGTCGCCCCACAGCGGTGCCGGACTCGCACCGGGAGGTGGCGGCGGCGCGAAGGGTTTCATGGTGGCGAACAGTTGCCCGATGAAACCCGTTGGAGTCCAGTTGATCAGCCCTATCGTGCCGCCCGGACGGCATACCCGCACCAGTTCGTCGGCGCTGCGCTGGTGCCGGGGCGCGAACATGACGCCGACGCAGGACATCACGATGTCGAAGGCGTCGTCCTCGAACGGCAGCGCCTCCGCATCGGCCTCCTGCCAGTCCAGTTCCACGCCCTGTGCGGCCGCGCGGGCACGGCCCGCCGCGAACAGTTCGGGGGTGAGGTCGGCGGCGGTCACCGTTGCCCCCGCCCGCGCCGCCGGGATGGCGGCATTTCCCGCGCCCGCGGCGACGTCGAGAACCCGGTCACCGGCGCCGACGCGGCAGGCCCGCACCAGTTCGGGGCCGAGTTCGGGGATGAGTTCGGTGGCGACCGCGACATAGTCGCCGGATGCCCACAGTGCACGGTGCTTGATCTTGAGGGCGCGGTCGACGTCGGCCGCGTCGGATTCGGTGGTGTTCATGAACCCATGGTGATCCGAATGCGGCCGGATATGTCCGAATTCGCGGGTCAGGTGTGACCGGCACCGATCCAGTGCAGCAGGTCGTGCACGATCTCGTCGGCCAGCCGGTAGCTGACCGAACGGCCCGTCCGGCTGCTGGTCACCCAGCCCTGCCCGCGCAGCACCCGAAGCGCCTGGGACACCGCGTTTTCCGACCGTCCCAGCGCGGCGGCCAGGTCGCTGACGCAAATGCCGGGCACCCGGTGCAGGCTGAGCAGGATCTCCAGGCGATGCGGATCCGACAGCAGATCGAACCGGCGCGCCCATTCGGAGGTGTCGACGTCGGCAAGCGCCGATGACGCCTTCTGCACCACCGACGCATCCTCCATATCAGGCAATCTAATACCGGTCAGTCCAGGAAGCCGTGCAGCAGCGCCGCCGAGCCGGCCAGGTGCGCGCACATGGCGTCGGCGGCCGCAGCGGCGTCGCCGGTGAGGATGGCACCCACGATCGCCTCGTGCTGTTCGTCGGAGTGCGCGATGTTGCGGGGTAGCAGCGGGATCTGGTCCAGCAGGGTGTTGACCCGCATCCGGTTCTCGGCCACCAGCGGCACCAGCGACACCGAGCCCGCCGCCTCGGCGATCGCCAGATGCAGCCGCGAGTCCAGCCGTCGGTAGTCCCCGGGGGCGGCGCCGCGCACATCGTCGAGCCGGCAGCGCAGCTCATCGCGCTCGGCCTCGGTCAGCGTGCGGCCCGCCGCCGACCGCGCCGCCCCCACTTCGAGAATCTCGCGCAGCCGCAGCGCGTCGTCGAGATCGGCCCGCGTGACATCCTCGGTGCCGGGCGCCAGCCTGGGTATCTCGTCGGCCAGGAAGGTGCCGCCGTACCGTCCGCGCCGGGACACCAGATAGCCGGCCTCGGCCAGCGATTTGATGGCCTCCCGGACGGTGTCCCGGCTGACGCCGAGCCGCGCCGCCAACTCGCGTTCCGGTGGCAGTGACTCGCCGGGCGCCAGCACTCCGAGCCGGATCGTCTGCAGCAGCCGTGCGACGGTGTCCTCGAAGGCGTTGCCCAGCCGCACCGGTCGCAGCAGGCTCTCCGACGTCGTCTGCGGATCCGGTGGGGAGGTCATGGCCGGGTCTGGCTCACAGCGGCGTGACGTAGGCAGAACTGATACCGCCGTCAACCAGGAAGCTCGATCCGGTGATGAAGGATGCGTCATCGCTGGCCAGGAACGCCACCGCCGCCGCCAGTTCCTCGGGCTCGGCGAACCGGCCCACCGGCACGTGCACCAGACGGCGTGCCGCGCGTTCGGGGTCCTTGGCGAACAGTTCCTTGAGCAGTGGGGTGTTCACCGGACCCGGGCACAGCGCGTTGACCCGGATGCCCTGGCGGGCGTACTGCACACCGAGCTCACGCGACATCGCGAGCACACCGCCCTTGGAGGCGGTGTAGGAGATCTGCGAGGTCGCCGAGCCGAGCACCGCCACGAACGATGCCGTGTTGATGATGGACCCCTTCTGGGCCGGCACCATGTGCCGCAACGCCGCCTTCGAGCACAGGAACACCGATTTCAGGTTGACGTCCTGCACCCGCTGCCAGGCGTCGAGGCTGGTGTTCTCGATCAGGTCGTCCTCGGGCGGGCTGATCCCGGCGTTGTTGAACGCGATGTCCACTCCGCCGTGCACGTCGTAGGCGGTGTCGAACAGGTTGTCCACCGCGGCCGGATCGGACACGTCGACCTGAACGAACTGGACGTTCAGATCGTTGGCGACGGTCTTGCCCGCGGCCGGGTCCACATCGCCGATGACCACGATCGCGCCCTCGGCCTGCATGCGCTTGGCGGCCGCGAGCCCGATACCGCTGGCGCCGCCGGTGATGACGGCGACCTTGTCCTTGAGTCGCTGGGTCAGGTCCATCTAGATTTCTCCCATCGCAATAAAGAGGTTCTTGGTTTCGGTGAAGTGCAGCGGCGCATCGGGACCCAGTTCGCGGCCGAGGCCGGACTGTTTGAAACCGCCGAACGGGGTGCTGTAGCGCACCGATGAGTGCGAGTTGACGCTCAGGTTGCCGGCCTCCACCGCGCGCGAGACCCGCAGTGCCCGTGACACGTTCTCGGTCCAGATCGATCCGGACAGCCCGTAGCTGGTGTCGTTGGCGAGGCTGATGGCGTCGGCCTCATCCTCGAACGCCAACACGGTGACCACCGGCCCGAAGATCTCCTCGGTGACGGTCCGGTCGGTGCGTTGCGGCGTCAACACCGTTGGCGGGAACCAGAACCCGGGTCCGCTCGGGGCCGATCCCCGGAAGGCCACCGGTGCGTCCTCGGGGACGTAGCCGCGCACCGACTCCCAGTGCTTACGCGACACCAGCGGACCCATCTCGGTGTCGCGGGAGGTCGGGTCGCCGACCTTCACCCCCGCCACGGCCGGTTCCAGCAGTTCCATGAAGCGGTCGTAGACGTTGCGCTGCACCAGGATCCGGCTGCGTGCACAGCAGTCCTGGCCGGCATTGTCGAACACACCGTAGGGGGCCGTTGCGGCCGCCCGTTCCAGGTCGCAGTCGTCGAACACGATATTGGCGCTCTTGCCGCCCAGTTCCAGGGTGACACGTTTGACCTGCGCGGCGGCATCGGCCATCACCCGGGTACCGACGGCGGTGGATCCGGTGAACACGATCTTGCGCACCTGCGGGTGGGTGACGAAACGCATCCCGACGACCGGTCCGGCACCCGGCAGCACCTGGAACAGGTCGGGGTCCAGCCCGGCCGCGACGGCCAGCTCGGCGAGGCGCAGGCTGGTCAGCGGCGTCCATTCGGCCGGTTTGAGCACCACGGCGTTGCCGGCGGCCAGCGCCGGGGCGAATCCCCAGGACGCGATGGTCATCGGGAAGTTCCACGGCGTGATGATGCCGACGACACCGAGCGGCTCGTTGAAGGTGATGTCGATGCCGCCGGCCACCGGGATCTGCTGGCCGATGAGGCGTTCCGGGCCGGCCGCGTAGTAGGTCAGCACATCGCGGACGTGCCCGGCCTCCCATTCGGCCTGCCCGATCGGATGCCCGGAATTGGCGACCTCCAGGGCGGCGAGCTCACCGATATGGGCGTCGACCACCGCGGCGAAGGCCCGCAGCGCGCCGGCCCGCTCGGCCGGCGCCAATCGGGCCCACCGTCGCTGCGCGACGACCGCACGCGCCACCGCATCGTCCACCGCGTCGACGTCGAGCAGTTCGACATCACCCACGACGTCCTCGGTGGCCGGGTTGATGACCGTCGAGGTGCTCATCGGGATGCCCTTTCTGTGGTGTATTCGCGGGCCGCCTCGGCCACCGCCGTGAAGAGGCGCACATCGTCGAGCCGCTCCTCGGGGTGCCACTGCACCGCGAGCACGAAGGTGTCGCCGTCGATTTCGACGGCCTCGATGACGCCGTCGGCGGTGTCGCGGGCGCTGATGACCAGCCCGTCGCCGAGCCGGTCGATCGCCTGGTGGTGGTAGCACTGCGCATCGGAGCTCGCACCGATGATCGCGGCGAGCCGGGTGCCGGGCACGGTGCGCACCGAGGAGGTGCTGAACACCGCGTTGCCCTGTTGGTGGCGGCTGTGCCCGAGCACATCGGGCAGGTGCTGGTGCAGCGTGCCGCCGAGCGCGACGTTGAGCACCTGGGCGCCGCGGCAGATTCCGAGCACCGGCATCCCGCGCCGCAGCGCGGCATTGAGCAGGGCGAACTCCCAGGAGTCCCGTTCGCCCATCGGTTCATCGGTGGTCGGATGCCGTTGGCTGCCATAGCTTTCCGGGTTGACATCGCGTCCGCCGGTGATGATCAGGCCGTCGATACTGTCGAGGATTCGGTCGGCTGCCTCGGTGCCGCCGGGTTGCGGCGGCAGCAGCATCGCGGTGGCGCCGCCGCGGTTGACGCCGTCGATGTAGATGGCGGGCAGGAAGCTGGCGTCGACATCCCAGACGCCGGTCTGGGCGCGCTGCAGGTAGGTGGTCAGGCCCAGGACAGGTCTGGCTTCAGAGCCGCTCAAAGCCGCGCACCCTCTCCCAGTCGGTGACCGCGGCGTTGAAGGCGGCGAGTTCGATGTGCGCGTTGTTCAGGTAGTGGGCCACGACCTCGTCGCCGAATGCGGCCTTGGCCACCTCGGAGTGCTCGAACAGCGCCGCCGACTCGGCCAGGGTGTGCGGCAGCTTCTCCGCGCCACCGGCGTAGGCGTTGCCGGTGCAGGCGTCCCCCAGTTCCAGGCCCTGCTCGATTCCGTGCAAACCACCGGCGATCAGCGCCGCGACGGCCAGGTACTGGTTGACATCGCCGCCGGGCGCCCGGCACTCCACCCGCATCCCGAGGCCGTGCCCGACCACCCGCAGCGCGCACGTGCGGTTGTCCATCCCCCACGCGATCGCGGTCGGCGCGAAGCTGCCATCGGCGAAACGCTTGTAGGAGTTGATATTCGGTGCGTAGAAGAAGGTGAGCTCGCGCAGCGTGGCGATCTGGCCGGCCACGAAACTGCGGAACATCGCCGACATGCCGTCCGGATCGTCCTCGTCGGCGAAGACGGCAGCTCCGTCGGTGCCCCGAAGAGATATGTGGATATGGCAGCTGTTGCCTTCGCGTTCGTCGAACTTGGCCATGAAGGTCAGGGATTTACCGTGCTGGTCGGCGATCTCCTTGGCACCGTTCTTGTAGATGGTGTGGTTGTCACAGGTGACCAGGGCCTCGTCATAGCGGAAGGCGATCTCCTGTTGCCCCAGGTTGCACTCCCCCTTGACGCCCTCGCAGTACATGCCGGCACCGTCCATGCCGAGGCGGATATCGCGCAGCAGCGGCTCCATTCGCGTCGACGCCAGCATGGCGTAGTCGATGTTGTAATCGGTGGCCGGTGTCAGGTCGCGGTAGCCGGATTTCCAGGCATCGCGGTAGGTGTCGTCGAACACCATGAACTCCAGCTCGGTACCGACGAACGCGGTCAGGCCGCGCTCGGCCAGCCGATCGAGCTGGGTGCGCAGAATGGTGCGCGGGGAGACGACGACGGGCCTGCCGTCGGTGAAGGACAGGTCGGCCATCACCAGCGCGGTGCCCGGCTGCCACGGCACCCGGCGCAGGGTGGCGAAATCGGGGGTCATCACCATGTCGCCGTAGCCGGTCTCCCAGCTCGACATCGCGTAACCGTCGACGGTGTTCATGTCGACGTCGACGGCCAGCAGGTAGTTGCAACACTCGGCGCCGTGCGCGGCGACCTCTTCGACGAACAGCCGCGCCGACACCCGTTTACCGATGAGCCGGCCCTGCATGTCGGGGAACGCGACGATGACGGTGTCGATCTCGCGAGCGGCGACGAGCTGTTCCAGATCGGCCTGCGACAGCATTCCGGTGTCAACCATGGGGCGCACTCCCTCGTCGGCTACGGCGCGGGATCGGCGGTGACCCGGCGCCACCTCTAAAGGTAGGCCATCAGACCAATGGAATGCGAGAGCACCCCGCCGTCACCAGGTGCTGGTGCGCATCACGATCTCGGCGGCCAGCTGCGCGGTGGATTCGCCGGCGTTACGCCGCCCGAGCAACTCGA
>SXGT01565658.1_pt1 | contig 13245 bp, 14 predicted proteins | sample 3176221 | NCBI WGS metagenome assembly SXGT01 (sample SAMN11356862, study PRJNA531348) | freshwater metagenome | isolation source: freshwater sample F1-120 | place: China: Fuxian Lake, Yuxi | collected 2017-12-25
ACATCGGCGCCGGCGGACTCGACCACCTCCTCGCGTCGGGACGCGACCTCAACGTGTTGGTCCTCGACACCGAGGTGTATTCGAACACGGGCGGCCAGGCCTCGAAGGCGACGCCGCGCGGCGCGGTGGCGAAGTTCGCGGCCGGTGGCAAGGGCATCATGAAGAAGGACCTCGGGCTCGAGGCCATGACCTACGGCGACGTGTACGTGGCCCGGGTGGCGCTCGGCGCCAGCGACGTGCAGACCGTGAAGGCACTGCTCGAGGCCGAGGCATGGCCAGGCGTGTCGCTGGTCATCGCCTACAGCACGTGCATCGCGCACGGCTTCGACATGAGCCGCTCGATGACGCAGCAGAAGCTGGCAGTGCAGAGCGGTCACTGGCCGCTGTACCGCTACCGCCCGTCCGCCGACGGCGACGCGCACCCGTTCCAGCTCGACAGCGCCGAGCCGTCGGTCGACTACGCCGAGTTCGCGTCCAGCGAGGCACGGTTCGGCATGCTGGCCCGATCGAACCCCGACCGGTCGAAGGAGCTCGTCGACCTGGCCCGCTCCGACGTGGCCACGCGCTACGAGTACTACCGTCAACTCGCCGACGTGCACCGCAGTGCTCCCGGCCATGCGTCCGACACCACCATCGCCGACAGCGAGGACGAGCAATGACCGATCTCACCACGCGTTATCTCGGTCTCGAGCTGCGCAGCCCGCTCGTCGCCTCGGCCGGCCCGCACACCGGTGACCCGGCGATGTGGGAACGCATCGAGCAGGCCGGGGCCGGCGCGATCGTGCTGCCGTCGCTGTTCGAGGAGCAGATCGAGCACGAGTCGTTCGCGGCGTCGTTCGCCTACGAGCACAGCGCCGACATGCACGGCGAGGCATCGAGCTATCTGCCCGATCTGCCGATGGGGGAGGTCGGACCGGCGCGCCACCTCGGCCTGGTCGAGCAGGCCCGCGAGCGGCTGTCCATCCCGGTGATCGCCAGCCTCAACGGCACCAGCCCGGGCGGATGGGTGAAGTACGCGAAGCACCTCGCCGATGCCGGCGCGCACGCGATCGAACTGAACCTGTACGACGTGGTGGTCGATCCCCAGGTGACCTCGGCCGACGTGGAACGCCGCTACGTGGAGCTGGTGGAGGAGGTGCGGGCCGAGATCCAGGTGCCGCTGGCCGTGAAGCTGAGCCCATGGTTCACGGCGCTGGGCAACTTCGCAGTGCGGCTGCAGGACGCCGGCGCCGACGGCCTGGTGCTGTTCAACCGGCTCTACCAGCCCGACATCGACCTCGACCATCTGTCGGTGGTGCCGCGCCTCGCGCTCAGCTCGTCGAGTGAGAGCCGCCTGCCGTTGCACTGGATCGCGAACCTGCGCGGCGCGCTGCGCTGCTCGCTCGCGGCCACCACCGGCGCGCACGACGGCGCCGATGTGCTGAAGCTGCTGTTGGTGGGCGCCGACGTGGTGATGACCACCAGCGCCCTGTTGCGGCACGGCCCCGAGCATCTGATCGTGATGGAACGGTTCATGCGCGAGTGGATGCACGAGCGCGAGTACGACTCCGTCGACGAACTGCGCGGCAGCGTGAGCCGCGAGAACGTGCCCGATCCGCAGGTGTACGAACGGGCGAACTACTACCACGTGCTCCACAGCTGGGCGCCAACCACCCGTCGGTAGCCTGCAGGTATGCGTCACAGCGAAGGTCACTCGGTTCACCGCGTCGGTTGGTTGCGGGCGATGGTGCTGGGTGCCAACGACGGCATCATCTCCACGGCGGCGCTGGTGCTCGGCGTGGCCGCCGCGGATTCCGGTCGAACGGCCATCCTCACGGCCGGCGTTGCTGGTCTCGTGGCCGGTGCGGTGTCGATGGGGCTCGGCGAGTACGTGTCGGTGAGCTCGCAGCGCGACAGCGAACGCAGCGACATCGCGAAGGAGACCTGGGAGCTCGAGCACCAGGCCGACCACGAGCTCGACGAGCTGACGGCGATCTACCAGTCGAAGGGGCTGGAGGCCGACCTTGCGCGCGAGGTGGCCGTGCAGCTCACCGAGCACGACGCGCTGGGCGCTCATCTACGTGACGAGTTGGGTATCGAGCGCGACGACCTGGCGAAGCCGTTCCAAGCGGCGTGGAGCTCCACCATCGCGTTCAGCGTGGGCGCGGCCATTCCGTTGCTCGCGGCAGCCATCGCCACGGCCGGTGCGCGCATCGCCTCGGTCATCCTCGTGTCGCTGCTGGGTCTGGTGCTGTTGGGCTACACCGGTGCCCGCCTCGGTGGGGCCAAGCCCGGCCGTCCCATCGCTCGTGTGGTGGTGGGCGGTGCCATCGCCATGGGCGTCACCATGCTGGTCGGCAAGATCTTCGGTGCCGCGGTCGCCTGACGAGGTCGGGACCAAGGTCCTCTGGTACGGGTGTACCGCGAATGGTTAGCGTTGGCGCATGACTGACCGTGCAGATGCGATCGTGATCGGCGCCGGGGTGATCGGTGCATCCGTCGCCCTCGAACTGGCGAGAGGCGGCCGCAAGGTCATCGTCGTCGACAAGGGTCCGGCACCGGGCGCCGGTTCCACCAGCTCGTCGGCATCGATCATCCGGTTCAGCTACTCCACCCTCGATGCGGTGCTCGCCGCATGGGAGGCGGCCGCGCTGTGGAACGACTGGGAGGGTCACCTCGGCACCGTCGACCCCGATGGCATGGTGCGCTTCATCCGCACCGGCATGCTCATCTTCCACACGCCCGGTAACAACACGACGCGCATCGAGGAGCTGTGGGACGAAGTGGGCATCGAGTACGAGCTGCTCGACCCCGCCGGCATCAAGGCGAAGGTGCCCGGCATGGACATCGGCCAGTACTTCCCGCCCAAGCGCATCGACGACCCTGCGTTCGCCGATGATGCACCGCACGAGATGACCGCCATCTTCGAGCACCAGTCCGGGTTCATCGACGACCCGATGCTGTCGGCTCGCAACCTCGCGTTCGCCGCCCGCCAACACGGTGCCGAGTTCCGGTTCCACCAGGAAGTGGTGGGCATCGAGCAGGCCGGTGGCCGGGCGACCGGTGTGGCGCTGGCCGACGGCACGGTGCTGCACGCGCCCGTCGTGGTGAACGTCGGCGGCCCCCACTCCAGCATCATCAACCGCATGGCCGGGGTGACCGAAGGAATGCGCATCCACAACCGCCCGCTGCGCCAGGAGGTGTTCACCGTCGACGCGCCGGTGGGTCTGCGGCTGGAGGACGGCTTCCCCGCGACCGCCGACCTCGACATCGGCCAGTACTTCCGTCCGCAGATCGGCGGCACGTGGCTCCTCGGTGGCACCGAACCCGAGTGCGACGAGCTGCACTGGGTGGACGACCCCGATCACTTCGACCCCTATCCCACGGTCGAGCAGTTCGAGACCTCGATGATGCGTGCGGCTCGTCGCGTGCCCGAGTTCGGCGTGCCGCACCGGCCGGTCGGCCTCGCGGCGCTGTACGACGTGGCCGACGACTGGGTGCCGATCTACGACAAGAGCGACCTGCCCGGCTACTTCATGGCGTGCGGCACCAGCGGCAACCAGTTCAAGAACGCGCCGCTCTCGGGCAAGTTCATGGCCGCGATCATCGACGCCGATGCTGCCGGTCACGACCACGACGTCGAGCCCGTGCAGTACCGGGGTCCGCGCACCGGTCGCAGCATCAACCTCGGCGCGTTCTCCCGACGCCGGGACAAGGCGGTCACCAGCGGTACGGTGATGGGATGACGCTCGGGGAGCGCTGGACGAAGGGGACATCCATGCGAGTCAGGGTCGACGCAGACGCCTGCCACGGACATCAGAGCTGCGCCATCGCGGCGCCCGAGGTGTTCGGGGCCGACGACTACGGCAACGCGGTCGTGCTCATCGAGGGCGACATCCCGACCGAACTCGAGGCGAAGGTGCGCCGGGCCGAGGGCAACTGCCCCGAGCGCGCCATCACCATCGAAGGCTGAGCCGGTGACCACCACCGAGCCAGGGTTCGACCCGATCAGCGACTACGACATCTTCGCGGCGTCGTACATCCTCGATCCGTTCCCCGTGATGGACACCATCCGCGAGTCGGACTGCCCGGTGGCGCACACCGAGCGGTGGGGCGGCTCGTGGATGCCCACTCGCTACGCCGACGTGGTGGCGGTGGCCCAGGAGCACGAGACGTTCACGTCGCAGCAGATCCTGGTCACGGCGCCGCCGGCCGCCCAGGCCGAGGGGCCGTACGCCGCCGTCGCCGCGCCGCCGATCAGCAGCGATCCGCCCGAGCACCACTGGCATCGACGTCTCATCCTGCCGTTCTTCGCCCCGCAGGCCGTGGCGAAGTTCGAGGACGGCACCCGCGAACTGTGCAACCGGCTGATCGACGGGTTCATCGACCGGGGCGAGGCCGATGCGGCCGCCGACTACGCGCAGCAGATCCCGGTGCGTGTCATCGCCACCATGCTGGGTGTGCCCACCGACCTCAGCGACACGTTCACCGGCTGGGTGCGCGGCGTGCTGGAGGCGGGCCTCACCGACCCGAAGATCCGGCTCGAGTCGCGCAACAACATCCTCGGCTTCTTCAAGCGGGAGATCGACGATCGCCGGGCGAATCCGCGTGAGGACGACCTCATCACCACGCTGCTCGCCAGCGAGGTCGACGGCGAGCGCGTCCCCGAGGAGTACGTGATCGGCGTGTGCAACCTGATGCTCGTGGCCGGTGTCGACACCACGTGGTCGAGCATCGGTGCCTCGCTGTGGCACCTGGCCCAGCATCCCGAGCACCGTCGTCAACTGCGTGACGATCCCGAGCTGTGGCCCAGCGCCATCGAGGAACTCCTGCGCGCGTACGCGCCCGTCACCATGGCGCGCATCGTGGCCCACGACACCGAGTTCCAGGGCTGCCCCATGCAGGCCGGCGACCGGGTGCTGATGAGTTTCCCCGCGGCCAACCGCGACCCGCGCCAGTTCGAACGGCCCGACGAGGTCATCCTCGATCGCGAGCACAACCGTCATGTGGCGTTCGGCGCCGGCATCCATCGCTGCGCCGGTAGCAACCTCGCTCGGCTCGAACTGCGCGTTGCGCTGCAGACGTTCCTGGCGCGGATTCCAGAGTTCGAACTGGTCGACCCGTCGTCGGTCACCTGGGCCGGTGGCCAGGTGCGCGGCCCGCGGCAGTGCCAGGTGCGTTTCTGAACGTGCGGGTGCATCGGGCGGCGTCGTCGGTGACGATGCCATGGAAGAACGGCGGTGGCACCACCCGTGAGGTGGCGCGTGTGCCCGAGACCGGCGACATCGAATGGCGGCTGTCGGTGGCCGAGGTGGCTGGTGACGGTCCGTTCTCCGTGTTCGAAGGCCTCGACCGGATCCTGGTGCTGCTGTCGGGCGCGGGGATGGACCTCCATTTCGACGAGCCGCGCCACGTGGAACGACTGCGACCCCTGCGCGACGTGAAGGCATTTCCCGGCGAGGCAGCGGTGCACGCCACGCTCGTCGACGGGCCCACCACCGACCTGAACCTGATGTGGCGCCGTGACCACTTCGACGCCGGCGTGCGCGAGTCGGTGTTGCCGGTGGAACTCGACGGCGACGGCGCGCTGACGGTGGTGTACGTGGCCGACGGCACCGCCGAGCTGCCCGACGGCACCGTCCTCGTCGCGGGCGACGCGCTCGACACGGCGGACCGACTGGTGGTCGACGGCACCGGCGTGGTGCTGGTGTTCAGCCTCTGGCCGCGCTGAGCCTCCTTGTCGCTCGGCGGGTGCGCTGATCTACGCTCGTGCGCATGGTCGCCATTGCCGCGTTGCACCCCACCGACACCTCGCTGGAGGTCACCTGGAGCGACGGCGTCGTCAGCCGCTACCCGTGGCTGTGGCTGCGGGACCACGCCCACGACGACGACACCTTGCATCCGGTCACCCAGCAGCGGCAGTTGTTCACCGCCGCCGTGCCCAAGGGCATGCGTGGTCTTTCGTACGAGGTGGTGGACGACACCCTCGAGGTCACCTGGGACGTGCTCGAGCCGATGTCGCGGCTGCCGATCGCCTTCCTCGCGAAGTACCGGTATCCACGAGTGGCGCGGGCCACGGTCGACGTGCCCGTCACGCTGTGGAACGGTGCGTCCCTCACCACGCCCACGGTGGCCTACGACGCCGTCATGTCCACCGACGCCGGTGTGGCGCAGTGGCTCGGCCGAACCCTGCAGTACGGCTTCTGCATCGTCACCGGCACCCCGGCCACCGCGTCGGCCACCGAGGAGCTGCTGCGCCGCGTCGGCTACATCCGCGAGACCATCTTCGGCGGATTCTGGGAGTTCGAGGCCGACCTCGCCAAGGCCGACACTGCGTACACCACGCTCGAACTGCGTGGCCACACCGACGGCACCTACGCGCACGATGCCCCCGGCTTCCAGTTGCTGCACTGCATCGAGCTCGACGCCACCGGCGGCGAGAGCACCATGGTCGACGCGTTCGCGATCGCTCGCCGCATCGAGGCCGAAGCGCCCGAGCTGTTCGAGGTGCTGTGCAGTGTGGCGGTGCCCGGTCAGTACATCGGCGATGGCGCGCACCTGATGTCGGCCCGCCCGGTGTTCCGTCACGATCACACGGGTCGCCTGGTGCAGGTGAGCTTCAACAACTACGACCGTGCGCCGTTCCTGCTCGACGAGGACGACATGCTCGCGTTCTACGACGCCATCCGACTGTTCGACGAGATCGCCAACGAGCCGTCGATGCAGTGGCGGCACGTGTTGCAGCCCGGCGAGGCGATGCTGTTCGACAACTGGCGCGTGCTGCACGGCCGTGCGGCGTACCACGGCCTGCGCCACATGTGCGGTGGCTACCTGAACCGCGAGGACGTGGAGAGCCGCTTGCGTCAGCTGCTCTGACCGTCAGCCCGGGTAGAACTCCCAGGTCGCGCGGATGCTGCGCCCCAGCACCAGTTCGGCGTTGGGTTCGTCGACCTCGTCGACCCACGAACGGGCCTCGGTGGGCGTGCGGCCGTGGGCCTCGTGGCGGGCCACCAGACGAGCGCGACGTACGGCGTCGTCGGGGCGCAGCAGCCATCGATCGTCGAGCAGTGCCGCCACGTCACCCCAACGGTCCATCGGCAGCAGCAGGTAGTTGCCTTCGGTGATCACGAGATCTGCGCCAACTGCGATGCGGATGGCACCTGCCACCGGCTCCTCGATCTCGCGGTGGAAGCGCGGCACCAGCACGTCGTGCTCGCGGCGGCGCACCCGGTGCAGCGCCTCCAGGTAGCCGTCGACGTCGAACGTGTCGGGAGCACCTTTGCGGCCGGCGCGACCGAGGCGGTGCAGTTCCTCGTTGGCCATGTGGAACCCGTCCATCGGCAACAGCGCGGCCCGCGAACCGAAGTGGTGCAGCAACCGATCGGCGAGTGTGCTCTTGCCGCTACCGGGCGGCCCGGCGATGCCGAGCACCCGACCGCCGCGGGCGAGCATCGCCTCGGCCTGGGTCACCGGGTCGGTCATTCGGTGTCCCGCCTCACAGCGTCATCCCTGTCACGCGGCCCTCGTAGATCGCGTGCACGGCGAGGCGCGCGGCCACGGCGTCGCCCACCGGATGCACGTCGTCGAGCATGCCGCGCACCTCGTCGAGCACCTCGGTGACCGGGGTGTTGATGGTGGCCAGCACCAGCGAGTCGGCGGGCAGGAACTCCTCCGGGCCGCCCAGGAAGCGGCGCACGCGAGCACCCTCGCCGGTCCACTCGGTGACCACGCTCTCGGTGCGCCACGTGACGCCCAGCTCGGCCAGGCGTGCGCGCAGGCGCCAATCGCCGCTGGTGCGCTGCACGGTGTGGCCCACCATCGGGAACGACGTGACGATGACCACTTCGTGGCCGCGCTCGGCGAGCCACCATGCCGTGCCGCCGCCGCGCCAGTCGCCGGTGTCGTCGATCAGCACCACGCGCGTGCCGGGCCGTGCCTGGTGCGTCAGCACGTCCTCGATGCTCGACACCGACGGCAGGTGCACGCCCGGCAGTTCGGCCTGCAATGGCAGCTGGCGCTGGAACCCGGTGCCACTGGGTTGCGACCCGGTGGCCATCACCACGTGGTCGGCGCCGAACGCAGCAATGTCGTCGGCGAACATCGGACTGTTCACCTGCACCTGCACGTCGAGACGTTCCAGCTCGCGTTCGTACCATTCGATGAGCTCGGTGATCTGCGATCGGCGCGGTTGCAGGCCGGCCAGGCGGAACAGGCCGCCGAGCTCGGGCCCGGCCTCCTTCAGCGTGACCCGGTGGCCCCGCTCGGCCGCCACACGGGCGGCCTCCAGCCCCGCCGGGCCGCCACCCACCCCCAGCACGCGCTGCGGTGTGTCGGTGCGCTCGAACGTGTCGCCGCCCCATTCCCATTCGCGGCCCACCGACGGGTTCACGAGGCACGAGATCCAGTAGTCGCGGTAGCGGCGTCCCCAGCACATCTGATTGCACGAGATGCACCCGCGCACCTCGTCGGCGCGGCCGGTGAGCGCCTTCTCGGCCAGGTACGGGTCGGCGATCTGGCCACGGATGATGCTCACCATGTCGGCCTGGCCACTGCCGATCACGTAGTCGGCGTTCTCGGGCGTGCGGATGTGGCTCTCTGCCTGCACCTTCGCGTGCCGCACTGAGCGCTTCAGTCGTTCGGCGTACTCCACGCCCAGCTTGTCGGCGTACTGGAAGGTGGGGATGATCTTGTCGGTGTCGAAGTAGCTGCCGGTGCCACACGTGACGTAGTCCATCAACTGTCGTTCGTCGTACCAGGCCACCACCTCGCACAGGTCGTCGAGGCTCATCGCCACCTCACTGGTGGGATCGATGCTCACGGCGAGGCCGATGACGAACTCGTCGCCCACCGCGTCACGGATGCGGCGCATGATCTGCTCGCCGAACCGCAGGCGATTCTCGAGCGAGCCGCCCCACTGGTCGGTGCGGCGGTTGCTCCACGGCAGCCAGAACTGGTCGATGATCGCGTGGTACGCGGCGAACAGTTCCACGCCGTCGAAGCCGCATCGTTGGGCGCGCACCGCCGCGTCGACGAAGCTCTGGATGATCTCCTCGATCTCCGCCTCGGTCATCGCGTGGCTGCCCTCGGGGTCGTGGTACGACGGCAGCCCACTCGGCGACCACGAGGGCTGGTAGCTGTTGTCGAAGTCGCCGTGCTGGCCCACGTGGTACAGCTGGTGCAGGATGACCGCGCCCTCGGCGTGCACCGCATCGGTGATGGCCCGGAAGCCGGGGATCACGGCGTCGTCGCCGGTGAGGAAGTTGCCGCGCGTCAGCACCGCCGTCGGGTGCACGGGCACCGGTTCCACCACGATCATCGCGGCGCCACCGCGGGCCCGTTCGAGGTAGTAGCCGAGGTGCCGTGCACCGGGAAGGCCGAGCTCCGACATGTTGGCTGTGTGCGCCCCGAACACGATGCGGTTGCGCAGCGTGAGGTGGCGCAGCTGCAACGGTCGAGCGAGGTGCGGGTACGCGACGGACATCTTCCCCCCGGACTGATTCCTGGTACGACCGTACACCCCGGTTACCGTGCACCCATGTCCCTCGACGACCTGATCGCTCGTTTCGACCCCGCCGATCCGGCGTTCATCGCCGACCCGTATCCCGTGCTCAACGAGCTCCGCGAGGCCACGCCGGGGTTCCGCAACCCGGTCACTGGACAGTTCACGCTCACCCGGTTCAGCGATGTCCAGGAGACGCTCCGCGACCGCCGCCTGGGCAGGGCGTACACGCACCGCTACACGCACGAGGAGTTCGGCAAACCCGAGCCCGACGCTCGCTGGTCGAGCTTCCACCAGCACGAGGCCTGGAGCCTGCTGTGCCTGGAGCCGCCCGACCACACCCGCATCCGCCGCCTGGTGGCGAAGGTGTTCACCCCGCGTGCCGTGGCGGCGTTGCGGCCGCAGATCGAGGGATTCTCGGTGGAGCTGCTCGACCAGTGCCAGGAACGCGGCACGTTCGAGCTGTTGCGCGACTACGCGATGCCGTACTCCGTCGCCGTGATCTGCTCGATGCTCGGCGTGCCGCGGCGCGACACGCAGCTGCTGCTCGACTGGTCGCACGCCATCGTGAAGATGTACGAGCTGAGCACCACCGACGAGGTGCGCGCTGCCGCCAACACCGCCGCCGCCGAGTACATCGCGTACACGAAGGAACTCATCGCCGAGAAGCGGCGGACGCCCGACGATCTGTTGGTGAGCGCCCTCGTGGCGGTGGAGGACGAGGGCGACACCCTCACCGAGGACGAGATCGTGTCGACCACGATGGTGCTGCTGGAGGCCGGGCACGAGGCCACCGTCAACACGCTCGGGAACGGGATGCGGGCCCTGATGCTGCATCCCGGCGAGTGGCAGCGGGTGGTGCGCGGCGAGGTGGAGCCGCGGGCGACCGTGGAGGAGATGCTGCGCTGGGACTCGCCGCTGCAACTGTTCGAGCGCTGGGTGCTCGAGCCCGGGTTCGAGGTGGCCGGCGAGCAACTCGCGGTGGGTGAGGAGGTGGCGATGCTGTTCGGTGCCGCCGAACGCGACCCACGCCGCTTCGACCAACCCGACCGCTTCGACGCCGGCCGCGGCGACACCGCGCACATCGGTTTCGGCGGCGGTATCCACTTCTGCGTCGGCGCGCCGTTGGCCCGGCAGGAGATCGAGGTGTCGCTGGCCGGCCTCGCTGCTCGGTTCCCCGACCTCACCATGGTGGCCGAGCCCGAGTATCAGCCGAACTTCGTGATCCGTGGTCTCGAGGGCCTGACGCTGCAGGCATAACCTGGCCCGATGCCGGCCCCGCGCATCACCACCGTCATCGTCAACGCCGAGCAACCCGAGCGGCTCATCTCGTTCTGGTGCGCGTTCTTCCAGACCGAGGTGGCGGTGCAGGACGCCGGCATCACCTGGCTGGCCCGCAGCGCCGAGGGCGCGGTGGGCTTCGGCATCCAGCAGGTCGACCGCAAGCGCGGCACCCACACCGAGACCCATCTCGACATCGAGGTCGACGACCTCGACGTGGCGCAGCAGCAGGTGGAGGCACTCGGCGGTGAACTGCGAGCGGTCCGCCGCCTGCCCGACGGGTTCGAGTGGCGCGTGATGGCCGACCCCGACGGCAACGAGTTCTGCCTGTTCACCCACTGACGCGCTCGCACGAACGTGTGGGCACCGGATGTTGCGCCAGACGCAACACTCTGCGCCCGCACCGACGACGAGGGTGGCGGAGGGTGGCGCGACGTACGCTCGGCGCATGATCCGACATGTCGTGATGTTCCGCTGGAAGGACGGCGTCGACGACGCCCACGTCGCCGCCACGGCGGCGGCGCTGTCGCGGCTGCCGAGTGTGATCCCGCAGATCCGCTCGTACTCCTACGGTGCCGATGTCCGCGTGGTCGACACGAACTTCGACTTCGCGGTCACGGCGCAGTTCGACTCGGCCGACGACTTCATCACCTATCGCGACCACCCGGAGCACCAGGCGTTCGTGCAGCAGTACGTCGGCCCGTTCGTCGACCAACGCTGCGCGGTGCAGTTCAGCGAGCCGTGAGCACCCGTTCGAGTCTCGTGAGTGCCTCGGTGACGTCGTCGGGCGTGGTCTGCCAGCTGGTGACCAGCCGGATGGTGCCGGCGTCGATGTCGTAGAACTGCACGCCCGAGGCCGCCCAGGCGCGCCAGGCCACCTCGTCGATGCGCACGAACGCGATGTTGGCCTGCGGTTCGGCGACGAGCTCCAGACCGAGCGCCGTGACGCCCCGCGCGAGTTCGGCCATGGCTGCGTTGGCCTGCTTGGCGAGCTTCACCCACAACCCGTCGGTGAGGTACGCGATGAGCTGTGCCGACTGGAACCGCATCTTGCTGGCCACGTGCCCGGCGCGCTTGGTGCGGTACAGCAACTGCTCACTGGTGTCGGGATCGAGGCTCACGATGGCGTCGGTGCTCATCGCACCGTTCTTGATGGCGCCCAGCGAGAACGCCGCCAGGCCGACGTCGCGGGTGATGGCGGTGGGCGAGCAGTGCAGCGACGCGATGGCGTTGGCGAGTCGGGCGCCGTCGAGGTGCGCCTTCAGGCCGCGCTCGGCAGCCACGTCGATGACGGCCTGCAACTCGGCGGCGGTGTACACCGTGCCGAAGTCGGTGGGGCAGGTGAACGACACCACGCTCGGTTGCGAGTGGTGCGGGTCGCCGAAATTGGTGGTGGCGAATGCATCGCGGATGCTCTGGGGGGAGAGCTTGAAGTCGTCGCCCGGCAGCCCGCGCATCACCGCACCGCCGCCGAACAGTGACGTGGCGCCGCACTCGTTGACGTAGATGTGCGAGGTCTGGTGGCACAGCACGCTGCCCCACGGCGGCACCATGGCCGACAACGCGAGCGAGTTCGCCGCAGTACCGCTGGCCACCGGGAACACCTGGGCGTCGGGTGAGCCGAACGCCTCCGCCACCACCTCGCGCAACTCCTCCGACCAGCGGTCGCCGCCGTAGGCGAGCGCCGAGCCCTCGTTGGCCGCGGTGATGGCGGCCAGCACCTGGGGTGCGACCCCGGCGCAGTTGTCGCTGCGGAGCTCGATGAGGCCTTCGTGCGCGGTGGACGGCATGTCGCCACTGTATTGGACATCGTCCCGACCGCTCACCGGGTGATGGGCATTGACACACGTGGGGTCGCCTCGGCCAGACTGCGGGTGATGCCCAGTCGCCGTCGCCCCAAGTCGCCCACCTCCGCTGCGCCCGCTGCTTCGCCGCGGCCCGCCGGCGCCCCGTCCTCGACCGGCACGTCGTCGAAGGATCCCGCGGAACTGTTCGCAGCGGCGCTCAAGGAGTCCGAGGCCCGCGACAAGGTGCAGCGCGAGAAGGAGCGTCAGGCGAAGGAGGCCGCCGACCGGAAGGCCGCCGAGCAGCGTGCCCATGCCGACGCGCTCACGGCAGCCCGACGTGAACTCGACCGCGCCATCCAGGCAGTGCGGGATGCCAAGCGCGACGGCCGGAGCACGGTGGATGCCGACACGCGGTGGAAGGCCGCGAAGGCGCGGGTCATCGAACTCGAGACCGGTGCGCCGCCGTCGTGGGCGCCGCCTCCGCCGGTCGAGGAGACCGCGGACGAGGACACCGCCGACACCGCGGCCGAGTCACCAGTCGACGACGACGCGGTCGGCGAAGAGCAGGCCTGACGGCCCGTCGTCGGGCAGGGTGGCCAACCAGATCGGCGTGTCGGCACCCTGCTGCACGCCACGGCGGCACAGCGGTGGATCGCCGCCGGCGCGACGACGTTCGATGCCGTCAACACCCCGGCCGTG